>Ga0187783_10004607_pt1 | contig 10194 bp, 8 predicted proteins | sample 1015_SJ02_MP02_2_FD_132471 | JGI IMG/M metagenome (GOLD analysis project Ga0187783, IMG submission 132471) | Tropical peat soil microbial communities from peatlands in Department of Meta, Colombia - 1015_SJ02_MP02_20_MG | ecosystem: Environmental > Terrestrial > Soil > Wetlands > Peat | place...
CCTCGACGCGTCCGGCGGCGCGCGCTCCGGCGACCGCGCGCCAGCGTTCGATGAGGTCGTCGAGCCGCCCGAGCGAGCCGTTGCGCACGAGCACGTACACCTTGCCTTGGCGCTTTTCGAGCAGCGCCTGCACGACGTGGCGACCGATGAAGCCGGTGGCTCCGGTGACGAAGTAGGCCATCGCTAGGAGATCGCGGAATCGATCATCTGGGCGAGCATAGTGCTCACGCTCCGGCCCCGGCGCCCGCCCGCCCCTCACCGGCGGCGAAGCGGGCGGCGCCCTGCACGGCGTCCGCGAACACCTCGGGCCCCGCCGCAGCCTCGAGCGCGAGACCATCGGTGAGCGGCATGCCGAGCCCCTCGATCGCCGCACGCCGGTCGACGAGCATCGTGCGCTGGGGAAAGCGGGCCAGCCCCTCGGCCAGCTCGAGCGCGCGCCGCAGGTGCTCGCCCGGAGCGACGACCTCGGTGACGAGGCCGATCGAGAGCGCCTCGCGCGCGTCGAGCATGCGCCCTGTGAGGATCAGGTCGAGCGCCCTCCCGAGCCCGACTATGCGTGGCAGCCGCTGGGTGCCGCCATCGATCAGCGGCACGCCCCAGCGCCGCTCGGGGTAGCCGAGCGTCGAGTCCTCGGTGGCGACGCGGAGGTCGCACCACAGCGCCAGCTCGAGCCCGCCGGCGAGCGCGAAGCCCGAGATCGCCGCGATCGCCGGCTTTGACGGGGTCAGGCGGGTGAAGCCCATCGGACCGGCCGGGTCGCGCAGCCGCTGCGCGAACGTGTCGATCGCCTTCAGGTCGGCGCCCGCGCAGAACGCGACGTCGCCGGCGCCGGTGAGCACGAGCACGCGCGCCTGCTCGTCGGCCTCGAAGCGCACGAACGCGTCGTGCAGGGCAGCGGCGGTCGGCCCGTCGACGGCGTTGCGCCGCTGCGGGCGGTCGATCGTGACGAGCGCGGCCGCGCCGCGGCGCTCGTAGGCGACGGACTCGGGCTCGCTCAAGGCGCGCGCTCCTCAGCGCGCCCTGGCGGCGCGCGGAATCGCACGGAGGCTCGCGCTCGCGTGCGGGTCGGGCGCCGCTACCAGCCGCCGTGCCACTGGCTCTCGGCGAGTGCCCTCTGGGCCGCCTTGCGCGCTTCCTTGCGCTTCTCCAGCCGGCGCTGGATCATGCTCATCACGAACACGAACGTGGGGAAGAAGATGATCAGGATGAAGCCGGCGTCGGTGACGACTCTATCGTCGGTCGCGCCGTACCAGCCGCGCCCGTAGGCCGGGCTTTCGCCGCCTTCGGCGGCGCTCGCCGCGGGCGCGAGCACGAGCACGAGCAGCAGCGCGTAGGCGAGAGCGGCTGTCAGTCGGCGGCGGGTCATCGCGTGCGCAGACGATGCTACAGAAGGCGCGGACGCGGCTGTCGGGCGCGGCCGCCGGCGCCGCCTACCATCACCCAGATGGCTGACTCCACGGTCGTGCGTCTCTGGATGGCACGCATAGCCTTCGCCGGCCGGTGTCCTCGGGCTCGCCCTTGCCACCAGCAAGGGCTTCGCCCTGCGTTCGTGGCCCGCTCGACTCTCCGCGCCCCCAGAGCAGGGCACACGACCGTGGAGTCAGCCATCTAGCGATGGCGCTGCTGACCGCATCCGACCTGCACAAGGACGTGGCCGGGCGCCCCCTGCTGGGTGGCGTGTCGTTCAAGCTCGAGCGCCGCGAACGGCTGACCCTGGCGGGGCGCAACGGGGCCGGCAAGACGACGCTGCTGCGCATGCTCGCCGGCGAGGAGTCGATCGACCGCGGCGAGCTGAGCGTGGCCAGGGGGGTGCGCATCGCGCTGCACGACCAGCGCCCGCCGCGCGAGCGCGGGCGTACGCTCGGCGAGTACGTGCTCTCGGGCTGCACGCCGGAGCTCGAGGCGGAGTCGCGGCTGGCCGAGCTCGAGCGGCTGATGGGCGACGGCGCCGGCGACGAGGCCACGCTCGCCCGCTACGCGCGCGCGCAGGCTGAGCTCGAGTCCCTCGGCGGCTATCTGTGGCGCGACCGCGCGCGCGGAATGGCCCGCGGGCTGGGGTTCAGCGAGGCCGAGCTGGAGCGCTCGCTGGCCACGTTCTCGGGCGGGCAGCTCACGCGGGCCTCGCTGGCCCGGGTGCTCGCGGCGAGCGCCGACGTGCTGCTGCTCGACGAGCCGACCAACCACCTCGACATCGAGTCGCTGGAGTGGCTCGAGCAGACGCTCGTGGGGCTCGACGCCGCGGTCGTGCTGGTGGCCCACGACCGCTGGTTCCTCGAGGCCGTGGGCACGGCCGTGCTCGAGCTCGAGGCCGGGCGCGCGCGCTTCTTCGCCGGACCGTGGCACCAGTGGCGGCGCGAGCAGGCGGCGCGCGAGCTCGCGCTCGGCAAGGCGATCGACAGGCAGCGCGCGGAGATTGCGCGCATGGAGCGCTTCATCGACCGCTTCCGCGCCAAGGCCACGAAGGCGCGCCAGGCGCAGTCGCGCCTCAAGCGCCTGGAGAAGATCGAGCGGATCGAGCGCGACCCGCGCGACCGCGGCTCGATCGGGCTTCAGTTCAAGGCGCCCGAGCGCACCGGGCGCGTGGTGTTCGAGCTGACCGATGCGCGCATCGAGGTCGGCGGGCCGGGCGAAGCGGACCGGCGCGACGGCGACGCGCCCACGCGCGGCGCCGGGGGCGGCGCCGTGACCCTGCTCGAGCACGCCGAGCTGTGGCTCGAGCGCGGCGAGCACGTGTCGCTCGTGGGCCCCAACGGCACGGGCAAGACGACTCTGCTCGAGGTGCTCGCGGGACGCCGCCCACCTGCCGCGGGCCGGCTCAGCCGCGGGCACAACGTGAAGATCGGCTTCCTCTCCCAGCACACCGACGAGCTCGGCGCGGGCGGGCCGCCGGGACAGAGCGTGCTCGAGGCCGCCCAGCGCGCGACCGGGCTCACGCCCAACAAGGCGCGCGCGCTGCTCGGGCGCTTTCTGTTCTCGGGCGAGGAGGCGGAGAAACCGCTCGACGGCCTGTCGGGGGGCGAGCGCCGGCGGCTGTCGCTGGCGGTGCTCGTGCAGTCGGGCGCCAACGTGCTGCTGCTCGACGAGCCCACCAACCACCTCGACATCGAGAGCCGCGAGGCGCTCGAGGACGCGCTGCGTGCGTTCACCGGCGCGCTCGTGCTCGTGTCCCACGACCGCGCGCTGCTCGACGCGGTCGGATCGCGCACGGTCGTGGTCGAGCAAGGCTCGCTGCACAGCTACGTGGGTGGCTGGCCCGAGTACGTGCGCGTGCGCGAATCCAGGCGCTCGATCGAACAGGCGGACGGCCCGCATGCGGGCCGTCCCGGGGGGGCGCATGCGCCCCCCCGCCAGACGGCGCATGCGCCGTCTGGAAAACAAGCGAAGGACGAGAAGGCGGACGGACGCGCTCGCGCGCGCAAGCCCAAGCCGCGCGCGGCGGGGCCGTCGAAGAACAGGCTGTTGGCGCAGACGCGCGCCGAGCGCGAGGTCGAGGACGCCGAGGCGGCGCTGCGCGCCGTCGAGCACGAGCTGTCCGAGCCGGCGGCCTGGGCGACCCAGTACGAGTCGGCGAAGTCCGAGGCTCGCCACACGGCGGCGCGCCGCGCGGTCGAGGAGGCCTACGCCCGCCTGGAGACGCTGATCGACTAGCGTGGAGGGCATGAAGACCGCGCGCAACGCGGCGATCGTGCTCGTCATCGCGCTCGCCATCTACCTGCTGCCGGGGGGCGGCCGGGCGGCGACGATCTTCGAATCGCTGCTCTACATCGGCTTCGGCGTGGGCTTCGGCTACCTCGGGCTGCAGCTCTATCGCCAGCACCGCGTGGCCCTCTACAGCCTCGGCGACCACACCCGCGCGCTGCTCTACGGCGGTCTCGCGCTCGTGCTGTTCGCGCTCACCGCGCGCCAGCGGATGTGGGAAACCAGCCTGCACGAGGCGCTGTGGTGGGTGCTCGTGGCGGTGGCCGTGTACATGCTGCTCGCCGTGTACCGTCGCTGGCGCGCGTACTGAGCGCCGGTCGCGCTCCGGCTCCGACTCGCGGCGGGGGGCGCCTCGTATCCTCGTTCTCAGACATGGTCGACACGGCCGGCGACGAGGACACGACGGGGGATCCGAAGGCGAGCAGCCTGGCCGCGCAGCGGCGCGCGCTGCCCGATCAGCCGGGCGTGTACCTGTTCCGCGACGCGCGCGACCGGGTCCTGTACGTGGGCAAGGCGAAGTCGGTGCGCAAGCGCGTGGCATCGCACTTCGCCAGCGCGCGCGTGCCGAGCAGCCCCGGCCACGGCGAGATGATCGCGAGCGTCGAGCACGTCGAGTGCGTGGTCGTCGCCAGCGAGGCCGAGGCGCTGCTCACCGAGCAGCGGTTCATCAAGCAGTACCGGCCGCGCTTCAACATCCGCCTGCGCGACGACAAGTCCTACCCGTTCATCGCGATCTCGCTCGACGAGGAGTTCCCGCGCGTGTACTTCACGCGCGAGCGCCACCGGGCGGGGCGCGCATACTTCGGCCCGTACTCGAACGCCAAGCGCGTGCGCGCGACGCTCGACGTGCTCGGCAAGGTGTTCATGTTCCGCTCCTGCACGGGCGCCGAGCCGGGCCGGCGCAGCGGCAGCCCGTGCCTGGACTACTACATCAAGCGATGTGAGGCCCCATGCGTGGGCTACGTGTCGAGGGCCGACTACCGCCGCGGGATCGACGGCGTGACCGACTTCCTCTCGGGTCGCTTCGCCGCGATCGAGCGTGATCTGGAGGCGCGCATGCGCGCCGCGGCGGCCGCCGAGCAGTTTGAGCAGGCCACGCTCGAGCGCAACCGCCTGACCGCCGTGCGCGCGCTGCTCGAGCGTGGGCGCGTGGCCGACGGCCCGGGGGACACGTTCGACGCGGTGGCCGTGGCGGTCGGCGGAGTGGACGCCAACGCCCAGGTGTTCCAGGTGCGCGACGGCGTGCTCGCCGACCGCCAGTCGTTCTATCTGTCCAACGAGACCGAGCGCGACCTCGGCGAGGTGGCCGAGGAGTTCATCCTCCAGTTCTACGCCGGCCACATGGCGATACCGGCCCTGCTCGTCGTTCAGGGCGAGCTCGCCCAGGGCGGCGAGGGGGGGTCCGGCGAGGCCGCGCGCGCCGCGCTCGCGCAGGCGCTCTCCAGCCGCCGTGGCGGCCCCGTGGAGATCCGCGCCGCCGAGCGCGGCACCAAGCGGCGCATCCTCGAGCTGGCGCAGCGCAACGCGCTGCTCGCGCTCGACCAGGAGCGCCTGCGCGCCGAGCGCCGCCGCCAAAGCCGCGTGGACGCGCTCGACGGCCTGCAGCGGGCGCTCGGCCTCGACGTGCCGCCGGTGCGGATCGAGTGCTTCGACATCTCCCATCTCGGCGGCGAGCATACGGTCGCGTCGATGGTCGTGTTCGAGGGCGGCGCCCCCAAGAAGGCCGACTACCGCCGCTTCACGATCCGCTCGCTTGCGCCCGGGCGCTCCGACGACTACGCGGCAATGGGCGAGGTGCTGCAGCGGCGCCTGGCGCAGTGGCAGGCGCAGACCGATATCTCCGCCCACGACCCGGCCTACGACGCGAGCTTCGCGGCGCTGCCCAACGTGGTCGTGATCGACGGGGGCAAGGGCCAGCTGGCCGCGGGCCTGCAGCCGCTGCGCGCATTTCGCGAGCGCGGGGTGGCGGTGGTTGCGCTGGCCAAGCGCATCGAGGAGGTGTTCGTGCCCGGCCGGCGCGCCCCGCTGCGACTCGACCACTCCACGCCCGAGCTTCAGCTGCTGCAGCGCGTGCGCGACGAGGCGCACCGCTTTGCGGTCGCCCACCATCGCAGCCGGCGCGACCGCGCGCTCACGAGCTCGCTCCTGGACGAGCTGCCGGGCGTCGGCCCCGCACGCAAGCGCGCGCTGCTCGGCTATTTCGGCTCGCCCGAGGCTGTCGTCGCCGCCTCGAGCGACGAGCTCGCGGCCGTGCCCGGCCTGCCGGCGAAGGTCGCGCGCGAGCTGCACGGCCACCTGCATCGCGTCGGCTCCTAGATGGTTGATTCCACGACCATGCACCGCCGGATGGCACGTCTGTCCTTCGCCAGCCGGGCGTCCTCGGCCTCGACCTTGCCACCAGCAAGGCCTTCGGCCTGCGTCCTGGGCTGGCTCGACCATCCGCACCCCCGGGAAACGGCACATCGCCGCGGAATCAACCATCTGGATGTCCCGACCTGCGCACATTTCCGCCCGCGGCGACACAATGGGACCATGGCTGTGATCCGACCCCTGCGTCCATTGCTCGGTGCGAGCGGGCGCAGGCCGGCCGGTGAGCCCGACGCGACCGACGAGCCCGACGCGACCGACGAGCCCGACGCCACCGACACGCGCGACGCGGCTGGCAGGTCTGCCACGGCTGGCAACCCTGGCGCCGCCGGCGGCCCCGACGCCCCGGTCGTGCAGTCGCGGCTGCGCGAGCTGGTCGTGATCACCGGCTTCTCGGGCGCCGGCAAGTCGACGGCCATGAACGTGTTCGAGGATGCCGGCTACTTCTGCGTGGACAACCTGCCGCCCGAGATGATCCGCTCGCTGATCGAGCTGTTCGTGCACAAGGGCTCGAAGGTCGAATGCGCGGCGGTCGCCTCCGACGTGCGCGGGGGCGTCTACTTCGAGGCGCTGCGCGCCGTCGTCGACGAGCTCGACGCGCTCGGTCTCACCCACCACCTGCTCTTCCTCGAGGCCTCCGAGCAGACGCTCGTGACCCGCTTCCAGGAGACGCGCCGGCGCCACCCGCTCGCCCCCGAGGGCAGCGTGGCGGCCGGTATCGCCTCCGAGCGGGCGCTGCTCGAGCCGCTGCGCAGCCGCGCCAACCTCGTGATCGACACGACCGACCTGTCGCCGGCCACGCTACGCGAGAAGATCGCCGACGAACTGCTCCCGCGCAAGGCCGCCGGGCGCCTGGCGCTCACGTTCACGAGCTTCGGCTTCAAGCACGGTCCGCCGCGCGGCGAGGACCTCGCCTTCGACGTGCGCTTCCTGGCCAACCCCCACTACGAGCCGCAGCTACGCGAGCTCACCGGCCTGGACGAGCGCGTGCTCGAGTACATCGGGCGCGACGGGCGCCTGCAGGAGCTCTACGTGCGACTGCACGCGCTGCTCGACTTCCTGCTCGAGCAGTACGTGGCCGAGGGCAAGGCCCACCTGGTGATCGCGATCGGCTGCACCGGCGGCCGACACCGCTCGGTGGCGATCGCCGAGCATCTCGCGGCGCGCTACCGCGAGTGGGACCGCCTCGACGTGGCCGTCAGCCACCGCGACATCGACAAGCTCACACGCGCCTCGGAGTAGCGCCCCGCGGGCGGGCCGCAGGGCGCGCCCGGCGCCGCGGTGGCCCCGTCAGGACGCGCTCGGGCGAGGGCCGGGCGAAGGCTCGCTGATAGCCTTCGGGCCCCGGCCGGGCGACGGAGCGGCCGCTCTGCCACCCGGCATCGTTTTGAGCACCAGGAGGCGCAGTGCCCGTACGCGTGGGGATCAACGGATTCGGCCGCATCGGCCGGAACGTGTTTCGTGCCGCCAGGGCGCGCGGTGAGGCCGCCGAGATCGAGTGGGTGGCCGTCAACGACCTCACCGATGCGCGCACGCTCGGCCACCTGCTCAAGTACGACTCGGTGCTCGGGCCCTATCCGGGAGAGGTCGCCGTCCGCGACGAGGGGGCGCTCGAGGTGGACGGGCTCAAGCTACGCGTGCTCGCCGAGCGCGACCCGGGGGCGCTGCCGTGGGGCGAGCTCGGCGTGGACGTGGTGATCGAGTCGACCGGCCTGTTCCTGGAGCGCGAGAGCGCCGCCAAGCACCTCGCCCAGGGCGCGCGCAAGGTCGTGATCTCGGCGCCCGCGCCCGACCCCGACGCCACGGTGGTGCTCGGCGTGAACTTCGAGCAGGTGTACGACCGCGCCCTCCACGACGTGATCTCCAACGCCTCGTGCACGACCAACTGCCTGGCGCCCGTGGCGAAGGTGCTCAACGACACGGTCGGCATCGACCACGGGCTGATGACCACGATCCACGCCTACACGGCCGACCAGCGCCTGCAGGATCTGCCCCACAGGGACCTGCGCCGGGCACGGGCCGCCGCGATCAACCTGATCCCGGCCTCGACGGGTGCGGCCAATGCGATCGGCCTCGTGATCCCCGAGCTGCAGGGCAGGCTCCACGGCTTTGCGGTGCGAGCTCCGGTGCCGACCGGCTCGGTCATCGACCTCACGGTCGAGTGTGCGCGCGCGACGAGCGTCGAAGAGGTCAACGGCGCGCTGCGCGCAGCCGCCGAGGGCGGGCCGCTGCACGGGATCGTGCGCTACACCGAGGATCCGATCGTGTCCAGCGACATCGTCCGGTCGCCCTACTCCGCGATCGTCGACTCCCAGCTGACGGCGGTGATGAGCGGCACGATGGTCAAGGTGGTCGCGTGGTACGACAACGAGTGGGGCTACTCCAACCGCATCGTCGATCTCGTGCAGAAGGTGCTGTGAGCCGCCAACGGCGGGCGCCGGCGATGTTGGCCCGGCCGTGCAGGCGGGTATGGTGAAGGGGGGGAGACGACCGCATGCACTCGATGAGGAGCCTTGACGAGCTGGACGTGCGCGGCAAGCGCGTGCTCGTGCGGGTCGACTTCAACGTGCCCCTGCGCGATGGCGCCGATGGCCGGCCCCAGGTGGCCGACGACACGCGCATCGTCGCGGCCCTGCGCACGCTGCAGGAGCTGCGCGACGCCGGCGCGCGGCTGGTGCTCGTGTCCCACCTCGGCCGTCCCGACGGACGGCGCAAGCCGGGGCTGTCGATGCGGCCGGTCGCGGAGCGCCTGTCGCAGCTGATGCAGGCCGACGTGCAGCTGGCCCCGGCGGTCGTGGGCCCGGAGGTGAAGGCCCTCACCGAGCGGCTGCGCGACGGCGACGTGCTGCTGCTCGAGAACGTGCGCTTCGAGCCCGGCGAGAAGCGCAACGATCCGGAGCTCGCCCAGGCGTTGGCCGAGCTCGCCGACTGCTACGTCGACGACGCCTTCGGCGTGGCGCACCGCGCCCACGCGAGCACCGAGGGCGTCGCCCATCTGCTGCCGAGCGCCGCCGGACGCCTGTTGGAAGAAGAGGTGGTGACGCTCAACCAGATCATGCACAACCCCGAGCGGCCGCTCAGCGTGGTCATAGGCGGCGCCAAGGTCGCCGACAAGATCGCGGTCATCGACCGCTTCCTCGAGGTGGCCGACTTCCTCATGATCGGCGGCGCGATGTGCTTCCCGTTCCTGTGCGCCCAGGGGCATCGCGTGGGCGACTCGCTGTGCGATGACGAGGATGCCGAGCACGCACGCGCGCTGCTCGCCGAGGCGGTCAAGCCCGGGCGGGCATCGGTGATGACGCCCGACGACCTCGTGATCGGCGACCGCCTCGCCGCTGACGCCGAGCACCGCGTGCTCGACGGGGTGGAGGTGCCGCGCGGGTGGATGGGCCTGGACATCGGTCCACGCACGGCGCAGCGCTACGCGCGCGAGATCGCACGTGCCGGCACGGTCTTCTGGAACGGCCCGATGGGCGCATTCGAGCTGGCGCCGTTTCAGTCGGGGACGCGCGCGGTCGCCGAGGCGGTGGCCCGCGCCGACGGGCTGACGGTCGTCGGAGGCGGCGACTCGGCTGCGGCGCTCGCGCAGTTCGGACTCGAGCATGCCGTCGACCACCTCTCGACGGGCGGGGGCGCGACGCTCGAGCTCCTCGAGGGCAGCGTGCTGCCGGGCGTGGTCGCGCTCGACGGCGCCGGGGTCGCCTCCTGATGACGCGCACGCCACTCGTGGCGGGCAACTGGAAGATGCACAAGACCGAGGCGCAGGCCGAGGAGTACATCCAGGCGCTGCTGCCGCGCGTATCGGCCGTGGCCGGGGTCGACGTGGCGATCTGCGTACCGTTCACCGACCTGCGCGCGATGGTGCAGAGCGCGCGCGGCTCGCGCGTGGAGGTGTTCGCCCAGAACATGCACCAGCAGACCGAGGGGCCGTTCACCGGCGAGATCTCGCCCGCGATGCTCTCAGAGCTCGATGTGCGCGGCGTGGTGCTCGGGCACTCCGAGCGGCGCGCGTACTTCGGGGAGAACGACCGCGCGCTCGCGCAGAAGCTGCCCGCCGCGCTCGCGGCCGGGCTGGTGCCGCTCCTGTGCGTGGGCGAGAGCGAGGAGGAGCGCGACGCGGGCGCCACC
>Ga0187783_10004608_pt1 | contig 10191 bp, 9 predicted proteins | sample 1015_SJ02_MP02_2_FD_132471 | JGI IMG/M metagenome (GOLD analysis project Ga0187783, IMG submission 132471) | Tropical peat soil microbial communities from peatlands in Department of Meta, Colombia - 1015_SJ02_MP02_20_MG | ecosystem: Environmental > Terrestrial > Soil > Wetlands > Peat | place...
CCGTGTCGGGGCATGGAAATGTCTTCACGATCATGGCGCAGCGAAGAAAGGAGGAGTCGCAGTGTCCAGTGAGGTCGAGACCGTGACCGTGCCGGTCGGCGGTGGGCGCGAACTTTGCGTCGAGATGGCAGGTGATCCCGGCGGCACCCCGATCCTGGTCCACTACGGCGCGCCGAACTCACGGCACCTCTACCGGCCGTGGGTGGCTGACGCCGCGGCCAAGGGCGTCCGGCTGCTCTGTTATGACCGGCCTGGCTACGGCGGCTCGACTGCCGACCCCGGGCGCAGCGTGGCGTCGGGGGCTGCGGACGTTCGGGCCATCGCCGAGGCTCTCGGGCACGATCGGCTGCGCATCTGGGGAATATCCGGAGGCGGCCCGTACGCCCTAGCCTGCGCGGCTTTGCTGCCGGACATCACGGTGGCAGTCGGATCGGTGGCGTCGCTGGCGCCTTACGGCGCAGCGGGCCTCGACTACTTCGCCGGGATGGGCGAACTCAACGCCGAGGACATCAAGTTGTTCTTTGCCGACCCGGCGAAGGCCCGCCGAACGCACCGGGAGAACTGGGAGGAGGCCAGAGCAGCAACGCCTGAGCAGCTCGCTGAGATCATGACGAGCGTGCTGTCCCCGGTGGACGCTGCAGCCCTGACCGGGGAGCTGGCCGAGTGGATGGCGAGCAGTACCCGCGATGGCCTGGCCGCGGGCGACCAGGGCTGGTGGGATGACGGTGCGGCCGAACTGACTGACTGGGGATTCGATCTCCGCGACATCCGGGTCCCTGTCAAGATCTGGCACGGTCGTCAGGATCGGATGGTCCCGGTCCAGCACGGTGAGTGGCTGGCCGCCAACGTGGCCGGTGCCGAGGCTGACATCAGCGATCGCGATGGCCACGTGACCATGATCGGCCGAATCGGCGAGATCCATGACTGGCTGCTCGGCCAGTCCTGACCGAACTCGGCTATCAGGCGGTCAGCCCGGCCAGTGCGGCCGAGGCTTCGTCCTGTATCGGCGGCGGCGGATCGAGCGACAGCACGTGCCGTAGTGCCATTGCGTAGGCAACGTCGTAGGCCTCCGCGGCTGGGACCGAGACGTCCGGCACTACGCCGGTGCCTTCCCAGTTCGTGCGCGTGATCGGATTCACGGACCTGGCGAACGGCACCGAGATAGCCATGGTCGCGCTGAGCGGCCGCATGCCCGTCGGATGTGCGCCCCCGCCGGTCGTCTCGCCGATGAGCTGAGCCCGGCCCTGGGCCTGCAGCGTGTAGCAAAAGTCCTCGCCGCCGGAGAACGTCTCATGGCTGATCAGCACGTAGACCGGCTTGTCCACGTAGCGCGAGCCTGGCACGTACGACACGCTCCAGAACTGCTGCGTCTCCCCGGTCTCGGCTTCGTAGATGTCGTTGAGATGGACGGGTGGCCCGTCGAACAGATAGCTGCACCAGAACACCACGCCGTCGGGTGAACCGCCGCCGTTGCGCCGCAGGTCGAAGATGAGCGCGTAGGTTCCAGATACTAGCTCCATGGCCGCCGCGATCGCGGCACCGGCGTTCTGCGCCAGTGCCACTCTGCGCAGCTCGACGTAGCCGACGTTGCCCTCGAGCCGCTCAACCCGGTGAATGCCGAAGTTGTCCAGCCGTCCCATCGAGCGCATCTCCTGCCGGGCCTTGTCCCGGTCAACCGGCATCGGCCGCGGGCGCCTGCGCTCGGTATGAGCATGCACGCGAAGGTGCTTGTCGGCGCAGACCGCGTACAGCTGGCCGGTCAGCCGTTCGGCGAGCTCGGACTCGTCCAGGTCGTCGTACTCGCCCGCGGCAAGCCGCGCCTCGATCTCGGCGACCGCCTGCGCGGCGCGCTCGGGGAACACGTACCGTGCCCGCAAGATGGCCATCGCTGTCTGCACGATCTCGCGCGGTGGAACTGGCTCACCGGCGAGCTCCGGGTCGTGCGGCATGATGATCCGCGGCGTGCCGCCGGCTTCACCGTCGTCGTCGACGGTGAACTCCAGGAGCCTCGCTGGTGGCAGCCGCAACGACAGCTCGCGTCGCAGTCGCCGCATCGCGGTCTCGTGCTGTGCGGCCCACGACTGCAGCGACTCCTCGCGGCTCGGCGCGGTCGGCTGGCTCGTCTCGGTGTCGCCGGCCACGCCTTCCTGCGCCGGGGCGTCTAATCCAACAAACACGCGGACAAGCAGCTCGTCCGGGCCGATCTCCGGATCGTCGGTCTCTTGCAGCACCGCGACCCGCTGCACCACGCCGGCCGGGAAGCGGCTCAGTATTTCCTCGTTCACCTGACGCTCGAGTCGCGCCAATTCGATGCGTTCCATGGTCGCCCCCTGACCACTGGTGCCAGGTACGTCCTGTCAGGACGTGCACTCAGTCACTCCGCAGCCAACCACGACGCGCGCGGTGGCGCACGGGGTTATTGATCGGGTGCGTTGCGTGCGGCCAGGAAGCGCGCCGGGATCTCGCCGCCGCAGTGCACCGCGAGGTCTGCGCCAGTTATGTAGGCCGCGAGCGGCGAAGCGAGGAACAGGCAGGCCCAGGCGACGTCGGCCGGCACCGCCAGCCGGCCCATGGGGATCGCCGTTGCCACCGACTCGCCGCGGTCCGGGCCGTAGTGCTCGGTTGCGCTCTCGGTCAGGATGAGACCGGCGGTGATGTGGTTGACCCGCACCTTGGGCGCCCACTCCAGCGCCAGCGACCGGGTGAGCTGCAGCAGGCCCGCCTTCGCGGCCGAGTACGCGGCGCTGAGCGGAGCCGCCTGGTGAGCCGAGACGCTGCCGATGTTGATGATCGCGCCGCCGTGCTCTTGTCCCTGCATCACCGCATTGGCGGGCTGGCCGACGTAGAACGGCGCGAGCAGGTTCAGCGCGACGACCCGTTCCACAAACCGCGGCGACACCGTGGCGGCGGCCGCGCTCGGTGCGCCGCCTGCGTTGTTGACCAGCACGTCGAGCCGCCCGAACGCGTCGACAGCGGCGTCGACCACCAGCCGGGCCTGCGACGGTTCACGGACGTCGGCGGCGACGAACTCGGCTGCGTTTCCGGCTGCGGAGGGCACTCGCGCTGGCTTGGTTCGGGCGCAGACGAGCACGTCAGCCCCGGCGGCGAGGAAGGTCTCCGCGATTACCCGGCCGATGCCGCGAGTCCCGCCCGTGACGATCACCGCGCGGCCCTCGAAGTCAATCGGGTTGTCCATTGTGCTGGGCCAGGGCCAGCTCAGCGCGGGCATTCGAGGATCGTGACATTGGCCTGCCCGCCGCCCTCGCACATGACCTGGAGGCCGTACCGGCCGCCGGTGCGCTCGAGCTCGTGCAGCAGCGTGGTCATAAGCCGCGCGCCGGTGGCGCCGAGCGGGTGGCCGAGCGCGATCGCGCCGCCGTTGACGTTCACCCGGTCCAGGTCGGCGCCGGTCTCCGCAGCCCACGCGAGCACCACGGAGGCGAACGCCTCGTTGATCTCGATCAGGTCGATGTCCGCCAGCGAAAGCCCGGCGCGGGCCAGCGCGTGCGCGGTCGCGGGGATTGGCGCGGTCAGCATCCACACGGGGTCAGCGCCGCGCACGGACATGTGGTGGATCCGAGCCCGCGCGGTCAGGCCGTGCGTCCGCAACCCGCGAGAGTTCACGATGAGCAGCGCCGCGGCCGCGTCGGCGATCGAGCTGGAGGTCGCCGCGGTGAGCCTGCCGCCCTCGATTAGCGCAGGCAGTGACCGGATCTTCGTCCAGTCCGGCCGGCGCGGCGGCTCGTCCGCCGCAAGCCCGGACACCGGCACGATCTCGCGGTCGAACCGCCCGTCGGCGGCTGCGTGCAGCGCCCGCTCGTGCGACGTCACCGCGAACTGCTCCATGTCCTCGCGGCTGATGTCCCATTTCTCAGCGATCATCTCCGCTGAGCGGAACTGCGAGATCTCCTGGTCGCCGTAGCGTCGTCGCCAGCCAGCCGAGCCACCGAACGGGTCCGGGAAGCCAAGCGCCTGACCCGCCGTCATCGCATACGAGATGGGCACCGCGCTCATGTTCTGCACGCCGCCGGCCACGACGACATCCGCCGTTCCGGACAGCACCGCCTGCGCCGCGAAGTGCACCGCCTGCTGAGACGAGCCGCACTGCCGGTCGACCGTGGTGCCGGGCACGTGGTCGGGCAGCCCGGCAGCGAGCCACGCGGTCCTGGCGATGTCGCCAGCCTGCGGCCCGACAGTGTCGACGCAGCCGAACACCACGTCCTCGACCTGACCTGGGTCGATGCCGGTGCGCTCTACCAGCGCGGACAGCACCGCCGCGCCGAGGTCCGCCGGGTGGACGGCGGCCAGGCCGCCGCCGCGCTTGCCGACCGGGGTCCGAACGGCGTCCACGATGTAGGCCTCGGCCATGGTCCTGACCGTACCAAGCGCTTGATCACATCGCCAGGATCGCGCCGTTACAGTGGTTGCTGCACCCACGGACCGAAGGACCGCGATGGCCGCACCGCTCGTTGATCCCCTGGATGGCGGCCCGGCCGCGGGCGCAGCGCCGCCGCGAACCGTGCCGGCCCTGCTGGCTGCGGCTGCCGAACAGTTCGCCGACCTCGAGGCGCTCGTCGACGGGGCCGAGCGGTGGACCTTCGGGCAACTGGCGGCCGAGGTCCGGCGGTGCGTTGCCGCGATGATCGCGAGCGGCGTCGAGCCGGGTGACCGGGTGTCGGTGTGGGCGGCCAACGGACGCCGGTTCGTCGTCGCCGCGCTCGCCGCGGTGTCGGCCGGAGCCGTGCTGGTGCCCGTCAGCACCCGTTACAAGGGCGACGAGGCGGCCTGGATTCTCCGTAAGAGCGGTGCGTCCCTGCTGCTCGTTGACGACGGCTTCCTCGGCAACGACTACCTCGGCATGCTGCGGGCTGCGGCCGCGCCGGAGCGCGCAGCCGGTGCCGGCCGGCCGGTGCCGGGCCTGCCGGCTCTGCGCGAAGTCGTCACGCTAGGCGAGCGCGCCGCTGCGGAGGCGACGGCGTTCGAGGACTTCCTGCATCGGGGGAACGGGGTTGCCGCCGGGCTAGTCGCCGCTCGCCTGGGCGCGGTCGGCGAGGACGATGTGGCCGACATGTTCTTTACCTCCGGCACGACCGGACGGCCGAAGGGCGCGATGACGTCGCACGCGCAGAACGTGCGCGTGTACGAGGCGTGGAGCGACGGGGTGGGACTGCACCGCGATGATCGCTACCTGCTGGTCAATCCGCTCTTCCACACCTTCGGCTACAAGGCCGGGCTGCTGGCCTGCCTGATCAGGGGCGCGACCCTGGTGCTGCAGCCGGCCTTCGACGCCGCGCGGGCGCTGGCGCTGATCGGCGCCGAGCGGATCACGGTGCTGCCAGGCCCGCCAACGCTGTATACCTCGCTGCTCGACCACCCGGCCCGCCACGCAGCCGACCTCGGCTCGCTGCGGCTCGCGGTCACCGGGGCGGCGGTGGTCCCGGTCGCGCTGGTGGAGCGGATGCGCGCCGAGCTGTTCCCCGAGGTGGTGATCGCTTACGGTCTGACCGAATCGTGCGGCACGGTGACCGTCGGAGACCGGCGCGCCGACGCGCAGACAATCGCCAGCACGGTCGGCCGCGCGATCAAGGGCACCGAGGTGGTCGTCGCAGACCCGCAGGGCCGGCCGCGGCCGACGGGAGAGAGCGGCGAGGTGCTCGTCCGCGGCTACAACGTCATGCTCGGTTACTTCGACGACCCGGCCGCAACCGCCGCGGCGATCGACGCCGACGGCTGGCTGCATACCGGGGACGTCGGCGTGCTGCGCGACGATGGCCTGCTGCGGATCACCGACCGGATTAAGGACATGTTCGTCGTCGGCGGATTCAACGTTTACCCGGCTGAGGTCGAGCAGCTGATCGCCCGGCATCCGGCGGTGTCGGAGGCTGCCGTCATCGGCGTGCCCGACGACCGGCTCGGCGAGGTCGGCCGGGCGTACGTGATACCGCGGCCGGGGACCGAGATCGACCCGGCCGAGGTCATCGAGTTCTGCCGGGAGCGGCTGGCCAACTTCAAGGTTCCGCGCTCAGTGGTGATCGTCGCCGAGCTGCCGAGGAACGCTGGCGGCAAGGTGCTCAAGTACGTGCTGCGCGCCGAGGCGGCCACAGCCGCGGGGTGACAGCGGCCCGACGGCGAACGGTCAGGGCGGAGTCCAGCGGACGATCGGCGCGCCAAATCTGATGAGCGGGCCAGGAGGCGTGAGGCGCAACACCGTGTTCCGGACCGTCTGCGGCAGGCCAGGGCCGACGCCCGCTCCGAACCGGCTGATCATGACACCCGTCCGGACGATGCGCTGGCACCGCTCGCGGCGCGCCTTGTCGTAGGCGGTCAGGGCCGCAGCCATGTCACCGCTCTCGCCGATACCCGCCGCGACTATCCGTCCGACGCAGACCGCGTCCTCGACGGCCGTGGCTGCGCCCTGGCCGGTGGTCGGCAGCGCGGCGTGAGCAGCGTCGCCGGCCAGCACCACCCGCCCGCTGCGGTAGGACGAGGGTCCGGTCGGCAGGTGGTAGACGTCGTGGCGCATCAGGCTGCTGCCCGGCGTGGCGGCTACCAGATCGCGAATCCATCCGGCCCACCCGGCGAAGCGCTCACGGGCGGCGGTCGGCTCGTCCGGGAAAATGGCGCCTTCTGCATTGCGGATGTAGCCATACCAGTAGGTCTCGCTGTCGCTGATCCGTAGCGCGCCGAACTCGGCGCCTGGCCCCAGAGCCTGAACGAGCCGGCTGTCGGCGGTCGTCGTATCGGAAACGACGCCCCGCCAGCTCGTGTATCCGCTGTAGCGCGGATTGGCGGCAGGAAACAGCTCGGCTCGCACGGCGCTCCGCACACCGTCGGCGGCCACGATCAGGTCGGCCTGCGCCGTTATCGGCGCCGCCTCGGTACCCCAGGTAACCAGCGCTGGCTCGCCCGCGGGGACGCCGGGCCGGATCGCAGTCACCTCGGCGTTCGTCACCAGCGTGACGCCGTCGGCCGCCTCGGCGGCCGAGCGCAGGACCGTGTGGAGTCGCTGGCGATGCACTCCCCAGATCGTCGTGATTGCGGTCGGGTCCCGCCGAGTATCGGGCAGGCGCATCAGCCAGCGGCCGCCGAGGTCCTGATAACCGGCCGTCGCTGTCTGGTATGCGACGGCCCGGACCGCTTCGTCCAGCCCGAGCACGGCCAGCGCGGTCATGCCGTTACCGCTTATCGAGAGGCCGGCCCCGACTTCACTGAAGGCGCGGGCCTGTTCCAGCACGGTGGTCTGCCACCCTGCCTGGCTCAGTGCGATCGCTGAGGCGAGGCCGGCGATCCCGCCGCCGACCACGAGTGCTGTTGGCCGTTCCGCAGGCATGAGTGCTCATCTCGTGGCGGGTCGCCGCCGGGTGCGCAGCCTTGCTCCTACTACTGAGTGTAGTAGTTCTTGCGACGCCGGCCGGGAACCAAGCCCGTTCCCATCCCTGGTCACTTCCCGGCTAACGGTCACGCATTGCTGACCGCGGCCTGGACCGCTGCCGGTGCCGTTCTCGCCGGCGTGGCGAAGCCGGTCAGGAAGAGCGAGGTCACGTCGTCGGCGAGCCGCTGCGTCGAGTACGGCCCGTCCGGCCGGTGCCAGCGGACCGACAGCCACACGGCGTCGCGAATGAGGCGGTAGAACACCCAGGAAGGGATGTCGCCGCGAAAGCTGCCGTCGGCCACGCCGGCATCGATGACCTTCAGCCAGGTTTGCTGGATGTCCGCCGCCGCCGACTGGATGCCGTGGAAGCCGGGCATCTCGCGCAGGTACTGCGACTCGTTCTGGTAGATCGCGGTCGCGTGCGGCTGCTCCTCGGCGATCTCCAGCGAGGTCACGACGAGATCGCGCAGGCACTGGGCAGGATCCTGGCCGCTCGCAAGCACGACGGCATACCGCGCCCTGATCGCGTCGAGGTAGCGGGTCAGCACCTCGTCGACAATGGCGTCCTTGGACGGAAAGTGATGGTACAGGCTGCCGGAGAATACGCCGACGGCGTCGGCGATGGCGCGGACCGTTGTCGCCCGCAGGCCCTTGCGCGCGACCATCTCGGCAGCGGTGGAGAGGATCAGCTCGCGTCGATCCTGAGCTTCTGCCATGTGCAGACCCTCCGGCGGTCGGGGCGAGCCGCGGGCGCAGCAGGATGCCGGCGCTGGCGGTTCACCATCCTACGGCCGGTGCCTACCAAACGCTTGCTCAGATTAAGGCGCTGACGCGGTGCCGTCGCCGAGGTCGGCTGGGCGCAGCCGGAACTCCTGCAACCGCAGGTGATGGTATTTCTCCGTCTCGCCGACCCATTCCATGCCGAGCCGGCGCACCGTGGCCTCGGCGCGCGAATTCGTCGGCCGGACGAGGGCGATGACCTGTTCGAGGCCCTGGCCGAACGCCCACTGAGCCACGGCCATGCCTGCCTCCGTCGCGTAACCGTTGCCCCAGTGGGTGCGCTCCAGCTGCCAGCCCATCTCGTACTCGTCATCAGGCGAGAGCGGCAGCAGCGTTGCACCGCCGATCAGCAGGCCGCTATCACGCAGCTCGATCGCCCAGCGCCCGGCCGGAGTGAGCATCCGGGTGTCCTCGGCGATCCATTGCTGCAGGACGACCCGCATGCCGCTCTCGTCGCTGACCTGGTCCATCGTCGGCGACAGCCACCTGGCGATCTCTGCGTCACCGTAGGACCGCAGGGCTGCCGGAGCATCATCGACCTGCCAGGGCCGCAGGACGAGCCGGTCCGTCACCAGTTGGCTGGCCATGGGCCCACCATAGTCGCGGGTCGGGCGCGGGCATCGACCCGGCGTCGCGCTGGCTAGCCCCGGCGCAGGACGTAGACCCGCGGGTTGAGCTTGCCGATCATCTGGTAGACGCCCCACAGGCTGTTGGCGAGCATGGCGTCGCATGCGGCGGTGCCGAACTCTTCCTCGAAGCGCGGGCGGTTGCGCAGCAGCCGGGATGCGTGCAGCAGCTGGCGTGAGCTGCGATAGGCGATCTGGTCTTCCTCGGAGCGTTCGCGCCATTCGCCGTGCAGCTCGATGCGCTGGTCGACGGTGAGGCCACTGCCGGCGATCGCGGCTTCGAAGCACGCAGGGTCAACGCTGGCAGCGTGGACTCCCAGCACCGGAAACAGCCGGTCTGCCTCGGCAGGCGTAAGCCAGTCCGTCGCGGTCATCTGAAAGATGACCGCGTGGCCGCCAGGTCGCAGGACCCGATGGAACTCACTGAACGCTGCCGCCAGGTCCGCCACGTGCGGGAGCACATCGCGGCACCAGATGAGGTCTACGCTCTCCGCGCTCTCGGGCAGGTGCTCTGCGACGCCGCTGCTGACCCGAATGCGCGCGGCGACATCGGGCTCTGTCGCCGTGAGGTCGTGCAGTGCGCGGGCCGCGCCGTCGAGATGCGCACGTACCGGGTCGATGCCGTGTGCGGCGAACCCGTACCGGCGCGACAGCTCGACGCAGAAGAAGCCCTCGCGGCAGCCAACGTCCAGCGCGGTCGAGCCTGGCGGCAGGTCTAGGTCGGTGAGGAGGTCGAAGAGCAACTCGAAGCCGCGCGGACCGAGGCTGCGGTCGAGTTCCCGCTCGAACTCGTCGTACCGGGCAAAGGCGGTGCCGTAGACCTCTTCGGCGGTGCGCACCCTGGGCGGCGGATGGGTCATGGACGCAGCCTAAGGACGCGCGTCCATGCTGGCTAATGAGTTGTCGTCCAGATTTTGGGCCGTGCTGGGAAGTAGCATCCGTTTCGTCATCGTGATGACAGGACGGTGCAAATGCCGGGTCTACCTCCGTCGACCTTCAACCTGCCGACCTTCACCGTCGCAGCCATCGGCGCCGCCACCGGGCTGTTCTCGGTCGCGTGGAATCTCGTCTCGCGCATCTCCTCAGGTGCAAAGATCCGCGTGAAGATCCACTACGTCTTACACGTACCGCAAGGACCGGTTTTCGAAGTTCACGCCTACAACAAGCGTCGGGCACCGGTGGAGGTCAGGAACTGGGGTGTCTCGTACTCCAGGCCCGCGGAAGCTGCCAGCACCGTGATGCTGGCCGGCTCGACGCTGGCAGAGCGCTATGACGGTGTGCCGACGGCCATCCACGGTGGCCACAGTGCGACCTGGGGAGTTCTGGCCCGAGAGCTCGTTGCCTTCGAGATGAACGAGAGGCACCCCGTTACCGTCAAAGGTGTCGTCGAACTGGCAACCGGCAAGGAGCGCG
>Ga0187783_10004609_pt1 | contig 10190 bp, 7 predicted proteins | sample 1015_SJ02_MP02_2_FD_132471 | JGI IMG/M metagenome (GOLD analysis project Ga0187783, IMG submission 132471) | Tropical peat soil microbial communities from peatlands in Department of Meta, Colombia - 1015_SJ02_MP02_20_MG | ecosystem: Environmental > Terrestrial > Soil > Wetlands > Peat | place...
CCTATCGGTTCTCCCATATCGCCGGGACCATCTTCGAAAACACCAACAAGCCGTTGCGCGATTGGTTCAAGGTCGTGCATCTCATGCTCACCAGCAAAAAGGGCATGAGCGCCTTGCAGATCATGCGCTATATGGGCTTCGGTTCTTACAAAACCGCTTGGCTGATGTGCCACAAGGTCCGCACCGCTCTTGTTGAGAAAGCCCCGCAAAAGCTCGGCGGCATTGTCGAGATCGACGAGACTTATGTTGGCGGCAAAGATAAGAACCGCCATTGGGACAAGAAAAGCGGCACGCGCGGACGCGGCTACGACAGACTGAGAACGCCAATCATTGGCGCTGTGAAGCGCAAGGGCAACGTCGTCGCCCGCGTCGTGCTCGGTGTCGATAGGACGGTTATCGACAACTTTGTGCATGAGACAATTTCCAATCGCGTTAGCCTGCTCTGCACCGATGCCTTCCCCGGCTACGACAAACTTAGCTACCGCTACAATCACGGCACCGTCGATCACCAAGCCGGCGAGCATGTCGTCGGCGCGATCCACACCAACACGATTGAGGGTTTTTGGTCGCTGATCAAACGCGGCATCATGGGCAGCTTCCACAAGGTAAACCGCAAATATCTGCCGCTTTATGTTGCCGAGTTTCAGTTCCGCTATATAACCGCGAAAATGCGGACATTTTCGGCACGGCAATCAGCGGATGCTGAAGCTTTGCTACTTGCTATTTGGTGTAGCGATCTAGCTCGCGTTAGTTGGTGATTCATGGGGACATTCACGATCCAAACCCGAGCCAGAGAATAAATCCGGCGCTCTCAGCTCCCAGCAGGGAGCAAATCAAAAAAATCCATCCAATAACTTTTCGACCCAAGAGCAACTTGAGAAGACCATTTCTGACGGCATAAATGCTGCCGCACAGAAGTACGAAGCTCGCCATCCCCCTATGCCACCAGACAATTCGACTTGGTGGTTTAATTTCTGGCTGGTAGCTTTTACTGGAGGATTGGTCGTTGTCGGTGCTGGTCAATGTTTCTTGACTTTCTGGACTCTCAAGGCAACCAGCGCTGCCGCCAGCGCCGCCTTGCGCCAAGCGAATATATTGGCCGCCGTAGAAGGGCCAATTCCGCTGATTGCCGGTATGAAATTGGTTCAATACCAACAAGTTCCTGGGGAAATTACGATCACCGATCCAGTACCACCCGGCCCCATTCCAGCCAATTGTCGCATCCTCATGCTTATCGAAAACAAAGGCCGCACTGCCCTCAGATTGACCGAGGTGTGTATTGAAAAGTTTGCTGGAGTTACGCTCCCCGCCCACCCAACTTACAACCACACCGAGCCGTGGGGATTGGTACTTGAGAAAGGCCCCGTCTGGATACGATTCCCCGACACACAAGCTTTCATAAATCCAGCAGAGGTTGGAGCCGCTGCTGCCGCCGATCCGAATGGGGCTTTTTGGGTCTTTGGCTTCTTCGCCTATCTCAGCCCCCTCAACGAGAGAGTAGAACATAAGTTCTTGTCTCGATGGGATTTGGCTCAAGGCTTCATGCCCGACCATAGACCCGGCTACACCTAGGACACTGGAGGCGGATCGCCCCTCTCTTAGGACAGCACCGGCGGCCCGATCGGAATACGCGGCACTTCCATGTCCGCTCATGATCAAGGCAACGATGCCACATAACGCCATTAGAAAGCGTCGGCCTGTCGAGGCCGAGGGATAGGAGGATAATCCCTCTATGTCAAGAGAGGGATAATCGCCTTTTACGAATTGAAACAGACAATCATACAGTTTTTCCATGGGTTAGTTTGGGACCATTTTGGCATGTTGCGGAAGACGCAGGCCGCCGGTTCATCACGAGAATGGCGGCGGCCCGGGGCGTCCGGTTGCGAAAGCGGCGGCGGAAGAATACCGGGTGACGGCGATTTACGAAACGAACCCAATTTGGTTGCGATCGCTTTGACTATCTTGCTGCCGGCACGGCAGGGGCTAGATCCACGACCGTCAGCCGGCCGGGCGCCCGGGAAGCGACAGGCGAATTCTCTCGGCAATCCTGGTGAGCTCGGCCCGGCTATTGGGGCTGCCCCTCCGGCTAGTGATTGGGTGTCGTCGCTTACGCCGCCGCAGGACGGGATTTCGGCCAGCTGCCGGCGCTTATGGTGCCGATATCGACCATCGGCGCGATCGGATTTACGCCGTCGCCGTCAATCGCTGCATCTGCTCGAATTCTGGCGCCTCGGCTTTCTGTGCGGCGTCTGCGGGCGTAGCGCCATCCCGTGGGATCGAGTATTCGTAAGCCCGGGTTTTTACCGATCCCCGGGAGCCGACCATTTCGACGCGCCGCCCGTTCGCTTCTGGACGATTCCGCCGGATGCCGCTGCTCCCTGAGGATTTGTCCGACTGAATTGCCATGCCGGTCATTGACAGTCGCGTCGATCAGAGCTCCGAGACGTTTCGCACCAACCGCGAGCAAATGCTGGCGCTGATCGGCGACTTCCGTGCGCTCGAGCAGAAGGTGCGCGACTTCTCCAATTCCAGGCGCGAGCGCTTCCGCGCCCGCAATCAGCTCCTGCCGCGGGAGCGCGTGTCGCTGCTCATCGATCGCGGCGCGCCGTGGCTCGAGCTCTCGACGCTCGCCGGTTTTCGCATGCATGACGACGACGGCGACGCCGGCATTCAGGGCGGCGGCGGCATCTCCGGCATCGGCTATGTGTCCGGCATCCGTTGCATGGTGTCCGCCAATGACAGCGCCATCAAAGGCGGCACCTCGACGCCGATGGGCGTCAAGAAAAATCTTCGCATGCAGCAGATCGCGCTCGAGAACAAGCTGCCGACGGTGCGGCTCGTTGAATCCGGCGGCGCCAATCTGCTGTATCAGGCGGAGATGTTCGTCGAAGGCGGGCGCGGCTTTGCCAACCAGGCGCGCATGTCGGCCGCCGGCATCCCGCAGGTGACCGTGGTGCACGGCTCCTCGACCGCCGGCGGCGCCTATCTGCCGGGCCTCTCCGATTACGTGATCCTGGTGCGCAACCGCGCCAAGGTCTTTCTTGCCGGCCCGCCGCTCCTGCGTGCTGCGACCGGCGAGATCGCGACCGACGAAGAACTCGGCGGCGCCGAGATGCACGCCACCATTTCCGGCCTCGGCGAATATCTCGCCGAGGACGATGCCGACGGCATTCGTATCGCACGCGAGATCATGGCCAAGCTGCCGTGGAACGCGCAGCTTCCGGCACGGCCGCCGCGCGCGTTCAAGGAGCCGCGCTATGCCGCGGAAGAACTCGCCGGCGTCGCGCCGATCGACTATCGCAAGCCCTACGACGTGCGCGAGATCATCGCCCGCATCGTCGACGATTCCGATTTTCTGGATTTCAAGCCGCCCTACGGCCCGCACACGGTCTGCGGTCACGCCGAGATCGAGGGCCACGCCATCGGCATCATCGGCAACAACGGGCCGATCGACGCCGACGGCGCCAGCAAGGCGGCGCAGTTCATCCAGCTCTGCTGCCAGGCCAACATGCCGATCGTCTATCTGCAGAACACCACCGGCTACATGGTCGGCCGCGAGGCCGAGCAGGCCGGCATCATCAAGCACGGCTCGAAGATGATTCAGGCGGTCGCCAATGCCAGCGTGCCGCAGCTGACCATCCATGTCGGCGCCTCGTTCGGCGCCGGCAATTACGGCATGTGCGGGCGGGCTTACGATCCGCGCTTCATCTTCGCCTGGCCGAGCAATCGCATCGCCGTGATGGGCGGCGAGCAGGCGGCGAAGGTGATGGCGATCGTCACCGAGGAGAAGCTCAAGCGCGAAGGCAAGCCGGTCGACAAGGCCAAGCTCGAGGTCATGGAACAATCGATCATCAAGCGCATGGAGGGCGAATCGACCGCGCTCTATGCCACCGCGCGGCTCTGGGACGACGGGCTGATCGATCCGCGCGACACGCGGAAAGTGCTAGGCTTCTGCCTGTCGATCTGCCGCGAGGCCGAGCTTCGCCCGCTCAAGCCCAACACCTTCGGCGTCGGCCGCATGTGACGAGGAGGACCAGGATGCTGTTCACGCCCGAGCACGAGGAGCTGCGCCGCAGCCTGCAGAAATTCATCGCCGCCGAGATCAACCCGCATGTCGATCAATGGGAGGAAGCCGGCATCTTCCCCGCCCACGCGCTATTCAAGAAGATGGGCGACCTCGGATTCCTCGGCCTCAACAAGCCGACCGCCTATGGCGGCCAGGGCCTCGATTACTCCTACGCGATGGTGATGGCCGAAGAGCTCGGCAACATCGCCTGCGGCAGCGTGCCGATGGCGATCGGCGTGCAGACCGATATGGCGACGCCGGCGCTCGCCCGGTTCGGCTCCGATGAGCTGCGGCGCGAGTTCCTGGCGCCCTCGATCTCCGGCGACTACGTCGCCTGTCTCGGCGTCTCCGAAGTCGGCGCCGGCTCCGACGTTGCGTCGATCAAGACCACGGCGCGCAAGGAGGGCGACGACTACGTCATTAATGGCGGCAAGATGTGGACCACGAACGGCGTCCAGGCCGACTGGATGTGCCTCCTCGCCAACACGTCCGAGGGCTCGGTGCACAAGAACAAATCGCTGATCTGCCTGCCGATGAAGACCAAGGGCGTCGAGATTGCGCGCAAGCTCGACAAGATGGGCATGCGCTCCTCCGACACCGCGCAGATCTTCTTCGACGATGTACGGGTGCCGCGGCGCAATCTGATCGGCGAGGAGGGCAAGGGCTTCATCTATCAGATGCTGCAATTCCAGGAAGAGCGGCTGTGGGGCGCTACCGCCAATCTGAAATCGATGGAACGGCTCATTGAGCAGACCATCGACTACACCCGTAACCGCAAGGCATTCGGCAAATCGATCCTCGACAATCAGGTCGTGCATTTCCGCCTGGCCGAGCTCGCGACCGAGATCGAGCTGCTGCGCTCGCTCATCTATCGGGCCTGCGAGCTTTACCTTGCCGGCACCGACGTCACCCGGCTCGCCTCGATGGCCAAGCTCACCTCCGGGCGGCTGCGCCGCACGGTGAGCGATTCCTGCCTGCAATATTGGGGCGGCATGGGCTTCATGAACGAGACGCCGGTGAGCCGCGCCTATCGCGACGGCCGGCTCGGCTCGATCGGAGGCGGCGCCGACGAGGTCATGCTCAGCATCATCTGCAAGCTGATGGGGACGTTGCCCGGCACCTCGAACGCGCCCGACCAACAGGCCGTTCATGGCTGAGCTGCCGCCGACCTCGCATATCAGGCTCGATCGCCGCGGCCCGGTGCTGCATCTGTGGCTCAACCGGCCGGAGGTGCGCAACGCGCTGAGCCAGCAGATGGTGACGGAGATCCTGGCGGCGTTCGCGGCAATCGCCGACGACCGCGCGGTGCGCGTCGTGGTGCTGCGCGGCGCCGGCGGCACCTTCTGCGCCGGCGCGGATATCAAGAATCTCTCCGCCGCCCCCGAGGCGCCGCCGCCAGGTGCGGCGGACGAGGTCAAGGAGAACAACCGGCGCTTCGCCGCCATGATGGAGACAGTCAACGCCGCGCCGCAGGCGGTGATCGCCGCGGTCGAAGGTTTTGCCATGGGCGGGGGCTTTGGGCTTGCCTGCGTCGCCGACGTCACCATCGCGACGGCGGACGCCGTGTTTGCCATGAGCGAAGTCAAGATCGGCGTGGTCCCGGCTGCGATCTCGCCATTCGTGGTCAAGCGCATCGGGCTCACCGCCGCGCGGCGTTTCGGCGTGTCCGGCGCGCGGCTCAGCGGCACCGAGGCCCGTGAGGTCGGCCTCGCGCATCTCGCCGTTCCCGACGCCGCGGCCCTCGAAAAGGCGGTGCGCGAGGCTTGCAATCAGGTGCTCGCCTGCGCCCCCGGCGCGGTCGCCGCGACCAAGCGGCTGATGCTGCGCGCCGCGGGCCCGACCCCGATGGCGGAATTGCTTGCCGACGCGGCCGATTCCTTCGCGGCAGCGGTGCGCAGCGCCGAGGGCCGCGAGGGCACCAAGGCGTTTGTCGAGAAACGCAAGCCCGCCTGGTTCGTGCAGGTGGATTGAAGGTGCATGGCAATTCCAGGCATGCGCACCTTCGGTAAAATCCTGATCGCCAATCGCGGCGAGATTGCCTGCCGCGTCGCCCGCACCGCGAAGGCGCTGGGCTATCGCACCGTCGCGGTGTTCAGCGACGCCGACGCCGGCGCGCTGCATGTGCGCCAAGCCGACGAGGCGGTCCGGATCGGGCCGCCGCCGGCCGCGGAAAGCTACCTCAAGATCGACGCCCTGCTCGCTGCCGCGAAGCTTGCGGGCGCCGATGCGGTCCACCCGGGCTACGGCTTTCTGTCGGAGAACGCCGCGTTTGCGCAAGCCTGCGCCGACGCCGGCCTCGTCTCCATCGGCCCGCCGCCGGCCGCGATCGAAGCCATGGGCAACAAGGCGCGCGCGAAGGGCTTGATGGAAGCCGCCGGCGTTCCCTGCGTCCCTGGATATCGCGGGCCGGACCAATCCGACGCCGCTTTGACGGCGCAAGGGCGCCACATCGGCTTCCCGCTGATGGTCAAGGCTGCCGCGGGCGGCGGCGGGCGCGGCATGCGGCTCGTTGCCTCCGCCGCGAGTCTCGCTGAGGCGCTGGCGCGGGCGCGCTCCGAAGCAGCAAGCGCATTCGGCTCAGACGAGCTGATCCTCGAGCGGGCGATCGAGAACGCCCGTCATATCGAGATTCAGGTCTTTGCCGACCAGCACGGCAACGTCATCCATCTCGGCGAGCGCGATTGCTCGATCCAGCGCCGCCATCAGAAAGTCATCGAGGAGACCCCCTCGCCCGCGGTCTCGACCGAATTGCGGGCGCAAATGGGCGAAGCGGCGGTTACCGCGACGCGAGCGATCGGCTATGTCGGCGCCGGCACGATCGAGTTTTTGCTCGACCGGTCGGGCAAGTTCTACTTTCTGGAAATGAATACGCGGCTGCAGGTCGAACATCCGGTGACCGAGGCCGTCACCGGGCTTGATCTCGTCGCCTGGCAGCTTGAGGTCGCAGCCGGCGAGCGGTTGCCGCTCGAGCAGCACGAAGTCGCCTTCAATGGCCACGCTATCGAAGCGCGGCTTTATGCCGAAGACCCTTACAAGGGCTTCCTGCCGCAAAGCGGCACGCTTGTCGACTGGCGCCCGGCGTCTCGCGTAGGCGTTCGCGTCGATCATGGATTGGCGGCAGGCCAACCCATCACGCCGTACTACGACGCCATGCTGGCGAAGGTGATCGCGCACGGCACAACCCGCGAGGAGGCCCGGCGCCGGCTGATCGCGGCGCTCGAGGACACGATCGCATTTGGCCTTAATACGAACCGGAACTTCCTCGTCGCCATGCTCCGGCATCCGGCCTTCGCCGCCGGCGAGGCGACCACGGCCTTCATCGCCCAGCATTTCTCTGCCGGCACCGACGGGATGCGACGCCCGAGACCCGACCCGCCCACGCTTGCGCTCGCGGCCGTGCTGCTGTTCGAATCCCGTCGGCAAGAGACCGCCGATGCAACAGGCGCGCCGCCGTCCTGGTCATCGACTGGCGTCGCCGTTTGGCCGCTGCGACTGGCTCTCGGTGACGCCCAGCATTCGGCGAGCATCACCGCCCACGGAACGGATGCCTATGTGGTCGGCCTCGGCAAGGACACGATCGAAATATCAATCGAGGAGCGCGGCGCGGGCGTTATCCGCTTCACTGCCATGGGTGTGCAGCAGACCGCGCGGTTTGCGCTCGATGAAGCCGTGTTGCACCTTGATCTCAACGCCGTGACTGCTGCGGTGCGCGAGGTCACGCACGAGGCCAGCGCCGCTGCGCGCCGCGACGGCTCTTCGCACGTGCTCGCTCCGATGAACGGCGCGATCATCGCCGTGTTTGCCAAGCCCGGCGACCGCGTCAGCCGCGGCCAGCGTATCGTCGTGCTCGAAGCGATGAAGATGCAGCACGAGATCAGCGCCGAGCGCGATGGCGCGATCGAAAAGGTTCTGGTCAAGCCCGGCGACCAGGTCGCGACCCGGCAGCTCCTGATCGAGCTCAAGGCAGAAACCGTTGCAGCGCCGCAGCAGACGGAGGAGACGCCATGAACGACAAAGCGGTGATCACCTGCGCGCTCACCGGCGTGCTCACCGACCCGAAGCAGCATCCGGTCCCGGTCACGCCCGCGGAGATGGCGCGCGAGGCCAAGGCCGCGTTCGACGCCGGCGCCGCGGTTATGCATGTGCATTTCCGCCAGCAGGGGCCGGGCAAAGGCCATCTGCCGTCGTGGGAGCCGGAGCTTGCGGTCACCATCATGCAGGCGATCCGCGACGCCTGTCCTGGCGTGATCCTCAACGAGTCGACCGGCACCATCGGGCCGAATATTTCAGGCCCCCTCGCCTGCCTGCGCGCGGTCAAGCCGGAGATCGCGGCCTGCAATGCCGGCTCGCTCAACTATTTGAAAGTGCGGTCCGACGGCTCCTGGGCCTGGCCGCCGCACGTGTTCGACAACGCCCCCGACAAGGTCAAAGCCTACCTCGATGTCATGGCCGAGACCCATACCCAGCCGGAATTCGAGTGCTTCGACGTCGGTATCGTGCGCTGTGTCGGCATGTACGCGCAGAACGGCATGTTCAAGGGCCGGCCGAAATACAATTTCGTCATGGGAGTCGCTTCCGGCATGCCGGCCGAGCCCGATCTCCTTCCGATCCTGAAGAAGCTCACCATCGCCGGCGCGCCCTGGCAGGTCACCGCCATCGGCCGCGCCGAGATCTGGCCGTTGCATCGGCGTGCCGCCGAGCTCGGCGGCCATCTGCGCACCGGCCTCGAAGATACCTTCTATCAGCCCGACGGCAGCAAGGTCGGCTCGAACGGAGCGCTGATCGAGACGCTCGCCCGCTATGCGCGCGAGGCCGGGCGTGCAGTCGCAAGCCCCGCCGAGGCGCGTAATCTCATGGGGCTGGCGGCCGCCTGAAACAACATCGGTTTGCGGGGCCGCCGCGCCCTTGATGGAGCTTCGATTGCGCGCAAGGACCCGCGTCTGGGTGCGACGGACGGCGGCGATCGTAGCGGTTTCGGCTGCGTTCGGCGGCATTCTCTCGTTATCGAACGACGGAGATATCGCGACCGGCGTCGTCACCGGCATGTTGATCGCGCTTGCAATCGTGGGCTTGGAGTTTTTGTTGCAAGGCCGATGGGGCGCGAGGCTGCGGCGCTGGCCGATCGGACTGCTGGTGCTCATCCGCACGACCGCGTATGGCGCCGTGTTCTTCGTCGTGCTGCACGGCTTGCTCGCACTGCTGCGCTGGTCGTGGGATCCGATCCTGCATCCGACGCGCTTGATCAGCAATTTCACCCTGGCGCTGTCGTTTGCGTTTGCGTTCGCGATGAATTTCGGCTTCGTCCTGATGCGCCTGCTCGGCCCGCGAGTCGCCGTATCGTTGCTCAGCGGTCGCTATCGATCGCCGCGGCCGGAACAGCGCATCGTTCTGTTCGTGGACTTGCGCGGCTCGACCCAGCTTGCCGAAAAGCTCGGCGACGAGCGGTTCCACCGGTTCCTCAACCGGGTGTTTTGGGACCTCACCGACCCGGTGCTGGAATCTGGCGGCGAGATCTATCGCTATGTCGGCGATGAGATCATCGTGACTTGGCCGGTGCAGAAAGAAGCGCGCGACGCGGGCTGTGTCGAATGCGTGTTCGCGATCGAGGACGCGCTCGCCGCCAAGGGCAAGTATTACCTCGCCGAATTCGGCGCCGAACCGAAGCTGCGCGCGGCGCTGCACGCCGGCCCGCTCGTCGTCGGCGAAATGGGCGACCTCAAACGCGAGATCGTGATGCTGGGCGACACCATGAACACTGCCGCGCGCATCGAGGGCGCCTGCCGGACCTTGGCCAAGGACGTGATCGCCTCGGCGGCGGCGCTGAGCTTGTTCCCGCTGCCGGCCGGAGTGAGCGCGCACAGCCTCGGCGTCGTCGCGCTGCGCGGCAAGGAAAGCGAGCTCGAGCTGTTCGCCCTGGCGCGCGGCTGAAGTTCGCCCGCGAGATTGAAATCCCTTCTGCTACCGCCGCGCCGAGGCAGGCGTATTCGGCCACACACCGTGTCTAGGTAGATGACTCATTCAGATCCACTCGGTAACGACCGCAATGAGAGCGAGTGCGGCGAGATAGTTTCTGGCCAAACGGTCGTATCGTGTTGCCAAGGGTCGCCAGTTCTTGAGGCGGCAG
>Ga0187783_10004610_pt1 | contig 10190 bp, 9 predicted proteins | sample 1015_SJ02_MP02_2_FD_132471 | JGI IMG/M metagenome (GOLD analysis project Ga0187783, IMG submission 132471) | Tropical peat soil microbial communities from peatlands in Department of Meta, Colombia - 1015_SJ02_MP02_20_MG | ecosystem: Environmental > Terrestrial > Soil > Wetlands > Peat | place...
GGGGAAATCGCGTGTGCCTGGCCGCTAGCTGCGAAATGGTTTTGGGCCGCCATGCGATCTGCCGCAGGATGCCACTCGTTGATGCCGCTACCCACCGTCTGCCGCTGATCGTTCACGGCCGGGTGCTCGGCGTGGGAGGCCCCTGGGTGGGCGGTGGCGTGGACACTCTGTGTGCGCGCCGGATACGTGTGGCGGGCCTGTCGCGCCGCGGCCTCGCGCCGCGCGGATTGCCGTTGCCCCTCGGCCGCCCGGTGCTCGTGCCTGTCGCGCGAGTCTTCGCCGCGCGCATCGACCCAGGCGATAGGGCCTAGGCCAGCGAAGGCGATCAAAGTGAGAGTCGTAAAGACCCTACGATCCAAGCTCCACATATTGTCACGCCAGATGCCACGGGCCACGGCGGCGCCGCCTGGAAGGATGTAGCGGATAACTGTAGCGCGCGGAGTACAGCGCCGCGTGAACTGCGTCGCGGAACCGGCAGCCTGCGGAGCATTGAGAACCGCAGCACACTCCGCTGCGCAGCGTTCGTTGCGTGCAGGAACCTATCGCGAGCCGCAGTGGCGCCGACGGAAAATCACCGGCCAGGAGCGAGCCCCGATGGAGTCGGGGGCGACCTAAGTCCCCATCTGCCCGTACTCGGGCCTCCCGTTCAGCTCGAAGCGCTGATACGTCCCGCCCTTGCCGCTCGTGACCGACTGCACCGGTTTGAGCGCCGCCGGTGTCGCGCCGCTGCCGAAGAGCCGCTTGCCGCAGCCGAGCACCACCGGGAAGACGAACAGCCGGTACTCGTCGATCAGCTCGTTCTGCAGCAGCGTCTGCAGCAGCTCGGTGCTGCCCCAGGTGTGCAGCGCCCCGCCGGGCTGCTGGCGCAGCTTGCGCAGTTCGGCGAGCACGTCGCCCCTGATCAGGCTCGAGTTGTTCCAGGTAACTCGCTCGAGGCTGCGCGACACTACGTACTTCGGCCGCGAGTTGAGCGCGGCTGCGATCGGATTATTCGGGTCGGTGACCTTGGGCCAGTAACCGGCGAAGATGTCATAGGTCTTGCGCCCGAGCAGGAAAGCGTCGGCGTCGGCGAACCCCTCGATGACCAGCCGCCCCAGAACGTCATCCGCGTAGGGAGCCTGCCAGCCTCCATGCAGGAAGCCGCCCTCCGGATCCTCGTCGGGCCTGCCGGGAGCCTGCATGACGCCGTCCAGGGTGAGAAATGCATTGACGATGATCCTGGACATATTCTCCTCCCCCGCGGAAGCCGAGCGGCGCATAGTCGATATAACAATGCAGACAAGCTGTCCGGCACCTTCAGACCTCGTGTACTACCTCGACCAGGGGTCGGGGGCGCCGCTGCTTTTGGTGCACGGGCTGGGGATGAGCGGCGAGATGTTCACACCGGTTGTGGAGCCGCTGGCGCGGCGCCATCGGCTCATCATCCCGGACCTGCGCGGCTGTGGCAGAAGCCGCGACCTGCCACCACCGTATAGCGTGAGGCAGCAGGCGGCGGACTTGGCCGTGCTGCTCGACCATATCGGCATTGCCTCGACGGATGCGCTCGGCTACTCGCAAGGCGGCCCGGTCGTGCAGGAACTCGCACTGGATTATCCCGAGAGAGTGCGCGCGCTCGTGCTGTCGAACACCTACGCGTACAACATGGCTACCATGAGAGAGAAAATGGAAGGCCATATCGTGCCGCTGCTCCTGCGGCTGCTCGGCGTGCGGCTCTTCGTCAAACTGGTGATTTCGCAGGGTCTCAAGCAGATCCCGAAGGAGCAGGCCGCATGGGTTGCGAACCTCATCGCCCGCACCTGGGGTGAAGCGGATACGGGGAGCATCACGCTCGCGTGGAGAGAGGCGATGGCTTTCGACAGCCGCGAACGTCTGCAGGAGATCAGGCGCCCGACGCTGATCGTCGCCGGTTCGAACGACGCGGCCGTACCGATGCATCACGCGACAATGCTGCACGACGGGATCGCTGGATCGAAATTCGTCGTCATCGCGGGTGCGGATCACACGCTCATGTGGGCGCATCCCGATGAATGGCTAAGGGCAGTGAGCGATTTTCTCGATTCGCAGGGATAGACTCGACCACCATTGCCGAACCGCGCGGGCGATCACCTTGCCGATTTACCGAGTAGTCTGACCACCTCGCTGGCGGCGCCGGCGGAGGATGCCGGGTTTTGCCCCGTGACGAGATTACCGTCGACGACCACGTGGGGCTGAAAGTTGTCGGCCTTGGAATACACGCCGCCGTTGCTCCTCAGCATGTCTTCGACCAGGAACGGCACCAGCTTCGTGAGGCCCACGGCCTCTTCTTCGGAATTGCTGAAGCCCGTGACTTTTTTCCCATGAACCAGCAACGCACCGTTTGGTGCCCTGACATAGCGCAAGGCCCCCGGGGCGTGGCAGACGGCTCCTACCGGCTTATTCGCGGCAAAGATTCGCTCGATCAGGCTAATCGACGCACGGTCCTCGGCAAGGTCCCACAGCGGGCCGTGGCCGCCCGGGTAGAAAACCGCGTCATAGTCGGATGCCGATAGGCTGACGAGCTTGACGGTACGGGCGAGCTGCTCCTGGGCGACTCGGTCCGCCTGGTAGCGTCGCGTGGCTTCGGTTTGAGAAGCCGGCGACTCGCTGCGTGGGTCCACGGGCGTCTTGCCACCCTGAGGAGTGGCCAGGGTGATCTGCGCGCCCGCGTACTTGAACAGATAGTACGGCGCTGCGAACTCCTCGAGCCAGAACCCCGTCTTTTCGCCCGTTGCGCCGAGCTTATCATGTGATGTCAGAACCATCAGTACCTTCACAGTCGTTCTCCGGTGGGCAATGTCTCGCGCGCGCGAGGTCGCCCGTTCGATCTGCCCAGGCCCGCTCGTGCCAGTGCTCACTCAGCCGCGCCATAGCATCGGGACCTGTGGACTGCCTTCTGGACCTGCTACGCTGGTGGATACCAATCCTTTAACACAAGAGAACGCCGTGGCAAAGCCGAACTATCATCAGGCAAGAAAGCAAAGGGAATTGGCGCGCAAGGCGCGTCAGCAGGAAAAACAGCAGCGTAGGAGTGCTCGCGCACGGGGCGCCGATGCCAGCCCGGAACTTGAGCCCTTCGCGGATGCGGCGGGCACGGCGCGCACTCCCCCTCGAGGCGGTGCATGAGACTCTCTTGGCAGCCGCCTCGGGCTGCAGCGCCACGCTTTCACTTGGCGCAGTTCCGCGGCGCACTGGCGCAGTCCTCCGTCGGTTTGCGCCTCTTTCAGCCTTTCAGGGTTGGACGTTGAGCGCGCCAGTACACACGAAGTGGGGCTGCGCCTCGGGGTCCTGGGGCTCAAAAGCTCCGAAAGTTCCGCTGTGCCGCAGCCACTCGTGTAGCCTGTAGCCGGGCCGTTAGCCGTTCTGGTCTGCGCAGGCGGCGTTGCCCGACCGGGACGCTACTGAAACTGATGCTCGAAGGGAACATGACGCTGACCCGCACAGGCGATCTCGTGAAGACTGCTGCCGAGCGTCTCGCGCACGAGGAATTTGAGCGCGCCGAAAAGAGACGCCAGGACCTGGCCGAGCAGCGCTCCGACCTCAACCCGCCTGACGTTCGCATCCGCATGTGGGAAAAGGTTCATCAGCTGCGCCTGCCATCCGACCCTGCGCATCCCATCCTCGATGTGATTGCGGTGACCACGCGACTCACGCTTGCCGAGGTGCGCGAAGAGCAGAGGACGCGCGCGGCGCGAGCTGCCAACAGAACTTGAGCGTGAGCGCGTTAACGAGAAGCTGTCCCGCCGGCCCCGCCGCTGACAACGTTCTGAACTCCCGGGAGCGCAGGTGAGATTCGCCCCTTCCGCCGCCAGACACCAAGAGCGGCTGGACCAGTTCCGTCGCGATCGAGCCACAGCTCCGGCGCTGCGAGCGGCATTCCCGACGGTCCAGGAGCTCCGTATCGAATTGAAGTTCGAAGGCCCGAACCCGAGTGCGCCAACGCCGCAGTCGCACGCGCTCTATCCACCGGCATCCGCCTTCTTCGAATTTCCCTGTCCCTACTGGGACTGCGACGGGCAGTTCGATCTCGCCGGCGTCGTGCAGGCGGCACTGGCGAGCGCAACCCACCGGGTAGAGGGAGCTCTCGAGTGCCGCGGATCGCGGGGTGGTGAGCGTACTTCAAGGCACCCCTGCCAATTGCGGCTCATTTACGCGGTCACCGTGAGCCTGCGGCACAAGAGTTGACCATCGGCTTGGCTGCGGTGCCTCGATAGCGCTGAGTTTTCCGCACTCGCCCGCGTCGCGCGTTCTGCTCAGTCCTGTGCTTTGAGGTATTCGATGATCCGCTGATATTCGTCGCGTGCTTCGCGCAATTGCTGGATATGCTGCTCGGTAATGTCCTGGTGGCCCTGAGGAGTTCTTTCGAACAGCTGAAAGTCCGGCGCGTCGCTATACCTGAGCTCGCGTTCGCAACGCTGTTTTTGTCGCTCGAAATACTCGATTAGGTCCATCGACACCGGATTACTTCCTGCTCCGGTCGCCTCGATGGCAAATCATGCGGAAGCCGGGAAGGAGGCAGCTTCATGTGTCCTCTTATAGACCGGCAACGCACCGCTTTCCTTGCCCTGTATCACAGTTGCGGCGGCGATCGCCGCGTTTTGCACTCGCCCCAAGTGGCGGAGACATGCGGGCGGGGCGGGCCTCGCGTGCGGATCGATTCGGTGCCTCACCTGCCACGCAGACGCTCTTCTGATCCCACGCGTCTCCACCCCGCAACTCGCACTGGTCGAGAGAGACTTCGATAGTTGCCGCGCGCAGGGCTTGGCAAATTCTCTGGGTCGCCGGTCGCTCGCTGCTCCGGCCAGGTTTCCAGGGAGCGGACACTAGCGGGCAGGGCTCAGGATCATTCCGGTCCGTTCGCGGAACTTCGCTGTCGCTCACCGCCGTTAGAATCTCTGCGTTGAACAAGGCGAGGTGTCCGCTGCGATTTGACGCGCCGTGTCCGCGCAGACTAGCCTGTGACTCGCGGGCAAAAATTGCAGACAAATCAGCCCGTTCCTCAGTCACGACGCGTTCCGGCGGCCGCCACGCGAAAGCATCATCACTATGGGTAATTCGAAACAGAAGCTGACAGGCGTCGCCCACACTCGGGCCGTAGGTGTCGCGCTCCTGATCGCTGGGACGTGGCATCTGGGCAATCTTTGGGCGCGCGATGCCGGCGCGCCGCAGACGGAGCGACACGATGTCAGCGACCGCTACTTCAACATGACCGTGACGGACCCCTACCGGTGGCTCGAGGACGCGAGCGATCCGCGGGTGAAGGCATGGAGTGCCTCACAGGATCAGCGTACGCGTCGCTATCTCGACGCGCTCGCCGCGCGGCAACCTATCTACGATCGCCTGTACGCGCAGATATCCGCGAGCTCGCCGTCCTACTACGGACTTCAGGTCGCGGGCGGCCGGCTATTTGCGTTTTTCAATGAGCCGCCGAAGCAGCAGCCGATGATTGCCGTGATGGGACCGGAAGCCGACCCGGCGCACGCGCGTATCGTGCTCGACCCGAACGCCCTCAATTCGTCAGGTACGACCGCGATCGACTGGTACGTCGCGTCGCCCGATGGCGCGTTGCTCGCAGTGTCGCTGTCGGAGAACGGGAGCGAAGACGGGACGCTTCACATATTCGATGTCACGACCGGGAAGGAGCGGCCCGACGTTATCAAGCGCGTCAGCTATCCGACGGGGGGCGGAAGTCTCGCGTGGCGTCCTGATAGCAAAGGCTTCTGGTACACGCGCTACCCGGGGCCGGAGCGGCCCGCGGACGAACAGCACTTCTATCAACGACTGTACTTCCATGTTCTGGGACAGGACCCGTCGGCGGATCAGCTGGAACTGGGCAAGGGTCTGCCGAAGATCGCGGAGATTACGCTCAGCAATCGGCATCGCAGCGACCTGGTCGTCGTGACGGTGGCCAATGGCGATGGCGGAGAGTTCGCACACTATCTGATTGACGACTCGGGTCGACCTCGGCAAGTGACGCGCTTCGAAGATGGGGTCACGTTCGCTACCGTGTCCGGTGACTCTCTGTATCTCGTCTCCCACCGCGGCGCGCCGCGCGGACGGGTTCTGAGCCTGTCCGTGGCGGACCCCGTGCTCGCGCACGCGCGCGAGCTCGTACCCCAGTCGGAGGCTGTTATCGTTCCGGGCGGGGAGTTCGGTGGCGAGCCAGTCGTAGCAACACGTAACGCGCTTTATGTCCGCGAGATCGTGGGCGGGCCATCCCGCGTTGCGGTTTTCGATCTCGGGGGGCGTCCACGCGGCGAATTGCCGCTACCAGGCCCTGCCACGGTGGCCGAACTCGTGCCGCTGCAGGACGGCTCGCTGCTGTACGACATCAGCACCTACCTCAAGCCGCCTTACTTCGCGCGCTACGAAGAGGCCCGCGGCGCGAGTACGGAGACGCTGCTGGCACAGACGAGCCCCGTCTCTTTCCAGGACGCGGAGGCGCTGCGGGAATTTGCGAGATCCGAGGATGGCACGCATGTACCGCTCAACATCATTCGTCGCAAGGGGACTGTCCTCGACGGTCACAATCCGGTCCTGCTCACAGGCTACGGCGGCTACGCCGTTAGCCTGACTCCCGGGTTCGTCGGTCCGCGGGCGCGGCTCTGGCTCGATGCGGGCGGGGTGTTCGTGATCGCCAATCTCCGCGGTGGCGGCGAGTACGGCGAGGAGTGGCACGTCGCGGGCAATCTTACGCACAAGCAGAACGTCTTTGACGACTTCGCCGCTGCGGCGCGCTACCTCATCGCCGCTAAGTACACGACCCCGGACAGGCTCGCCATCATCGGCGCAAGTAATGGCGGCCTGCTCATGGGGGCCAGCTTCACGCAGAATCCGGAGCTTTATCGGGCTGTCGTGTCGCTGGTCGGCATCTACGACATGCTGCGAGTCGAGCTGGACCCGAATGGCGCGTTCAATACTACGGAGTTTGGAAGCGTGCGCGACCGGGCACAGCTCAAGGCCCTCTACGCCTACTCGCCGTACCAGCACGTAGTGAATGGTACGAAGTACCCAGCCATCTTCATGGCTACAGGTGAGACGGACGGCCGCGTCAACCCGGCGCACTCCCGTAAGATGATCGCACGGCTGCAGGCCGCCACCAGCGGAGGTCCGGTTTACCTGAGCACGAACGCGCATGCTGGCCACGGCATCGGCAGCGCGTTGTCCATTCGCATCGGTCAGTGGGCTGACCAGTATGCGTTTCTCTTCGATCAGCTGGGGCTAACCGTCCCGGTGCGCGGTGATTCGAGCACGAGTGCCATTACCGCTCACTAGGCGACCTCTAGGTTCTCGCCCCGCAACGCATGACCGCAGAGCGTCCGCTCTGCCATATGACCGGCTCCTTTGGAGCAGCCTCACCGTCGCTGAAGGGTCGATAAGAGACGGGGAGACCATCCGTCTCTGTCCGGCCCAGAAGCAGCCGTTCGAACTGAGACCATGGGATTCCCGAAAGCGGACGCTCCATCCCGCACCACGCACAACGTTCGTGCGCTATCTACGGCCGCGGGCTAATCGTCAACCATTCAAGCACATTGATGTGAGTCCACGGTACGTTCGGGCCCCGTGCCTCGGGAGTGCCAGGTACGGGATGTGTCAGAGTGCGGAGCATTACAAAGGCTGGCTGGCCAGAGTTGGAGACTGGTACGGCGTCGATGATCTTGTCCGATTCGTGGGCTGGCCCGATTAGGTCGGCAACTATCGAATTGTCTCGGAAGCGCCGAGTGACCGCCGCCGTGCCGCCGCCAAACACCGCCAAGCTGCCAAACATGACCAGCGAGTGATCCGCCAGCTCATACGCCCTGGGGCGATTCGGAGTGTGCTAGTTCGCGAAGGCTTGAGTCGCGGACGGGCCCCGGTGGTCATAACGGCAGTCGGCCAGGACCGGACATTCAGATGGACGGGCGGGCATCTCAACAGTGGACGCTCAGCAGACCCGTTGTACGTCAACGTGGTTCCGAGCGCTGATTTGGCACAACGTAGCGCAACAAAGCATACAACGATGGAAAAACGAGCAGAGCTGCAATTACGGAAGGCATAGGAACAAAACGTATTGCAGGGCCGGAAAGATCAACGTGCGATCCTGGCGGTGGGGCTGGCCATAAACGCGTCGCAATAACGAATTCGACGATGGCAAACACAGGAAGAGAGATGCAGACGCAGAGGAAGTAAATTCCAAAGCGGATTCGATGTCGCACTAGGTACCAGAGGGCAATATAGCTGGGGAGCAGCAAAGGCGACGCGCCCAACAGAATAAGCATTCCCAGCAACAACGTGAGCAGCACGATGTTGAGGTAGATGAATGTAAGCATGGCTCGATCCTCGCACCGCCCTGTTAACGGAGCTGCCAGACGACACCGCACCATCACTCAGCCGCTAGGCATTCTCGACCAGGTACCGTCTGTACCTCGTTTAAAGGTGACAGCAAATCCGATGACCGCTACTGGAATCCCCGCTATCGAGCCGCGTGAATGCTGAGCCCCGATGACGGCTATGTCGAGTCGGGCTTTTTCGACCTCAGGACGAATGACCGGCCAGATCTCGTCAGCTTCCGCAACGAGTTCCTGCTTCTCGGCCACGGTAGGCGGCAAGAACATGTGGACGTCCGTCAGGTAGTCAAATTGGAAGTTCCTGCTAACACCGTTTGTAGCCGTTCCTGTTCTCAGGACTTCTATCCGCTTGCCGGAAGGCAGCGTTAGCAGCTGCTCCGGCGCTGCGGGCTGTCCGCACCCCGCCAGGCTAAGCGCGAAGACAGCAATAAGAGGTGAGCGCATCTTTGGTGCCCCCTGCCGGCGAGGGCAGGAGTCTGCGCCGACCGCGGGTCCCGTAGCCACCTGGCTCCGCCCAAAAGGTGACCGGATCCACACGGTCAATGCCAGCGGATTTCGCTGAAGCAGACATGCATCCAAACTGACGGGCCGGCCGACACATATCCCTCCATTCGTCGACCGCGAAGCGGTGGTTATCACGACCCCCTCCGAGTATCGTGCAGACCGCGGGATCAATTGGCCCATACGAGAGAATTATGGCCCGCGCATCCTTCAGGCTGCCGGTAGCAAGCCTGCCTCGCAGCCGGACGGGCTTGGAAATCGGGGGTAGCCTTGTCAATCGCGCGTATCGTTCTTTATGGCTGCCTCGCGCTGGTGCAACTCGCGTTCATCGTGGTCTGGTTGCGGGCGGTCAAGCGACACAAGCTTGCCATGCGGCCGTCGCTCGGCGACATGGCCATCGGCTGCGGTACCAGCTTTCTCGACACGCTCGGCATCGGGAACTATGCCCAAATCACCGCGCTGTTCAAACTGAGAGGAAACCCACCCGATGAACTCATCCCGGGCACGCTTAACGTCGGCAATGCCATCGGGATCATCTTCAGCGCTTTGCTCTTCGTCGAAATGATCGGCGTTGAGCCGGTGCTGCTGACGTCGATGGTCGTCGCTGCCGGAGCCGGTGCGTGGCTTGGCGCAGATATCGTCAGCAAGCTCCCGCGCCGATCCATTCAGCTTCTGATGGGTATCGCCCTGCTGGTCGCCGCGGGATTCTTCACCATCACCAACCTGGGTGTCCTGCCCCCGGGTGGGACCGCCATAGGGCTCACCGGTTGGCGCTTTGCGGTTGCGGTCGCGACAAACTTCGTTCTCGGCGCTCTGATGTGCGTCGGGATCGGAAACTACGCGCCCTCAATGGCGCTCCTTGGCTTTCTCGGGATGCACCCGATTGCCGCCTACCCGATCATGATCGCGAGCGACGGCGTGCTGATTCCCGTCGCCAGTTTGGGTTTCGTGAAGTCCGGTCGGTACTCCAATGCGATAGCGGTCGGGCTCACGATCGGTGGCACCGTCGGGGTGCTGCTTGCACTTCCTCTGATCAAGATGCTCAGCAGTCACCTGGCTGTGATGCGCTGGGTCGTGACTGGCGTGATCACGTACGCGGCCATCGCCATGCTGCGTTCGGCTTTTCCGGAGCGTTCTGTGACATAGATGCCTGAGGGAGGGGCGGGTCCTGCCTCAAGCCGTGACTCTGATCCGAGCGACGTGCCAGCCATCCGGATAGGCTGCCCGTTGAGGAGGCCGCTCATTATGTTAGTCAAATACGCCATGGCTGCCATCGCCATGTGCACGGCTGCGATCTGCGGCGCATCGCCCCCCATCTATAGATACGTCGATGCCGACGGCGTGGCA
>Ga0187783_10004611_pt1 | contig 10190 bp, 8 predicted proteins | sample 1015_SJ02_MP02_2_FD_132471 | JGI IMG/M metagenome (GOLD analysis project Ga0187783, IMG submission 132471) | Tropical peat soil microbial communities from peatlands in Department of Meta, Colombia - 1015_SJ02_MP02_20_MG | ecosystem: Environmental > Terrestrial > Soil > Wetlands > Peat | place...
CGACTGGGCCAAGATCTCCGGCAAGAAGGGCGAGCGCATCGTCTACATCCGCACGCTCATCTCGGGCAAGGGCGGCACCGAAGCGGGCCGGTCGATCGACACTGTGTCCAACACCGGCCAGTACCTATAGCGAGGGTTCCGGCGGGGCGGGGCGTGCGGTCCGCGGTGTGCGCGGCTTAGGCTCTAGGGCATGAGCGCGCTCCGGGTGATGGGCATCGAGACCGAGTACGGCATTTCCGTGCCCGGACAGCCGGGCGTGAACGCCATGGTGAGCTCGTCCCAGGTGGTCAATGCTTACCAGGCCGCCACCGCCGCGCGGGCCAGGCGGCCACGGTGGGACTTCGAGGAAGAGAATCCGCTGCGGGACGCGAGGGGTTTCGACCTGGCCGCGGAGACGGCCGACTCGTCCCAGCTCACCGACGAGGATCTCGGGCTGGCGAACGTGATCCTCACCAATGGCGCCCGGCTGTATGTGGACCACGCCCACCCGGAGTACTCGGCACCCGAGTGCACCAACCCGCGCGACGCCGTGATCTGGGATAAGGCCGGCGAGCGGGTCATGGCCGAGGCGGCCGCGAGGGCAGCGGCCACACCGGGCGGCCAGCGGATTCAGCTCTACAAGAACAACACCGACAATAAGGGCGCCTCTTACGGCTGCCACGAGAACTACCTGATGAACCGGGCGACTCCGTTCGCGGACATCGTCAGGCACCTGACGCCGTTCTTCGTTTCGCGCCAGGTGGTGTGCGGGGCTGGCCGGGTGGGCGTGGGCGCGGACGGTCGGGAGGATGGCTTCCAGATCAGCCAGCGGGCCGACTTCTTCGAGGTCGAGGTCGGCCTGGAGACGACGCTGAAGCGCCCGATCATCAATACCCGCGACGAGCCGCACGCTGACCCGGACAAATACCGCCGCCTGCACGTGATCATCGGCGACGCGAACATGAGCGAGATCTCTACGTTCCTCAAGCTGGGCAGCACCGCACTGGTGCTGGCCATGATCGAGGATCGGTTCCTGGCCTCGGACTTGTCCGTCGAGTCGCCGGTGGCCGAGCTACGGGCCATCTCGCATGATCCCAGCCTGAAGCACCTGGTAACCCTCCGCGACGGCCGCAAAATGACAGCGGTTCAGCTGCAGATGGAGTACCTGGAGCTCGCTCGCAAGTACGCCGAGGACAAATACGGCGCCGACGTCGATGAGGTCACCGCCGACGTGCTGACTCGCTGGGAGGGCGTGCTGACCCGGCTGGCCGACGACCCGATGCAGACGGCCAGGGAGCTGGACTGGGTGGCCAAGCTGGAGATCCTGGAAGGCTACCGTTCCAGGGACGGACTGTCCTGGGGCGATCCGCGGCTGCAGCTTGTCGATCTGCAATATGCCGACGTCCGGCTGGACCGGGGCCTGTACAACCGGCTGGCGGCTCGTGGCCGGATCACGCGGCTTGTCAGCGATGCCGATATCGCCAGGGCTGTCGACGACCCGCCGGAGGACACCAGGGCCTATTTCCGCGGTCGCTGCCTGCGGCAGTACCCCGATGCGGTCGCCGCCGCGTCCTGGGACTCGGTGATCTTCGACATCCCTGGCCGCGAGTCCCTGCAGCGGGTACCGACGCTGGAGCCGCTGCGGGGCACCAGGGCGCATGTGGGCCGGCTGCTGGACACGTGCGCAACCGCCGGAGATCTGGTCGCGGCGCTCACGGGTTCGTGAGCGGCCCGAACAAAGACATCAAGTTCGGACGCAAGGCAGCATAACGGGCATTATTCCCTGGGCGGCCATTGCGCGGCGTGTCTATTCTGGCCACGAGTCGTCTTGACGTGATAGCGATGCAGGGCATGCCGGGTTGGCGGGTGTGCCGGCAGGCGACTATAGCGTTGGGATTACGGCGGCACCGCGGAGCACGGAGGTTAGGGCATGGCGACAAAGGACACCGGTGGTCAGCGGCAGGCACCTCGCCGAGCCGAGGAAGACGTTGACTCGGACGTCCAGCAGACCGACGAGAACAGGGAGCGCCAGGACAAGCTGACGGACGACGTCGACGCGATCCTGGACGAGATCGACGAGGTGCTCGAAGAGAACGCCGAGGAGTTCGTCCGGTCGTACGTGCAGAAGGGCGGCCAGTAGGCCCAGCCGAGCCGGGCCGGCGCGAACGGATGCCGCCGCGCGACGCGCGGTAGGTTTTGGAAGACGTGTCTGGGCCCGCCCCGGAGGCGGGCTGGGCGCGCACGGGGCTTGGCCGTGCGGGTGAGCGTACCTGTAACGAATGGCATGAGCGGAGGACTACGCGGTGAGCGGCATTGAACCTCAGGGCCGGTGGCAGGCTGCGGCGTTCCTTGCCGTCGGATCATCGTCCTTCGCCGACTTTCTGAGCCAGGCGGCGCCGGACCTGCTGCCGCAGGGGTCGCATGGCGATGGCAGCGCAAGCCCAATGCCGGACGTGCCGCACGGCACCACGATCGTGACCGCGGTGTGCGACGGCGGCGTCGTGATGGCAGGCGACCGGCGGGCGACAGCGGGCAACATGATCGCGCAGCGGAACTTCGAAAAGGTGTACCGCAGCGACGAGTACTCGTGTGTCGGCATCGCTGGCGTCGCGGGCGTTGGCGTGGACATGGTCCGCCTATTCGCCGTCGAGCTCGAGCACTACGAGAAGCTCGAAGGCCGGTCACTGTCGCTGGAGGGCAAGGCGAACCGGCTGGCGGGCTTCGTCAAGGCCAATCTGGGCGGGGCCATGCAGGGTCTCGTCGCCGTGCCGCTGCTGGCCGGCTACGACGAGGAGACCCGGCAGGGTCGCATTTTCAGCTTCGACGTGACCGGCGGCAAGTACGAGGAGCGCCCGTTCGCGACCATCGGCTCTGGCTCGGTGTTCGCCCGTGGCTCGCTCAAGAAGCTCTACCGGGACGGCATGGGCGTCGAGGACGTCGTACTGGTGCTCATGCAGGCGCTGTACGACGCCGCCGACGACGACTCCGCAACGGGCGGCCCCGACATGTCGCGGCACATCTACCCGATCATCGCGACCGTGACCGAGGACGGCTACCGACGGCTGACCGAAGCGGAGGCCGGCCGGTACGCCGATGCCGTGGTAACTGAGCGGATGCAGCGACCCGACGGCCCGGCCGCGCCGCTGCGGTCTGGCTCCTGATTACCTGTTCGGCCGCCATGACCCCACTCGAGTAAGGAAGCGCCCGCGGTGTCGATGCCGTTCGGTTACGTGTCACCTGAGCAGTTGATGAAGGACAAGGCGGACTACGCCCGCCGGCGCATCACCCAGAACAGCCGCAGCTGCGTGGTGCTCAGCTGCGAGGCCGGCATCCTGCTGGTAACCCCAAACTCGTCCCGGGCGCTGCGGAAGTTCAGCGAGCTCTACGACTTGATCGCGTTCGCTGCGGTCGGCAGGTACAACGAGTTCGAGACGCTGCGGAAGGCCGGCGTGCGGTACGCCGACGCGACCGGCTTTCAGTACGACCGGCGGGATGTGACGGCGCGCGGGCTCGCCGACTGGTACGGGCAGCTGCTCGGATCGCTGTTCACCGATAGCCCCAAGCCGTATGAGGTGGAGATCGTCGTCGCGCAGGTCGGCAAGACGGCTGCCGACGACGAGATCTACCGGATCACCTTTGACGGTGCGGTGGGCGACGAGCGCGACTTTGTCGTCGTCGGTGGCCAGGCCGACCGGGTCGCCGAGATGATCAAGCAGCAGTACAGCGCGTCGATGTCGCTGACGGAGGCCATGCGGCTCGCCATCTTGTCACTCGCGGGGCAGGGTGACGGGGCTGGCGAGCCACTGACAGCAGGGCAGCTTGAGGTCGCGCTGCTGGAGCGCGACCGGACACACCGGGCATTCCGCCGCATTACTGGTACCCGGCTGGATGCCCTCCTGGCGGAGTCCAGGACGGACGGCGAGATCGCCGACAGTTCCGACGACGCCGGGTGAGGATGCTGGCCGCTCCGCGCGCCTGGTGACGGCCCGCCGCGCCGTTGATAGCCTCGACAGACGAAGGGTCCCGACCTCGCCGCAGGCGTGGTCCGCTGGAGGGCGCTGTGACATCCGACTTGGCGAGCATCATCGGTATCGAGGCTCCGACCGGCCTGCTGATCGGCGGGCAGTGGTCAGCGGGACGCGCCGGGCGCATGCCGGTAATGAATCCGGCTACCGAGGACCCGATTACCGAGGTCGCTGACGCGAGCCCCGAGGACGCGCTGGAGGCCGTCGCCGTCGCGGCCGAGGCCCTGCCCCGGTGGGCGGCGAGGCCGCCCAGGGAACGTGCGGAGTGCCTGCGCCGCGCCTACGAGCTCATGATGCAGCGCTCAGAACAGCTGGCCCGCCTGATGGTGCTGGAGAACGGCAAGGCACTGCGAGATGCCCGGGGCGAGATCGCGTACGCCGCCGAGTTCTTCCGCTGGTACGCCGAGGAGGCCGTGCGCATCGACGGCTCGCTGTCCATAGCGCCGTCCGGGGCCAACCGCATCATGGTCATCAGGCAGCCGGTCGGCGTCAGCTACCTGATCACGCCGTGGAACTTCCCGGCGGCGATGGCGACACGCAAGATCGGCCCGGCCCTGGCGGCCGGGTGCACCGTGCTGCTCAAGCCCGCCAAGGAGACCCCGCTGACCGCGCTCGCGGTGGCCGAGGTGCTCACCGAGGCCGGGGTTCCTGACGGCGTCGTCAATGTGCTGCCGACGACCAAGCCTGGCCCGCTGACCGAGGCAGTCCTCGGTGATCCGCGGGTACGCAAGCTGTCCTTCACCGGCTCCACGGAAGTTGGCCGGGTGCTGCTCAAGCAGGCGGCGGATTACGTCACGAACTGCTCGATGGAACTGGGCGGCAACGCGCCGTTCCTGGTCTTCGAGGACGCCGATGTGGATGCGGCGGTCGAGGGCGCATTCCTCGCCAAGATGCGCAACGGCGGTGAGGCATGCACGGCTGCGAACCGGTTCTACGTACACGAGCGAGTAGCGGACGAGTTTGGCGCCAAGCTCTCCGCGCGACTGGCGGCGCTGCGAGTAGGGCCGGGCCTGGAGGACGGTGTCGACCTCGGACCACTGGTCAACGCGGACACCAGGGATAAGGTGGCGAGCCTTGTGGCGTCGGCGAGGGGTGCTGGCGCGACGGTGCTAACCGGCGGGGACGCGCCTGATCGGGTGGGCTACTTCTACTCGCCGACCGTCCTCGACGGCGTGCCACCCGGCGCCGGAATCCTTGCGACCGAGATCTTCGGGCCGGTTGCGCCAATCGTCAGGTTCAGTCGGGACGAGGAAGCCATCGCGCTGGCCAATGCGACGGAGTACGGCTTGGTCTCTTATCTGTACTCCACGGACCTGCGACGCTGCCTGCGCGTTGCGGAGGCGCTGGAAGCGGGCATGATCGGAGTCAACCGGGGAGTGGTGTCGGACCCGGCCGCGCCGTTCGGCGGCGTCAAGCAGTCAGGTCTCGGGCGCGAGGGTGCGCACGAGGGGCTGCTCGAGTTCACCGAGACCAAGTACATCGCCGTCGACTGGTAGCCGGATGGACAGTTTCCCGCATGGATAGGCGGATCTTCGGGCTGGAGAACGAGTACGGCGTCACGTGCACGTTCCGCGGTCAGCGTCGGCTGTCGCCCGACGAGGTGGCCAGGTACCTGTTCCGCCGGGTGGTGTCGTGGGGCCGGTCCAGCAACGTGTTCTTGCGTAACGGTGCCCGGCTGTACCTCGACGTTGGCAGCCACCCCGAGTACGCAACACCGGAGTGCGACAACCTGATCGACCTTGTTACCCATGACAAGGCCGGCGAGCGGATCCTCGAGGGCCTGCTCGTGGACGCCGACACCCGGCTGCGGGAAGAGGGCATCGCCGGCGACATCTACCTGTTCAAGAACAACACAGACTCGGCTGGCAACTCCTACGGGTGCCACGAGAACTACCTGGTCGGGCGGCACGGCGAATTCGGCAGGCTCGCCGACGTGCTGATCCCGTTCCTGGTCACCCGGCAGATCATCTGCGGTGCGGGGAAGGTGCTGCAGACGCCACGCGGCGCCGTGTACTGCGTGAGCCAGCGGGCCGAGCACATCTGGGAGGGCGTGTCGTCCGCGACGACCCGGTCCCGGCCGATCATCAACACCCGTGACGAGCCGCACGCGGACGCCGAGCGGTTCCGGCGGCTGCACGTCATCGTGGGCGACTCGAACATGAGCGAGACCACCATGCTGCTCAAGGTCGGTGCCACGGACCTCGTGCTGCGGATGGTCGAGGCCGGAATCGTGATGCGCGACCTGACGCTGGAGAATCCGATCCGGGCGATCAGGGACGTCAGCCACGACATAACCGGTCGGCGTAAGGTACGGCTGGCCAATGGCCGCGAGGTCAGCGCGCTCGACGTGCAGATGGAGTACCTGGCCAAGGCGCAGGACTTCACGGCCCGCAAGGGCGCGGACAAGATCACCAGCCGAGTGCTCGAGCTTTGGGAGCGGACCCTGCGGGCGATCGAAACCGGCAACCTGAGCCTGGTCTCCCGCGAAATCGACTGGGTCACGAAACTCGAGCTGATCGAGCGCTACCGAGCCAAGCACGACCTGGCGCTGGCGTCGCCACGGGTAGCTCAGCTGGACCTCGCGTATCACGACCTGCACCGCGGCCGTGGACTGTACTACCTGCTGCAAAAGCGCGGCGCCGTCGAGCGGGTCTGCCGGGATCTGGACATCTTCGCGGCGAAGAACATTCCGCCGCAGACCACCAGGGCCAGGCTCCGTGGCGAGTTCATCCGCCGGGCACAGGAACGGCGCCGCGACTTCACCGTCGACTGGGTTCATCTGAAACTGAACGACCAGGCGCAGCGGACAGTGCTGTGCAAGGACCCGTTCCGCGCCGTCGATGAGCGGGTGGAGAAGCTCATCGCGGGTATGTAACGCCCCGCACGCGCGGTAGCCGGTTCGTTACTTACCGGTAAGGGGTCCGGGGGCCACCCCGGGGCGAACACCGTGGGGGGTCCGGTTGATGTCACGGCTGCCCGTGACGCTGCGGCCGAGCCGAGCGGCCGACGTGCCCGCCCGCGGCGAGGACCGGGCCCGATGGCGCGGCAGACTAGAAGGGCCGGCCAGGATCGCGCTCACGGCAGCGGGCTGGCTGCTGGCCGCGGTGGCGCTGTTCACGGTGTATCTGCACCTGTCGCGGACGGTTCCGGCTAATTCGGACGGCGCCTCCATTGCCCTGCAGGCCTGGGCGATGCTGCACGGGAACCTGCTGCTGCGCGGCTGGTGGCTCTCGGACGTGGCGTTCTACACCACCGAACTGCCGCAGTACATGATCATCGAGTCCGTGCACGGCCTCAATCCGGAAGACATCCACATTGCGGCCGCGATGACGTACACGCTGCTGGTGCTGCTGGCCGCCTTCGTCGCCAAGGGCCGGGCACGTGGAGCGGAGGGCCTTATCCGGGCCGGGCTCGCGGCCGGCATCATGGTGGCTCCGCCGCAGGGCAGCGTGTACGAGCTGATGCTCGAGCCCGATCACGTCGGCAGCGTGGTCCCGGTGCTGCTGCTGGTGCTGGTACTCGACCGGGGAGGCCGGCGGTGGTTCGTGCCGCTGCTTGCGTACCTGCTGGTCGCCTGGGCTCTCGTTGCCGACCAGGTGATCCTCATCACGATGGTGGGACCGCTGATCATCGTGGCGGTGCTTCGCGGGTACCGTCGCCTGGCGGTGCTCGGGCGCCCGGCCTGGACGGCGTCGTTCGAGCTCGGCCTGGTCGCGGCGGCGTTGGCAGGTGCCGTCACGGCCGGCCGGATCATCAAGCTGATCAAGCACAGCGGTGGCTTCCTGCTGAACCCCGTCAACAACCAGCTGGCCTGGTTCGGCATGCTGCCGCACAACGCGCTGGAAACGCTCCAGGGCGTCCTGGTGCTATTCGGGGCGAACTTCCCCGGCCACCAGATCGGCTTGATTGCGGCCATCGGCCTGCTGCACCTGGTCGGCATCGGCCTGGTCGTCTGGGCAGTGTGCGTGGCGCTGCGGCGGCTGTGGCGGCTGCCCATTGCGGTCGAGCTCATGGCGGTGTCAGTCCTCTTCACTACGGTCACCTACCTGCTCGGCCCGAACGCGCTGACCGCGCAGTCGAGCCGGGAGATCGCCGCGGTACTTCCGCTCGGCGCGGCGCTGGCCGGACGGTTGCTGGCTCGGCGGCTGCGCCGGGCCCGGCTCGTGCCCGCCCTGGCCGCGGTGCTGGCCGTGTACCTGGCGGGATTGGCGTTCTACGCAACCCGGCCGCCGGTGCCCGCCAACAACCAGACGCTGGCCGCCTGGCTGGTCCAGCACCGGCTGACCTACGGACTGACTCCGAGCTACTGGATAGGGAATTCCACCACGGTAGACAGCGACGGCAGGGTCGCGGTTCGCACCGTGCAGACGGGCGGGAAGAGCGTCTCACTCAACCTCTGGGAGATCGATCGCAGCTGGTTCTCGGCGAAGGCGCACGTGGCGAACTTTGTCGTCATGCCCGGACCGGGTGACTGGCGTGACAACCCGGCGGCCTACCCGATGCTGCACAGCTTCGGTCGGCCGGCGCACGTGTACGTGCTGCCCACGTATACGGTGCTGGTCTGGAACCACAACCTGCTGCCTGGGGTGTCTTGACGGCTGCAGCCCGGGCGTGCTAGCAGCGGGACGAGTCAGCAGTCGGGCGGCGGTAGGGTTGGCGCCATGCGCCGCATCGCCCTCGCTCTAGTTGCCCCGCTCGCCGCAGCCGCCGTCCTGGCGGGCTGCGGGGGATCGTCCGGTAATGCCAACGACGCCGTCAAGGTGACCGGCAGCTTTAACACGACGCCGACTGTCACCATCCCAACCGAGCAGGCCAGCAGCAACCTCGTTATCAGCAAGCCGGTTCAGGGGAGCGGCGCCGTGCTCAAGGCGGGCAACGCGGCGCTGGCAAACCTGGTGCTCTACAAGTGGACTGGCACCACCCACACCCTGCTCGACTCCACGTACAGCTCTGGCCCGCAGATCATCCCCTCGCAGTCCGACCTGTCCGGCATCACCACAGCGCTCAAGGGCGCGCGGATGGGCAGCCGACTCGTGGTCGTGCTCCCGCCCAAGTACGGGTATGGCGCGTCGGGCAATTCCAATCTTGGCGTCACCGGCAAGGACACGCTGGTGTGGGTGATTGACCTGCTCCAGCAGTACTCCGCCAACCAGGCCGCGTCGGGCTCGCAGGTCTCAAGCGGCGGCGGCACGCTGCCGAGCGTGACCGCGAAGACGGGCGAGGCTCCCGCCGTCACCATCCCGAAGAACTCGCCGCCCAGCAACCTGTCAGTGACCACGCTGATCAAGGGGTCCGGGCCGAAGCTGGCCACTGGCGACACCGTCGTCACGCAGTACGTCGGGTACATCTGGCGAACGGGGGACGTGTTCGGCAGCACCTGGCCATCGAGCAGCCAGCCTCAGGGGGCGCCGTTCAGCTTCCAGCTCGGCGGCGATGTGCTGACTGGATTTAACGACGGCCTGACCGGGGTCACCGTCGGGAGCCGCGTCATGCTCGTCATCCCGCCGTCAGACGGCTACGGTCCGGCCGGCGGCAACTCCAGCGCGGGTATCGAGAAGACCGACACCCTCGTCTTCGTCATCGACGTCATCGGCTACCTGCCGCACTAACCAGGCTGGGCGGCAGGTCGGACGGCTGTCAGTCCGAGCTGCGCCGACAGGATCAGTCGGCGGTCAGCGCCGCGGCGTGCCGCCCGGCCGCGGCCGCAGCCAGGAAGTAGGGCAGGTCCTCGGCCAGGGAACGGCCCATGGTCTGCAGCGCGACCGGGCTACCGTGCAGGGCCTCCGCCAGCCCGGTCACGCTCACCGAGACCAGGTTGTGCCGGTCAGCCAGGGCGGCGGCAGCGGCGCGCACCCGCGCGCCGAGTTCACCGTCGAGTTCGGGCACGACCAGATCGGCCCGGGCAAGCGCCACCCGGCCGTAGGCGGTCAGGCTGTGATGCGAGATGCCCTGGTGCCGGTCGCGCGGGTCGGCCGCGCTGATCCGCAGCGAGCCGACCGGCCTGCCGTGCAGCACGGCGATGGCGTTGACCGCCTCGCCAGCGGCGACGCCGGAGAACCCCCATCGGGTGCCGGTACCCAGGTTGCCCGGCCCCTGGGCCACGATGGCCAGCTCGGCGCCGAGCGCGAGCCGGGCCGCGAGCAGCCCGCTGTGCACGGTGACCGCCTCCAGGTCGCCGCCGAAGGC
>Ga0187783_10004612_pt1 | contig 10189 bp, 6 predicted proteins | sample 1015_SJ02_MP02_2_FD_132471 | JGI IMG/M metagenome (GOLD analysis project Ga0187783, IMG submission 132471) | Tropical peat soil microbial communities from peatlands in Department of Meta, Colombia - 1015_SJ02_MP02_20_MG | ecosystem: Environmental > Terrestrial > Soil > Wetlands > Peat | place...
AACCGCTCCGCGATGCGGTAGAGCAACAAAGCGCAGTCAACCCGATCACTACCGTGCCGACAGTGAGCACGCTAGTCGAGCAGTACCGCGAAGAGAAGATGCCAAGACGCAGTGACACTCGCCGCGCCTACGACGTATGGCTGAGAAACCACATCGTTCCGAAGTTCGGGACTTGTGTTCTCTCCGACGTGCAAGCGCGTCCCGTAGAACTGTGGCTCGACTCTCTCACACTAGCAGCCAAAAGCAAAGCCCACATCCGGGGAGTTCTCCGATTGCTGTGGGACTTCGCCATGTGGCGCGGTGACGTGCCGACCCAACGGAACCCGATGGAACTTGTCGCGATCAAAGGCGCGACGAAGAGAACACGACAGCCGCGTAGTCTGACCGTCGAAGAGTTCCAAGGCTTCGCACGGCATCTGCCGGAGCCGTTCCGCACAATGGCACTGCTCTGCGTGTGCCTAGGACTGCGAATCAGCGAATGCCTAGCACTCAAGTGGGCAGACGTTGATTGGCTCGACAGCAAGCTCCGTGTAGAGCGTGGCATCGTCGCTCAGCGGGTGGACGAAGTGAAAACCGCCGAGTCCCGCAAGACGCTGACGATCAGCGCGGAACTGCTAACCGTGCTCAAGACGTGGAAGCAGACGACGCAGTTCTCCGGCGCGGATGATTGGATGTTCTCATCTCCGGCACAGCTAGGCCGTCTGCCGTGGTCCTACGATCAAATCTGGCGCATGTACCAGAAAGCAGCGAACGCAGCCAAGATCGGCGGATTCGGCACGCACACGATGCGGCATACCTACCGCAGTTGGCTTGACGCTGTAGGGACGCCGATTGCTGTACAGCAAAAGCTAATGCGCCATGCGGACATCCGCACGACGATGAACGTGTACGGTGACATCGTGACCGATGAGATGAGCACTGCTGCATCCAAAGTGGCAGGACTCGCGCTGAACGGCAGGTGTCCGGCAGGTGAAGGTTCGTAAGTGCTTTAGAAGTGGTGAGCGCGGAAGGAATCGAACCTTCAATGTGGCGAGGAGAAGACAACGCCAGACAAGAGGCTGCGAGTGCGCCAAGTGCATCTTGAATCCGTTTTCGGCAATCAGTCCTGCGAGGCAACTGGCCAAAAATCAAAATAATTCATCCACTGGTCGTAATACGCCGCCAACGTTTTTTCCAGGAATCCGACGGCCTGGCTCATAGCCTCGTACAAGTCGGCCTCATCGTTACCGCGTTTGACCGATGGCGGAACTGCCGCAATCGGATCTCCCATGAGGAGTTGGTAGCGCAGCCAGCCACGCCGAATCGCGAAAGCTGGCAGCACCGGTGCACCCGAGACCTGCGACAGCAGGAAAGGACCAACGGGAAAGCGCGTGGGCTGAGAAAAAAAAGGAACATCAAAGGTGCGATGCTGATAAACGCGGTCTCCCTGGATCGCCACAATCTCGTTGCGTCGCAGAGCCGCTAACAATTCGATCGTAGCCGGAATGCCTTGTTTGAGGTCCACGGCTTTGATCCGTTCGCTGGCCATCAAACTCCGCAGCGCAATCTCCGCCGGATTGTCTTCCACGACTCGTGCCACATTCACTCGTCCATACATGGCCAGCAGCCGTGAAGCGAATTCCCAATTTCCCAGATGTGCCGTCCACACAATGAGCCCGTTGCCCACAGCCAGGCATTGCTCGATCCTGGCGCCGGTATCGGAATCCACCAGCATGTCGAGCAGTTGCGCGTGTGTGGCCTGCGGTACGAAGCAATATGAAACCATCAGGTCGCAAAACGAATAAAAGACCCGATAAACTTTCCATTGCAACGCAAACCCGCGCTTGCCCGAAACCCGGCTCAGATTTCCAGTCACCGCCCGTCGTTCCTGCTGCAGCATGAGAAAGAAAATCAGCGCAGTGAGCGCGGCAACCGGAGGGTGGAGAAAACGCGGCAGCCTCGGCATGATCACAAATATCATCCGCAGCGCTGTGGTGTTGTGAAAACGGTGTTGATACCAGCGCGTCACCTTCCGCCTCGCATCATTTTGTTGCCTGCTTTATGAGTTCGTTTCTTCTTTCAACCGCTCTCGTACGCGGACCATCTCAATGCCGCTGTGCCGGTTCGAGCGCAAAGGCGTCAAGCAAGAGGTCGCGCATCACGACTCTCCCTTTCAAGCCGAGTCGACACCGGAATCGATCGGCCGCCATTGTATTGGGACGATTTTTTGCTTGGGTAGGAACAATCAACAAGGGCACACCCGAGAGTGCAGATGTCAGGACCTGGCTTCCGCCACTTTCGTTTCGATCACCGCCGCCAAGGCACTGATGCTTTCGAGATACTTGGGGTTGAAGTTGCCCTGCACAAGTTTGATCCCGAAATGCCTTTCGATCTCTAGGACCAGCTGGAGCACATCGATAGAATCGATTTCCAGGTCTCCGCCGAGAAGCGGGTGGTCGTCGCGCAGGTCCTCAGGGGTCAAATCAGTGATCCGCAAGCTACTCAATATGATCGGCTTGAGTTGTTCCCTAACGCTCGCCATATTTTCGTTTACGAAAGCGTAGCATACCACAATTCTCAATCTGAGAATCGCCACGAGAGCTGCCTGGAAGGCTTGCTGCAAGAGGCGTTGGCCGGATTGGGGACGATTGAAGATCGCTTTTTTTACGTGGCCAAGACGTGAGACTACAGCAGTCCTCCGTCCACGGCGATCACCTGTCCAGTGACGTAACTTGCCAGCTCGGATCCCAGAAACAACACCAGCGGAGCCACATCGTCGGGCTTGCCAAAGCGTCCCAGTGGGATTTCGGCAAGCAGTCTGTTGGCTTCCTTCTCAATGTATTTGGCGGACATCGGACTGGGGATCACGCCGGGGCAAATGGCGTTGACCCGGATCTGGAATCGCCCGACCTCGCGAGAGAGTGCTTTGGTGAAAGCGATGATGCCGCCTTTGGCCGCCGAATAATTGCACTGACCGGCCTGGCCGCGAATTCCCGCGGGAGACACGATGTTACAAATGGCCCCGCCGCCCCGGCGCATCATGCCCGGCAAGGCTAACCGCGAGCACAGGTAGGTGCCGCGAAGATTGCTGTCGATTACTTCGTTCCACTGCTGGTCCGACATAAAGGCCAGCAGTGCATCGCGGTTGAGTCCCGCATTGTTCACCAGGTAATCGACCGCGCCGAGTCCCTGTTCGATACGTTCAAACATCCGGGCAACACTCGCTTCGCGCGAAAGGTCGGCTTCCACTGCCGATGCCGTTCCACCGGCGGCGACGATGCGCTCGACCACCGTATCCGCCGACGTTTTCCCGTGACGATAATGCACGGCTACGCCGAACCCCGCGCTTCCCAGAGAAATTGCAATGGCGGTGCCGATCGTCCCAGAAGCTCCCGTGACTAATGCGACTCTTCGATCAGCGATGCGATCATCCACCTTGCCTTCAGCCATGTCTTCGAACTCAGTGCACTGGTTTGAACATCAAGATGTACACCGCCCAACGTGAGTTGTAGCGGGGGATGTTGCCGTCCAATGCGTAGGAAACCGTGCCTTGCAGCAGCGTACCCCAGGGGCCAGGGGTGTTGACGTTAAGTTCCAGGCCGTCAAACTTGCGGAACTGAGGCGACTCGTCCAGATTGCGCCCGCGCGCATACGCGTACATCCCATCGAACTTTACTAGGTCCATCACGTTAAAGCCATAATGCAAGTTGGCCATGGCAAGGGCGTCAAAAGAATCAGTCCCGGGAGGAATGCCGTGGAGGCGCGGCGGCGTCAGAAATGAAGGGAAGTAACGCGAGAAGCGGTCCAGTTGATCCCCGCCCCAGTAAGAAACATCCCATCCCCCCTTGGTGAACTTGCGGATGTAGTAATCCTTGTTCAAATCGGCGTCGTACAGCGTGAATGCATTTTGCGGACGTTGCATCAGCAGAGCGTTCCCGGGCGGCGGGTTGGGCGATGAAGATCCGCAGCCGGCCGGGGGTGGGGCCAGCGAAACGCATCCGAACGGCCTCCAGCCGACGCGTTCACCCCGGATCCCCTGCGCGTCGAACACATACCCGTCGCGGTTGTACTTTATTTCCAGGCCGGGAAGCACATTTAAGCCGTTGCGAGGCAGTTCGTATTGCTCGTCCGCCTGGCTGGTGCGGAGGAAATTGTCATACGCGAAGTAGTTGGAGGCCGTTACGCTGAGGTGAGTGCTGGCTTGCCATGAGGCGCGCAGGCCGGCAGTTTGCTCCCACGTCCATGCCTCTCCCTGCAGCAATTCCGTGTTATTGCCGTAGATGCGGTTCTGGTTGGGCAACCCCGAGAGCGCCAGATCCAGCGCCAGACGGAACTTGGGCCGAAACTGCTTGGAGAGGTCGGAGATCAGGATGGGCCCGGCAAAAAACGTCGAAAGCTGCGCGCCCGTGTGATGATAATCAAAATCCACCGTGCTGACGCCGAGAAATGGAATCGGAAAGTTGAACGTGCCACCATACATCAGTCCGGCAACGAGAGCCTTGACGCGCTTCGCGTTCTGCTCTACCAGAACCCGCTCGCCGCTTTTCTTGCGCAGCGGCCGCAATCCCTGGTCGGTGTCGCGGTACATCGGGTCGTCAGAACCATGCTCAGCCGCAAGCAGGCTGCTGAACTGCGGGGTGTTGATCACGTAGCCGGAGAACTGCACCGTCCTCTGCAACACAAAATCGCGTCCGGCAGCGTTCAACAACTGCTGCGCTGAAATCGATCGCAGCAAGTTGAATTGATTGCCCTTCTGGTCGCGGACCAGCTCGTAATTCTGCGTCTCCACGTTTACCAGCACGTTGCTCTTGACGCCGCGCTGGCTCAGATACTGTTTCAGCTCGCGAAAAGTCGTACCCTCAATCCAGATCTTGCCGCTGTAAAGCGCCTCGTCCTGCACTTTGGGCTCGACTCCCACGACAAAACACATTGCGCCATCAATTTGTTCGGTGCCGAGCAATTTGTAGCCGTATCGCTCGTTGAGTTTCAATTCGAGGGGCTGAGTCATCACTTTTTCCGGCTCGATTTCCGGCAGCGGAAACTCATGATTCTTCCCGTAGTTCACCCCGTTGATGTAAAACTCTTTCTGCGCCAGTTCCATTGCCCCATCCCGGCTGAAGAATTGCTCGAACTGCATCGCAAAATCGAATCCCGGTTCCAGATTGGTGGCTTCAAAATGCAGGCTCATGAAGCTGGACGCCATATAGTTTTCGAGCTTCTGCCTTTGCGCTTCGCGATTCTGTTGCCAGCGAGCGATGATTTCCTCGACGCTGAGTTCGACTCCGCTTTTAACTTCCACCGTGTTCGACACCGTCGGACCCGCCTCACTCTGCCGCCGGATGGATATCAGCGCGTATTCGCTGGTGCACAGGCAGGTTTGCGCGAGACCTTTGTCCGTCTTCGTCACTTCGCCTGCCTGCAGCTCAATGCCCGTCGCGGCGTCGTACCACTGGATCGCGAATGGCCCGGGCTTAACCCCCTGTAGCCGGACGGTTTTCGGTGAGGCTGGGCTGGCGTTCACGCGCGCCACAATCACCACCTCCGAGGCCCCGCCCGCAAACCAATGGTGCTCATCGTTTTTGACGCCATCCACGGCGACGTGGAACGAAGAGGTGGAGGGATCCGTTGCATACATGCTGCCCGGGATTGCACGGTTCAAAAAGCTGCTGCGCGCGCACAAGGCCGCGGCGGCCTTCGCGTCCGGTGGCTCCGCCCAGACAATTTCAACCGAGGGCCCGGCAGCCAGGATTGCCGCCAGGAACGGCGAGGGCGTCGCGGACTCTCCGCTGTCCGATTTAAGAATGATGGGCTTGTTCAGCGCGTGTTCGGCAATCCACGCAGCATCCTGGCGCCAGCCCTGGCCATAGCTAATTCCCAGCAGATCGGAATACGTGGCCAGCCTCCGGACAATATCTCCGTGGCTGGCGATGAACCCCGGCTGAAAAACAAATGCCAGCCGCAAGCCGGCGTTGTTCCCTTTGACGGCTAAGGCCAAACGTATCAACCCGTAAGCCAGCAGATCCTCAGCCGACCGCAGTTCTTTGATCTCCACCACCAGCCCATGCACCGCGGTCGCCGAAAGGGGCAGCGATTTCACCACTCGATCTACCCACGCGGTTATCTCCCGCTCTGATTTCTTGCCGGTAAGGGAACCGGCGTCCATCACGACATGCAACCAAACCTCAACTCCTTGCGGAATGCTCTCGAGGGCTGGCTCGTCGAGCGAGGGCTCTTGGCCTCTGGCGAAATCGAAAGTCAGAGGGGGCAGCACGATCACTTTGCCCGGAACGTCACATTGCTCGGCGGCTTGCAATCCCACGGCAAGGCTCTGATCCGTCGGAATCGAGATCGCAACCCGCGGCAGCCCGGCCTCCGCCGTGAGCGGTAGCAATAAAAAGACCGCCAGCAATGGAATCGACGGCGCTATGCCACGTACCCATCCGTAAATCCTTGTCATTGAGTCAGATAAAAACGGAGATGCCGACGAGCGAAGCGACGATTTCATCGAGATTCAGTACGGCAACTGGGAAACTGGATGCCAATCACGAAAACCGCTTCCGTCTCGCGCCCAAATTATCGTGCCGCTTCGTTAGCCACCTTCAGCCATCAAGCCTGAGCCGTTCGCAGTAGTATATGCGAACCCTTATGTGCCGCCCGTTCGTCGCCGTTCCTGCCGCAGAATGACCGAGGGAATCAGCAACAAGCCCCCGGCCAGCGCCAACAGGACTCCCAGCGAAGTCACCAGACCCATCTCGACAAGGGGCGCAAAACTGGAAGTCATCAGCGCCCCGAATCCGACGATCGTGGTAAGGTTGGATTGAATCAAGGCCGCTCCAGATGCCTCAGCGACCACAAGAATTTGGTTACGCTCGTTCTCCTGATACCGGCGCACCAAATGGATGCCATTGTCGATGCCAATGCCGATAATCAGTGGGATCGCCGTGATGGACATGAAACTGAAGTGGTGCCTCACCAGCAGCAATAGGCCGAAAGTTGTAACCACGCCGAATACGATTGGGATCACTACGATGAGCGAAAGGCGGAGGTTCCGAAAACAAAGGTAAACAATCAACAGAATCCCAGCCGCCGTCCACACCAGTGCTCTCCGGCTGTCATCAAGCACTTGCCACTGCAGGTCGCGATTCATTTTTTCGAACGAGAACTCCACGAAGCGGCCAAGCTGGTTGCGCCAGGACTGGACCACACTTTCCGGAACGACCTCAACGGCATCCGGATCGGTGCCATAAAAGGTGATGGCCGCGACGTAACCGCCGTCCCCGGTCCTGCGAATGCTGTCGTTGAGTAATCCTGCGGGCAGGAACTTGGCAGCCGTTTCCAGGGTGATCGGATCCCTGGCTTGTCCCCGGTCCTGTCCTAGCTGTCGTAAACGATCGATAAAAGGCTGCACTGGCTCAGTGCGAAAACCATTCTGGCGAAGCGCATTCTCGAGGGAGCTCGCGGCGGCCGCGAAATTGACCCCGGCCAACGAACTGGCCCGTTCCTTTTGGGTTCGAACTGAGGGAATAAGAATCGTGGGTGAGAAGCTGGACTTGACGATCCCGCGATGCCGATAGTCCTCCAGTTTTGCAGTCAATTCTTCGGCTCTGCTCAGCACTTCCTGCTCGCCGCCGGCGATCAGCAGCAGGTGCGGACTGCCCTCGATGCCGAACTTGGCGGAAAGCAGTTTCTGCGCGGCCACGGCGGGATTATCGGCGCCGGCAATCTCGAAGTGCTTTTCGAATTTAATCGTGGGCAGAAACACTAACGACAGCAGGAAGACTCCCGCTCCCAGGCCCATCACGAGGCGGGTATGCCGGCCGACAAAATCAACGCACTTTCGAGCAACGAAAGGAAGCAAGCGAAAGGTGATCGTCTCTGGCGCGCGCGGCTTTCCTACTCGCCACCACAATTGCAGCAGCGCTGGGACCGTCAACAGGGTATGCAGCATCATCATGAACATTCCTACTGTCAGGATGAACCCGAATTCCGCCAGTCCCTTGAAACGCGCGGCTGCCAGTGCAACCGTGGCCGTGGCCGCCGTCACGATGCAGAGAAAGACGCTCAGCCCGGTGGTTTCGTAGGTGCGCAGCACGGCATGGTTCAGCCCCCCGCCCTTTCTCCATTCCTGCGGCACCCGGTTGAAGAAATGTACGATCTGGTCGTCTCCCAGTCCCGCCAGGATGGCAATGAAAGACAGGCTGATCAGATTTACTTCTCCCGGATAGAAACTTGCAATGCCGGTGGTCCACATGATGCCAAGACTGGCGGGCAATAGCGATAAAAGCAGAAGCGGCACTGTCGGATAGATCACCAGGCACAACAGCAGATTGCCCACGATGGAAACCAGGGAAATTCGGCGAATGTTTGTTTCAATGAGCTGGTGCTCCTGCTCCGCGTAGACGTAGGCCCCCGCCGGAGTGGCCCGTACTCCGGAGTCCTGCATTTCCGGTTCTCCCGTCGTCGCACGGATGTGCTCCCGCGTCCACCGCATCACCCGCTCGGCGAAGTTGTAATCCATGGCCGACTGTCGAGGTTGGGCAATGACGAGCAGCGCTTTGTGGTCTTTGCTGAAAAACCGCTTTCCCGACCCCCAGTTGAGATCGAAATTGACAAACTGCGAAAACCCCTGTCCGTTTCGCGCTTCGACTTGCATCAATCCCACGGGATCAGCAACGAAATAATTGGTTCCCAAAGAAGAGAATGGGGTTATCAGATCGGCCGCCGCTTGGCGAACGGTTTGATTAATCTGTGCGGGGTCGAGCCGCCGCCTAAAATCTTCCCTTTGCTCGGGCAATGCAAATGCAGGAAAGTTCCAGGTGAAGAACCGCACCAGGTTGAGCAGTTCTTCGTCCTGCAAGCCGCAGCGTGCATCTGCGAAGAGTCCGCTGGCCTGCATATCGGCGGTGAGACGGTCGGCCATTTCTTCCATCGGGCCGGTGGTGTCGCTTCCTCCTGCCGGAGCCTCAATCAGCACGAAGAGCTGATTCCCGTAACCTAGCTCTTTGCCGATCCGGCTTACGGCTCGCCATTGTGGATCTCGATTCCCAAACAAATCGGCCAGGTCGGTTCCGGTTCGCAGCTTATGGATGTTCGAATACAACCATAGAGTCCCGATCAGGCTCAGTGCAGTCACGAGCCCCGGATGGTTCACCACCAGCCTGCCCAGCAAGCGCATGCAACGCGCCATCACGCCACGGCTCCCCCAGTCAACCTAAAACCACCGACAATTCGCCGTTGGCTACGACTTCCCCGCCGACCCGCACCGTGCCGCCGACGTATGCCATCCGCCCCGCCTCGGTCAGCTTTTCGGTTTCAACGCGCACTTCTTGCCCGGGAGTTACGGGCTTGAAAAACTTGAAGCGGTTTACGGCGGCGAGCAGAGCTACTCCGCCCGTGTTCTTGTCAGCCGCCCGCGGCGCGGCCGCTCCCAGCATCACTCCGGCGGTCTGGGCCACCGCTTCGATCAGCAGAACTCCCGGCAGAATGGCTTTGGCAGGAAAATGCCCGGCAAAAATCGGGGTCTCCGGATCGATAAACTTCACCGCAACACAGCGAACTCCCGGTTCCAGTTCTTCCACCCGGTCGATCCACAAGAACGGAGGGCGATGAGGAATCAGTCTCTCGATTTCACTTCGCTCGATCCCTCTGGGGTTGCTCACTTTGGTTTGTACACCTCAAACATTTCCGCGGGAATTTTCGGATTCATCGCGCTGACTTCGATGACGAATACGCTGTTTACGCCGCTCTTGCCGTCCACCTCGAGCGAGCGCAGCAGAAAATCCCGTTTGTCCAGCTTCACGACCAAGCAATTCAGCCGGTCGCGAAAAGCATTTGACCGCGGAACCAGTTTCATTTGGTAGTCCCGCCTGTCTTCTCGTACGTTGATCGTGAAATTTTTCCTGAGGTTCCCGAGAGAATTCTCCCCGCCGAAATACGACTGGGCCCGGCGAACGCTTTTTCCGATTTCCGTCACTGCGGTGGTGCCGCCAGCGGTAACGTTGACGTAGTTCTCATTGAACCGAACTTGCATGCTGGATGGTTCAGAGTAATCCAGCACCAATCGGCTGGTGCCTTCAGCGCAGAACTTTCCGTGGAGCACCAGGGGTTTTGTCATCAGGTTCGAGGTGCGGGTTTCGGTGATGGTCCCGCACATGCTCGTGTATTTCTTCTGCGCTTGCAGGATCCCCTCCCAAACTCGGCTCAGCAGATC
>Ga0187783_10004613_pt1 | contig 10188 bp, 12 predicted proteins | sample 1015_SJ02_MP02_2_FD_132471 | JGI IMG/M metagenome (GOLD analysis project Ga0187783, IMG submission 132471) | Tropical peat soil microbial communities from peatlands in Department of Meta, Colombia - 1015_SJ02_MP02_20_MG | ecosystem: Environmental > Terrestrial > Soil > Wetlands > Peat | place...
CCATCAGCCAGCTGTGCCAGCTGCTTCCCGGCCTGACACCTACGCCCCCGTTCGGGTGGATGACCACCACCCAGGCACCTAGCCGCGGCCAAGGAGCCGCCCGACTGGCCGGCGACGGCGAACGGGCAGCGATCGCCCGGGTCCTGGACGAGGTGTTCCCCGATTCGCTGGCCCGCCCTGGCCTGCCCGGAGTCACCCGCTGGTGGGTCAAGACCGACAACCACGGAGTGGCGGCGTGCGCCGCCGACGCCTGGTCGGCGCCCTGCGTCGGCCTCCTGGCGGGCGTTGCCACTGCCACCCGGGCACAAGGACGCGGCCTGGGCAGGAGCGTCGCGGCTACCGCTCTCACCGCACTGATCCACGATTACGGCACCGCGACCCTCATGGTCGAAACCGACAACGCTCCCGCCCAGGCCTTGTACCGCTCCCTCGGGATGACCTACCGGCCCGTGCGCGCTGCAGCACCGCCACCCGCGGTCTGACCGACAACTACGGCTGGAGGAATGCCCGGCAGCACGGTCAGTCGGCATGGCGCTGAAGCCGCCACGCTGCTTCTAGGGCGTCTTCGATGGCCCCAGCGTCGCCGTCGGCGAGGTCAGCGACCACCATCATGTGCTTGCTATACCGGGCCGGAACACTGAAGGTGGCGGGAAACTGACGCAGCAGCGAGTCGCGGTAGTCGAAATCGGAGCGGATCACCAGGTGAGTGTCGTCGAGCTGGCGGGCAACCAGCCTGCCGTGATACCGCCACTGGGCCAGGCCGTCCGCCGTGGTGCGGCGCACACCTGCCAGCGCCTCTGCCCGCCGGGCAACCTCGCCGATTTGCAGCATCGTGGGCTTCCGCGTGTTCCTGTGCTCACCACGGCCGGCAGGCATCGCACGCGCTACCGGAAGTCATCGATGCCTGCACCGTCCTCGCGTTCCCAGCCGTAGGCGGCCAGGTAGCCCCAGCAGTCGGGTCGGCTGCCGTCGATGTCGGCGATGTCGTAGGCGTCGGCGAGCTGACGGGAGGAGATGATCGTGCCAGCCCAGCGGTCGGTATCGCCTGCCCGGGCGAGCGCGGCGACACCTCTGGCCACGTAGGCGGGCGATTCGGAGATCGCAAAGCCTGGCGTCTGGGCGCAGGCATCTCGCCAGTTGGCCTCGGTGACACCGAAGTTTTCCAGCATCCGTTCCGAGCGCAGCCAGCCCGGCGTCACGCCCACCGCCGTGACCGGCAGGTTCTCAAGCTCGGCGGTAAGGCCTTTCACGATCCGCTCGATGTTGGCCTTCACCAGGTCGTAGTAGAACCCGACATTGCGGCGGAACTCGGCGTTGGCCTGCGACGTGCCATCGGTCATCTCCATGACCAGACCGCAGGTGCCGTGAGCGGCGGCGGTGCCCAGCATCAGCGGGATCGCCGACCGGCAGGTGATCAGGTGGGTGTGCACGCCCATCTGCAGCATCCGCAACCCGGCGTGCCAGTCGTGCTCCCACAGCGGCCTGTCCCACTGCATGTACCGGTCCCCGCCGAAGATGTCATTGACCAGCACGTCCAGACGCCCGCGCTCCTCGTCGATGTTCGCGACAAGCGCGGCCACCTGACCGGGGTTCTCGTGATCAACGACGCGCGCAGCGCCCTCCGCGCCCGCAGCGCGGATCAAGTCACCGGTTTCCTCAATCGTCTCTGGCCTGCCCATCTCCGAAGCACCGGAGGTCCGGCTGCTGCGGCCGGTCGCATAGACGAAGAACCCAGCCCGGGCCAGCTCAACGGATATGGCCCGGCCCGCACCCCGCGTGGCACCTGCCACCAGGGCGACGCGCGCGCTGTTTGTCTCATCGACCACCAGATCAGTAAACACCCGGCGGCCGTAGCACGGCCGTGCAGTGATCGGTTAGCCGATGACCCCGGCAGATGATCGGTTCACCGAACTCCGCATCGGCCCGGATCATGTGGCCTGGATCATGTGGCCTGCATCAAGCCCTGCGGCTTGAAGAACGCGCGGGCGGCGGGGCGCCAGAGCAGCCACACCGCGGCCAGGCCGGTCAGCCAGGTCAGCACGGGGACGATCAGGCCGAGCACCAGCGCGCCGAGCACGGAATGAATCACCGAGTACACCTGACCCCCGACGACGAAACGAGCGAGATAGGGGCCTGGATACTGCGGCCTGCGCATCAGCTCCAGCGTCGCCAGGCCGAACAGCACCGTGGACAGGATTCGCGCCCAGTTCCTGCCCTGGCCGGTCGCCCGCGCCATCCACAGCCACACGGCGATCACGGCCAGGCCGTAGATCATCGCCAGCGTGATAACCGTGTTCACGTCGCCGGCCTGGGCTGCGGTGAGGCCCGGGTTCGCCTTGCTCAGCACGGCCCTGATGGCGGGGATGAGGGCCAGCGAGACGATCAGGGCCACAGCGTTGACGGCGGCGCCCGCGTACATGAGCTTGATCGCGGTCAGCACCGGAACCGGGGCAGGAGGCCGGGTCGGCCCGGTCGGCGGGCCGGTGGGCGGATAGGGCTGGTACACGGTGACCTCTCCTCGGGGGCAGCCTGCCGAAGCGGCTGGTTAGTGGCGGGTTAAGGACCTGAAATGTGCGAGGGCGGCCGCGGCCGCGCTGCCTTAGCCGGCTTGAAGAACGCGCGGGAGGCCGGGCGCCAGAGCAGCCACACCGCAGCCAGGCCGGACAGCCAGGTCAGCGCGGCGAAGCACGCCTGCGCGACGCCGACCTGGCCGATCGCCTCCAGCGCCGACAGCAGCTCCAGCGTCGCCAGGCCGAACAGCACCGTGGACAAGATGCGCGCCCAGTTCCTGCCCTGGGTGGTCGCCCGGGCCATCCACAGCCACAAGGCGATCGGGACCAGGCCGAAGACCACTATCACCAGCGTGATGGTCAGCGGGGTCGCGGTGAGGGGGTGCCCGAGCGCCCTTCCGTGGATGTCGCCGATGAAGGGCAGCGTGGCGATCAGGTACGCGGCGGAGCTGATGGCGCCCCCGTACATGAACTTCGCCGCGGTCAGTACTGGCTTGGGGGCGGCAGGCCGCACCGGCACGGCCGGCTGGCCGTCGGGCGGGCGGGCCTGGGACGTGGCGGCCTGTGCTACGGCCGTGGCGTACCTGGCCGGGTCGGTGGTGATCGCGGTGACCAGCCTGGCGCGGGCCGCGTCCAGATCGGCAGGGGCGGGCAGCGGCGTCTCTTGCGCCAGGTCTCGAAGCAGCTCCATCTCATTCATTGGTCGTGAGCTCCTCATACGTTGCCCCCGCTTCGGTCCCCGCCAGGACCTGGCGCACCTTGGCGCGCGCCCGGTGCAGCCTGGACTGCACCGTGCCTACCGGGATGCCCAGGGCCCGCGACACCTCCTGATAGGTCAGCTGCTCCCAGGCGATGAGCAGCAGCACATCCCGGTCACCGGGCGGCAGCACGGCCAGCGCCGCGTCCAGCAGCGTGCGCATCGCCTGGGCCGTCACATCGGCAGCCACCCGGTCGGCGTGACCGGGGACCTCGGGCTCGGCTGCGGCGGCCGCCCTGATCCGGTACTGGCGGACCTCGTCCCTGCGATGCTGGCCGACCAGGTTGGTGGCGATCCCGTACAGCCAGGGCCGGGCGTCCGGGTGGCCGAGGTCGTACCGGTCGCGCTTGGCGAAGGCGGCCAGGAACGTCTCGGCGACCAGGTCATCGGCGACCTGGCGGCCAGCACGCCGGGCCAGGTAGCGGTGAATGTGCGGGGCATGCCTATCAAACAGGACCGCGAACCGCTCCGGCTCCCGCCAGGAACTCTCAATGACCGCGGCATCGTCGGCGGCGGCCGGTCCCGGGCGCCGTCTCATGCGCGACCTTGATTCATGTCCATGCCCTTCGGGGTGCTCGGGATGCTCCATCTGTTATCCGCAACCGGCGCCCAACATGTTCACGGCCACTGCCCAGCACAACGCCCGCCAGCCGACCAGTCAAGGTTCTTACGAGGGGTCGGCGACACCAAATAGCAGCCTGGACAGTCTGCGCATGCCTGCGGACCAGCGCAAAGCCGCGTGCGGGAGGAAACCCTAGTCGGAGGCGGGGGCCGGTAATAGCCTGTGCCCATGCTGGAAGATCGCCAGCCTGCCGGGCCTGAGACACCACAATCCCCGGTTGAACCGCCGGCCAGCACAACGCCCGCGGAGGCCGGAGGTGCATCGGCCACGGTTCCGTCACCAGGCCGAACCCGGGGACGGATCGGCCGGCTCATGGCCCGTCGGCGTCAGTGGCTGGCCGCGGAGCAGATACGGGTGCAAGCAGAGCTGGAGACTCGCCGCCAGCGATCGGGCATGGTGGACACGGGGTTCTTGGTCCGGGAGCTTGACGCCCGCGTGGGCGGCGGCATCCTGGCGGGCGCACTCGCCTTCCGGCTCTTCCTGTTCATGGTGCCGGTCGTGTACGTGGTCTTCACGGTCTTGGGCGCGGCATCTCATGCCATGGGCCAGGATCCGGCGCACCTATCGAGTAGTGCCGGGATCACCGGGATCCTCGCGAGCACCGTGGTCAAGGTCGAGGAACAAGGTACGTGGACCCAGGTCCCCCTGGTCCTCGGGGCGATCGTAGCGATGTTCATCACCGCGGGCAGCCTGCTGAAAGCCCTCTACGTCGTGCACTGGCTCATCTGGCGGGTGCCCAGAGTGAGGCCCGCCGGGCTCGGCCCGAAGCTGGCCCTGATCGGGGTCACCCTCCTCGCATCGGCTCTGGGCATCGCCGTCAACGACGTGCGCAACGCATCGGGCGTGGCGGGAGCTGTCATCGCGGTCTTCCTGGTCACCGCGCTGTCGTTCGCCGGCTGGTGGTGGGTGTCATGGAAGCTGCCCCATGCGCCCTGTCCAGCTCGCGCCCTTATCCCCGGCGCACTGCTCATGGCGGTGGGGGCGGACGTGCTCCAGATCCTGACCACGTACTGGATCGGCGACCTCGTGGCCAGGAAGACCAGCACATACGGCGCGGTGGGCATCGCGCTGGCCGTGCTGTTCTGGGTCTACATCCTCGGACGGATCATGGTCGGATCGGCCGGGCTCAACGCAGCCCTGTGGTATCGCCGCGAGAACCGGTAAGGCAGAGTGGGCGCGTGCCCAAGGTAACGGCTGCAACCCGCTACGGCTGGCGGTGATCGGTGAGTAACCAATCCAAGGCGCTCTTTGTCGGATTGTGCACCCTCGATATCATCCAATCTGTAGACCACGTCCCTGGATCGAACGACAAGATCACCGCTCTAAGGCAGACCATAGCGGCCGGCGGCCCCGCTGCTAACGCCGCCGTTACTTACGCCTACCTGGGTGGCATCTCGACTCTCCTCACATCCGTCGGCAGACATCCGCTCGCATCAGGAATACACGCGGACCTCACCCGGGCGCAGGTAAAGCTGACAGATCTCAATATCCGAAGTGAAGAGCCACCGTCATTGTCGAGTGTCCTGGTAACTGCCGGCTCCGGCGAACGCGCAGTCGTGTCTACCAATGCTAGGCACCAGAATTTCAGTGCGCCCGATTATCTGCATGGGCTTGTTGAAGATTGCGTATTGGTCGAGGCTGATGGACATCATCCCGACGTAGCGGAAGCAGCCTTGAGGATGGCGCGGGAGAGCGGCAAGGTAACTGTCCTGGACGGCGGTAGCTGGAAGAGGGGCACGGAAAGGCTTCTCGCCGACTCCGACGTAGTGGTGTGTTCAAGTAACTTCCATCCTCCTGACACTGATACACCCGACCAGGTCCTCTCTTTCCTTCACGAACATGGCGTTAAGTGGTCGGCGATAACTAACGGCAGCAATCCAATAATCTGGCGCGATGTCTCGGAAGTGCATTCACTGGAGGTTCCCTGCGTCAACGTGGTGGACACTCTGGCCGCCGGAGACGTATTTCATGGTGCCCTGGCATGGATGTTGGCAGCACAGACTCAAGCTGACGGCGGATCATTCCATGATGCTCTCGCCTTCGCTGCTCATGCGGCCAGTGCTTCGTGCCAGCATTTTGGTAGCAGAGAATGGATGAAGAGTAATCTGCATCAGCAGTGATGACGGCCTTGCCGAGGCGCGGCCAACGAGGATCGAGGAGAATGGTAATGGTCGATCAGGCGGTCCGCGTGGAGCAGTCGGGGCCGGTCACCACCGTGTTCCTGAGCCGCCCGGCGCGCCGCAACGCGGTCGACGGCCCCACCGCAGCCCAGCTTGCCGCCGCGTTCCGCGCGTTCGACGCCGATCCCGGCGCCGCGGTAGCCGTCCTGCACGGCGAGGGCGGCGTGTTCTGCTCCGGCGCGGACCTGACCGCAATGGGCACCCGACGCGGTAACCGGGTGGCTGCCGACGGCGACGGGCCGATGGGGGTCAGCCGTCTGCGGCTGTCCAAGCCGGTCATCGCCGCGGTAGCCGGGTACGCGGTGGCCGGTGGGCTGGAACTGGCGCTGTGGTGCGATCTGCGGATCGCCGACGAGACCGCCGTGTTCGGCGTCTTCTGCCGACGCTGGGGCGTGCCGCTGATCGACGGAGGCACGGTGCGCCTGCCCCGGCTCATCGGGACCAGCCGGGCCATGGACATGATCCTCACCGGGCGCGCCGTCGATGCTCAGGAGGCGGCGGCGATCGGGCTCGCTAATCGCGTCGTGCCGGCCGGGCAGGCCCTGACCGCCGCCCGGGAACTGGCGGCGCAGCTCGCCTCGTTCCCGCAGATCTGCCTGCGCGGGGACCGCGCGTCAGTCCTGGACCACGAGGGGCTCGGCGAGACCGCCGCCCTGGCCGCGGAGTTCGCGCACGGGAGCCGGGCGCTCCGGGACGAGGCCCGCTCGGGTGCCGCCCGGTTCGCCGCCGGAGCCGGCCGTCACGGGTCTTTCGGCGCCTGAGCCGGTGCTCAGCGATCTACGTCCGTGGCCAAGATCTGGCCCGGTCACGGCGGCGCCGGCGGGAACACGCTCACAGGTCGGCCACGGCGCACACGCAGAACTCGTTGCCCTCGGGGTCGGTCATGACCACGTAGTCGTCCCGCGGATCGTCGTGGTGGCGGACGAACCTGGCCCCGAGCGCGGTCAGCCGCTGCACCTCGGCGGCCTGGTCGTCGCTGAACAGGTCCAGGTGCATCTGGTCGCGAGCGGTGACCGGCGTGCGAGCCAGCTGAAGCGAGAGGTAGACCCCCTCGCCGCGCAGCACCCGGAAGTCATCATCATCATCCTCCGCGGCGGAGGGGACGAGGTGGAGTGCCTGAGACCAGAAGCTGGCCATGAGCTCCAGGTCGGCGCAGTTGATGACCGTGCTGCCCAGCCGGATGGCCATGTGCGGATGCCCTTCCCACCTGACTGCCGTGCAGTCTAGCCAAGCCATGGACACCGATGCGGATCGGATCCTCGGCTGGGGCGGAAATCAAGACCCGGCGTCCCCTGGACGTGGACGCAGCGTGATCAAGGCGAGTAGCGCCGCGGTGAGGGCCAGCCCGGCCGACAGGTACAGCACGATACGCAAGCCGTCATGGAATGCCGTGAAAGCCACGCCGGTTAGCTCCGTGAGCAGCTTCTCCAGGTAAGGGGACAGGTTCGATGGCTGGGAGAAATTGCCGGTCTCGATCGCGGAGAAGACAAAGCCCTGGTATACGGCGGGCACGTGGAGATGGGTCATCTGCGTGTGCAGGCTGGCGTTCAGCTGCGAGAACATCAGCGAGCCGAGGATAGCCGCCCCGGTGACCACGCCGATCTCCCGGCTGGTGTTGGCGGCCGACGCGGCCATCCCGGAACGCTCGGCCGGCACCGCGGACAGCACCGCCGAGGTGATCGGGACCACGGTGGTACCGATGCCGATGCCGGCCAGCGCGAGCGCGACGATGAGCGGCCCGTAGGCCGGGTGAGGGGTGAGGTAGCCCTGGGCCAGGAACAGCCCGACCGCCAGCAGCAGGCACCCGATCGTGATCGACCAGCGCGGCCCGGCCAGCACCGTCCAGCGCCCGGCCAGCACCGAGGCGGCGATCATCAGGACCGTCATCGGCAAGAAGACCAGCGCCAGCTGGAAGCCGGACAGCGAGACCACGATGTACAGGTACAGCGCGGTGAAGAAGAAGATGGCGAACGTGGAGAAGTACGTGCAGAACGCGACGATGTTCGCGGTGGTGAACTGCGGCACGCGCAGGAAGCGCAGGTCCAGCAGCGGGTACTCGGCCCGGCGCTCCCGCCAGACGAACGCCACCAGGAGCACCGCGCTCACGCACAGCAGCACGATCACCTTCGGGGCGCCGAAGCCGGCCGACTCCGAGTAAATGATCGCGAACACGAACGCCGCGAGCGCCCCCGCGCCGAGGAAGAAGCCCGCGGTGTCCACGCGCGCCGCGGTGGGGTCGGCGCTTTCCGGCAGGATGATCACCGCGACGATCAGGGCGGCCAGCCCGAACGCCAGGTTGAACCAGAAGATGCCCCGCCAGCTCCAGGCGCCGACCAGGATGCCGCCGATCACGGGGCCCAGGGCCAGCGCCAGCCCGGATGTCCCGGCCCAGATGCCGATCGCCCTGCTCCTGGCCCTGGCCTCGGGATACATCTGCCGGAGCATCGACAGCGTACCCGGCTCGCTGGCCGCCGCGCCCATGCCCATCACGGCACGCCCGGCGATGAGCACCTGGACGTTCGGGGCCATCGCGCACAGGACCGAGCCCGCACAGAACACCCCCGCGCCCGTCAGCATGACCTTCTTCCTGCCGAGCTCATCCCCGATCATGCCGCAGGCCAGCATGAGGCTGGCGAAGGTGAGGGCGTAGGCACCGACGACCCACTGCAGCTGGGTGGGGCTCGCGCCCGGGTTGCTGTATATCTGCCCGAGCGCGACGCTGACCACGGTGTTGTCGAGGAAGGTCAGGAACAGCAGCGTGCAGAGCGCTGCCAGCGCGAGCGGCTGGCCGCCGCGGGCGACGATCCCCTTCTCACCGTGCTGGTCACCGGAGACCGTCTCGACCGGCCTGGCCATCTAACCGCCCCGCCTCAGCTCGCCGAGTTGCACGCGGCCGGCAGCGTGGCGCCGGGCGCTAGCTTCAACAGGGCGCAGAGGCTGGCGTCGCCGACCTTCCAGACACCGTTCTCGTACACGGCCTTGCCGGTCTGGCCGGATAGCAGCGACGAGCCGCCCGCGGTGAGATTGTAGGTCACGGTGGCCGAGGTGGGAGAGTTCACCGTGACGGCCGTGACGGTGGCACCGAGCCCGCTGACCAGATGGGAAAGGCTGCTGATGGCGGTGGCGAACGAGCTCCCGTTCTCCAGCAGGGCGACCCGCTGCGATGTGGGGGTGCCGGAGCTGAAGAACTTCTCCCAGTTCGCGGTGATCTGCGCCGTGGCGTTGCCCGTGGCCGGCGCTGACGACGCGGGGGACGTTGCTGGCGATGACGAGCTTGGTGGCGACGTTGAGGACGAGCTGGAACTGCTGCAGGCGACAACTGCAGCGGCGAGCGCCAGGCTGAGCACCGGAGCCAGCAGGATCCGGCGTGCCACGAGGTGGAATCGCATGACGCGCTCCTAAATCCCGGTCGGATGTACTACTGAGGGCTGCCCGGTGCGGCCGCGGGTCCTCAGTGCTGACTGAGAGTCTGCCCTGAATGCTGCCCTAACTGCCGCCATCCATCCATCGCTACCCGACGCGCGTGTCAGGGTAGCCGGGCGCACGAGGGCGCAGGAGCGCCCTCGGCGCCGAGACCAGCGAATCTACCAGCGAAAATGCACGAAAAGGCGGCCGAAGTTCTTGGAGTCCTTCTCGATTCTGTGGTACTTGGCCTTGATCTCTTTTTGCTCAAGGAACCGCAGCACGTGCTTCTTGAGCTGCCCGGACCCTTTGCCGGGAATGATCTCGACCAGCGGCGCCTTCCTGGCCTCGGCCTCGGCGATGATCTCCCGCAGGGCGCGGTCAATGTCCTGCCCGCGGTTGTAGATGTCGTGCAGGTCAAGTTTCAGCTTCATGATCACCGCCAGGGGCGCCCGGGCCCGCGCCGTCGCCAGGCCAGACCAGCCCGATGATCTTCGCGACGATATCGCCGGGCCGGTCATCCGGACCCTCCGCGACGGTGATCGCGTGCTCATCTGGCTGTGGCGGCTCGAGGGCATCGAACTGGGTGGCGAGCAGGATCTCGGGAAAGAAGTGACCGTGCCGTGCGGCCAGCCGCTGGGCCAGCACGTCGCGATCTTCGGCCAGGAAGACCAGCAGCGCTTCGGGACGCCCGGTGAGCAGCATGTTCCGGTAGGA
>Ga0187783_10004614_pt1 | contig 10187 bp, 9 predicted proteins | sample 1015_SJ02_MP02_2_FD_132471 | JGI IMG/M metagenome (GOLD analysis project Ga0187783, IMG submission 132471) | Tropical peat soil microbial communities from peatlands in Department of Meta, Colombia - 1015_SJ02_MP02_20_MG | ecosystem: Environmental > Terrestrial > Soil > Wetlands > Peat | place...
GATAGCCAGTAAACGAGTCCACTATGAATTTCTCGACAATAGCGTCGCGGAAGGTTGCCCACCGCGAACAGCGGCATTCGGGTGGAATGGAGAAATGACCATTCTTGACGTGAAAAGCATGATCGACATCGAGCGGTTCAGGAAAAGCAATATTCGCGCGCAGGCGGCTGCTGACGTCTATGGCAAAACGGATCTGTCGCCGCAAAGCAATCTTGACTTTCTCAAGCGCTGTGTACGTTGGATTCCGGCGATTAATTTCGGCGATTACGACACTGGTCAAATCTATGCGCGGTTACAAAGCGGAAAGTGGGTATGGCGCGACCAGCCCCGTTTTGATAAGGCGCTCGAAGATCCTGAGGCAAATGCTGCCTTGCTGGCGATCGCTCGCAACGTCTGCAGCCCGGCTGGCACTGAACAAAAGCATACCGACGTTGCCGCGGAAAAAATGCACACGATAGGTGCTTGGGGCGAGGGGGCACAAATCGCGTGAACCAGAACTCACTGCAATCAACCCAGATGCGATGCATGATCACGGCGCGCGCTAATGCGACGATAAATACGGCGCTCATTCGCTCATTCGCAAAAAACCCAACTGACGGGGGGAGCGACCATCGTCCATGCCCAAAAATCTTTGTTCGAGCTCTAAAGAAATTTGATGCAGCCATTTCTCAGCACGATCTGCCCGAGCGCGATGGTACCTGACCTTTGCCTCGAGGTCGGCACGATCCGCCTGAGCTTCATAGTACCGGACCTTCGCCTCGAGGCTGTTTATCTGATCGTTGGCGGCTCGAAGTTGATCTGCGAGTTTTTCAGCGGCCTCTCTTGCCTCTTGGAGGTCAGCTTCGGTCGTGTCAGCCACGTGGTGAACCAATTCAAGAATAGCATCCCCTGCCTGGTCTATTGGATCAGTTTCCGAACCCGTATTCTTGTCTTTGGGAGCATACGGAATTATGGCTATATGTGTCATCGCACCCCTCTCAACCCTACTCGCAACTTAGCCTCGGCATCCAAATTACACGCCGATGCCGGAAGTGTTGCAGACGCTCTAAAGCACGCTCGTCAGTTGCTGAATTGGTATTTCAAGCCGACCCGTCGCAGTGACCATCGCATCCGGCGATCACGGCAAAATTTTGCTTGAATAACGACTGTTAACAACAAAGCGGGACCGCGCCCGACCTATTGCACACGGTGCTTCAAACGAGAATTAAGAAAAACACTCCCAACATTAGCCCGGAAACTAGCGCGGCTACCGCCGCAACCGTTAGGGTATTACTGATTTCAAGCCTTTTGGCTTCGGCTTTGGACTTCTCAAAGACTTGTTTCCAGTAATCGGTCTTCTACATTAAACGTTACTCGCTCTTACTAGCTTTAAATCAGTAGCAACAGCGCCAAATCAATAGAAATTTTCCCCTCGGCGCTCCCGCCCACGTTCGGGGTGACGTAGCAAGATTGCAACCGCGATCATGCCAAGGATGGCCCAAGCAAGTATGTAAATTTCCGTCACAGTCACCGGGCCACCCCGTCACGTTGGCTCGACACGAATGATTGGCTGGATGTGCTTTACTGACATTGATTTAGGTCAAGTCAGTCGCCCGGACTGTGGATATCTAGAAACCGCACACATCGAAGCCCGTCGCTAGTGTTAGCTTATCGGTCGATGGTCGAGCAGTTTTCACCTCGAAGATCACATCTTCGCCCGGGCCAGCCAAGATCAGCCATTCGCGCGGAGTGCGTTCGCGCTCCTTGCCCCGCAAAATTTCCGTGCAGTGCCACTTCGCGATGATCTTCATCTTTCCGCTTCCCATCGTAACTTTCATGTCTTTTGGTGCGCTGAGCCCGGCTTTGCTTTGGTCAACGCTAGAGCGTTATCGACTGAGGGCGTTGCATTGAATAACGGTAGTGTCGACTTGCCGGCATGCAATAGAGATTGAGTCCGACGCCAGATCTGCTAGGTTGTTAATGCTCTGTGTTGCCCCGCAGGCGAAAGGCGGGGCTTTTGTTTTATTCGGATGCGTCAGACGCCCAGAAACTAATAGGAGATAACTGTGGCCAAAGGTACTGTAAAGTGGTTCAACGCGACGAAGGGTTACGGATTCATTCAACCGAGCGGCGGCGGCAAGGATGTGTTTGTCCACATCTCAGCCGTTGAGCGGGCGGGTCTGATGACGTTGAACGAGGGGCAAGTCGTCGAATACGAAGAAGCATCGAACCGAGGCAAAACGTCAGCGGAGAATCTCAAAGTTCAGCGTTGATCGCCGCGCCGTTGCTAGCCACAGGAAGGCGATGAATTTGCCTCTCAAACAAAAAAGGGAACGAAGCGTGCAGGTTCTCGTTCGCGACAAACGGGGCCGTCTGCTGCCAAGATGCTCGCCAAGGATAAGGCCGGGGGATAGCGGCCAATAGAAATCACAAAAATATCGCGGTCGAAGTCACAAAAAAGCCGCCGACAGGCCCGTGAATTTGTGCGCCGATCACCCCGCCTAATCTTCCAAGTGATCGGTCCGAGCCGGGATGACGTGCCCAAGGTGGTATCGGCGGGAAGCCATCATCCCGGCTCGTACACGGCAAGTCGCCGTCCCCCGAAAAACAATGCTGAACCTAACACGCCGCCTGCCGCGCGGCTGTTGCCCTTTTAGCACGGCGGGTAGGAATCCATCGGCCGCGAACTTGCGAGCAGCCGGAGTTTCTCTCGGCGAAAAGAACGCCCACTCGAGGAAGGCAATGGGATTTGGGTAGCGTGACGGCTACAGCGCACGCTGCCGGCGGAGCAGTGCCGCCAAACCCTCTTCATCGTCGACTCGCGATCCAGTGCGCGCAATACCTTGGGCGCCATCTATCTTCGTCGGATAGACGGCGCCAGATCTTGGATTAAAGCCAGCCTTTTTGAGCACGACCAGCCGAGAATGTTACGCTTGAGATTGCGGTTGCGAAGCGTCGTGACGGGGACGATCGCGCCGCTCCGCTATGAACTGGTCGAACTCGGCTCTGTCCTTGGCGAAGCGCAGCCGCCGCAGGAACTCCTTAAATTCGCGCTGTTCTTCTTCGAGTCTGCGCAGCGTATCGGCGCGATATTCATCGAAAGCGCGATTGCCGCTTGAGCCAGGATCGGTCCCCCACCACTCCACTCTGGAGCGCATGCGGTCCATTTTGTCCTGCCACCGGCTCACGCCGTTATGGTTCCAGCAACCCATTCGTCCACTCCCGATCATGAAAGCGAGGACGGCGAGGCCCATGGGCCACCACCAGATAAAGCCCAGGATCATCAGCAGAAACGCAGGCTTTCCGAGTTCATCAAGTTTTGCGGCGGTGGGCATGGCGGACCTCGCGTGTGAATGTAAATAACATTTACATCGCATCTGACGGCTGTCAAGGGGCAATCACCGGGCAAAACGGAAGACTAGCTAACTGGTGCCAATCGCTGCAGGTAAACCGAGGCCGCGTAGGTAGACCAACACGGCGGCCTCCAGCAGTTCTTCCGGCGACATTGGCAAAGTCCGCCGTGCCGCGTCGCCGCGACCGAACAGCGAGGAAATGCCGTGCGATATTGCCCAGATATGCAGAGCGACCATCAAGGCTGGAGGTCGAGACTGCGGTGGCGTTTGTGCGCACAGCGTTTCGGCAACACCACGCAGCACGGCAAATGCTTGTTCCCCGGCTTCATGCAATTCGGGACTGGCGGCAGGTGAAATGCCGGCTTCGAACATCGCCGAGTAATAGGCCGGCTCAGCCCGCGCGAATTCGAGATAGGCCTTGCCGAGCCGATCGAGGGCTGCGAATGGCTCCGGGCGACCATCGTCCCACGCCTGTTTCAGGATAATCGCGAACCGCTCAAACCCGCGCAGGGCGACGTTGGCGAGGAGTTCATCGCGGTCGCGGAAATGGCGATAGGGTGCGGCTGGGCTCACGCCTGCCCACCGCGCAGCCTCGGCAAAGGTGAAACCCGCCGGTCCTTTCTGTGCGATCAGTTCCAGCGCGGCGCGTAGCAGCGCTTCTTTGAGGTTGCCATGGTGATAGCCACGTGGGCCATCCTTGTCGTCCCTTGACCAGCTCATGTAAATAACTTTAACATGAGCCCCAGTGCGCCGTCGATGAGCGTAAGCCCGCTCAGGCCACGTCAATTTAAGTGGACATTCGCGGCGTTCGATCGAATCTGGCTTTAAGCTCGTATTCGAGCAATGATAGGCACGGGGCGCATGCCGCCCTTTTCAATTGCTATGACTTTGGTTCCAGCCGTTGCAGTGGGCAATCTCGTGGCGGCGGTATTGATCTAGCGTGCCATGCAAGTCATCGGTTGCAATGACGATGATGCAGATGCGCTTGCCGGTTTTTTCGCCGGTCGTATAGGTGCCAGTTCCGGCACAGGCTTCGGCTTTTCTGTTGCCCAGTTTAAAGCATAGATCTTTAGCTTCGCTTGAGGGCACATCCTTCTCGATGAGATCACCGACAAAAGCATGATCCCAGCGCGCCGGCGGCGGCGTGATCTCAAGGCCGGGATGCCATTGGCTAGAGAGGGCGGCGAGATGCGGGAGCTTTCCAGGTTCAGACATTCGCTGGGAATTCTCAGGTTCGGAAACTGCAGTTTGGCGCAGGTCAGCGCTTGCGTGAGTAAAACTGCAGAATAGTGTGAGTGTGGAAATCAGCAAGCCAGCAACGATACGCATAGTTTTGTTTCCTCCCCGCCGCCAAAGACATCAATAAGCGGTCGACGATTAGTCGTGGCATGCTTCGTGATATCGCAATTTATCTACATCCGAGTTCTTTCAATTGGTCGCTTTCCTTTGAAGATTTTGAGATCGCGTTAAGCAAGGCGTGACTGAAATTCACGAGATGAACCCCGTCGGAGGTCACTAAATCGGTTGCTTTGTTTCGAAAATTTTTTGAGATCGCGTTAAGCAAAGACGTGACTGAAATTCACGAATCGAACCCCTCCGCGTTCACTAAATTGGCCGCATTCCTTTGAAGATTTTGAGATCGCTTTAAACAAAGACGTGACTGAAATTCACGAGACGAACCGATCCGCGTTGACTAAATTCCGGTGAAGATTTTGAGATTGCCTTAAGCAAAAGACGTGACTGAAATTCACGAAACGAACCGAATGATGATGGATACCGCTACCCGCCCAACGAGCACCATTGTTTGGGAAAAAAGGTATTTGCGGCGCCTAATAATAATGAGGGAAGCCTTTCAGGCGAGGTTTTGCCGCCGTAAGAAATCCAGGACCAAGATGATCTGATAGACCCAGCGCAAGGGCCCCGTTTCATACCGGCCAAGCCGTCAACAACTCCGGGACCAAGTCGCAGAAGACTCTCTTATCAGGCTGGTTGAACTGAGAGGTCAGGCCGGCCCGCGCCTTTCTCTTTTTGTGGGCATCGCGCTCGTGCGGGAAAACGACCAGTGGGTGGTCGGCTTTCGGACCCGACTCCTGACGGCTGGTCTGCGGGCGCCCCCGGTCGCGTGAACCTCCAATCGGGGTTCGATTCTTTGGTTTGCAGTTCCTATTAGACTTTCATGTTGCGTCTGCGCACTTCGGGTGTTTTCCCCCTTGAAGTTCGGGTTTTCGCTTTTGTCTTGTGGTTTGCCATTTTCATCAAGCGCAGTCGCAAAGCTTTCTGGAACAGCAATCTCAGAATTTTCAGGAATTATGGAGGGACATTGTACGTCGAGCGTTTCCCTGCGCTCTGGAATTTGCCTAGTCGTTGAAATAGCGCCCGGTGAGCCTCGACCCTCTTCCATCCCAGCGAATAAAGCGATGTCGAGTAGCGTCAACACAGGTGCGACCGCTAAAACAGCAATAATCAGACCCGCAGCCAAGCCATACCCGGATACGCACCACACCGCTCCACCAACGATGAACAGAATATTGATGGCAAGACAAAGTAACCGCGCAGGGCGAACGTCGCTCAACGTCCGAATTGCCGAACCACTTATGCGCCCATAATCAGCCCCAACAACTGGCATCAAGAGGCGAAGTGCTGATGACGGAAGGCTGCTGGCTTTTCTAAGGCTGGGACTAGCTAAGGCCGCGCGGCAGGATTTCGCTACACCCTGTCCGATCATGAATAGAGATGATAGCGAAATTGTTGCCACAAGAAGTCCCCATGTCTGCCCCGCATAAGGGCGGGGCGATCGTTCTCAGCGAGATGGCCAAGCGCTGGGCCGCTGCTCCTAACGTGCGGCAGGCCGATAATAAGTCTTTACCCCCGGCCTGGGGTTCCTTTTGTGACGACCGAGGCAGCGCTTTCCGACAAAATTATTGCAGCTCGGTCTCTGTGGTCACACCATGAAGCCATACTTGTCCCGAAAAATTCATACATGTCCCCAACGCTGCTGTCAGACGAATGTGATAGAACTGCATGAACACATTTTGGCTCGCTAGCGGTCATTCCTAGGACATTGTGAGGCCATGCCCAACACAATACTCGCCACTTCCCCTACGCTGGTCTCGGTCAGGAGTGGTGCTGATCTGTGTCAATGTTTGGCGTCGGTTTTTTATCAAAATCACTCGATTAGAATGCGAACTGGAATGAAGGTCTCTCGCCCGTTCCACCGGCCACGTCATCCCGGCTTAGATCGATCAGTTGGAAACATAAGGCGGGGTTATCGGCGCGAAAATAACGCTTGGCTTGTTCTGTTCCGGCTGACGACCGGTGCGGCGCGCCGGATCGCGCCCAATTTTGCAAAGCAGCCACAACTGCCACAACCAGCGGGTTAGAGCCTTCGATCGATATGTGACGCATACGATTCCCAAATGCATCAGTAGGCCCAGGGGTGAAAATACAACATGTTGACGGCTAACGCTTGTTTCAGGACATAGCGTTGACAAAAGCGTTATTGTGGGGCGCGGGCCGTAAACCATAATCCGTAACGTTGACGACTAAGTTTGTAGCGATTTTCTGGTTCTGTGAATTGCCACGTGCATCGAGTTGCATGATTCTTTGGCGGTCAGACGACTAAACAGTGGCTTTACTGCTGCCTAATGTGGGAATGAGACGATCATCACCCGCGCTGCGTTAGCGTAAAGTGCTGGTAATAAGGTTGTGGACCGCGAACGCACGAAACTGGACCGTATGTGTCCTGCTTGTGGCAGGCTAATGCGTTTGGCCCGATCTATTCCAAGCACTGGGGAACTTCCGGAGTTGGAGACTTATGAGTGCGAGGAATGCAGAGTCGAAATAACGGCGGCGAAGCAAGATGAGCGACACCACATGAAGCGTTGCTATCAATGTAATGGGCGTTTCGGCTTAATACGCTACAGGTTGGCCCATAAAAATTTTTGCTCGAAACAGTGCCGAGACAAATACAGAACCGATACAGAGCACAAGGTTTCCCGGATTAGAAAGTGGACGGAGTTTCTTGCTGAAAAGCTATGAGGGGAAAGACGTTGCCGCGATCTAGTAAGCGCCTTTGATCTTGCCGTCGATAACCGGTCAATTTCGCTCTCGGGCATCACAGTCGCACTTGCGCAGCTTTGTGGCCCCGGCATGGTCTCAGCACCTGTCGGATCATTGTGTTCAGAACGCATGGTTCCGCGAGGCCTGCAGCTACTAGTTCGAAAACACGATCTATTTATCGCACGCGAATTTGGCCCGTCGTAATACTGTCGCGCGATGTTCATGGAATTTTGCCAGCATAGTTGCGTCGCCTTTGTACCGAGTAGCGACATAAATCACTGCTTGTGGATGCCTCCCCGCTGCAACCCTCATGTGGCGGGGTTCTTTTTGCGCGTCGAACGTGAACCACTTGTGGTACGCAGTGAAGAAATGGAATCCTGTGAGGCTGATATTGCGGCCTAACACACTGGCAAAGTGAGACGTGGACGATCTTCTGGCGGTTGATGGCAGGGTAAGATGGACGTGCTGACGATCTGATCGGAGCCGGTGCCTACGCTCCGTGGCCGATCCGCCGCACCAGCCTGCATTAAGCCTCAAGCAGGGCGCAGTCAGGCGACCCAAAAAAATTTCGCGAAACGAATTCGTTCACACAAGCGAATGTGTCTTTTCTGCTGGCGTGTCACACTTTGGAGGCCCTCTTCTTAGCACGCGGCGACCTGAACGAAGCCGGCTTCGTGCAAGCCTCACCATCCCTACGCGTAGTATGCATGAGGGAAAAATTCGCCATAAGCAACCGATCTTGGGGCTCGCGGGCCATGGCTGACGTTGGTAAACTGTAATCGGGAACGGGGATTATCTTATGAAACGCGACGCGCTGCGGCCCATGGGTTTGGTTGGAATGGTGGCAGCGATGCTGGCCGTCACACTGGTGATGACGCGCTCTCATGCTACTTTTCCCATGAGCGGCGTTGGCAGCTTGAAATGCTACACCACTGCTGGAATTCAAAAAGCGTGCTGAGTTCCCGCGGCGGCGATAGTAGCCAGGCGGTAATCCGCGCTCAATGAATAATGAACGCACACCGTAGACCACGAGTCCGGAAACCAACAACACTAACGGCGCCGCACGGCAAAATTTGGTAATGACCGAGGCTGCATCACGCGGGATCGGTCGCTGGTTCACGATCTTCGATAAAAGACTCATGTACCGCTCCCGACGATCGCTTTTCATTTGGCGACCGCGGTATTTCTTTCGCACCACGCGCTGCCAGGCAGATCAGCAGCGTTTATGAGCTTACGCAATTTCGGGTGCTGGATTTGTGCTTTCGATACAACAGAAACAAACTTCCGTCGCATCTGAGGTTAACTGGGGTGGGGCGGCGAAGGGAAGGGTCCCATGGCGTCAACCCATCCACCGTCGTTGATCTGCGTATCTGGAAAAGTGCGGGACGTTCCGCGAACAATGGAGCAATTCCTCTTGTGCGCCTTCTCGCGAATTCGACGGCACATGCACGAACGCAAGAGGAACCGAAGCGATTGAAACTTCTGCGCCAACGGAATAGTCGGCGCGGTGGATATTCCTGACAGCCGCCGGCAGCGTTCGCGATCGGCAGCATTCGCGAATGCTGCCCGCTATCCGCCATGCCTTGTCGCCACCGAGTGCGCTTCCTGCCAGCTCGCGCATCGACGCTGTCACTGCCTTGCAATCGCCTTGCTGCGGCCCACTGTGTAAACCAAACATTAAGGTTAATAAACCAATGATCAAAGGCATTGTCGGACGACGATTTCAGGCAGGACCGTGCTACGGCGGCTACTCATATGCATTGTCTTTATTTTTGCCACGGGGCCCCAGCGCGAGGCGGTGGCAGCAGACCTTAATATCGTCAAAGCCCCGGCAATGCCGATACCAGCGTGGTCATGGACAGGCTTTTATGGCGGTGTCCACCTCGCCGGTGGCGCGGGCACTGCAAATTTTGCTGATCCATTCGGTTCATCGATTTTCGGAGATAATGTATTCACACCTGGTTTTCTGGCCGGCGCCCAGATCGGATACAACCGGCAGGCTCCAAACTAAAATTTGGTTTTGGGTGTCGAAGCGGACGCGAGTTGGTTGGCGTCCGATGGGACCAGTACGTGCCTGGCATTTTCCGGCTTCTATGTTTCGGCTAACTGTCATGCCCAGCCCGACTTTATTGGTGATCTAACGGCTCGAGTCGGCTGGGCGTACGGCCTTTACGGCCACAGTCTCTTTTATGTTAAGGGCGGAGCTACCTTCATCCATAATCAGATTGATATTGCGACAAACAGTACTCCTAGCTTCGGTCTTGCCCCGCTCGCCACAAGCTCGGCCTTCACGGAAGTCGGTTGGACAGTTGGCGCGGGTGTTGAACATGCGATAACCCCCGCGTGGTCGGTCAAACTGGAGTACAGCTACGCGGGTTTTGGTGGCGAGACCGCCGCAACGCCGCCGGGGCTTGCTCAACCAGTTCCAGCAGTAAATCTTTATTTTCTAACATCTTCGAGCGCTACCCGCATCTCCCAAAACTTCCAAGAAGTAAGTCTCGGCTTGAACTATAAATTCGGAACGGCGGCGCCATCCGCTCTGTGGACGTCGGCGCCGGCAATATTTTCGGCCGGTGCGCCCGTTCCGGTCTCGGCGGCCGGCTGGGAATTTGAGCTCGGTGCGCGCGATTGGGTTAGTAATGGCAGATTCCAAAAGGATCTAGGGAGCACGCCCGATCCGGGAACGTCAAACATTCTAAATTCAAGACTGACCTATAACACGACAGCCAATTCAGCCGAACTGTTCGGTAGGGTAGAGGCACCTCAGAATATTTTTGTCAAAGGCAACTTTGGAGC
>Ga0187783_10004615_pt1 | contig 10187 bp, 10 predicted proteins | sample 1015_SJ02_MP02_2_FD_132471 | JGI IMG/M metagenome (GOLD analysis project Ga0187783, IMG submission 132471) | Tropical peat soil microbial communities from peatlands in Department of Meta, Colombia - 1015_SJ02_MP02_20_MG | ecosystem: Environmental > Terrestrial > Soil > Wetlands > Peat | place...
CGCGGCGTGCAGCCCCGACTCGAACGCCGAATAGGCCGCCGAGATGACCTCATTCACCAACTTGGCCTCGAACCCCGTCTTTGGGGTGCTGCCGGCGGACGGCACCAGCCCGGTCTCGACGCCCTTGATGACGACTGACTCGTAGCTCTTCGGAATCCCCAGAGCGGTCATCCTGGCGATTATGTCCGAGTGGAGCTGTGCGTTGACGAGCGCGCCCAGCACCGCCACGCCGGTGACCGCGCCGATCTCGCGGCTGGTGTTCGTCGCGGACGCGGCCATGCCGGACCGTACGGCTGGCACCGATGAGAGCGCTGAGGAGGTGGCCGGCACGACCGTGCTGCCCACCCCGATGCCACAAAGCGCCAGCGACGCGGCGAGCGGAAGGTAGGCCGGGTGCGGGCTGATCGACAGTGCGGTCAGAATCAGCCCCGCGGCGAAGAGCACGCAGCCGACCAGGATGGCCCAGTGCAGCCCGACCGCGAGCGTCCAGCGGCCGGCGAGCACGGACGCCACGACCATCAGCACGGTCATCGGCAGGAAGGTCAGCGCGATCTTGTAGCCGCTGTCGCCCACGACTTCGTCGAGGAACAGGGCGGTGAAAAAGAACACCGCGAAGGTCGCGAAGTACGCGCAGAACGCTACGACGTTGGCTGTCAGGAACGCTGGGACGCGAAGGAATCGCAGGTCAAGCAGTGGATACGGGGCACGGCTCTCCCACCAGAAGAACGCGACTATTCCCGCGACACAGATGAACAGGAGCACGATCACGCCGGGTGACCCGAACCCCGAACTCTCCGCCATGATCACCGCGAAGGCGAGGGCGGTGATCGCGGCCGCGCCGAACATCGTGCCTGCCACGTCGACCCGGTGCGCCTCCGGATCAGAGTTCTCCGGCAGCACCACCAAGCACAGCACGAGGGCAATAACGCCGACGACCAGGTTGAACCAGAAGATCGCGCGCCAGATCCCGAAGATGCCGATGAGAGCGCCGCCGAGCACCGGACCGAGCGCCAGGGCGACACCCGACACCGCCGTCCAGACCCCGACGGCCCAGCCTCGCTCCCGCTCGTTCGTGTAGACGTGGCGCAGCATCGACAGCGTGCCGGGCTCGCTCGCAGCCGCGCCAAAGCCCATCACCGCACGGCCCGCGATGAGCACTCCAGGGTTGGGCGCGACCGCCGACAGCACCGAGCCGGCCAGGAAGATCACGATGCCGATGATCATCACTCGCTTGCGGCCGAACTCATCGCCGACCATGCCGAAGCCGAGCATCGCGCCGGCGAAGGTCAGCGCGTACGCGCCGACAACCCACTGCAGCGCTTCCACTCCGGCGTGCATGTGGGTCTGAATGTTGCCCAGCGCGACGCTGACGATCGTGTTGTCGAGGAACGTCAGGAACAGCACGACGCACAGCACGGCCAGGGCGAGCGACCGCCCGCCGTACTTAACCGTCGCCGCCTCGCCCTCGGGCAGTCCTATCCGGCTGACCACGTGGCTCCTAGGACGACTGGCAGACGGACGGAAGACCGGTCGTCTTCCCGCCGTTCGCCAGGGCCGCAAGGCTGCAGAAGCTAGACACGCCTACCTTCCAGGTGCCGTTCTCGTAGACCGCCGTGCCCTTCTGGTTCTTCAGCTCCGGCGTTCCGCTGAGCAGGATGGTGTAGATCACCGTCGCCTGAGTAGGCGAAGTTAGTGTGACTTTTGTGACTTTAGCGGACGCTTGGGACGCAAAGCTAGACCCAAGCAGCGACTGAACGGCCGACTGAACCTGCGGACCGTCCTGGAGCAGGCTGACCCGCTTGGCGACCGAGCTGCTCGGACTGAAGAACGCTTCCCAGTTCGCCGTGATCTGACTGACCGCGCTGCCACTCGAGCTGGGCTGCGATGAGGACGCGGCAGGGGGCTTGGTGGTGCTTGAACTGCTGGGACTGCTGCTTCCGCAGGCAGCGACGGTGGCTGCCAGTGCGACAAGGGCGCAGCCGCCGAGAACATGCGGGATACGCCGGTGAGGGCTCATGCAGCTATCCTCCAACGATCTCTCAGCCGACGGGATACCACTTCTACCCGATCTTCTCGCACTTGTCGGCCGGCTAGTTAGTGCCGGCCTGACGCCCATGTCATGCTGAACGGTGTGTCCGAGCACGAACCGACCCCGCATGGCACTGCCGCCACCGATCTCGAAGCGCTGCGGGACCGGATGCGCCAGTTCACCGCGGAGCGGGACTGGAGCGGCTTCCATGACCCTAAATCTGTCCTGCTCGCCCTCGTCGGCGAGGTAGGGGAGCTGGCGGAGCTCTTCCAGTGGCTGCCCGCAGCCGATGCCGCCAAACTCGGCCGGTCCGAGCCGCTGCACACCAGGGCGGGCGAGGAAATGTCCGACGTGCTCCTCTACCTGGTGCGGCTGGCCGACGTGCTGGACATAGACCTCGCCGCTGCGGCCAACGCCAAGCTCTCCGACGCCGCTCGCCGCTACCCCGCTGGCAGCCCCCCGCGCTGAAGCCCGGCGCACCCGGCCCATGCCACGCCGGCCGCGTGGTTACCCGACCCGCCACAGCGAGGCCAAGTCGCGGTCGACGCTCGCCGCCAGCGGCGCCGCCGGGACAAGAACCGGTCGTGGCGGCACCGCGTCGGTGAGCTCGCATTGCGCCAGCGCCGCCCGGTCCAGGAACCGGCTCAGCTGCGCGTAGCTATGCCGGTCGTCGCTGCCCCGCCGGTGGTGGTGCATGCGCAGCGGGGCGTACAAAAACAGCCGGTCGCGCGCTCGGGTCACCGCGACGTAGAACAGCCGTTGCTCCTCCTCCAGCCCCGAGGGGGTGGTGAGCGCCATGTCGCTCGGCACCGCGCCGTCGACGAGCTGCGGCAGGTGCACGACCGGCCACTCGAGTCCCTTAGCCGAGTGGACCGTCGAGATGACCAGGAAGTCGTCGTCCAGCCGAGGCCGACCAGCGAGGTCGGACGCCGACACCGGCGGGTCAAGCGCCAGCTGCACGAGCGCGTCGTGCAGTGACGGGCTGCCCGCAGCGGCGTCCGCGAGTCGTTCCAGGTCGGCGCGCCGGGCCGCGGCGTCGGCGTATCGCGCCGCGAGCGGGTCGTGCAGCGCGGCCAGGATCGCTGCGGCCCGCTCCGCCGTGCTCGCCAGCTCGGCCGCCTTGCCCAGCTCGCGGATGGTCGCGCCCACGGCTGAGGCGAGCCGCCGCGGCAGCACCTGCTCGGCGCTCGGCCAGCGTCGCAGCGGCTCTGGCCCGGCGATCTCGAGCATGTCGATGACCCGCCGGGCAAGCACCGGGCCGACGCCCTCGTGCAGCCGCAACACCCGGAACCAGGCCAGGTCGTCGGCGGGGTTCGCGACGATCCGAGCGGCCGCGAGGAAGTCCTTGACGTGGGCGGCCTCGGTGAACCGCAGGCCCCCGTACTTGACGTAGGGGATTCCGCGCGCGGATAGCTCCAGCTCCAGCAGGTCGCTGTGGTTCGCGGACCTGACCAGCACGGCCTGGTCGCAGAACCGCGCTCCGGCCTCGTGCTCGGCGAGCACCCGCGCGCAGATCTCCCTGGCCTGGGTCGCCTCGTCGTGGCAGCGGATCAGCAGCGGCGGCTGGCCCTGGCCGCGCTCGGCGGTCAGCGCCAGCTCCAGGCCGTCGTGCTGCGGGCGGATCACGTTGGCCAGCCGGAGCACCGCGTGCCGCGACCGGTAGTTACGCGACAGCCGGATCAGCGTCAGGTCGGCGTAGGTCAGTGACAGCGCGCGCAGGTGCGCCGGATCGGCACCACGGAAGGCGTAGATGGCCTGCGCGTCGTCACCGACGCACGTCAGGCCCTCGCCGTCCGGGCGCAGCAGCCGCACGATGTCGGCCTGGACGGCGTTGACGTCCTGATACTCGTCGACGAGCACCGCGTCGAACAGCCCGCGCAGCGCTGGCCCGGCCGCCGCGTCGGCGAGCGCGGCGCGCCAGAGCAGCAGCAGGTCGTCAAAGTCGACCAGGCCATGCCGGCGCTTGTACCCGACGAAGTCGGTGAACAGGCCGGCCAGCTGACTGGCGAACGGCAGGCACCATGGGTAGCCAGCGCTCAACACCTCTGACAGTCCGGTGCTGGTACTGACGCAACGGGAGTAGATTTCCGCGCACGTCGCCGCTCGCGGCGTGCGGCGGCCCGAGTCGGTGCCGACGAGGCCGTGGACGTCCCGCAGGGTGTCCAGCACGTCCGCTGTGTCGGCGGGGTCGAGGACGCTGAACTCGGGGGGCAGCGCGAACGCCTCCGAGTGCGCCCTGATGATGCGATGCGCGACGGCATGGAACGTGCCGCCGACTATCCGGTCGGCCGCGTCGCCGTCGGACGGCTGCGCCCGCGCGAGCATGTCGTCCGCCGCCCGGCGGGTGAAGGTGAGCAGCAGGATCCGGCTCGGCTGCAGGCCCTGGCTGCGCAGCCACGCCGCCCGCGCCACCAGGGTGCCCGTCTTGCCCGTGCCGGCGCCGGCCAGGATAAGCAGCGGTCCGCCTCGGTAGGTGGCTGCCCGCCGCTGATCGTCGTTGAGCGTGTCCAGGACAGCGGCAGGGTCCGTCATGGACCCTGAATGTAGCCAGCCGCACCGACATCGACCGCGCAGCTATGCGGCGTGTCGCGGCCCCGGCGACCCGGCAATCGGCAGCGCGTCGAAGGAGCCGCGTTCCCCTAGGGTTTCGGTGCCCATTCCGGAACGGGCTCGCCCGCGCGCATGCTAGTGGTAAGCAACGCAGTGTCTTCGGACTCGGAGCGGAGCAGCGCCATGGCATCGTCACTTGTGACGTCGCTGGACCGGATCGGGCAGGTCCAGCCGCATCTGGCCGGGCTGGCCGCCATCGTGCTCGCCGTCCTCGCGCTCGGGGCGCTGGCACCAAGCATCTGGCTGGTCACGCAGCACGCCACGACGATCGCGCATGAGGCCGCGCATGCCACGCTGGCGTCGGCCTTCGGGCAGAAGATCGACGGGATCACGGTCAACCGCTACGCGGAGGGGGCCACCGCGCACCACGGGCGGAGCGGCTTCCTCGGGCTGAACGCGATCACCTTCATCGGCTATCTCGGACCGAGCTCGTTTGGCGTCTTAGCCGCAGAGCTGATCAGCATCGGGCACAGCGTCGCGGTGCTCTGGGTCAGCCTTGTCGTGCTGGTCGGGGTGCTGATGTCCGTGCGCAGAAGCTTCGCGCTGGTGAGCGTGACAGTCGCACTTGTTCTGGTTTTCCTCATCGCTGGCTTCGCGAGCGTCACCTTCCAAGTGGTGACCGCCTATCTGGTCGCATGGTTCCTGCTTGTCTCGGGCATCCAGGTGATCAGGGCCCATGGCGCCGGCGCCGTCGACGCCCTGAAGCTGCGCAGCACTACCAAGATCCCGGCCGGTTTCTGGTCCTCGGTGTGGCTGGTCTGCTCCGTCATTGCCCTGGTGTTCGGCGCGATCCTGCTGGTCTAGCTGGGCTCACCGCGGTCACCAGCCCAGCTCGCGCAGGCGCTCGTCGGAGATCCCGAAGTAGTGGCCGACCTCGTGGATCACCGTGCGGCGCACCTGCTCGACAACCTCGGCCTCGGTGTCGCACAGGGCGCAGATGGATCGCTGGTAGATCGTGATGCGGTCGGGCAGCACACCCGCGTAATGGGTGTTCCGGCTCGTCAGCGGCACGCCTTCGTACAGGCCGAGCAGGCCGCGAGGCCCCGGGCCGTGCTCCACCAGCACTGCCACGTTCTCGATCACGGCGGCGAACTGTGGCGGCAGGGAGTCGAGGGCCGTGGCGACCATCTGCTCGAAGGCGTCGGGGTCCACGGTGATCACCTCCCCATTGTCGGCCGGCCGGTTGCCTTCTCGGCCGGCCGGCCGCCGACCACCCGTAGGCTGATGATTATGGTCGCGAGCGCGCCCGCCCCGGCTGTCCCGGCCGGTCCGGATGAGCCGGTCGGCCGGGCTGGACACGGTCCGCCTAGGCCTCCCACCCAGGCGGATCTGGCGGCCGCTCGCGACCTCACGATCCCGGACATAGTCGCGCCGGGACTGCGGGTGCTGTTCGCCGGGATCAACCCAGGCCTCTACTCGGCCGCCACGGGCCAGCACTTCGCCCGGCCTGGCAACAGATTCTGGCCGGCGTTGCACCAGTCGGGCTTCACACCGCGACAGCTCCGGCCCGACGAGCAGCGGCGGCTGCTGGAGTCTGGGCTGGGCATCACCAACATCGTGGCGCGGGCAACAGCGCGCGCGGACGAGCTGAGTGCCGGAGAGCTGCGGTCCGGCGGCGCGAGTCTGGCCGCGCTTGCCACCAGCCTCGGCGCCCGCTGCCTCGCGGTGCTCGGGATCACCGCGTACCGCGCCGCCTTCGGAGCGCCGGACGCTGTCGTCGGTCCGCAGCCGCTATCCTCCGGAGGCGCCGTCGTGTGGGTGCTGCCGAACCCCAGCGGCCTCAACGCGCACTGGACGATGCCGCGGCTCGTCGCGGCCTTCCGGGAGCTGCGCGCGGCGGTGGGCGACAGCGACACCTGACCGGAGCCAGCGCGAGGAGCTACGACTACGCCGTCGGCAGTGAGCCAATCACGACCGTCGCGGCAAGGTTGTCGTCACTGACCACCGTGGGGACGAGGCCGCCAGCCGTCATCGCCGCCGCCGTCAGTACGGCCTGTCGGTCGCTCGTCTCGATCAGCAGCTTTCCGTCGCGGGCCAGCCACGCCGCAGCCCCGGCGGCAACCCGGCGGTGAATGGCCACGCCATCGGCCCCGCCGTCGAGAGCGATGGCCGGCTCATGCAGCCTCGCTTCCGAAGGCAGCAGGGCGATCTCGGCGGTCGGCACGTATGGCGCATTCACCACCAGCACGTCAACCCGGCCACGGAGCGTGGCGGGCAGCGGGTCGTAGAGGTCACCCTGGTACACCTGCCCGCCGGCCGCGGCCACGTTCGCGCGCGCACACGCCACCGCGGCGGGCTCCCGGTCGGCGGCGTGCAACTCGCCCCGGCCGAGGGCAGCCAGGACTGCGACCCCGATCGCGCCCGAGCCGCAGCAAAGATCCAGGACTACCGGCCACCCCGCGCGCGGGGGGTGGCCACCCGGCCTCGGCGCGCCCGCGGCAGCGATGGCCTGCCGTACCAGCAGTTCGCTGCGGCGTCGCGGCACGAACACGCCGGGCCCGACCGCGATTCGCAGCCCGCAGAACTCCGCCCAGCCGACGACGTGCTCCAGTGGCAGCCCCGCAGCCCGGCGCTCGACCATCGCGGCCAGGTCGGCCGGCGTCGCGGCCGCGGCCGCGAGGAGCTCGGCCTCTTCCTCGGCGAACACGCAGCCCGCCGCGCGGAGCCTGGCTGCGGCCGCGGCGACGTCCGGCGGGACGGGCGTCACCAGGGCATGGACGTGCTGGTGAAGTGCGTCAGCGTGTCGATATCCGACATCTTGTAGACGTGCCGTGGCGGGGTCTCGAAGGTGGCGTAGGGCCGGACCCTAATGACGACGCGCTGCTCGTCGCGTGCCATCTGCGCGATCTGCGGCCGACGGCTGTCCGGTACCTCCTCGCCCGCCATCAGGCCGACAACCCTCGTGAGCACGTCGGCGGCGAGGTCCGGATCGCGGTCGACCGCACCGACGCCGTAGACCTGCAGGTATCTGGGCGGCCATTTCTCGTCGAGGATGCACAGGCTGACCCGCCCGTCGCGGTCGACCGCCTTGGCCTTGCCGCGGGCAGCCATGGTGGAGATCAGCAGCTCGTCATCGCCATTGAGTACGTAGTACACGATCGTCATCGCGGGGCCGTGCTGCTTGCGCGAGTAGCCGAACACGCACGTGCGGTGGTCGTAGACGAACTGTCGCCGTTCCTGCTGGTTCATCCGATCCGCCCCTTGTAACTGCGGTACACCCACCCTAGCCATCGGCGACTGCTAGCCATCGGCGCTCGGGGTGGCGTCAGTCGCCCTTCACGTTCACGATCTGCCGGAGCGTGTGCTGGACCTCGACCAGGTCAGCGGCATCATGCATCACCTGGTCAATCGGCTTGTACGCGGCAGGGATCTCGTCAAGGAACGCGTCGGTGTGCCGCCACTCGATGCCGGTCATCGCGGCGTTCAGGTCGGCGCGGGTAAACCGCTTGCGCGCGGCCGAGCGGGAGAATTCGCGCCCGGCGCCGTGCGGCGAGGAGTGCAGCGCCTGTTCGTTGCCCTTGCCGACGACGACGTACGACCGGGTGCCCATCGACCCTGGAATGAGGCCAGGCACACCGCTATGGGCGTCGATGGCGCCCTTGCGGGACAGCCAGACATCCTTGCCGTAATGCTGCTCGCGGGCCGTGTAATTGTGGTGGCACTGGACACTCTCGAGCGCCGCGACCTGCTCGCCGTACCAGTCACGCAGCGACTCCACAACCCGGTGCATCATCTCCTGCCGGTTCAGCAACGCGAATTGCTGAGCCCACCGCAGATCCCTGACGTAGTCGTCGAACTGCGGCTCACCCTCGACGAGGTAGGCCAGATCCCGATCGGGCAGGCCGATCCGCCGCTGCGCGCATTCCCGCTGAGCGATCGTGATATGCCGGGTTGCCAGCTTGTTGCCGACGCCACGTGACCCGCTGTGCAGGAAGAGCCAGACGCGGTCGTGCTCGTCGAGGCTGACCTCGATGAAATGGTTGCCCGAACCCAGCGAGCCGAGCTGGAGGCGCCAGTTGGGGGCGATGGCCGTCGCGCTGTCTGCGCCATCCCAGTCCTCGAGCTCGGTGACCCGCAGCCGGGTCTCGTCGCTGAACATCTGCTTGTTGTAGCGCCCGGCCGACAGCGGAACCCGGCGCTCGATCAGCTCGCGGAGGCTGCCGAGGCCGCCACGACGGCGGACGTCATCCGCCGTGAGCGCCATCCGCACAGCGTGCATCCCGCAGCCGATATCGACGCCGACCGCAGCCGGGATGATCGCTCCGATCGTCGGGATCACCGAGCCGACTGTGGCGCCCTTGCCGAGATGGGCGTCGGCCATGAGCGCGACATGAGGATAGATAAACGGCATTGTGGACGTCCGCAAAGCCTGCTCGCGGGTAACCGGATCCAGGATCGACGCCCAGTTCAGCAGGCGCTGGCTGATCTGCTCCACGGCGGCGCTGACTCCTTAGAGAGGCTAGACGGCTGGCACGCCCGCGTCACCAGTCTCCCCTCGCGCCTCCAGATGGTGAAGCAGGCGCGTTACCGGCTGTCCTACCCCCGCTGGCCGAGACCGTTTCGTCCTCCTACGCCGTCCTCGGCCGCGGTCCGGGCCGTCAGGCGAACTGGGCCTCGTGGTGCAGCGCAATTGCATGCTCGGCCAGCGTGACGAGCACGTCCCGGCTCGACGCACGGTGCCGGGCGTCGCACCGAATCACAGGTGCGCGGCCGGCCAGGTTCAGTGCCTGCGTGATCGTTTCCAGCGAGTAGTACTGCTGATCGTCAAAACAGTTCACCGCTACGACGAACGGGATGTTCCGGCGCTCAAAGTAGTCGATGGACGGGAAGCAGTCGGCTAGCCGGCGCTCGTCCGCCAGCACCACCGCGCCGAGCGCACCGTAGGCCAGGTCGTCCCACATGAACCAGAATCGCCGCTGGCCCGGCGTGCCGAAGAGATAGACCACGAGGTCATCCCGGATGGTGATCCGCCCGAAGTCCATCGCTACTGTCGTCGTGGACTTCTGCTCCACACCGTAGAGCGAGTCAACAAGTTCGCTTCGATCACTCAGGGTCTCCTCGGTCCGCAGCGGCCGGATCTCGCTGACGGACCCCACGAGCGTCGTCTTACCGGCGCCAAAGCCGCCGGCGACCAGGATCTTGATCGTTACCGGCGTCGGTGCCGCGACGGAGCCAGGATCATAGCCGCCGTAGGCCATTGACCACCTCCTGCAGAATCTTCAGGTCGCTGAGGCCAGCCGGCTGTGACCGGTGAATGGTGACCAAACCGCGTTCACGCAGGTCGGAGACCAGGATCCGGACGACGCCAGTCGGCAGGTCCAGGTCAGCGGCGAGCTCCACGAGGGGAACAGGAAGCTGGCAGCGGTCAAGGACTTCGGTCTGCTCAGGGCTCAGCGCCCCGTTCTGGCCCGCGCTGCGAACCGCGCAGGCCATGTCGAGCAGGTCGAGGCGCTGCCCGGCTGGCCGGGTCAGGCCGCCCGTTATGGCGTAGGGGCGGACGACCGGACCAGCCTCGTTGTCCAGCCACTCGCCCTCATGACGCATCACC
>Ga0187783_10004616_pt1 | contig 10186 bp, 9 predicted proteins | sample 1015_SJ02_MP02_2_FD_132471 | JGI IMG/M metagenome (GOLD analysis project Ga0187783, IMG submission 132471) | Tropical peat soil microbial communities from peatlands in Department of Meta, Colombia - 1015_SJ02_MP02_20_MG | ecosystem: Environmental > Terrestrial > Soil > Wetlands > Peat | place...
CGAAGACCCCGTCGGTCACCGAGCTCCGCGCACGGCTCGACCGGGTGCAGACCCAAGGTCAGCAGCTCGAGCTCGAGGGCCTGCCGTTCCCCAACGCGAGCCTCCGCGAATCGTTCGAGCAGGCCGTCCAGGCCGGGTCTCCGGAGAAGGCGGCCCAGGTCGTGAAGAGCGGGGAGAACCTGCTCGCCCGCGTCGCGCAGGACTGGACGTGGGTCCGCGAGCTCCTGCGGCGCGCCGACGAGCTCCGGGCGATCGCCGCGACGCTGGGCGTGGACCTCCAGCATCTGGACGCGCGTGTGGGAAACCCGCGCCTCCGCCTGCAGACCGACCCGCTCACCTCCGGCTCGATGGAGAAGGCGGCGGCGAGCGCGTCGCTCGCGCTCGCGGTCTTGAACGACACCATCCCGAAGTTCTGCGTCCAGGAGGCGCAGAACCTCGGCGAGTCGATGCGGCGGGCGCGCGACCGAGGCGAGGACATCCGCGAGGCCGCGGGGATCTTCACCCATCTGCTCCAGGCGATCCAGGACCAGAACCTCCCGCTCTCCGCCCAGCGGCTCGTGGAGACCCGTCGGGCGGTCTCGCGCATTCCTCGGGCCCCGGCCGTCCCGAGTGCCTCCCTTCGCGAGGAGGAGGAGATCCTGGTCGAGGCCCGGAACCTCGCCCGGAGGTTGCAGCGGATCAAAGGTCGCGCCCGGGACGCGCAGAGCGCCGCTCGCCTGATGGCGCAGGTGCGGGCCGCTCTCAGCGAGGAGCGGCGCTACGGCACCGGTACGCCGGAAGAGGAGATCGAGGCCCTCTGGCTGGAGGTCGACCGCATCACGCGGGAACGGAAGCTCGCCTCCGAGCTCGGCGCTCCGGCCGCGCGGGAGGGCGAGGCGGCCGCCGCGAACGACCCCGACGTCTTCGATGCGCTCGCCCCGGCGCCGACCGGTTCGCTCCCCGACACGATGGACGACGAGGACGACGACGAGATGGCCGCGGACCGCCGCCCCCCGGTCGCGTTCGCGCCGTACGACCCGTACATTCCCCCGGATATACCTCCTCCCACGGACGCCGAGGCGGAGGCCGGTTCTCCGGCGGCGCGCGCGCGGTCCCGGGGGTCGCGGGTCCGACCGCAATCTTAAAGTAGCTATCGCAAGTCGTTTATACCACTTGCCGCGGGTCGTCGGGCGACGGGCAGCGCGCGAGGTCGGCTCCGTAAACGCCGTCACCCCGACCGGCCACCTTACCGTTCGATCGTTCGGTTCCGAGGTCCCCCCCGAGGGGACCGACGTGCGGGACGCGCGCGGCGTCGCCCACGGCCGCGTCGTCCGCGTCTTCGGGCCGGTGGCGCGCCCCTATCTCATGGTCCGTCTGCGCCGCCCGCCTTCGCCGGCCGAGGGCGCGGCGCTCCTGGACGCGACTCTCGAACGGGAGTGAGAACGTCGGTTCCATGGTCGACAAGGAAGTTGTTCCGCCGGTGGAGAAGGCCCCGCCGCGCGCCGAGGATATCGCGGTCGCGACCCGATGCACGAGCTGCGGGTCGACCCACTTGACGCGCGACTACGAGCGGGGCGAGCTCGTCTGCGACGAGTGCGGACTCGTGCTCGAGGAGTCGATGATCGACCAGGGACCCGACTGGCGGGCGTTCGACGCGGAGCAGGGCGAGAAGCGGGCGCGCACGGGCGCGCCGACGACCCTCACGATCCACGACAAGGGGCTCTCGACCGAGATCGGATGGAAGAACCGGGACCCCTACGGCAAATCGATCCCGACCCGCAATCGCGCGCAGCTCTATCGCCTGCGCAAGTGGCAGCGCCGAATCCGCGTATCGAACGCGACCGAGCGCAACTTGGCCTTCGCGCTCGCCGAGCTCGACCGCATCGCGTCCGGCATGGCGCTCCCGCGGAACGTCCGCGAGACCGCCGCGATGATCTACCGCAAGGCCGTCAATCGCAACCTGATCCGCGGTCGCTCGATCGAAGGGGTGGTCGCCGCGTCCCTCTACGGGAGCTGCCGGCAGTGCAACGTGCCCCGGACGCTCGACGAGATCGCCTCCAAGAGCCGGATCGGCCGCAAGGAGATCGGCCGGACGTACCGGTTCATGACGCGCGAGCTCCACCTCAAGCTGATGCCGACGCGGCCGCAGGACTACATCCAGCGGTTCTGCTCCGAGCTCAAGTTGAAGGGCGAGATCCAGACCCGCGCCAACGAGATCCTGAAGGAGGCGACCGAGCGCGAGTTGACGAGCGGTCGGGGTCCGACCGGCGTCGCGGCGGCCGCGATCTACATCGCGAGCGTGCAGTGCGGCGAGCGGCGCACCCAGCGCGAGGTCGCCGAGGTCGCGGGCGTGACCGAGGTCACGATCCGCAACCGGTACAAGGAGCTCACCGAGAAGCTCAATCTGCGCGTGATGCTCTAGCGACGCGCAACCGAGCTTATCTCCCGCACCGGCGTGCGGGCCGCGGGACGTCCGGTTGGTCGAGGAACTCGCCCGGGTCGCGCTCCGCGCCGCACAGACGACGGGGATCGTCTACGCCGACGTCCGGGTTGTCGCCCCGAAGCGTTACCTCCAGCTCGCCGTCCGCGACGGGGCCGCGAGCGCCCTGACCTCGAGCCTCTCCTCCGGGGTCGGGGTGCGCGTGCGCTCGGCGAACGCGTGGGGCTTCGCGGGGACGTCCGACTTGAGCCTCACCGCGGCGCGCGAGGTCGCCCGTACCGCGGCTCGCCTGGCCCGCGCGGCGGGTCGTGCGGCGCGCCGGCCCCTTCGGGTGACCGACGAGAGCGGTCCGACCGACGGTCGGTACGTGACCCCGCTGCGCGAGGACCCGTTCGAGGTCGATCGCGACGAGGTCGTCGCGCTGCTCGTTGATGCCGAGAAGCGGCTCCACGTCGGGCCCGAGATCAAGAGCGGGATCGCCTCGTTCCACGCGTGGGACGAGTCGAAGTACTTCGAGAGCTCGGAGGGCGCGGTCTATCGGTCGCGCATCGTGCATGTCGGCGCGGGGATCAACGCGACCGCCGTCCGCGGCGCCACCGTCCAGCGGCGGAGCGCTCCCAATTCGTTCGGGGGAGCGTATCGACAGACCGGGTTCGAGTACGTCCGCGGGCTCGAGCTCGACGAGCGGGCAGCCGAGGTCGGCCGGGAGGCGGTTCAGCTGCTGGACGCGCCCACGTGCCCGACCGGGACGACGACGCTCGTGCTGGGCTCCTCGCAGCTCGCGCTCCAGGTCCACGAGAGCGTCGGGCACGCGACCGAGTTGGACCGGATCTTCGGCAGCGAGGCGGCCTACGCGGGCACGAGCTGGGTGACCCCCGAGACGATCGGATCGCTCGCCTACGGCAGCGAGGCGATGAACGTCGTGGCGGACGCGACCGAAGCCGGCGGTCTCGGTACCTTTGGCTGGGACGACGAGGGGGTCGCGGCGCAGCGCGTGCCGATCGTCGAGCGCGGGACCCTGGTCGGTGTCCTGTCCTCCCGCGAGTCGGCGGCCCACCTGGGACTTCCCCATTCGGGCGGCACGGCCCGGGCGGACGGACCGGACCGGGCACCGCTCATTCGCATGACGAACGTCGACTTGGTGCCCGGCGACCTCTCGATGGACGAGCTCCTCGAGGACGTCGAGGAGGGCATCTACATGGAAACGAACCGCTCCTGGTCGATCGACGACAAGCGGCTGAACTTCCAGTTCGGCACCGAGGTCGGCCATAAGATCGTGCACGGAGAGTTGGGACCGCTCGTGCGGAATCCGATCTACTCGGGCATGACCCCGGAGTTCTGGAAATCGATGGACGCGGTGGGCGATGCGTCGACCTGGCAACTGTGGGGGGTCCCGAACTGCGGGAAGGGCCAGCCGGGGCAGCTCGCCCGGGTGAGCCACGGTGCGCCGGTCGCTCGGTTCCGTTCGGTCGCGGTCCGAGGGGCGTGACCGTGGCGCGTCGATCGGCCGGGCGGGGCGACCAGATCGGTGCGTCGGTGCGGAACCTCCCGTCCGGGACGAGCGCCGACGCGCGCTACATCGAATCGTCCTGGACGACGATCCGCTTCGCGAACAGTCGGATCCACCAGCCCCACTTCGAGCGGTCCACCTCTCTCTCGTTCCGCTTCGCCGAGGGAAAGCGGCTCGCGACCGCGACGACCACCGACGTAACCCCGGACGGGGTCGCGGCCGTCGTGCGCACCGCGCGCGGGCTCGCCCGGGTCGCTCCCGAGGAGCCGAAGTTCGCGGGATTTCCCTCCGACTCGGCCCCGCGCCCGCGACCGGTTCCCTTCTCGCGCTCCACCGCCCGCCTCTCGCCCGAGGAGGCGACGCGCGTCGCCGAGCGGATCCTCTCCGCCGCGGAAGCCCGAGCTCCGGGCGCCCGCATCGCGGGCGTCCTCAACGTCGGCATCGAGACCCGTCGCGTCGTGAACTCCCGGGGTCTCGACCGGTCGACCACAACGTCGGCGGCGCAGGCGAGCGTGCTGGTCGACCGCCCCGACCGCGAGCCGCCGGTGTCCGGCTGGTCGGAGGGGGCGCACTGGGACGTGGCGCGACTCCACGCCGAAACCTTGGGCCGCGAGGCGGCCGAACGCGTCGCGCACGCGGCGCCGGTCGCGGTGAAACCCGGCGCCTACCGGGTGGTCCTGCGCGACTCGGCGGCGTCGTTCCTCATCGAGTACCTGAGCCTGCTCGGCTTTGGCGGGAACGGCGAGGTCGAGGGATGGAGCTGCTTGCGGAGATTGCGCGGAAAGCGAATCGCCCCCGAAGGGATCCACCTCGTCGACGACGCCCGGTCCTCCGCGACCCTGCCGGCGGCGATCGACTACGAGGGGGTGGCGACCCGGTCGACGCCCCTCGTCGATCACGGGGTCGCGCGCGCGAGCGTGACGGACGTCATCACCGGCGCGCGGCTCGGCCGCCCGCTCACCGGGCACGCCCTCCCCCCGGAATCGCCGTCGGGCGACTGGGGTCCCATCCCCGCGCACCTCCTCCTCGCCCCCGGGGACGCGAGCGAGGAGGAGCTCATCCGCTCCACGCGGCGCGGGCTCCTGGTCACGCGCTTCCACTACGTTCGGATCGTCGACCCGGGGCGCGCCATCATCACCGGGATGACGCGGGACGGGACGTACCGGATCGAGAACGGCGAGGTGGTGGAGCCGGTGCGGAACCTTCGCTTCACCGAGAGCATCCTCACCGCACTGCGCGGCGTCGAACTCGTCGGCAAGGAGCGGCGGACGCACAACTCCGACGAGCGCGCCGGCTTCCTGTCGACCTGCCCGGCGCTTCTCACGAAGTCGTTCCGGTTCACCTCCGCCACGCTCTTCTAGGGCGCCCCGGTCGGACGGGCGATGGCCGCTCCGCTCCACGTCGCCGTGCTGGCGTCCGGCGAGGGAACGACGTTCGAAGGGCTCGTCGACGCCCTCCGCCCGGATGCGGAGCGCGTGCGGGTCGTGCTGCTCGTCGCGGACCGACCGGGCGCGCCCGTGCTCGAGCGCGCGGAGCGCCTGGGGGTTCCGGTACTGCTCCTTCCCAGCCGCGGGCCCGAGTCCAGCGGCTGGTCGGACCGCTTGACCGCGGAGCTCGACCGACGCGGAGTCGGCCTCGTCGTCCTCGCCGGGTTCCTCGCCTTCCTCCCGCCCTCCTGGGTGGAGCGGTGGCGCGGCCGGGCGCTCAACACCCACCCCTCGCTCCTCCCGCGGCACGGCGGACGGGGCATGTTCGGGCGCCACGTGCACGAAGCCGTGATCGCCTCGGGCGACCGCGAGACGGGTGTGACGATCCATCTCGTCACGGGCGACCTCGATAGCGGTCCACCCGTCGTCCAGCGGCGCGTCGCGGTCGACCCAAACGACACGCCGGACACGCTGCGGGCGCGGGTCCACCCGGTCGAGGTCGATCTCCTGGCGCAGACCGTGCGCCGGTTCGCGTCCGGCGAGCTGCCGCTTCCCTACCCCCGCGCCGGAGAGCGGCCCGATCCGGCCCGGCGGGCGTGAGGACGCGCGCCCGACTTTCCGCCGTTCACGAGCGACGCGAGCGGGGTCGGTCGCGGGGGGAGCGCCGCCGCGAATCGGTGGCGGGTCGTCTGGGGGGGGAAGAGGTCGCCCTCGAGAGCGTGCCGGAGGACCTCGGCCTTGGAGATCGGGGGACCCGGCGTCCAACGGCCCAGCGAGACGACGTCGCTGTCGTAGTCGACCACCCACGCGGGGATGCGTCGGGCTCCGAGCTCGCGGAGCGCCGCGAACCGGTGGTGACCGTTCAGGATGACGCCCGACCCCCGGGCCACCCAGATCGGCTCCTTCGAGACGCCGGTCCGCCGGATCTCCGCGACGAGCGCGCGGACTTTCCGCGGGTCGACCCGCTCGTGCTCGTGCAGCGAGCCCACCGGGACCAGAGCGAACTCGACCGCGTCCGTCATCCGGCGCGACCCCCGCGGGCCTCGGCGATCGCGCGGCGGACATAGACGTCGACCATCCGCCGGCGGTAATCGGGCAGCAAGAACGTGTTGTGCACCGGTCGGACCCGCTGCGTCACCTCGGCGGCGAGCGCCCGGACCCGATCGTCCGTGAGCGTCGCGCCCGCGAGCGGGTCCGTCAACTCATCGAATCGACGCGGGTACGTCTCGGCGCCGCCGACGGCGAGGCGGAGGGACTCGACCGGCCCCTCGTCCTCCCAGCGGCCCGCGACCGCCACGCCGAGCTCGGGGAAGTCGTACGACGGTCGGACGCGGAGTTTCTTGTACCGTCCGCGGAGCCCCCGCGACGAGGGCGGCAGGTGCACGGCGACGACGAGCTCGCCCGGGGCGAGCAGCGTCCGGTGGATCCCGTCCCCGCCGGCGTCGTAGAGTTGCGCGACGGGAAACCGGCGGCGCCCCGCGGAGCCCGCCACCTCGACCTCGGCCCCGAGCGCCATCAAGGCGGGCGCCAGGTCGCCCGAGAACGTCGCGTAGCAGCGCTCCTTCTGCGGCACGACATGGCACTTGTCGCCGTCCGCCTTGAGGCAGAATCCCAAGCTCGCGCGCCAGAAGTAGCTCTGGTTGAAGAAGAAGCACCGGGTCTCGACCAGGAGGTTGCCGCCGACCGTCCCGCTCGCCCGAACGAGGGGCGTCGCGACCTCGCCGATCGCGTCGGCGAGTACGGGGTACGCTGCCAGGAACGCCTCGTCCGCCTCCAGGTCCGCGAGCCGCTCGGTCGCGCCGATCCGCTCGAGCGAGTGCCCGCCGAGCTCGGAGACGCGGTCGAGGGCGATGAGGTGCGGTCGCAGGTTGATGTGCATCTTGTAGTTCGGCAGGAGGTCGGTTCCCCCAGCGAGATAGTCGAACCGCCCGGCGAGTTCGCTCGCGAGGGCCACGGTCGCGTCGACCGACTCCGGCCGGTGGAGCTCGAACGGGTCGAGATGCATGGTCCCTACGACCCCTTCCAGGCCCGTCCTTCCTTTCGCCGCAGGTCGATCCCCCGGACGACCCGGTCGGGGGTGATCGGGAGCTCGGTGAAGCGGACGCCGACGGCGTCGTAGAGAGCGTTGGCGACCGCCGGCAGCGTCGCGATCAACGGCCCCTCGCCGGCCTCCTTGGCGCCGAACGGCCCCTCGGGGTCGTCCTCGCCCACCAACAGGATCTCGACCTCGGGCATCTGTTCGGGCGTCGGGATCTTGTATTCGAGCAGGGACGGGTTGAACAGGCGGGCGCCCCGGTAGTTCATCGACTCCCCCATCACCTGGCCGAGGCCCATGTGGATCGACCCCTCGATCTGTCCCTCGACCGCGAGGCGGTTCAGCGCCCGCCCGCAGTCGAACGCGGCCCAGATCTTCTCGACCCGGTACTCCCCGGTCTCGACGTCGACCTCGACCTGCGCCACGTACGCCGCGAACGAGTACGCCGGGGCCGTGCCGGCCCGGGCGCCCTTGAACGTACCGCCCTTTGGGGTCGTGTCGTACGAGCCGGACGCGGTGAGCGCGCCCCGCCGTTCCATCGCCTTGTGGAGCGCGTCCAGGAACGAAACCCCGACCGTGGGCTCGCCGCGGACCCGGTAGCGCTCGTGCCCGACCTCCATCTCCTCCGGGCGTCGTCCGACGAGCTCGGCCGCCGCGGTGAGCAGCACGGTCCGAAGTTCCTCGGCGGCCGAGCGTGCCGCGTTCCCCATCATGAACGTCACGCGGCTCGAGTACGACCCCAAGTCGATCGGGCTCACGTCGGAGTCGACCCGCTGGACGTGCACGCGCTCCAGGTCGACCCCCAGTACCTCGGCGACGATCGCGGCGAGGAGCGTGTTCGAGCCCTGCCCGATGTCCGCCTGCATCGAGTGGACGGCGATCCCCCCATCCATGTCGACCTTGAGGTGGACCGTCGACTGGGGCATCTTCGGCGTGAAGTGGATCGGGCTGTTCGACCCCGAGATGTAGAACCCGCACCCCACGCCGACGCCCCGGCCGTAGGGGAGCTTGCGGAACTTCCGGTCCCATCCGCTGTTCTCCCGGGCCGCGGTGAGACACTTCAAGAACGAGGTCGAGGTGATGAGGAACTCATTCACCGTCTTCGTGTTCGGCGGGATCGCGTTCTGGGCCCGCAGGTCGAACGGGTCGCGTCCCATCTTCTCGGCGAGCTGGTCGAGCGCGACCTCGACCGCGTAGCGGATGTTCGTCCCGCCGTGGGCGCGCATCGCGCCGGACGGCGGGCGGTTCGTGTAGACCCGCCGGCCCTTGTAGCGGAAGTTCGGGACGAGGTACGGACCCATCGACAGCACGCCGTTGTAGTACGTGGTCACCGTGCCGAACGAGCTCCACGCGCCCCCGTCGATGAGCGCCTCGATGTCGTACGCGAGGATCCGCCCGTTCGCGTCGAGCGCGATCCGGACGTCGTTCTGTGTCGGGTGCCGCCCGTGGTTCGTGTAGAAGACGTCCTCCCGGTCGGTGAGGATCTTGACCGGCCGGCCGGTCTCGATCGCGAGCGCGGCGCAGACGATCTCGTGCGGGAGGGGGTCGGACTTCCCGCCGAAACCCCCGCCGACCTCGGGCTTGATCACTCGAATGCGATGCATCGAAAGCCCGAGCACCTCGGAGAGCGAGCGGTGGAGGTAGTGCGGCACCTGCGTCGCGCTCCACACCGTGAGGCGCCCGTCCGGGGTCGACTCGGCGATCGTGGCGAGCGGTTCCGTGAAGGCGTGGGTGACTCCCGCGAAGGTCGCGCGCACGCGCACCGTCTCGGCGGCCCGGGCGAACGCCGCGTCGACGTCGCCGAAGTGCTGCACGACCTCCTTCTGGATGTTGGTGCCGTTGAGCCCCCGCGCGTGGATCGGTTCGGTGACCTTCGAAAGCCCGCCCCGCGGGTCGGAGTACTCGGGCAACGGCTCGATATCGCAGCGGATGAGCGCCAGCGCGGCCTCGGCGGTGAGCTCGTCCTGCGCGGCGACGGCGGCGATGATGTCGCCGGTGTAGCGGGCCTTGTCGACCGCGATCGCCGTCTCGTCGTGCGTGATCGGCAGCACGCCGAACGGCGTCGGGTACTTCTCGCCGGTCAGAACGCCGAACACCCCGGGCAACGTGCGGGCCGCCGCGGTGTCGATCGAGCGCAGGCGCGCGTGCGGCCACGGGCTCCTAAGGAGCCGGCCGACGAGCATCCCCGGACGACGGATGTCGTCGGTGTACTCGGCGCGTCCAGTGACCTTGAGGGGCCCCTCGATGTACGGGATGCGTCCCCCGAGGAGTCGGTACTCGCGCGGCGCGGTCGACGCCATCAGCGCTCCGGGGCGGCGACCGACTCGATCGCCTGGATGATCTTGGTGTAGCCCGTGCAGCGGCACAGATTGCCCGAGATCGCCCGGACGATCTCGTTGTGCGAAGGACGGGGATGGTCCCGCAGGAGGGCGGTCGCGGTCAGCACGAAGCCGGGCGTGCAGAAACCACACTGGGTCGCCCCGAGGTCGACGAACGCCTGCTGCACGGGGGACAGCCCCTGAGGCGGCGAAACTCCCTCGATCGTCGTGACCTCGTGGCCCTCGGCGAGGCGCGCGAGCGTCAGGCAGCTCAACGTCGGGCGGCCGTCCAGGAGGACCGTGCAGCAGCCGCACGTCCCGAGGTCGCAGCCCCGCTTCGTACCGGTCAGCTCAAGGTCCTCCCGCAGGAGGTCGAGCAGGATCCGCGAGGCGACGCACGGCGTCGCCACCGGGTGGCCGTTGAGGCGGAACCTAAGGGGCTCGGCGGACGACATCCTCCTCCGACGGCACCACACG
>Ga0187783_10004617_pt1 | contig 10185 bp, 10 predicted proteins | sample 1015_SJ02_MP02_2_FD_132471 | JGI IMG/M metagenome (GOLD analysis project Ga0187783, IMG submission 132471) | Tropical peat soil microbial communities from peatlands in Department of Meta, Colombia - 1015_SJ02_MP02_20_MG | ecosystem: Environmental > Terrestrial > Soil > Wetlands > Peat | place...
CACCGTCGCCGCCACAGCCGCCGCCAGAGCTCCAGGCTCCTCCGCCGCAGCCTCCGGAGGAGCAGCCGGCCCAGCCGCCCGCACGGCCTCCTGAGCCATAGCGGCTAAGTTGCAAGAACCACGAGCGGCTGATAGGTGCGAGGGACCACGGCTTCGGCGATGGCGACCAGATTTCCTTGCTGGCTGAAGACGCGCAAACGCGGGGGACGCCAGTCGCCCGAGTCAAGCTCGGCGGGTGCGCCTTCGGCGGCGCTCAGCTGTCCGGGCTGAATCTGCGAAACCGGTAGATTGAACTTGGCGCCGTGTCGGACGCGTTTTTCGACGATAGGCAGCACCGTGGCACGCGGCAGCTCAGGCAGTAGATTCTCCAAGCGGATGACGCGCGATGCGAGTTTGCCGGTTCTCGCATCTTCGGCCAGTTCCGCCAACGGGACTGCGTGGTCGAGCGTGAACTCGCCCACGGCCGTGCGCACGATGTCCGCCAGATGGGCCCCCGCGCCGTGCAACTCCCCGAGGTCGTTGGCGAGCGAACGAATGTAGGTGCCCGCCCCGCATTCCACGACAAAACGTGCCAGGGATCGCTCGACGGCGGTTAAACGGAATTCGTAGACCTCCACATCGACCGGCTTGAGCCTCACCGGTTTGTGCTTGCGCGCCAGCTCGTGGGCGGGCCGACCATGAATTTTCTTTGCGGAGAAGGACGGCGGTGTTTGCTGAATCTTGCCCACGAATGTTTCGGCGAGTGCTCGCAGCTGGGCGGCGTCGACCATGGGCGCCGAGTCTTCCGAAAGGGGCTCACCATCGGCATCGTAGGTATCGGTGGCGAAGCCAAAGCGAACCGCGCACTGGTAGCGCTTGCGCCGTCCGGCATAGAAACGGGCCAGCCGTGTGGCACGGCCGAGGGCCAGCACCAGGACGCCCGTCGCCAGCGGATCGAGCGTGCCCAAGTGCCCGACCTGGCGAAAGCCCACCAGGCGGCGGACGGCTTCGACGACATCGTGCGAAGTCCTCCCGCGCGGCTTATTGACGACGAGAATCCCGTCGAGCAAAGGAGGGTGGGGAGTGCGCGGCATTTCGTTTCGCAGCGCCGGACTTCAACCGGCAGTTTCCGAGGGCGCAGCGCCCTGCTACGATTTCTCCGGCTGCTTCGCTTTCTCTAGCAGTTGGTCGATGTGCTTTCCGTATTCTTCCGATTGATCCAGGACAAACTGGATTTCCGGCGCGCGCCGCAGTTGCAGCCGTTCGACCAGCTCGTGGCGGATAAAGCCGGCTGCGGCGTGCAGTCTCTCGAGCGCGGCAACGCGCTCAGGTTCGCTCGCTTCCAGCTGGACATAAACGCGCAGCTGACGCATGCCCGGCGCGACCCGAACTTCCGTCACGTTGAGCGGCAAAGCCAGGCGCGGATCCTTCAGCTCTCCCGCGAGCATCAGGCTCACTTCATTGCGAACTTCCTCCGCGAGCCGCTCCGGCCGATGTCCTCCGAGCGTCATTCGCCGTCCTCAAAATATTCAATTTGCTGCGAGACCAGATCGCGCCCCAGCACGCGCTCCGATTCCAGAGCAATGGCCTGTAAAGAATCTTCTAGGTGCCTCCCGTCGCCCGATATGCTGACCACGCCGACGCGGGAGCGCTGCCACAGCTCTTGATGTTCCAGTTCGGCCACGGCCACGTTGAAATTGGCGCGCAGGCGATCCTTCAAGCTGCGCAGTACTTGTCGTTTGTCTTTCAGAGACCGCGCGTCCGGGATGTGAATTTCAAGGGTTAGGAGGCCAATCGGCATTTCTGCCTCGGGCGAATTCCGCGGTTTCAAAAGCTTGCGCTACCCGCGCCGCGCTTCGGCGGCGTCCCGCGCGCCCCCGCGATCTCCCGCCGTTACCGCTTCGAGCGGCGCCGACTTCTCGATCTTGAAGCATTCCAGCACGTCCCCTATTTTCACGTCGTTGAAATTGGAGATGCCAGCGCCACACTCGTAGCCCCCGCGCACTTCGTTGACGTCCTCTTTGAAACGGCGCAGCGATATCAGACGTCCCGTATAGATCACCACATTGTCGCGGAGCACGCGCACGTCCGCGTCACGTTTCAGCAGGCCATCCTGCACGAAGCATCCGGCGATCATCCCCGCGCCCTTGATACGGAAGGTGTCGCGCACCTCGGCTCGCCCGAGATAGGTCTCCTTGAGGACCGGCGCGAGCAAGCCAGAAACGGCCTTTTTCAGCTCGTCGAGCAGTTCATAGATGATCGTGTGCAAGCGAATATCGACGCCTTCGCGCTGCGCCAGCTCGGAAGCTTTGCGCTCGGGCCGCACGTTGAACGCCACGATGACGGCATTCGAGGCGGATGCCAAAATGACGTCCGATTCGGTCACGGCGCCGACGCTCGCCTGAATGACTTCTACGTTGACCTGCTCGTTTGAAATCTTAGGCAACATCTCGCTCAACACTTCGACCGAGCCTTGGACGTCCGCCTTGATGACCACGGGCAGTTCCTTCATCTCACCGGCGCGGAGTTGCTCGTGCAATTGATCGAGGGTGAGGCGGCCCGTGGCGGTTTTCGCAAGGGAAGCCTCGCGCTGTTTCGCCTGCCGATATTCGACGATGTGGCGCGCCTTGGCCTCGTCCGCCACCTGGAACTGGTCGCCCGCCTCCGGCACACCCTGCAAGCCTAGGACTTCGACCGGCGTCGATGGCCCCGCGTCTTTGATGGGCTGGCCGCGATCGTTGAACATGGCGCGGTCTTTGCCATACACGGCGCCGACGATGAAGACATCGCCGACGCGCAGCGTGCCATTCTGCACCAGCACGGTGGCCACGGGGCCGCGGCCGCGGTCCATGCGGGATTCCAGCACGACGCCGCTGGCGGGAGCGTCGGGATCAGCCTTCAGCTCGCGCAGATCGCTGACCAGCAGAATCATTTCGAGTAGACGTGGGAGATTTTGCTTGGTCTTTGCCGAAACTTCGACCATGACCGTCTCGCCCCCCCACTCTTCCGGCATCAGTCCGCGATCCGAGAGTTGGCGCTTGACCCGCTCGGGTTGCGCTTCGGGCTTATCGATTTTGTTGATCGCCACGACAATCGGAACATTTGCAGCGCGGGCGTGCGCAATGGCCTCCTCGGTTTGCGGCATGACGCCGTCATCGGCGCTTACGACGAGCACCACGACGTCGGTGACTTTCGCCCCCCGTGCGCGCATGCGGGTGAAGGCTTCATGGCCCGGCGTGTCGATGAAGACGATCCTCCGGCCATCGGTATGCGCTTCGTACGCGCCGATATGCTGGGTGATGCCACCCGCCTCACCGGCTGCAACTTCCGTTTCGCGAATGGCATCGAGAAGGCTGGTCTTGCCGTGGTCCACGTGTCCCATCACGGTTACCACCGGCGCGCGGGGCTGCAGATTTCCTGTCCTTTCTTCCCGGACCTTTTCCTCCTGAACCAGCTGTTCCTCGAAGGTCACCACCTGCACGATTCCATTGAAGGACTCGGCCAGACTCGTGGCGGTCTGCACGTCGAGCGGCTGATTGATGCTGGCGAAGACCCCGCGATCGAGCAGCGTCTTCAGCAAATCCTTGGCGCGGATGTCGAGTTTCTCGGCCAGCTCGCGAACCGTAATGCCTTCGGTAACGGTCACCTCCCGAGGCTCGCGCTGCACCGGCGCGGCCGGTTCTGGGTGAGCGGCGCGGCCCGCTCCCGCACCGGCGCGGGCGCGGACCGGATGCAGCCTGCGCTCGCCCTCGGCGTATCTCTTCTCGATGGTGGGGCGTCCGCGAGGGGCGGGGGGCTTGCGCGCGTAAAGCGGCTTGCCGGGTTCGGCCTTGGGAATCGCTCCGAGGGAGCCCGGCCGGGGCCCGCCGACGGGCAATCCTCCCGGGCGTCCTCCTCCCGCAGGCCTCTGCGGAATTCGGACTGGCGGTGCGCCACTCGGCCGCGGTCCTCCGGTCGGATGAGTCTGTCCGGCTGCGGGACGCATACCCTGTGGAGCGGTCGGGCGAGCTGGACCTGGCTGAAACGGCCGCGCGGGTCTTTGTCCCGCCGCTGGAGCGACTGGCCTCGGCGTGCTCGGCGCCGCCGGAGCCGACGGGGCGGCAGCCGCCGGGCGGACCGCGGCAGTTGTGCCCGGCTGGGCTTGGCGTGTCGCCGCAGGCGCACTGGGCGGGGTGGGCCGCGCGGGTGTTGGAGCCCCAGCTGGTAGAGAGGCCCCCGCGGCTGGCGGACGCGTCGGCGTCGGAGGTCGTGGTGGTGCTGCAGCAGCGATCCCGGGCTTGGTTTGAGGAGCCGTCGCGGGCGGCACAGCGGGCGGGCGCGCCGGAACGCTCGGAGATGCCATGGGCCCGGGAGCCGCCGTTGAGATGGCTGTGGGCCTTAAGAGTGCCGCCGGTCTTGGTCCGGCAGCTGGCCCCATCGGTGGAGCCGACGCCGCGGGCCTGGCCGTCGAGGCAGGAGACGGGGCCGGTGCGGGGGGCCGAGCGGGCTTGGCCTTGGCGGCCTTGGCCGCTTCTGCTGCCGCTTCCTGTTCAGCCAACTGGCGGAAATGCTGGCGTACCAGCTCAGCGTGGTTCAGATCAAGCGAGCTCGAGTGGGTCTTCTTCTCGGTGACTCCGATCTCGGGCAGATAGTCGATCAGGACCTTGGCCTTGATCTCCAGTTCCCGGGCCAGTTCATTGATTCGAATTTGGCTGGCGTCCGACATGCTCCTTTCGATTACGTCTGCTCCTCGGCCGGCTCGTTTGTGGGATTCTCCTCCTCCAGCCGCTCCGCGGCGGATTGATCGGTTGCCACCGGAGTTTCCGAGGAGTCCCCGACCTTCTCATTCCGTTCGAGAGATTGTGTAAATTCTGCAGCCGATTCGTCGCCCGCGTCGTCGTCCGCAATGGGAGCCGGGGCAAGCTCCTCGTCCGGGACTTCCTCGGCCGATTGTTCGGCGGGTTCCGAACCAGTGGTTTCCCCCGGCTGCAATTCGAGCGCCTCGAAATGCGCCGCGACAGCCTGGTGAATCTTTTCCACCATCTTCTCTCCGATGCCGGGAATTTCCACCAGCTGCTCAGGAGTCATGTCGGCCAGTTTTTCGATCGAGGTAATCCCCGCCGCTTCAAGCTTTTCAACCGTCTTCGGCCCCACACCCTTTAGCTCGGTCAGCGGCGTGCCCGGAGCACTCAGCGCGGCCATTTGTGCCTCGATTTCGCGGCGCTTTTCTTCCTCACTCTTGATGTCGATATTCCAGCCGATCAGCTTGCTCGCCAAGCGGACGTTCTGGCCCTTCTTGCCGATGGCCAGCGACAACTGGGTATCTTCGACGATGACTTCCAGCCGCTTTTCTTCCGGGTCAATGATCTGGACGCGCGTCACCTTCGCAGGGCTGAGAGCTTTCTGCGCGAACGCGATCGTCTCCTCGCTGTAGGGAATGATATCGATCTTCTCGCCGCGCAGTTCACGGATGATCGACTGCACGCGCATGCCCTTCATGCCCACACACGCACCGACGGGATCGACGTCCTTATCACGGCTCTCGACCGCGATCTTGGTTCGCTCTCCGGCCTCGCGCGCAACGGCGCGAATCTGCACGGTCCCATCGTAGATTTCTGGTACTTCCATTTCGAACAGGCGCTGCACCAGAGCCGCATCGGCGCGGGACACAACCACCTGTGGTCCCTTGGCTGCGCGATCGACCGCGCGGATGGTTACGCGCAGCCGGTCTCCCACGTTATAGGTCTCCAGTCGAGACTGCTCTCTTTTGGGAATGCGCGCTTCCGTGCGCCCGATATCTACGATGATGTCGGGACCCTCCATGCGCTTCACGATGCTGTTGACCAGCTCGCCCACGCGCGTGTGAAACTCGTTGTAGATTGTGTCGCGCTCGGCTTCCCGCACCTTTTGCAGGATCACCTGCTTGGCGGTCTGGGCCGCGATTCTGCCGAGAACGTCTGTGGGCTTCGTCTGCACAATTTCGCCGCCGACTTCGATCGTCGGGTTGTGCTTGCGCGCTTCGGTGAGCGAGATTTCGCGCAGCGGGTCTGCAACCTCGTCCACCACCGTATGAACGGAGTAGACGTCCACCTGGCCGGTTTCTGGATTGAACTTGGAACGGAGATCCTCCTCGGTGCGGTAGTACTTCCGCGCCGCGACGACCATGGCATCCTCGATGGCCGCGACGATGATCTCCGGTTCGATGTGCTTCTCCCGGCTGATCTGCTCGATCGTCTGATACAGCAGACTCGCCATCCGTGCCTCTCCTGACCCCCACCCTACGGCTCCACCATCAGATTCGCCTTGCGAATCGCCGCGTACGGAACGGCGAGTTCACGCTCTTTGACGCTCACCTTCACGAAGCCGTCCGCGTACCCCCCCAGACGGCCTTCCATGTAGCTTCGCTTTTCGATCGGCTCGTTCAGCCAAATTTTCGCCAGCCGCCCGGCGAAACGTGTGTAGTCGGTGGGCTTGATCAGCCTGCGATCCAGCCCGGGCGAGCTGACCTCCAAAATGTAACTCGCCTCCCCCGGCACCAACTCTTCGACGTCGAGAATCACGCTCAGTTGCTCGCTGACCCGCTCGCAGTCCTTATGGCTGATCCCAGATCCGCCGGGGTGGGCGTCGTCCGGCAGCCGGTCGATAGAAACGCGAAGCAGACGTTGCTTGCCGACCTTCCACTCGACGTCGAAGACTTCCAGCCCTTCGGAACGGGCGACCCTTTCTGCCGCCTCGCGAATCTTTTCCAGGTCCATTCTGTTCTGCGCCCCGCGTCTCGCCCGCCCAGGACGCCGACACGGCTTCCCTCGGCCAACAAAAAAGTGGGCTCGCGCCCACTGGTTTATTCGACCTATCTGGAAGCAGGAGCCAGTATAGTATCCGCCCCACCGGAACGCAAGGGCGGTCCTCGTCGGTCCTGGGCCCCTCGGGTCGGCCCGAGCGCCAAGTAGGAGCCATTCTGATACGATTACAACTCTTAGTGTGGCAATGACCCTGCGCGAAGCGATCGAGCGGTATCTGGTGGCGGCTGGGGGCTACGGCAGACCCGTGGCGCTGGCAGCGCTGGGTCAGTCGCACGAGGAGACGGAACGCAGCTTCAGCCTGTTTGACGAGGACTACCACATCAGCCGGTTCATTCACATGCGGAATGATTCCGGCGAGAGTTTTCAGATCAATGGATTCCCGCAGACCCACGTCTCAATCGACGCCGAGATCCAGAGTATTCTCTGAATCCGAGCCCGCTTCGAACCGCTTTGCCGGATGGCTGCACGCGACAACGAGCTCTACCGATTGCCGCTCTGAGCGGCCTGGGCCCGCTGCGCCGCCTTGGCCGCCTCCTGCGCCCGCCTCCCCATTTCCTCCGGTGTGACGTCCTCGATGTGGGTGGCGAGCGACCAGGAATGACCGAACGGATCGGTCAGCCGGCCGTAACGGTCTCCCCAGAACATGTCGGCAAGACGCTGCACCTCTTTTGCGCCCGCTGCCAGAGCCTTGTGGAAGACGGAATCGACATCTTCGAAATAGACGAAAATGCTGACGGTCGAACCATTCAGGGATTGCGGGGAACGGACGCCGCTGTTGGGCGTTTCCTCGGCGAGCATGATCAGAGAGTCTCCGATTTTGATTTCTGCGTGTCCGACCCGGCCCTGTGGGTTGTTCATGCGCATGATTTCTTTCGCACCGAATATCCGCTGATAGAAGTCGAGGGCGCGGGCGGCGTCGTGGACCACGAGGTAGGGCGTAACCGAGTGGTAGCCCTCTGGAATGGGCTTTACTTGCTTGGTCATGTCTGTTTCTCCTGACTCAAATCCCAACCCTGCTGCAGAAAACCCTTTTTTTCCGACAGCGGGGCTGAGGTTTTTCGGGTGGGAATCTATTCCTACCGCACTGGAGGATGAAAATCAAATGTGGGATCGACGTCTACGGGAATGTCCGAGCTCTGATTGAGCGCCGTTAGAAGCTCGGGCGGCATCACGGCATATTTCTTGAACCAGCTTTCGGTGCGCGCCCGATCGCCGGTGGCTTCCTGCTCGAGGAGTTCCTTAGCCAGCAGGGCCATGGCGCCAGGCATCTTTTCGAAGTTCACCTCGTAAAGTCCGGTGGAGCGGTCGCGGCGGACGGCGTCCTGTTCGCTAAGGTAGCTGAGCTCCATCATCGCGCCCTGGCCGTGCGCTTCGGCGATGCCAAAGCGAACCGTGCGGAAGGTCTCGCCGAGGAAGGAGGCATAGATGCTGTTGAGTCTGTCCTTCGGAATGGCGCCGTGATCCACAAGCCACTTCACGCAGATCATGCCCGTGATGTCGGCCTTCGATTCTTCCAGAGCCGAGTATTGGGGGCCGATCGCTTCGCGAATGTCGGATTGGCCCGCAGCCGTGCGGGCATAGGCCGGCCCAAGCCCGTGAGAAATCTCGTGCAAGGTTACGAAATTGAGCAAGGCCTCGGCAGTCACAAGCTTGGCTTGATCGGGAGGCATCAGCCGCTGCGCGATGGGCAAGATGATGTAGTTGACACGCGCCTCCATGAAATTCTTCCAGAAGATTTTCTTCGACCCTTTTTGCTCGTGGATGCGCGGATCGTTGGGAAGATTGTCGGCCACGGCCTGATAACCGTGTAGGAGGTCACCCGCGCGGTAGATGGCGTCGACAACTTCCATAGGCGATTGCTTCCCTCGTTTTGACGGCAGGTCCGCTCGCGAGAGCGGGAGCGATTCCTGCAGCTGAGGCACGTATTGCTGGAACACGGCGAGTTTCTTGCTTTCGAGGTCGTTGCGCATCATCACCGAAGCCCCGTAAGACGTTTTCACTCCGAGCAGGCCATCGAGATAGGTTTCATACGGCGCGAAGACGATGTCGAATTTCGGATTTTTCAAATCGAGCCAGGCGATGTCGCTGGCAAAGTAGTCGTCGGTGAGCAGGGCGTGGGCGCGCAACTGGAGAAACTTTGCGAACGCAGAATCGTCGGCGAGTTCCGAGGCCTGGCGCAGATCGCGGGCCATGGGAACGAGAAAGGCGCGAAAGGCAATGTGGTAGGGGGTGGCCACGAGCGCCTGGCCATTGCGGCGGACGATCGTTTGCGGTCCGTAGAGCACCGCCTTTTGATCTGGGTGGGCCGCAACGTAGGCGTCGAATTCCGCGCGGGTGATGCCCCGGCCAAAGAAGCCACGGCCCGGCGGCATCAGAGCGGTGCCCACGAAGGGCTTATTGTCGTCAATCAGATCGAAGCGGCCGCCGTTGATCTTCAGATACGCGCACAGCATTTGGTCCTGACGGTTCTGGCTGGATAGCAGCGAAAGGTAAAGTTTCAGGCCGTCGGGGTCGCTCTGCCGCCAGTAGATCGAATCGAGCAGGCCGGCGGCGTCGACGAGCTTATCAACCATTCTCTTTTCGCGGTCGCTGAGGCTAGTGGAATCGAAGGGGATGTGAATCGGCTTGAATTTCGCGAGGCGCTCGGCGAGATCCGGCGCGACGACCGGTTTTGCAGCCATGGCAGCGCTTCCGCCGGCTTTCAGCTTCGGCTGAGCCGGTGAAGCGGATTGAGACGAGGCGGCCAGCACCCCGAGAAGGAGATAAAAGGACAGCAGGCAGGTGAAAAGAGAAAACCGAAGAGCAGGCCCGTTCAGCCGTGGACGATTTGGAATTCGGAACAGCCCGCTCGACGTGATGGGCCTGCTGCCTCCACTCGGCACGCCGATTCGCGTGAAGATTCTCACGCGCCCATCTTAGAGCAGAAAGGCGGCAGCTCAAACTGACTCGACACGAAGGGTTCCCGTCGGTCACCTGCCGGCCTCCGGAACCGCGCTAGCTGGTGCTGATGGCGGAGGCCGAGGCGTGCAGGCGGGTCGTGAGGGCTTTTTGTTCGTTGCCGATGGCGCCCGGGAGATGAGCTCCGAATCTTGCGAAGAACCTCTCGATGGCCTGCTCTTCTTCGACCCAGGCGTTCGCATTCACGGCCAACAACTCCTTGAGGGCATCGCGCGAAATCGACAGGCCGTCGAGGGTGAGCGAGGAAGCCGTGGGGACGCAGCCGATGGGGGTGTCGGAGGCGCCGGCGCGGCCTTCGATGCGGTCCAAGATCCATTTCAGCACGCGAACATTTTCCCCGTAGCCGGGCCAGAGGTATTTGCCCTCGCGGTCACGGCGGAACCAGTTGACGTGGAAAATCTTCGGAGGATTCTTCAGCTTCGATCCCATGGCGAGCCAGTGGCCGAAATAATCACCCATGTTGTAG
>Ga0187783_10004618_pt1 | contig 10184 bp, 8 predicted proteins | sample 1015_SJ02_MP02_2_FD_132471 | JGI IMG/M metagenome (GOLD analysis project Ga0187783, IMG submission 132471) | Tropical peat soil microbial communities from peatlands in Department of Meta, Colombia - 1015_SJ02_MP02_20_MG | ecosystem: Environmental > Terrestrial > Soil > Wetlands > Peat | place...
CGGCTCGGTGTCACGCCGGGAACGTGCTCAGATCGAGGAGGCGCTCAAGGCCGGCACGCTGCCCGCTGTCGTCGCGACGTCAAGCCTGGAGCTCGGCATCGACATGGGTGCCGTCGACCTGGTAATCCAGGTGGAGTCGCCACCGTCGGTCGCCAACGGTTTGCAGCGCATCGGCCGGGCCGGCCACCACGTCGGCGATGAGTCCCGCGGCATCTTCTTCCCGAAGTACCAGGGTGACCTCGTGCAGTCCACCGTCGTCACGCAGCGGATGCGGACAGGGCAGATCGAGGAGCTGCGCATGCCGCGCAACCCGCTCGACGTGCTGGCTCAGCAGATCGTCGCGATGACGGCGATGGATGACTGGGACGTCGGCGAGCTGGAGCAGGTCGTGCGGCGCGCGGCGCCGTTCAGCGGGCTAACCAGACCGGTGCTCGACGCGGTGCTTGACATGCTGGCCGGCCGGTACCCGAGCGAGGACTTCGCGGGCCTGCGGGCCCGGCTGGTGTGGGATCGCGCCGGCGGAAAGCTCATCGGCCGGCCCGGCAGCCAGCGGCTGGCGATCAGCAACGGCGGGACCATCCCCGACCGGGGTCTGTTCGGCGTGTTCCTCGCGAGCGGCCGCCCAGGCCCTGGGGCAGGCGACGGCCGGCACTCACGCCGGGTCGGCGAGCTGGACGAGGAGATGGTCTACGAGTCCAGGGTTGGCGACGTATTCGTGCTCGGTGCGACGTCGTGGCGGATCGAGGACATCACGGCCGACCAGGTCCTCGTGTCTCCGGCACCGGGGCAGCCGGGCAGGCTGCCGTTTTGGAAGGGCGACGCGCCGGGTCGCCCAGCGGAGCTCGGCGCCGCGATCGGCGCGTTCACCCGCGAACTGGGCGAGGTGACTGACGACCAAGCCACCGCCCGGCTGCGCGCGGCGGGCCTCGACCGGCTGGCCGCGGCCAACCTGCTGTCCTACCTCGGCGAGCAGCGCGCCGCGACCGGGTACCTGCCCGACGACCGCACGCTGGTACTCGAGCGGTTCCGCGACGAGCTCGGCGACTGGCGGCTGGTGCTGCACAGCCCGTACGGCTCGCAGCTGCACGCGCCCTGGGCGCTCGCGATCGCAGCGCGGCTGCGCGAGCGCTACGGCGGCATGGATGTGCAGGCCATTCACACCGACGACGGCATCGTCATCCGGGTGCCTGACGCGGACGACCCGCCGCCCGCGGGCATCGCCGCGCTGGATCCGGACGAGGTTGAGCAGCTGGTAACGGCCGAGCTCGGCGGCTCAGCCCTGTTCGCGTCCCGGTTCCGGGAGTGCGCCGCGCGGTCACTGCTGCTGCCGCGCCGCCAGCCGGGCCGCCGCTCACCGTTGTGGCAGCAGCGCCAGCGCGCCGCCCAGCTGCTGACGGTGGCCAGCCAGTACGGCACGTTCCCCGTCGTGCTGGAGACGATGCGGGAGTGCCTGCAGGACGTCTTCGACGTGCCAGGGCTGACTGCTCTCATGCGCGACGTCGCCGCGCGCCGGATCCGGCTCGTCGAGGTGGAGACCCCGGTCGCGTCGCCGTTCAGCAGATCGCTGCTGTTCCGCTACGTCGGCGCGTTCATGTACGAGGGCGACGCACCGCTGGCCGAGCGCCGCGCGCAGGCGCTGGCCCTCGACTCCGCGCTGCTCGCCGAGCTGCTCGGCCAGGCGGAGCTGCGCGAGCTGCTGGATCCCGTCGTGGTCGAGGAAGCTGAGCGCGAACTGCAGCGGCTCGCGCCCGGCCGGGCGTGCCGGGACGCCGAGGCCGTGGCCGACATGCTGCGCGCGCTGGGCCCGCTCGCCGCCGAGGAGGTCGCGCAGCGGTCGGCCGACCCGGCCAGCGCCCCGGCCTGGCTGGCGTCGCTTGCGGCCCAGCGGCGGGTGCTGGAGCTGCGCGTGGCGGGCGTGCAGCGCTGGGCGGCGATCGAGGACGCCGGCCGCCTCCGGGACGCGCTCGGGGTCGCGCTGCCCGTCGGCGTTCCGGAGGCGTTCACCGAGGCGGTACCCGACCCGCTGCGGGACCTCGTGCTGCGATACGCCCGGACGCACGGGCCGTTTGCCGCCGCGGCCGTGGCGAGTCGCTATGGACTGGGCGTAGCCGTCGTTACCGGGGCACTGCGCCGGCTGGCCGCTGACGGCGTGCTGACCGAAGGCGATTACGACCCTTCGGAGGGAACGGCCTGGTGTGAGGCCGGTGTCCTGCGCATGCTGCGCCGCCGTTGCCTGGCCAAGCTGCGCAAGGAGGTTGAGCCGGCGCCGCCGTCGGCATTCGCAGCGTTTCTGCCGGCCTGGCAGCGGGCGGACCGGGCGGCGCGGGCGACCGGTGCTCGGGCCAGCACCGCCAGGGTCGACGCGGTCTACGAGGTGGTCGATCAGCTCGCCGGGGCGGTCGTCCCGGCATCCGCGCTCGAGACGCTGGTGCTGCCCGGCCGGCTCCCCGGCTACTCGCCCGCGCTGCTCGACGAGCTCACCGCGGCTGGCGAGGTCGTCTGGGCGGGCGCGGGCGCGCTGCCCGGCGGTGATGGCTGGGTCGTCCTTGCGCCTTCTGGCACCGCGCCGCCGTTGCTGCCCGAGCCCGCAGAGATCACCATGACACCGGTGCACGACGCGGTGCTGAGCGCGCTGAGTGGCGGCGGCGCGCTGTTCTTCCGCGGCATCGCCGACCGCGTGGCCGCGGACCTCCGGGCATCGCTGCTCTCCCGGCACGCACCAGCGGCGGCATCCGGGCCATCGGAGCCCATGGCGTCGCCGAGCAGTCCAGTTTCTCCGGGCGACTCGGCGGCTAGCCACGACCGCGCTGCGCCCGGACGCGCCGCCACCGATCGGGATGTGGCCAGCGCGATCTGGGACCTGGTGTGGGCGGGCCGGCTGACCAATGACACGCTCGCGCCGCTGCGCACGGTGCTCGGTTCCGGTCGGCCCGCGGCGGTCAGCGCGGAGACCGGCGAGCGCAGCTCACCGGGACGGCCGGGGGCGGCTGCCTCCCGCCGACCGGGCTTCGGCCGCGGCGCCATGCCCTCGCACACCGGGCCGCCCACCGTGAGCGGCCGGTGGTCGCTGCTGCCCGTACCCGAAACCGACCCGACCCGGCGACTGCATGCACAGGCGCTCACGCTGCTGGACCGGTACGGCATCCTGATTCGCGGCGCGGCCGCGGCCGAGCGGGTGACTGGCGGGTTCGGCGCGCTGTACCCGGTGCTGCGCGCGCTGGAAGACGCGGGTCAGTGCCGGCGCGGGTATTTCGTGGAGGGACTCGGCGCTGCCCAGTTCGCGCTGCCTGGCGCGGTGGACCGGATGCGGGCGCTTGCCGGGGGCCGCACCCCCGAGGTCGTCACCGATCCCTGGGATACGGGCGGTCCGGCCGGCCGGGACCGGCCTGGCCCGCGGATCACGGTGCTGGCCGCGGCGGACCCGGCGAACGCGTATGGCGCGGCGCTGCCGTGGCCGGACCGGCCCGACGAGACGCCCGGCGGTCACCGCCCGGGCCGAAAGGCAGGCGCGCTGGTAGTGCTCGCCGACGGTGAGCTCGTCTTGTACGTGGAGCGCGGTGGCAAGACGCTGCTGTCCTGGACCAGCGAGGCGGCCCTGCTCGAGCCCGCGACCGCAGCCCTCGCCACCGCGGTGCGTTCCGGCGCCCTCGGCCATCTGACCGTGGAACGGGCCGACGGCGGCGGCGTCTACGACTCACCGCTGGCCCAGGCGCTCGAGTCGGCGGGCTTCCGGCCTACCCCGCGGGGCCTGCGCCTGCGCGGCTAACGCCGACCCGACTCGGCGCAGGCCGCGGTAGGCTGTCCTACTGCTGTACTACCATTGTTTCATGCCGGTCAGAAAAAAGCGCTCGATCTCGATGCCCCCCGACGTTGACGCGGCGATCGCTGCCGCCGCCGAGCAAGCCGGCCTGAGCTACAGCGCCTGGCTAGCCGAGACAGCCCGGAAGGAATTCCGCATTCGTGCTGGCCTTGCCGGCGTCGCCGAATTCGAGCGCGAGCACGGTGCCTTCACAGCAGTCGAGCTTGCCGAGGCAACGGCCTGGGCAGACCGTGCGGTCGAGCGCGCCGCTGCCCAGCGCACCGCTTGATGGGCGTCACTTACGACAGCGGCGCGCTCATCGCTGCCGATAAGGGCGAGCGCCGGATGTGGGTCCGGCACCGAGCCCTGCTGCTGCGGCGCGAGGTGCCCACCGTGCCCGCTCCCGTCGTAGCGCAGTCCTGGCGCGGCACGAGCCGCCAGGCCCAGCTGGCGAGGTTTCTGACCGGATGCTTCGTCGAGAGCCTCGATGACGACCGTGCCCGGTCAGCGGGCGCCCTCGCCGCACGGGCGGCAGTAACCGATGTGGTTGATGCGTGCGTCGTCGAGGGTGCCCTACGCCGCGGCGACCTCGTCGTCAGCTCGGACCACGACGATCTGCTGCGGATAGCAGCAGCCGTGGGTCGCCGCCTCGAGATCGATCAGCCCTGACCCGGACGGCGTTGCCCGTAGCGCGACGGCCCAGGTCGGCCTCACCAGCCGCGCAGGTCGATCGGCCAGATGTCGACCACGGTGTCACCGGCGAACACGTAAAGCCGCTCGTGGTAGGCCATGGTCGGGTCGATATGCGCGGGCACGAGCCAGAGCTGGTCGCCGACCGGCCGCGGCGGCGTCACCGTAACGTGCTCGTCCGAGCAGAACAGCACCGAGCCATCGTCCGCCAGCGCGGGGTTGCCGTGATCCATGCCGAACGCCTTCAGCCCGGCGTTGCCGACCGCCCAGCTTGGTGAGGCCGAGATGACGGATGCCAGCACGAAGGCCGCTTGCCGGAAAGGCAGCCCGAGCCGACCGTAGGCGGTGTCCATCAGCGCGTAGGAACCCGCCTGGATCTCGTTGGCCCACGTGTTGATGGCGTACGTGCCGGTGCCGCCAGCCGAGATTAGCTCGCCGCCAACGTCCGCGTGCGCCGTCAGGAGCAGTTCCATCGCCGCGCGGCAGCGGTCCGTCCGCTCGGCGGCGTCTATCAAGCCGACGACGTGACCCTCGTAGCCCATGACGCCGCGGACTTCCAGTCCGCGGCGCCGGGCGAGGTCAGCAGTCCGGCCTGCGTCCTCGGGGGCGCAGCCACATCTGGGCAGCCCGACGTTGACGTCGATGACGACCTCGCGGACGCCACCGTCGGCGGCAGCATCGATCGTCTCGGCAGAGTCGACCGCGACCGTGATCCTCGACCCGGCGGCCGTCAGGCCGCCGAGCCGCCGCGCGTCCAGCACCTCGTTGGCGAGCAGCAGGTCCTGGCCGAGACCCGCGGCAGCCATGCCCTCACACTCGCGGATCGTTGCGCAGGTGAACCCCGCGTGCCCGGCTGCTGACTGCCGACGCGCCAGCGACGTGCACTTGTGCGCCTTGACATGCGGCCTGAGCCGGTCACCCGGCAGCGCCGCCGCCATGGTGGCGATGTTCTGTTCGAGCGCCTCGCCGTCGACAAGCAGGGCCGGCGTATCGACCTCGGAAAGACGCACTAGCCGTCCGCCCTGGATCGCTGCCGGGCAGCCGTCACAGGATGTCCCGCGCGACCATGCCGCCGATGCCGAGCCCGCCCGCGCCGCCCTGCTGGCGGCGCTCTTCGTGGATGGCCTCGATGGCCAGCACGAGCGCGAGGAAGAACAGCGGGTTCTCGTTGTCGGCGACGTCAATAGCGAACTTCTCGCGCAGCGAGAACTGGCGCACCATCCGGGCAACGGGCGTGCCGTCGCGGCTGATCGTGTAGTCGCCGCCGTCGAAGTGGCCGCGGGCAGTGAGGTACCCGAAGCTCGACTGGATGTCGTACTTGTCGCCGAAGATGCCGGCATGACGAACCTGGGCCGAGCGCTGGCCGCCTACGTAGACCTCGTGCGTGTCGGTCATCAGGTGCTTGCGGATGTCGGCTACTTCCTGGCCGGAGGAGTCGTGCAGGGTGATCCGGGAGCCAAGGTGACCGCGCGCTTCGAACTGCGGGGTGCCGGCCCCGTCGGTGATCTCGAAACGCTCCAGCAAGGACCAACGGCTCGACATGACGTATTCCATGACTGGACTCTTGCCTAGGCACGAATGCACCGCAACCGGCATAGCCGAATCGTGGCAATCGCTCGCCCGGCCGTGGCCCCGTCAGCGGAGCCGTCGCGCGCCGTCGGACGGCATCGTCACGGTGACGGCCGGGGCGGGCCAGTGATATCGCGTGTACTCGGCCGCGATCGCGGCCTCGACCTGGCTGGCGTTGTCGACAGCCGCCAGGATGAGAACCGAGCCGCCGAACCCGCCGCCCATCATCCGCGCACCTGCGGCCCCGGCTGACAACGCCGCGTCGACGGCCACGTCGGCCTGCGGCCAGGACACCTCGAAGTCGTCGCGCAGGGATGCGTGCGACTGCGTCAGGAGCGGGCCAACATCGGCCAGTGCGCCGCGGCGCAGCACCGCCGCGGCCGCGAGGACCCGCCGGTTCTCGGTGACGACGTGGCGCGCCCGCCGTCGCAGTTCTTGATCGTCGAGCTTGTCGACGTCATCCCCGCGGTCGGTCGCGTCTCGCAGCGAGCCGACGCCGAGCAGCCGGGCCGCCTCCTCACACGACCTGCGCCGCTGCGCATACCGGCCGTCGGCGAGCGCGTGCCGGGTCCCGGTGTCGCAGACCAGCAGTACCAGGCCCGCCGCGCCGGGGTCGATCGGCACGTCCTGGCTGTCGCGGCTACGGCAGTCGAGCAGCAGCGCGCGCCCGGCCCGGCACAGCAGCGCCGCCGACTGGTCCATGATGCCCGTGGGAAGGCCGACGAACTCGTTCTCGGCACGGCTAGCGATCGCGACGAGTTCCGGCCGCGACACCCGGAGGTCGTGCACCTCAGACAGGGCCAGGCCGATGGCGCACTCCAGCGCTGCGGACGACGACAAGCCCGCGCCTACGGGTAGGTCGGCGTCGATCGCTATGCAGGTCCCGTCCGGCTGATGGCTCGCTTCGCGAAGCGACCACGCAACCCCGAACGGATAGGCGGGCCAGCCGCTGATCAAGCCGGGCGTCAGGGCGTCCACCACAGCTGACCGCGGGTCGCCGGGCTCCTGGGCCGACCATACGGTGATCAGCCCGCCGGGCGCACGGCCTGCCGCGACCGCGACTCCGGACCCGAGCGCGAAGGGCAGCACGAACCCGCCCGTGTAGTCGGTGTGCTCACCGATGAGGTTCACCCGGCCTGGGGCGAACCAGACGCCATCTGGCTCGGCGCCGTACCGTGCCCGGAACGCGGTGGCGGCCCGGTCTGCGACGGCTGCTGCGGTCACCGGGCTCCACCCGCCGTACGGCCGCGTCCGCTGTCCGGCCGCGTCGGCACGCAACCTCGTTCCCCTATGGCCCGCCCCCGCCGCCGCTCCTCGCTCACGTCCACGTCAGCCCAGCTCCCGCAGCCGCGCGGCGGCCTGTTCCGGGAGCACGTCGTCAGCAAACGCGTCCATCCCTGACTCCGATCCCGCGAGGTACTTGAGCTTGTCGTCGGTGCGCCGGACAGTGAAGAGCTCCAGGTGCAGCGCGAAGGCCGCCCGCCCCGTTCGGGCCGGCGCCTGGTGCCAGCCGCACACATACGGCGCAGGCGCCGCGAACAGCCGGGCGAACCGGCCGAGTAGGTCGAGCTCGAAGTCGGCGAGTTCGGCGCGCTCGGCTGGCCGCAGGCTGGCGAGGTCGGGCACCCGGCGTACCGGATAGCAGTGCAGCTCATAGGGCCAGCGGGCCGCGTGCGGGACGAAGGCGACCCAGTGCCGGCCCGCACGGACCATGCGGTCCCCGGCCGTTCGCTCCGCCGCGACCACGTCGTCGAACAGGTTCCGGCCGGTCCGCCGCGCGTATGCCCGCGCCGATCGCAGCATCGCAGCGGTCCGCGGCGTCACGAACGGGTAGGCGTAGATCTGCCCGTGCGGGTGCGGCTGAGTAACACCGATCTCCCGGCCGCGGTTCTCGAAGCAGTACACCTGGGCGACGCCGGGCAGCGCGCTCAGCGCCGCGGTCCGGTCGATCAGCGCCTCGGTCACAAGACGCACCCTGTCCGGCGTCAGCTCGGCGAATGACGCGTCGTGCTCGCTGGTGAAGCAGATCACCTCGCAACGACCCGCGGACGGTCGGACCGGTAGCAACGCGTCGGGCGGACTGGCTGGCCCGGCCGACTCGGCCAGCGCCGGGTACCGGTTCTCGAACACCGCGACCTCGTAGTCGCCGGCCGGTATCTCGGTGTACCGGCCGCCCGCAGAAGGACAGAGCGGGCAGTCGGCCGCGCCCGGCAGATAGCCGCGGTCCTGCCGGCGCGCTCCGTACATCGCCCACGCAGCCAGCAGCGGGTCGTAGCGCAGCTGGCAGTCGGCCTGGGCGGGTGGGAGTCCGCGCTGGTCAGCCGCGTCGCGCCCCGGCCGCGCGGTCCAGTCGAAGTAGATGAGCTGCCGCCCGTCGGAGAGCCGGACCGCGGTCTTGCGCACCTCGCGAGTCGGCATCACAACGCAGCATCATGCCTGTCCGCGGCCGGGCGCGACACCGGGGCGCCGCCAGACGCGCGCGGCGTGTCGCAGCCGAGGTCTAGCGTGGCGTCATGACCGAGAGCGATCCAGCCGGCGCCGAGACGGGGCGCCTGACCGTAGCGCAGTTCTCGCAGGCCGACGGCGTCGAGGACTGGCGCGTGATCTGGGGTGCCGGTTTCGCGTGTGCATACTTCGCGACCGGCTCGTTCCAGACCGGCGTTGCGCTGGTCCAGGCCATTGGCGAGCTGGCGGCGGTGGCGAACCATGATCCCGACGTTGACCTGCGCCCTGAGGGCGTGACCGTGCGGCTGTTCTCCCCTGGCACCTTCGGTGTCACCGAGCGCGAGGTCAGCCTCGCCCGGCAGATCTCGGCCGCAGCGCGGCGACTGGACGCGCCCGCCGATCCATCCGCCGTGCAGCACGTCCAGATCGCGACCGACGCGCTCGACATCGCTAAGGTGCGGCCGTTCTGGCGCGCCGTGCTCGGCTACCCCGAGGTCGGCGACGCGGACCTGCTCGACGGCCATCGCATCGGGCCGCCGTTCTGGTTCCAGCAGATGGACGCCGAGCGGCCGCAGCGCAACCGCATCCACATCGACATCTACATTCCGCACGACCAGGTGCACGCCCGCATCGAGGCGGCGCTGGCGGCCGGGGGCCGCATCGTCAGCGACGCGCACGCGCCTGGCTGGTGGACCCTCGCCGACCCCGAGGGCAACGAGTGCGACCTTGCGATCTGGGGCTGACGGGCCGACGATGGGCGACGTGCCCGATCTGATCACCAAGCTTCTGCCGATCTTGCACGTTGCCGATCCGGACGCCGAACGGCGCTTCTACGAGCAACTGGGTCTGCGCACGACCTACGAGGGCCCGGAGTACCCAGGGTTCATCGCGGTCGGCAACGACACCGTCGAGTTCGGGCTCAGCCAGCGGGCGGGCACCGACCAGGCCGCCTCGGCCGTGACCTGGCAGCTCGGAGTGAGCGACGCTGACGCGGCCATCGCTGTCTGCGAGCGATTGGGTCTGGCTTTCGAGGTGGTCACGGAGCGGCCGCGCGAAGACTGGACCTACCGGATCATCACAGTGCAGTCGCCGAACGGCATGGAAGTGCTCCTCGAGGAGCAAACCCAGCGGAGCTGAGGTCACGGTTGCCGCGCGGGCTCCTAGCGAAGCGGACGGTTGGACCCGGCGCAGTACCAGTCAGCAGATGCGTCGGTCAGCCGGGGAAGACGTCGGCGAGCACCCGGCCGAGCGCCGGGATCCTGTCACCTTTCTCCGTCGACCACAGCGCGACGACGCCGTCTGCGCCCGCGTCCGCGAGCGCGGTCAGCTGCGCCCCGAACGCAGCGAGGTCATCCGGCACCAGCACGAACACCGTCTTAGTTATCTCCGCCGGGTCGCGGCCTACCTGCTCGCAGTGCCGCGCGAGCACATCGAATTTGTGACGGACCGTGGCGGCGTCGCCAGCAACGTTGCACGCGTCGCCGTAGCGGGCAGCAAGAGCGAGGGTGCGGCGCTCCCCGCCGCCAGCCACCAGGACTGGGATAGAGCCGCCGACCGGGCGGGGCGAGTTAGGCGCGTCGCGGACCGCGTAGTGCGCTCCGTCGACGGACACTTGCTCGCCGGTGAACAGCGCCCTGCAGATCTGCAGCGCCTCGCCGAGCCTGTCCATGCGCTCGGCGAC
>Ga0187783_10004619_pt1 | contig 10183 bp, 8 predicted proteins | sample 1015_SJ02_MP02_2_FD_132471 | JGI IMG/M metagenome (GOLD analysis project Ga0187783, IMG submission 132471) | Tropical peat soil microbial communities from peatlands in Department of Meta, Colombia - 1015_SJ02_MP02_20_MG | ecosystem: Environmental > Terrestrial > Soil > Wetlands > Peat | place...
GGATCTTCGTCGCCTTCCTGCTCGCCTTCGCGGTGAAGGTGCCGATGTGGCCGGTGCACACCTGGTTGCCGGATGCGCACGTCGAGGCACCGACCGGCGGCTCGGTGATTCTGGCCGCCATCATGCTGAAGATGGGCGGCTACGGCTTCCTGCGTTTCTCGCTGCCGGTGACCCCGGATGCGAGCCGCGAGCTCGATCTGCTCATCATCGCGCTGTCGCTGGTGGCGGTCATTTACATCGGCTTCGTGGCGCTGGTGCAGCAGGACATGAAGAAGCTGATTGCCTACTCCTCGATCGCCCACATGGGCTTCGTGACGCTCGGCGCCTTCGTGGTCTATGAGATCGTGGCCAGCACCGGCGGCACGCGCGGTGCCGGTCTCGGCATGGACGGCGCGCTGGTGCAGATGGTGTCCCACGGTTTGATCTCCGGGGCGTTGTTTCTGTGCGTCGGAGTGCTCTATGACCGCCTGCACAGCCGTCAGATCGCCGACTACGGCGGCGTGGTCAACAGCATGCCGGTGTTCGCGGCCTTCATGGTGCTGTTCGCGCTCGCCAACACCGGCTTGCCCGGCACTTCCGGGTTCGTCGGCGAGTTCCTGGTCATCATCGCCAGCTTCCGCGCCAGCTTCTGGTACTCGGCGCTGGCGGCGCTCACCTTGATACTCGGCGCCTGTTACACCCTGTGGCTGGTGAAGCGCGTGGTGTTCGGACCGGTGGTGAGCCCGCGGGTCGCCGCGCTCGAGGATCTCAACCCGCGCGAGGCCGTGGTCCTCGGCGCGCTGGCGCTGGCGGTGCTGATCGTCGGACTGTGGCCGGCGCCGCTTTTGAAGGTGATGGAGCCCTCGATCCAGCACCTGGTGAGCCAGGCTGTCGCCACCAAGCTCTGAGCCTGCCGAACCGCCGCCATGGAAGTTACCTCGCTATACGCCTCACTCGCGCCGCTGGTGCCGGAGATCTGGCTGGTGACGGCGATCTGCTTCATTCTGCTGATCGACGTGTTCGTCGGCGCGCGCCACCGCACCGTCACCCCGACGCTGACGCTGCTGGCGCTGGTGGTGGGCGCAGCGCTCACCGTCGCCTGCGCGCGGGTGCCGACGCCCATCACGCTGCTGCACGGGATGTACATCGCCGATGAGCTCGGTGTCGGACTGAAGCTGATCGCTTTCCTGCTGGTGGCGGTGGCGCTGCTTTACTCGCGCAGCTATCTCGAGCATCGCAACCTTCTGCGCGGCGAGTACTACGTGCTGTCACTGAGCGCGCTGCTCGGTATCTTCGTACTGGTCTCCGCCAACAACCTGGTGACGGTCTATCTGGGCGTGGAGCTGCTGGCGCTTTCGGTGTACGCGCTGGTGGCGTTCGACCGCGACTCGGGCGTGAGCGCTGAGTCCGCGATCAAGTACTTCGTGCTCGGCGCCATGGCCTCCGGGGCGTTGCTGTACGGTATGTCGCTGATCTACGGCCTCACCGGCACGCTCGATCTCACCGAGATCGCGCAGCGGCTGCATCCCCCGTTCAGCCCCGGAGTGGTGCTCGGCCTCACCTTCATCGTGGTGGCGGTCGCCTTCAAGCTCGGCGCGGTTCCGTTTCACATGTGGCTGCCGGATGTCTACGAGGGCGCCCCGACCAGCGTCACGCTCTTCATCGGCACGGCACCGAAGATCGCCTACTTCGCCCTGGCGCTGCGGCTGCTGGCGCAGGGGCTCGCCGCAACCGAGGGCACCTGGACGCAGATGCTGGCCGCGCTGGCCGTGCTCACGCTGGTGGTCGGCAACGTGGTCGCGCTGGTACAGACCAATCTCAAGCGCCTGCTGGCGTACTCGACCATCGCCAACATCGGCTTCATCGTCCTCGGGTTCGTCGCCGGCACTCCCGACGGCTACGCCGCGGCGCTCTACTACACGCTGGTGTACGTGCTGGTGGCGCTCGGCTCCTTCGGCGTGATCCTGCTGGCGAGCGCCAAAGGGTTCGAGGCGGACCGACTCGACGACTACAAGGGGTTGTACCGGCGCGATCCGTTGCTCGCGGCCTCGATGATGGTGCTGATGTTCTCGACTGCCGGAGTGCCGCCGTTCGTCGGCTTCTGGGCCAAGCTGCGCATCTTCCAGGTGCTGTGGGAGAGCGGCCACCTGTGGCTGGTGATCCTCGCCGCGGGGATGTCCGTGGTCGGCGCCTACTACTATCTGCGGGTCATCAAGCTGATGTACTTCGATGAGTCCGCCGCCCCACCGCCGGCTGCGCCGCGCGATCCCGGCGTGCGCCTGGCGCTCGGAATCAACGCCGCGGTGGTGCTGCTGCTCGGCGTCCTGCCGGGCCCGCTGCTCGACCTGTGCGCCAGGCTCATACGGTAAAGGCCGCCGCGCTGGCGCTCCGTGCCGCGGCACTCGGCGGCCTGTGGCTCACGATGCTCGCGGGCGCGCAGGCGGTCGCGGCGGGTGCAGCTGCGCAGCAGGCCTCCGATGCACTCGCGCACGATATCCTCAAGCAGCTGGTCGAGATCAACACGACCGACTCCGTCGGCAGCGTCAGCACCGCGGCCGAGGCGATGGCACAGCGATTGCGCGCCGCGGGCTTTACGGCTGCCGACCTTGCCGTGCTCGGACCCGAGGAGCGCAAGAAGAATCTGGTGGTGCGGCTGCGCGGCAGCGGCGCCCACAAGCCGGTGCTGCTCCTCGGGCATCTCGACGTGGTCGAGGCGCGGCGCGAGGACTGGTCGACCGACCCGTTCGCCTTCATCGAGAAGGACGGCTATTTCTACGGCCGCGGCACGCTCGACATGAAAGGCCCCGACGCCATCATGGTGGCGAGCCTGATGCGGCTCAAGCGGGAAGGTTTTCGCCCGGCACGCGATGTGATTCTGGCGCTGACCGCCGACGAGGAGGGCGGTTGTTGCAACGGCGTGCAATGGCTGCTCGACAATCACCGCGAGCTCATCGATGCCGAATTGGTGCTCAACCAGGACGACTATTCGGTGCAGCTGGTTAATGGCCGGCCGCTGTTCTTCTCGGTCGATGCCATCGAGAAGGCCTACGCCGACTACCAGCTCGAGGTCACGAGCCCTGGCGGGCACAGCTCGGAGCCCAGCGCGGACAACGCCATTCTGACGCTTACACGCGGACTCAACCGCCTCGGGGACTACCCCTTTCCGTTCGAGCTCAACAGCGTGACGCGCGAGTACTACCGGCGCATGGCGGATATCGAGAGCGGCCCGCTCGCCGCCGACATGCGTGCGGTGCTCGAGGTGCCACCCGATCCGCGCGCCGTTGCGCGGCTGTCGGCCGATCCCGTCCAGTACTGGGAGACGCACACCACCTGCGTGCCCACGCGGCTCGAGGCCGGACACGCCAACAACGCCCTGCCGCAGCGGGCGCAGGCGGTCGTCAACTGCCGCATCCTGCCGGGCCACTCACGGCGCGAGATACAGCAGCTGTTGCGCTCGGTGCTGGCGGATGCGGCGATTGCGGTGCGCTACATCGCGAGCGACGGCCGCGTGTTGGCGCAGGCGCCGGAGCAGCCGCCGTTTCCGCCCCAGCCGCTGCTGCCCGAGTTGATGAAGCCGCTCGAGCGCGTGGTCGGGGAGGTGTGGCCCAACCTCAAGGTCATCCCCTACCTGACCCCCGGCGCTTCCGACAGCGCCCATACGGCCGCAGTCGGCTGGCCGAGCTACACCTTCGCCGGACTGGCCGTCGACCCGAGCGACGACCGCGAGCACGGGCGCGACGAACGGCTGGGTGTCGAGTCGTTCTATCGCGGCAACGAGTTCTTCTATCGCTTCCTCAAGGTGTTTGCCGACCGCTGAACGCGAATCGCATGATCAGAGCCCTGACCTCGGTGACCGGCGGCCTCCTGTTCACCATCGCCCTGCCCGGCATCGCGTGCGCAGCCGCGGCGGCAGCCTCGGGCGATGATGCGGCGAATGCGCTCGCCCACGACATCTATAAGGAGCTCATCGAGATCAATACCACCGACTCGGTGGGCAACGTCACCACTGCCGCCGAGGCGATGGCCCGGCGTTTCCTTGCCGCCGGCTTCCCGGCCGCCGACGTGGTCGTCGCCGGCCCGACGGAGCGCAAGAAGAACCTGGTGGTGCGGCTGCACGGCACGGGCAAGCACAAGCCGGTGCTGCTCATCGGCCACCTCGACGTGGTCGAGGCGCGGCGCGAGGACTGGAGCACCGACCCCTTCAAGCTCGTGGAGCAGGACGGCTACTTCTATGGCCGCGGCACGCTCGACATGAAGAGCGGCGATGCCATCATGGCAACCACGCTGCTGCGCATGCGGCAGCAAGGCTTTCGGCCGAGCCGCGACATCATTCTGGCGTTGACCGCGGGCGAGGAGGGCGGCTGCTGCAACGGCGTCGAGTGGCTGCTTGCCCACCACCGCGAGCTGATCGAGGCGGAGTTCGTGCTCAATCACGACGGCATCGCCGGCTACTCGATCCTCACCGAGCACGGCGTGCCGCTGGCATTCGATTTCAGCGCGGCTGAGAAGACCTACGCCGACTACCAGCTCACCGTTACCAACCGCGGTGGCCACAGCTCCCTGCCGCGGCCCGACAACGCGATCTACGAGCTCGCCGACGCAGTCCTGCGCGTCGGCCGCTACACCTTCCCATTCGAGCTCAACGAGATCACGCGCGGTTTCTTCACGCGCATGGCTGGCGGCGGCAGCGACCCAACTGCAGCCGATATGCGCGCGATCCTCGAGACGCCGCCGGACGCGGCTGCGATCGAGCGCCTGGCACGGCGGCCGGAGTACGCCTCGATGATGCGCACCACCTGCGTCGCGACCCGCCTCGCTGGCGGGCACGCCAACAACGCGCTGCCGCAACGCGCCGAGGCGGTGGTGAACTGCCGTATCCTGCCCGGGCATTCGAAGGAAGACGTGCGCCAGGAGTTGCTGCGGGTGCTGGATGATCCGCGCGTCACCGTCCGTTACGTCGCCGACGACGGCCAGATCTCCGACGTGGCGCCTGCCGAGCGCGGTACGGCGCCATCGCCGCTGCTGCCGCAGCTGCTCGCTCCGCTGGAGAGCGCCGTGAGTGCGACCTGGCCGCATCTCAAGGTCGTACCGTTCATGAACGCGAGCGCCACCGATGGCATCTATACCCGCGCTGCGGGGTTGCCCACTTACGGAGTCGCCGGCATCGCCATCGACCGCGACGACGTGCGCGCGCACGGGCGCGATGAGCGCATCGCGGTCGCCTCCTTCTATACCGGCAACGAGTTTTACTATCGCTTCCTGACGGCGGTCACGGCGCACTGAGCCCGGTGCGGGCGCACACCAGCCGCGCCAGGCCGCCGACCCGCAGCCCATCGGCGCGTCTCGCGAAATAGCGCGCATTGAGCTCGGGCGCGCCGAGGTCCTCGATGTGGGTGAAGCCGAGAGCGGCGAGGGCGGCGGACAGCTGCGCTGGGACGAAGAACGAGCGGAACGGCTCACCCGCAGCCGCCACGCGCCGCAGCAGCGCCCGATAGATGAAGCGCTGCGGCAGGCTCACGCTCTCGGGTGGGGTCGCGTAGTCGAAGACGATGCCACTGCCGCGGGCGAGACCCTCGGCCACCCAGCGCAACGTGCCGATCACCGCCTCCGAAGTGAGATACATCGTCACTCCGAGCCAGGAGAGGAAGGCCGGTGCATCCGCCCGCAGGCCCGCCCCGTATAGCTCAGCGGCGAAGCTCTGCGTCTCGAAGTCGACCGGCACGAAGCTGAGCGACGGCGGCGCGCCAACGCCTGCGGCCGCCAGCCGGCTGCGCTTCCACGCCTGGGTCGCCGGGTGGTCGACCTCGAAGATCCTGAGTCCGGTATGGGCCAGCGGACTGCGATAGGCGAAGGTGTCGAGGCCGGCTCCGAGGATCACGTATTGACCTACGCCGCGCGCGATCGCCGCTGCGAGCTCGTCCTCGGCGAGTCGGCTGCGCGCGACGACGAAAGCGCGCAACCCGCGCGTGAGGCGGGCAGCGAGCCCGCCCATCCCGCCGCGCAACTCGAGCACGCCCTCGCCGCCGACGATGCGCACCGCCAGCGGATCGTCGAGCACCCTCGGAGTGTCGAGCAACTGGTGCGCGGCGCGACTCTGCGCGACGCGCAGCGCCGTGCGGCTGGGGCGATCAGGGCGCATCTGGGAGTGTCCGCTGCGGGCGGCCGGCGCCGCTACGACATGCGCCGCGACAGCGCCAGCACGCCGATCAGCACGATGGTGATGTTGAGCACCCACCACGCGAGCTGCTTGTGCGCACCGAGCAGACCGCTGCCGGAGCCGCCGCCACTGGCAGCTGCAGACGAGGCGGGCAGCGTACCGGTCAGCACTTCGCGAATGCCGTCGTGCATCACGTAGACCTCGAGCTTGCCGTCGTGCGCGGCGCGCCCGGGTGGCAGCTGCACCAGCCACGAGCCATCCGGCTGCGGCCGGGCCGGCACGGTGGCGCCCTCGAGCGCCACCGACACGTCGGTGATATGCGGCGTCGTGCCCGCAGCGCCGGGAAGCAGCCGCAGCGTCAGGCCCGAAGCGGCTATGCCGGCTTCGAGGGTGATCTGCGCCGAGTGCGCGATGGGCACCAATGGAGCGGCCAACACTGCGACCGCTGCCGCGCACGCGAGTACGGCCGCCGCGAGCCACGCCGAGAGGTTTGACACGGCCGGTATGTTAGCAGCCAGCCGTGGCGCGGGCGCGCGTCCGGGTTTGCGCCACGCTATAGTGCGGCGTGGCGCGCCGGCGCGCCGGCAGAGTTGCGACGGAGAGGCGGATGAGTGCGAAACGGCAAGAGCGCGCCGCGCCGCTGCGCTATCAGTGCGGCTTCGGCAATCACTTCGCCAGCGAGGCGTTGCCCGGGGCCTTGCCCGTCGGACGCAACTCGCCGCAGCGGCCCGCCTACGGTTTGTACGCCGAGCAGCTTTCCGGCACCGCCTTCACGGCTCCGCGCCACGCCAACCGGCGCAGCTGGCTCTACCGCATGCGCCCAGCCGCAGTTCACGGCACCTTTCAGCGCATCGAAGCCGGCAACCTGACCAGCCGTTTCGATGGGATGCTCTCGCCGAACCAGCTGCGCTGGCATCCGCTGCCGCTGCCGCGCGAGCCGACCGATTTCATCGCCGGTCTCGCCACCCTCGGCGGTAACGGCTCGCCGGAAGCGCAGCACGGTTGCGGCATTCACTGGTATGCAGCCAACCGCTCGATGCGCGAGCGTTTCTTCTACGATGCCGACGGCGAGCTGCTCATCGTGCCGCAGCGTGGCGGCTTGCGGCTCGCCACCGAGCTCGGAACTCTCGAGGTGCAACCGCTCGAGATCGCAGTGGTGCCGCGCGGAGTGCGCTTTCGGGTCGAGCTGCTCGAGCGGGTCGCGCGCGGCTACGTCTGCGAGAACTTCGGCGCCCCGTTGCGCCTGCCGGAGCTCGGGCCGATCGGCTCGAACGGCCTCGCCAATACGCGCGACTTCGAGACACCCACGGCCTGGTACGAGGATCGCGAAGGCGATTTCGAGCTGGTGGCGAAGTTCGGCGGCGAGCTGTGGGCGGCGCGCATCGGGCACTCGCCGCTCGACGTCGTCGCCTGGCATGGCAACTATGCCCCATACCGCTACGACCTGCGGCGCTTCAACACCATCGGCTCGATCAGCTACGACCACCCCGACCCGTCGATCTTTCTGGTGCTGCAGTCGCAGAGCGATACCCCGGGGGTCGACGCCATCGACTTCGCGATCTTTCCGCCGCGCTGGCTGGCGATGGAGGATACCTTCCGGCCACCCTGGTTCCACCGCAACGTCGCCAGCGAGTTCATGGGGCTCATTGAAGGGGTCTACGACGCCAAGGCCGAGGGCTTCGCTCCCGGCGGGGCCTCGCTTCACAACTGCATGAGCGGTCACGGACCGGATGCGGCCACCTGGGAGCGGGCGAGCCGTGCCGACACCTCGAGGCCGGTCAAGCTCACCGGCACCATGGCGTTCATGTTCGAGACACGCACGCCGATCCGCCCGACCCGCTATGCGCTCGAATCGAAGCTGCTGCAGGCTGATTACGCCGCGGTCTGGCGCGGCCTGGCCAAACACTTCGTGCCGCCGGCGGCCGGCACGCCGGAGGTGGCGACGTCGCCGGGCGGCCGGGCGCGCGGCCGGCGCCGCCCGTCACGCTCCGCGGACGCTCGCCGGCGGCCGCCGCGGTGACTCGCGCGCAACCCGCGCCCAAGCGCGACCCGCCGCCCGCTGGCGCGAGCGTAAAGAGCTACCGCTACTACGATCTCATTCTCGGCGCATACGTGTGCGTGCTGCTGTGCGCCAACCTCATCGGCCCGGCCAAGTTCGCCACCGTCTCCATTCCTTTCTTCGGCAGCTGCACCTTTATCGCCGGCGTGCTGTTCTTTCCGATCTCCTATCTTTTTGGCGACGTCCTCACCGAGGTCTATGGCTACGCCCGCGACCGGCGTGCCGTCTGGAGCGGCTTTGCAGCGCTGGCCTTCGCCGCGTTCATGTCGACGGTGATCGTGCACCTGCCGCCGGCGCCGTTCTGGCGCTCGCACCAGGCGGCGGTGGAGGAGATCTTCGGCAGCACCCCGCGTATCGTGTGCGCCTCGATCATCGCCTTCTGGTGCGGCTCGTTCGTCAACAGCTTCGTGCTGGCGAAGATGAAGATCTGGACGCGCGGGCGGTGGCTGTGGACGCGCATCATCGGCTCGACTCTGTGCGGCGAGCTGGTCGATACCGCGCTGTTCTATACCATCGCCTTCAGCGGCGTGCTGTCGCGCGCCGAGCTGGTCACGACACTCTTCACCCAGTACCTGCTGAAGTCGCTGTGGGAGGTGGTGGCGACGCCCCTAACCTACCGCGTGGTGGCATTCCTCAAGCGTGCGGAGCAGGAGGACTACTATGATCGCGACACCAATTTCACGCCGTTCTCGCTGCAGGCGTGAGGGTGGCGGAGCGAGCGGCAGCGTCGCGCAGCGCGTCGCCAAAAAAACAGCGGGAGCGCACCGCGCTCCCGCCCGTGAGGCTCGGCCGGGTTAGTGGCCGATCTGCTTGCTGACCTGGTTTTCCTGCTGGTTGAGCGACTTCTGCTCGGCCTTGGTGATGTGGCCGCCATTGGTGCTCGCCATAGTGCGCTCTTCCTGGCGGATGGCATGATCCTCGGAGTGCAGCTTCGCCGCCTGCGCCTTGTTGATCTGGCCGTCCTTGACCTCGTTGTTGATGCGCTTGTTCTGGTTGGCAAGGCGCTTGTTCACCTCGGCGCGACGCGGATGATCCTTCTGCCACTGGGTCTCGTCCGCCAGTGCGCTGGTTGCGAGCCCGGCCAGCGCCAGGGTCGCGGCAGCGACGGTGAGGACGTTACGAACGGACTTCAACATGTGACTCTCCTCCCGAAACGGTTGTCTTAACGCGGGTCGCTATTGAGCCGCAACCCCCGGCTGTCTGGCGTTAACAACGTCGCAGGTTGCGAAGCGCTGACGTTGGTGACGGGAAGTTAACCGCGGCGGGAATGTGACCTGAGTCACAACCGCCTGACCGAGGCGAACGACTGACGAATGAGTGTCTGCGAATACCAACACCAACATCCAACAAGGGCCAGCGGCGCCGCGATTCTCCGGCTGCGGCTGCTTGGGGTACCGCTGAGCGGCGGCGCGCGAGCGATGGGCTCGGCGGGTGCCTGGTCGACGGCGCTGGCGCGGGCTGCGCGATCAGAGCCTCTACGGCACGCCGCTCGGGTTCCGCGGACGCGCTTATCCGGGAGATGGTTTCACCGCGGACTTCCGCACTAGAGGAAGCTCCGCTTACCCATCAAATCCGGCTCCGCCCACGCCGGGGAGTAAGATCTACACGGCCCGCGAACAGGTAGCACACGGGCGAGAGGAGCTGCCATGACACTCAACCGCCGTGACTTCGTTGCCTCTGTCGGCTGGTCATTCCTCGCGAGCTCCGCGGCGCGTGGCGCAGCGCCTCAGTCGGCGGCGCCCGCTGTCGCCAAGGACTACTCTGACTGGTCGGCGGTGCGCGCTGAGTTCGACCTCTCGCCCGAGTGGCTGCATTTTTCGCAGTTCTACATCGTCTCGCACCCCCGCCCGGTACGCGCCGCGATTGAGCGCTACCGCCGGATGCTCGATGCCAACCCGTTCACCACGGTCGAGCACGGCATGGGGTTCGAGGCGTTTCTTGGGGGAGCGCCAGAGGTGAGCCGACCGGAGCGGGTGCAGCGTGCAGCC
>Ga0187783_10004620_pt1 | contig 10183 bp, 7 predicted proteins | sample 1015_SJ02_MP02_2_FD_132471 | JGI IMG/M metagenome (GOLD analysis project Ga0187783, IMG submission 132471) | Tropical peat soil microbial communities from peatlands in Department of Meta, Colombia - 1015_SJ02_MP02_20_MG | ecosystem: Environmental > Terrestrial > Soil > Wetlands > Peat | place...
ACGGCTGAAAAAGTGATGAGCGTGGAGCCTTCCCGATCGGCAGCGAGTGTCTTCTCCCGGCGGCCAGTCTCCGTACCCTCACGCGGCAGAATTCGGGACACTAAGCAGACCACCTAGCCTCCTGGTTGCCAACCGAACAAAATTTGATCCAAACGCGGGTAAAACATGCGACTTGCTTCAAAAGCCTATAAGAGTGCGCTGGTTCTGCTAAGTATCCCCATAATCCTTGCTGATTTTTTCCGACAGGAAACCGGCCGGGAATACGGTGTCGATCTCTGGGCCAAGATCAAATTGCTCTTGGCCGCGAGAAAGAACGAACGCGAGATCACGGGCGCGTCGAGTTTCATTGAGCATTTGGTGATGGCAACTCATATTCTCAGGGTTCCGAAGAGTCTGAAAGGCTCAGTGGTGGAGTGCGGTTGCTACAAGGGGAGGAGCACAGCCAGCCTTTCGCTGGTATGCAAGTTGTGCGATCGCGATCTGGAGGTCTTCGATTCCTTTCAAGGTCTGCCGGAGCCAGCGGCGGATGACAAGGTGCATCAGAGTCTCAATTATCCCGAGCTCGCCACTTATTCGGCGGGGGCTTTCTGTGGCACCTTACAGGAAGTTCAGGAGAATGTACGTCGCTTTGGTGACATCTCGGTTTGTAATTTTCATTCTGGTTATTTCGATAAGACCACACCAAACTTCGACCGCGCTTGTGTTTTCGTTTTCGTTGATGCGGATCTGAGGGAATCCGTCGAGGCGGTAGTTAGGAATCTGTGGCCGCGCCTGCTGGATGGGTGCAGTTTCTTCACGCACGAGGCAGAGCAACTGGAGATCGCCTCGCTGTTCTACGATAAATGTTGGTGGAAGAATCAATTCAGTTGCGACGCTCCCGGATTAGTTGGCGCCGGAAATGGGCTTGGGTTGATTCCTGCTCGAGGCGGGTATAGCAGCCCAATCGGATACACCACAAAAAATCCCGATCACGCTGCTTTCGCCATCAACATTCAGAGGGGCGTCGAGATTCCCTCACAGGCCCGAATCGAAAAGGATTGAATCGCGAGAGGAGCACAGGAGACAGTTGGCCTAGGTCGGCTGGCTGTCGACTGAACTAGAGGCTTATGTACGAGACAGAAACAAATATCAAGACTGCATCGCTATCAGAAATTCCGTTGGAGGTAGGCGACGCATTCAGGGGTCTCAACGGAAAGATTCTGTCACGCACACTGATTTCGTGGGGAGAACACTGCACGGAATGCGGTTGGCCGACGTGTTATTCCACCTGCGAACTGTATGCGCCCAGAGAGGACTTGAAATGCCGACGATTCGTCGACGGCATGGTGCGTGTTGATTGCGACGGATCGGTAAACGGCTATTTGTTGAAGGTCAGCTTCAAGCGTTGGGGTAAGCTGTGGGCACGAGGGAATTTTCGCCTCTTTTCACCAACAGACGCCGCCCGGATAGAGCGCAGAGACTACCGAATTGGTACGACACTGCAGCGCTTACCTTTGCCCGAAGGAGTCAAAAGAAACGCTGCGCTGAAACGCTATGCGTTTAAGAAAAGACTTGCGAGCAGGGGAATCGATCACCGGCCTTCTCCGATGAGTTTTCTGCTCGAGTGCTACAACCCTAGTTCCGATGCAGTCCGACTTTCCGTGACGATCCGAACACTCTATCGCGAGCGGCCCGTGCCATTTCCCAATCTTGTTCAGCTCGCTCCAGGATTCCGGAGTGCGAGAGAACTGAAAGAATCGAAGATTCCATTCCAGAGTCTCATCGAAGTTCCCCCTGGCTTTCATCGCGCGAGGATCCCTTTTGACGAAATCTCACCTGTGATTGACGCGCGCGCTCCGTTCGCCATCGATATCACACCGAACGAGGCCCCCGAGGGCGTCACTCTCTATTTCGGGGCGATGGACTTCGTTACTGAGCTGGAACCAAGAACTAGAAAGACAAAGAAGATCAAGTGCGTTATCTGGGATTTGGACAATACGATCTGGGACGGGATTCTTGTAGAAGACGGCGTCGACAATCTGCGTCTGCGACCAGGCGTCGTTGAGTTGATCCGTGCTCTGGACCAGCGGGGAATTCTTCATTCGGTAGCAAGCAAGAACAGTCATGATGACGCAATGCGAGCGATCAAAGGCTTTGGGCTTGAGGACTATTTTCTGCATCCGCAAATATCGTGGCAGCCGAAGAGTGAGGGCGTAAAGGCGATCGCCAAGGCCCTGAACATTGGGATGGACACGTTTCTCTTCGTGGACGACTCAGAATTCGAACGTCAGGAAGTACAGATCGCGTGCCCTGGAGTCAAGGTCCTCGATGCAGTCAGATATCAAGAGCTGCCCGAAATGGAAGAGTGCAACGTGCCGGTCACAGCAGAAAGCGCCTCGCGAAGAAAGCTTTATCAAGTCGAGACAAGCAGGCAGGTTGTTGCCGAGAAGTTCGGTGACGACTATCTATCATTCCTGCGTCACTGCAAGATCAAGCTCAAAATTTCGCGGTTGACTGAGGAAAGTTTGGAGCGAGTCCACGAACTTGCCACGCGCACCAATCAGATGAATTTCTCAGGCAATCGGTACGGCCGCGACGTACTTAGAAAAATCATCGCAATGCCCTACCTCGATACGTTCGTGCTCGCTTGTGAGGATGTGTTCGGAAGCTACGGCGTGGTCGGTTTCTCGATCGTTGACAGGCGTGAGCCTCGTATGACGGATCTCATGTTCAGTTGCCGCGTTCAATCGAAACGTGTGGAGCACGCTTTCCTGTCCTTCATTATCAGCAAATATTCCAGCGAATCCGAAAAGGACTTTCTCGCTAGCTATCGAAAGACGGGAAAAAATGCACCCTCCGGACAGGTGTTCATGGACTTGTGTATGCAAGAAATCGGAAACACTGATGTAGTATTGCTGTTGACGTTCCCACGGAGTCAGAAGCCGCCCGATGATGGAATCGTCTCCATCGAGGTGGTAGACAACGCTCCGATTTCGGACTAATCCGGGCCACTGTCAGTCGTGGTGGAACCCGGAGCTCGGGTTGCAGCGACGGTATTTTGACATTGGAAATGACACCCGTATGTCTCACGGAGTTACTCACTGTCCCTCGGTAAGCTAGGGCCGTGAGTCCTCATCGCACGGTCGATCAAGATTTGGTACAACCAAGGAGGACGAATGGACCGAACAGCAACAGGTAGCGCCAAGAGTCATGTGGCGTACGCTCTGGTGACGCCGGCTTGGAATGAAGAAGCACTTATTGATCTGCCGATCCGAGCGGTGATCGCCCAGACGATTCCTCCTCGTAGATATGTTGTTGTCAGCGACGGATCGACCGATCGTACTGATGAAATCGTACAATCTTATTCGGCAAAGTATCCGTTCGTTCAGCTGTACCGAATGCCCGAGCGACACAAACGCAGTTTCGCAGCGCAGGTGGATGCGATCAACGCTGGCTACGAGCAGATTCGCAATCTGGAATTCGATTTTGTTGGAAATCTCGATGCGGACATCACTTTTGAGCCCGACTATTTTGAGCGTTTGTTTCAGGAATTCCAGAAGGATCGTCGCTTGGGAATGGCCGGCGGCACCATTCACGACAAGAAAGGCAACGAGCTAGTGCCGAGGAGGCTCAACCGGCCGCATTCGGTCATGCATGGTGTTCAAATGTTTCGGCGCGAGTGTTTTGACGCCTTGGGTGGCTACACGCCTCTTCCTCACGGATCACCCGACTGGCATGCGGAGGTGAGCCTACGAATGCGTGGTTGGGACGTCCGCTCGATTCCCGGCTTGAGAGCTGTCCAGCATCGACCTAATGGCGGGGCGGGCAGTTTCACCTGGTATTTCTATAGGCAAGGTCTGGCGGACTATTCTTTGGGAACTCATCCGCTCTTCGAGTTGTTTAAAGTTGCCCGTCGACTTCCGTCGAAACCATACATTCTGGGCGGACTCGCTGAACTTGCGGGTTTTGTCCACGCGTATTGCAGGAGAGACCAGAGAGCTGTTCCTGACGACTTTGTGCGCTTTCTCCGAAAGGAACAACTAGGCAGACTGCATCTTTCCGTCCGGCGCAGGACGGCTTGACGTCAGAAATGCCCGCCTGAACTTCGGCAGTCTGCCTCGCAGAAGCGTCTGAGGGGCCAACTATGATTCAAGCGAGCGGTCTAGAAGGGCAGACCAAAACGGCGATGGACAAGACGAATGTCGGTGTTTCGGTGATTATCGTCACGTGGAACGCCAAAAAATATATTGGGGATTGTTTGAAATCAGTACAAGACCAGCACACGGGTCTGTCGATGGAAATAATTGTTGTGGATAACGCCTCGACGGACGGCACGCCCGATTTGGTACGGGACCAGTTTCCCGGTGTCAAGCTCATCGAAAACGAAAAAAATCTTGGCTTCGCCAAAGGCAATAACGTCGGCATCCGCGAGAGCAAGGGAAGGTATCTTTTCCTCATCAATCCGGACGTGATTGTGCTTCGCGGCTGCATCGAGAGCCTCATCGCCCACTTGGAGCATGATACTTCCATTGGGCTGGTCGGGCCGCGAATGCTGGATGCGGATAGGATCGTTCGAAGATCGACGATGCGTTTCCCCACGCCCTGGAGCGCCTTTTGCCGCGCTCTCGCTCTGGACGCGATCTTCCAGGGATCTAAGACATTTGGTGCGTATTTGATGAGCGACTTCAAGCATGACCAGACCTTGAACGTTGACATTTTGAATGGATGGTTCTGGGGTACTAGACGTGACGCTTTGAATCGCGTCGGTGGGCTCGACGAACAGCTATTCATGTACGGAGATGACCTCGACTGGTCCTACCGGTATTACCAAGCGGGGTATCGCCGCTTGTACTGTGCAGACGCGGAGGCCATTCATTTCGGAGGGGGGACGACTGCCAAGGCCCCCGTTTACTTCTACATTGAGAGGCAGCGTGCAGACATTCAATTCTGGAAAAAGTATCACGGGCGCTTGGCGGTGGCTTTCTATCTGCTGACCGTTTTGCTCAACGAATCGATAAGGGTTTTAGGCCACGGCATCGTCTATATTTTCAGTAAGTCCGGTCGTCCCGGTGAGGCGTACAAGGTCAGCCGGAGTTGGGCTTGCATTTGGTGGCTGTTGGGCATACGGTCAAATGAGACGACGACAGCGTAAGTAACTGGGTTTGTGACTGGGCTTCGTTTCTGGGCTCAACTGAATGCCTTCAGGAAACAGGCTACCGTTGTAAGTAACAAGGACTTCCGGAAGGTTTTGACTTCCTATCACAAGAGAGTCGGAGACGGGAGATGCGGCGGTTACTGAGGGGAGAAGTTCGACGAGTCGGTCCATCTTGGCTTCGGCAATTCATATGGGACGCTGAATTTCGCATAGGGAAGTGGGACTTTTTGAGGCCGCCCGAAGGCCTCGTCGAGCTTCTGGTTTCGACGATGAATCCCGGCTCAAGTCTCTTAGACCTCGGTTGCGGAACTGGCGGCCTGATAGCATCGTTGCGTTCTCGGGGACGTGTCGGACCCTTTGTCGGTGTTGACATCTCAAATCAGGCGCTTCGCTTGGCCGCCCGACGAGGTCTCGGCAATTGCCGTTGGATTCACGCGGACCTCCGGGACTTTACGACGGACACGAAATACGACGTCGTGACAATCGTCGAGGCAATTTACTACCTTGATTTGGAAGTTGCGGCAGAGTTTCTCCGACGCGCCAAGACTTTCTTGACTCCCACTGGTGTCATCGCGATAAGAGTGCATAGTCGAGATGAATACAAAGACTACTCGGACGTCATAAGGTCAATTTTGCCCGGCTCGAGGGAGTTTCCGACCGATGATGTAGGTCTATACTTTGTCTTTCGCGCCGATGGGCGCTACGACTCGATTCCTTCGGGTAAGGCTGCTGTCGCCGCGGGGCAGTGACGTTTTGCTTTTTCCCCGCTTGGCCAATGCGTGGATGATGGCAACAGCTGCGAGCATCGCTTCCACGATCCCAGGAACTCTGACTCACCCGATCGAAATCCCAAGCTCAAGTATTGTATGGGATGCATCTAGTGACTGCAGGGGATTTAACTCAGTAAGGCGGCCAATCGCCTGAACGGCAAAATGCATTGCTATAACAATTGCACTTCGGTCCGCGGGCACGAGGTGTTCTCACCATACGAGTAATAATCGTTGCAGACCCGAGGTGCTCTGTTGAGCGTTCGCAAACACCTCCGTATGCTGTCAACGCCGAGACCGTCGGTATGTTCATTCGGACGCTCAGAATGAGAAGCCTTGCAGATTTCGACAAAGCTTGTTTGACCTGACGCGGCTCGGCGGCAAGTGCGAGCGTATCCCCGTGCTGGGTGTCTATTTGACCAGCCGGGGGGCAGTCATAGACCGAAGCTCATGATGGATCCGCGGCAATGACTCTTACAGCGAAAACACGTATGAGCCCGTCCGAAGAATCGGGACTTGCGGGTAACGTCCAGATAGAAACGTTGCGCTTTGAACGGAGACCCCTTGGCCTCCAGATAGTTCAGAATGTCGTTTTTTCGGCCTTTCGAAAGTTAGTGATCGGCCCGATCTACTTGCTGCTGGTTCCCTTCATCCTGCACAGAGTGGGAGCGGTTGGGTACGGGACCTGGTCGATTTTCGGAAGTGTCATCGGTCTGGGTTGGCTTCTCGACATGGGGATCGGACCCAGTGTTACGAAGCATGTTGCAGAATCCAGGGGGCGTGGCGACAGTTCACAGATCCGCCGCCTGTTGAATACAAGCTGCGCCTTATATCTGTTGATTACGATGGTCTCGGTGTGCGCTCTATGGGCCTTTTCTGGAGTGATCATCCACCAGCTTTTTCGGGGGCAGGAGGCTCCGCCGATTTCCGACCTCCGAGCCCTATGGGTGCTGGTTTTGCCCATTATCGCAGTAGATTTGTTGTCAAAGCCGTTCATGGCGGTGATCACCGGTTGCCAGCGCATGGATCTTGGCAACGTCCTGCTCTTTTGCGGTAGCGCGTGCAACGCAGTTCTGATCGTCGTTTTCCTCTGCGCCGGCGGGAAACTGCGAGGGCTGTTGTTCGCAGCGTTGCTAAGCGCACTTTTAAGTTTACTAATAACTATCGTAATGGTGCGCCGTCTGTTCCCTTCGATCACGCCGAATCCGTTCGCATGTGACATCCCCACCTTGAGGATGCTTTGCTCTTTTAGTCTGGGACTCTACGCAGGGAACTTGATGACAACCGTTCAGAGCCAAGTAGAGAAATTGTATTTAGCGCGGTTAGTTGGGGTTGTACCGGTCGGTTGGTACAGTATGGCAAGTGAAGCGGCCTCGAAAGTTCGGAGGATGCCGGACTTGTTACTCGGACCCGTCATGGCGGCCACCTCTGAGCTGGATGCCGCCAATGAACGGAGCAAAGTTGCCGAACTATACTATCGTGCTCATAAGTATCTCGCCGTCACTGCGGTTCCGCTCGTGATATTCGCGGTGGTTAGCGCGAAACTCCTGGTAAGTCTTTGGCTGGGAGCCGAGCTGAGCTTTGTTGCAATTCCTTTCGCTCTCCTAGTGGTTGGGAATTTCTTTCCCCAGGTCGGGGCACCCACTTACTTCGTACTCGTCGGGCGTGGGATTCTGCGACCGACGGTCTATACTGCATCCCTCGCAGCAGTATTAAATGTCGTCCTCAGTTTTGTGTTCATTAAGAGGTGGGGGTTCCTTGGAGCTGTGTGGGGCACGATCGTTCCGATGGTCACAAGCACCGTCTATTTCTTTGTGGCGAGCCGGCCGTACTTCGAAAGCTCCTTTCGCGAAATGTTGCGTCGTGCATATCTTACGCCGTTCTTGTGCTCTCTCGCGGCATCTGTGGGAATGTACGCGGCCAGCGATTTGAAGCTGCGCTTGTGGCTCCATCTTGTAGTTGCGTTCACGATTTATGGAGCTGTCTATCTGACCGGATTGGGCCTGACACGCTTCTTCGACGAATTTGATTTCGATAAAGCGGAAGGATACGTATCCTTTCTGCGAGTTGTTCGACGGGTGATGCCAATAGCACGTCGAGCAGAGAGTTAGCAGCAATACTGTGACCGCACATCCTCTATTCTCCTGTTGCGGGAGGTATCCAACGCCCTCAGTGGCTGGGGGCACAGGACAACACTGCAAGGTGGTTTTTCCTGCCTGCCGCGGCGTGCAAATCGAGGGATCCCGAGGACTGCCATGAAGGTTTCGGCCTTAATCCCTACTTTTAATCGCCGCGGCTTCGTCCTTCGGGCCATCGAGAGCGCGTTGACTCAAACGGTGCCGGTCGACGAGGTGATTGTCGTTGACGACGGTTCGACTGACGGAACGGCTGAGATCATTCAAGAGCGTTATGCCAATCAAGTGCGCTTGGTTCGACAGGCAAATACCGGTGTGTCGGGCGCGCGTCTACGTGCGATTCGGGAAGCAAGTGGCGACTGGGTTGCTTTTTTGGACAGCGATGACGAGTGGGTGCCTGATAGAAACTGCGTTTTCACAGAAGCCGCGAAGAGCCTTCCTTCCGATGTGGCATGGATCTTCGGCGACGTTCGCCTTGTCCACGATGAGGGAGATGCCGAGACGATTTTCAGTAGGTTTGGACTGCGGCTCGGTGGAAGCGTTCAGGTCTTTCAGAATTCTATGTCGGTGCAGTACCCGTTTCAATTTGGCCTGTTACAGGCCAGCCTCATACGCAGAAGCACATTGCTTGAAGTCGGCGCTTTCGACGCCGGGCTGAATCACAGCGAAGATTTTCTCGCAGGTGTCCAAGTTGCTTGCCGGTGCAAATTTGCTGCAGTGCAGCCGGTCGTCACCCGAATGCACCGCACGTCAGATTTGAAGGGGAGTTCGCTTGACCTGGCAGGACGAAATAGCCCCGACTACTACCGCGCTCGGATGATGGCGTATTCCCTAATTCAAGAATCTGGCTGGGAGGGGCGATGGGGGGAGTTCTATGCAGAGGCCGTCCGTGGGTTATGTAAGTCTCTTGCTGCACAGGGGAAAGGTATTCGGCGTACTTCACTTGAGCAATTTCGATACGGTCTCACAGGGAAGGCAATCGCGTTCGAGTGCGCTGCAGTGCTGGGAGGTCCCGGGATGAGGCTTTGGCAGTCGATCGGCAGGCTTTCTCGTGGGATACGTGGGCAGGCGGACACAACACACTTCGAGATTGGATGGAATTCATAACTGAGCCGAAGTGGTTTCTCGGGCGCTCGGCAAAGGGTCCAACTCAACGTAAGTCAAAATCGATTTGATCGAAAGCGATGACGGCCCCGAGGCCAGAACTGCTCCCAAACTCGGAGGACATTCCAGTGGGAGGCGGTTCGTCGCGACGAACTACGCAGGCGCTTCGGCTGCAGAGAAACGAGTCATGGAAGCAGCGCAGTACGAGCTCGTTGCGCTAACGCTCACAATATGTGTGGCCGCCGAGGCAGTTTTCGACAGAAGTCCGGGATGGTCGAACACGCAGACACGGTGAACATTCAAATCATCAACCCGTTGTTGGACGACCGTTGGCGCGACTTCGTCGCGCGACACCCGCGAGCTTCGGTATTTCACGAAAAGGGTTGGCTCGAAGCGCTGTCGCGCACTTACGGTTATGAGCCCTATGTGCTCACCAGCGCGCGCGATGGCGAGCCAGTGAATAACGGCGTTGTTTTCTGCCGCATATCCAGCTGGATTACCGGGACCCGGCTTGTTTCGCTACCATTCGCTGATCACTGGGAACCGTTGGTAGACAATGCGTGTGAATTAAATGAGCTGATGACCTTCTTTCGCTCGGCGCACGACCAGCACGCACCTCGATATGTCGAAATCCGGCCCTTAACGACGATTCACGACATCGGTCGCGGCTGGCAGCCGACCAGTTTATATTGGTATCACGAGCTTGATATGCAACCAAGTTTGGATTGTATCTTTCGGGGACTCCACAAGAATTCTTTTCGACGAAAAATTCGGAGAGCCCAAATCGAACACTTGAGTTATGACGTTGGTCGCTCGGAAGCGCTTATCGACGAATTCTATCGCCTTTTGCTGATTACGAGAAGACGCCACCGACTACTCCCCCAGCCTCGCGCTTGGTTCAAGAACTTGATGAAATGCATGGGTGATAAGGCGCAAATCAGGGTGGCTCGCAAGGATGGAGTTCCAATCGCCGCGATGCTCACTTTACGGCATGGGCCGTGCGTCGTTTTCAAATATGGTTGCTCAGACGCTAGGTTCCATCG
>Ga0187783_10004621_pt1 | contig 10183 bp, 7 predicted proteins | sample 1015_SJ02_MP02_2_FD_132471 | JGI IMG/M metagenome (GOLD analysis project Ga0187783, IMG submission 132471) | Tropical peat soil microbial communities from peatlands in Department of Meta, Colombia - 1015_SJ02_MP02_20_MG | ecosystem: Environmental > Terrestrial > Soil > Wetlands > Peat | place...
CCAACTGGTATCCGTTCGCGCTGCTGGCTGCTGCAGGCCTCTACGCGGCCCCCTTCTAGTCAGTCAACGACGGTCTGGGACTGTTCCCTAAGGAAGGTCAGCAGGTAGTTGGGACCGCCGATCCCCTTTCCCGTCGACCCGCTCGCGTTCCAGCCGACGAATGTCTGCGCACCCGGCCAGGCACCCGTCGTCGACCCACCCCTCCTGTTCGCGTAGACGACGCCGAACCGCACTCTGTCCATGAACTCCCCGACCTCCTTCACGTCTTCCGAGAAGATACCTGCGGTCAGGCCGTAAGGTGTGTCGTTTGCTAACCTGATCGCCTCCTCGAGGTCTCGGACCTTCGCCACCGCGACGAAGGGGAGGAAGATCTCGTCACTGAAGAGCGCGTGGTTCACCGGTAGGCCAACTATCACAGTCGGCTGAACGTAGAATCCTTCGCGGAAGATACCGCTCTTCAGGACGTTCCCTCCGATCAGGACTCTGCCTCCGGACGAGACGGCGGCCTTGACGGCAGACCTGAACCTCTTGACGGCGGCCTCGTTGATCACGGGTCCCATGAACGTCTCCTTCCTTCTCGGGTCCCCGACGACGACCGCCTTAGCTCGCCGCTTCAAGCCATCGAGAAATTCGTCGTATACCCCGGACTGGACGTACGCCCTGGAAGTGGCGCTGCACTTCTGCCCGTCGTAGCCGAACGCAGACCTGACGGTACCCTCAACGGCCTTCTCCAGGTCGGCCCTGTCGGTGACGATCGTCGGGTTCTTGCTCCCCATCTCTAGAAGTATCGGCTTGGGGTACTGCTGGTCCGAAAGGAACTCGTGGTACAGCTTCATGCCGACGTCCCTCGAACCAGTGAAGGCGATGCCAGCGACCGCGGGGTTCTTGGTGAACTCTTCCTCGAAGTTCCCCCCAGGGCCGGTGACGTAGTTGACCACGCCGCGTGGGACTCCGCTCTCCACGTAGCATCGATAGAGCATCAGCCCCGTGAGGGGGGCTTCGCTCGTCGGCTTCAGGACGACTGTGTTCCCCGTTATGAGGGCGCCGAGCGCCATTCCGTTCGCGAGCATGAAGGGGAAGTTGAACGGCGAGACTATTGGCCACACCCCGAGAGGCTTCGCCACCATCTTTCCCTTCTCACCTGGTCCTCCTGATCCCAGCTTCTCGACGTAACCGTTGTGCGACTCCATCACCCCGGCGTAGAGGTTCACGACGTCGACGGCTTCCCAGCACTCCGCCAGCGCTTCTGACCTGTTCTTGCCGACCTCGTAGGTGATTCTTGCAGCGATGTCGAACTTTCGCTCGTCGATCAAGCTGGCGACCTTCCTCATCACCGCCACCCGCTTCCTCCACGGCGTAGCGCTCCAGCCTTCGAACGCATCCCTAGCAGCCTCGACCGCGGCCTTGGCGTGAGACCTCGTACCGACTTGGAAGCGACCGACGATGACCGAGGTGTCCATGGGGCTATGATGTTCGAACTCCTCGTCCGCCCACACCTCCTTAGAGCCGATGTGCATGGGATACTTCTTTCCCAGCTCTTTCTCGAAGCGCTCGAGAGCCGCTTCGTACTTCGGGTGAATCGACTCGTCCGCAAGCAGTGTTACGTACGTTATCTTGGCTGTCTTTGAAGGCACACTCGCCGCGGCCCGATTCGTCTACTTAACGCTTAGGCCATGATCGCCCGAGGTCCCCCGAGCCGAAAGCCTCCCCGAAGGCGAGGGCGACTTGCCGAGACACCTCGTCTCTCACCCTCGAGACATCCACCCGCCTGCCGAGCACCATGGCCATGGAAGTCATGGCCGCTGGGTCCAGGCCGCACGGTCGTATCAGGTCAAAGTAGGAGAGGTCTGTGTTGACGTTGAGGGCGAATCCGTGGTAGGAGACCCATCCCGAGACGGCCACGCCTATGGAGGCGAGCTTCTTCCCGGTCACCCAGACACCCCTGTGCCCGTCAAGCCTTCCCGCCGCGATACCGAACTGCCCCACCGCCCCTATTATCGCCTCTTCGATCAAACTGACGAAGCGCCTCACGTCGTGGTCTTCTATCCTGAATATCAGGTAACCGACCAGTTGACCGGGGCCGTGATATGTCGCATCCCCCCCGCGTTCTACTTCGTACACGGGTATGCTCTGTGGTTTGAGGTTGGGGGCGGACGTCTTTCTTCCGAGGGTGATGACGTGGTCGTGCTCCAGGAGAAGAAGCGTGTCGGGAATCCTGTCCTCCGTTCTCATCTTTACGAGACGCCTCTGAAGGCCGAGTGCCTCACCGTATTCTACGGTCCCCAGGTCGAACACGTTGCCTGTCATATCTTCATCTGGTGTATCGGACTGCCAGACGCAGACTCTGCCGCCTCCATCAGCGCCTCGGAGAGAGTCGGATGAGGGTGGACCGTCAGAGCTATGTCTTCGACGGTCGCGCCCATCTCCATCGCCAGTGCGACCTCGCTGATGAGGTTCGATGCATCCGGACCGACTATCTGCACACCTACGACGAGCCCGTCTTTCGCCCTGGAGACGACCTTCACGAAGCCTTCGGTCTCCCCCGTCGAGAGCGCCCTCCCAAGGGCGGAGAACTGGAACCTCGTCCTCTTGACTTCCACGCCGGCTTCCGCGGCCTTCGCCTCTGTGATCCCCACCGACGCGACTTCTGGGTCGGTGAAGATTGCGTCCGGCATCGCCCTCCAGTCGGCGGCGCTCGGGAGTCCCGCGATGCACTCTGCGGCCACGATTCCCTGCTTCGAAGCCTTGTGGGCGAGCAGCGGAGGTCCGCTCACGTCGCCAATCGCGTAGACGCCGTCGACGTTGGTCATCATTCGTTGGCTGGCAAGGATGAATCCGCGCTGGTCTGTCTTGATGCCTAGGCCAGCGATGTTCATGCCCGCGGTCCTCGGCCGTCTCCCGACGCTGACTAGGACCTTGTCGGCGATTATGGATATGGGGCCCACGGGCGTCTCGAGTTCGACCTTGGCCACGCCTGACGACTTCGTCAGGGAGGTGACCTTCGAGCCAAGGAAGACTTTGGCCCCTCTCGCCTCGAGCTTCTTCTGTACGACGCGGACGACCTCGGGGTCGCTCCCCGGGAGAAGCTGAGCCATCAGCTCCACGACGGTCACCTGACTCCCAAACTTCTGGTACATGCACGCAAACTCAAGGCCGATTGCACCTCCCCCGACCACGAGCAGCCGCTTCGGCGCAGAGGTGAGTTCCAGAGCCTCCTTTGAACCGATCACCACCTGGCCGTCCCTTTCGAGCCCTTGCAGCTGAATCGGCTCGGTGCCCGTCGCGATAACGATGCTTCTAGTCGGGATCTCTTCCCTACCAGACTGGGTCGTTACCGCTATCCTGTCCTTCGTCAGGATCTCGGCGCTTCCCTTGATGATCGTCACGTGGTTCCCCTTCAGGAGCGCCTCGACGCCCGAGACGAGCTTGGAGACGACCTCTGACTTCCACTTCTGCATCTGCACGTAGTCGAGAGATACCCCGTCCGTCTTCAGGCCGAACTTCTCTGCCTCCTTCAGCCTGTCCACGAGCTTGGAGACGGTGATGAGCGATTTCGAAGGTATGCAGCCATAGTTCAGGCACTCTCCGCCGAGCTTGTCTGGCTCGATGATGATCGTCCTGAGGCCGAGCTGTCCTGCCCTAATGGCGCACACATATCCCCCCGGTCCACCACCAATGACGGCTACGTCAGCGTCCATCCGTCTCAAATGTGCGCGGCCCCACGACTGGATTAAAGCTTGCTGGGGATTCGTCTACAGGACGGCGGAGAGCAGCTTCTTCGTGTCCTGAAGCGTCTCGATCACCGATGTGGTGAACCTTGCCGCGTAGGCACCGTCGAAGACCCTGTGGTCAAAGCTCAGGGAGAGATACATCATGTCTCGGACCTCGACCTTTCCGTCTCTCACGACGGGGCGCTTCTCTATCCTTGCGGTCCCGAGTATCGCGACCTCGGGCTGGTTGATGATGGGCGTGGCAAAGAGTCCTCCTATCGAACCGACGTTCGTTATCGTGAACGTGGAACCTCTTACGTCATCCAGCCCGAGCTGGCCGCTCCGGCTCTTCGTCGCCAGCTGCTCTATCTCTCCGGCGATGGAGAAGACGTCCTTCCTATCTGCGTCCTTCACGACGGGAACTATCAGTCCCTGCTCGGTGTCAGTGGCAATCCCGAAGTTGTAATACTTCTTCAGTATGATGTTGCCTCCCTGTTCGTCCATGGAGGAGTTCACGTAGGGGAATTCCTTCAAGGACGGTACCAACGCCTTGACGATCAGCGGAAGGAATGTGAGCTTGACTCCCCTCTTCTCTGCGCTGGACTTGAGCGCCTCCCTGAGGACAATGAGCTCGGTCACGTCGGCCTCGTCAACGTGTGTGACGGTCGCCGAAGCAAGAGAGGATTTCAGCATCCTCTCTGCGATCGTCCTCCTCAAGCCCCTGAGCGGGATCAACTCTTCGGGTCCGCCAGCGCGGTGCGCCTGCTCCGCCGGCTTATCCTCTGGAGGCTTCGTGACCACCCTGGAGCCAGCGGCAGCGCTCTGGACGTCTTGGTCCGTCACCCTCCCCTGCGGTCCCGTGCCCTTCACCGTCGCTATGTCCACTTCGAGTTCTCTCGCAAGCCGCCTGGTAGCCGGCGCGGCAAGGACCGCTGAGAAGGGGGAGGCAATAGTCGACATCTGCCTAGGTTCAGCGCTCTGCGTGGGAACGGGTTGAGGATTCGCTGGCATGGGAGCAGGCTGGCCGCCCTTTTCCTCGATCACCACTATGGTCTGACCCACCTTGGCGATCTCTCCCTCCTTGACCGATATCCTTGCCACGGTGCCAGTCCTGGGAGAAGGTATCTGGACGTTCACCTTGTCTGTCATGACCTCCACGAGCGGCTGGTCCTCGTTGACCTGTTCTCCCTCGCGCACCATCCACTTCAGGATCTCGCCCTCGGAGACACCCTCGCCTATGTCGGGTAGCTTGAATTCGTAGGTCACGACCGTGTTTCGAGACGTCAGAGCGCTATTAGTGTTTTGGCAGACTCAGTAGGTCGTCAGCCCCAGCGCGGCCTTCACAATCCTGTCCTTGCTGGGGAGGTACTGGTCCTCTAGCTTGGCGAGGGGGACGACCGTGTCGAAGCCGGTGACACGTTTGATCGGCGCCCGAAGGTGGTCGATGGCCCTGTCGGCGACCACAGCCGCAATCTCCGCTCCGACCCCGAGGCTCTTTGGCGCTTCGTGCACGATGACAAGCCTTCCCGTCTTCGCCACAGAACCGAGCACCGTATCGAAGTCGAGCGGCGAGATCGTCCTGAGGTCTATGACATCGGCTGATATCGAATTCTCTGCTCGCAGGGAGTCAGCGGCCTGAAGGGTTGGCACCATCATCGCGCCGTAAGAGACCAGCGTGAGGTCGCCGCCCTCTCTTACGACCCTTGCCTTGCCGATGGGAACTGTGTACTCCTCTTCGGGAACGTCCATCTTCGGCGAGTCGTAGAGCCTCTTGGGCTCCATGAAGATGACAGGGTCCTCACCTCTTAGAGCTGAGGCCAGCAGGCCCTTCGCCTCGAACGCGTTGGACGGGATGACCACTGTGAGCCCTGGGGTGTGTGCGAAGTATGCCTCGGGCGAGTCGGAGTGATGCTCGGGTGCCTTGACCCCGCCCCCGTAGGGGAACCTGATCACACCACCCATCTTGAACCGACCCCTCGTCCTGTTCCTCATCCTGGCTACGTGGCCGAAGATCTGGTCGAACGCGGGGAGACTGAAACCCTCGAACTGGAACTCCCCGACCGGGACCATCCCCCCAATCGCAAGACCGACGTACAAGCCGGCTATGCCGAGCTCAGCGAGTGGAGTGTCGAAAACCCTGTCTGGACCGAATTCGTCCTGGAGACCCTTAGTCACCTGAAAGACGCCGCCGTTCTTCCCGACGTCCTCACCGAACACCACTATCCTGCCGTTCCTGTCCATCTCCTGCCTGAGGGCCATGTTCACGGCGTTTCTGATGTTCACTCCTGGCTTGCCGCCTGAGATGGTCGGCTCCGGACCGGGCCGGAAGGGCTCGAACCCCGCCGAAGTCCCGAAGGCTTCGGCCATCTCGTCGAGAAGGCTCTGTGGAGGAAGGCTGAACATGTAACGGAACATCTCGCGGGGGTCGACTGGCGAGAGCGCTCTGAACGCTCTGACTGCCTCGTCTGTCAATGACTGGGCTTTCAGAAGGGCGGTCTGCTTGAAGTCGTCATCCAGCAGCCCCCGGGAGCGAAGGTATCTCTCGAACCTCAGAAGAGGGCTCTTCTTCTCCCAGGCTTCGACCTCGTCCTGCGCCTTGAGCTTGTTCGAGACGAGCTCAGCGGTGGTGTGCGGACCCATCCTGTAGGTGTTGAATTCCAGAAGGGTAGGACCACCTCCGCGCCGAGCCCTGTCCACCGCGAACTTGGTCGCTTCGTAGGATGCGAGGGCGTCGTTGCCGTCGACCACCATCCCTTCGAACCCGTAAGCGAGCGCCTTCTGAGCGAGGGTGGCCGATGCGGTCTGCCGTTCTCGCCTGACCGAGATCGCCCAGTGATTGTTTTCGACGACGAAGATGACTGGGAGGTCGTAGACACCGGCGAAGTTCAGGCCCTCGTGGAAGTCGCCCTTCGAGGTCCCCCCGTCCCCTGTCGACACCAAGACGACAACGTCTTCCTTCTGAAGGCGCTTCGCCAACGCCGTTCCCACCGCGTGGGGTATCTGCGTGGAGACCGGCACGGCGAGCGGGATCATGTTCAGCCCCTCTGGTATCTTCATGCCTCTCTCGTCGCCCCCCCAGTACTGCAGCAGGTTCACCCCGGGAAGACCGAATGAGATCATCCCTGCGGTGTCCCTGTACATCGGGACGTACCAGTCGGAACGGGAGAGAGCGGTCACGAAACCGACCTGGGCTCCCTCCTGCCCCTTGCAAGGCGCGTAGGTGCCTATCTCCCTAAGCGTCGACAAGTTCGTGCACTTCTCATCGAAGTGCCTGCCGAAGACCAAGAGTTCGTACATCCTCCTGAGCGCGTCCCCCGAGAGTCCAGGCTCTCGCCCGACAAGAACCCCCTCTGGGGTGAGCCTCTGGTACATGACGTCTTCCGGCCCCGTGAGTCCCAGGTCTGACTCGCTGAAGATCCGAGGCTTCTCTGCGTCTGACCTCTTGACAGGGGATGCCTCCGTCAACATTCCGCCGAGCCGGTCCGAAGGATATAAGATTGATTCAGGGCTGTCGGCCGCTCTCGATGGCCGATCTGATGAAGAACTCGCCCGCCCTGTAGCTGCTTCGGACGAGCGGGCCTGAAGCGACGTACCTGAACCCCATCGCCTCCCCTGCTTGTCTGTAGGCCTCGAACTGGGCTGGCGTGACGTATTCCTCTACGGGAAGGTGGCGGCGAGAGGGCCTGAGGTATTGACCGACTGTGAGAAAGTCGACTCCCGCGAGCCTGAGATGCCACATCGTCTGCCCGACTTCCTCCTCCGTCTCGCCCAACCCGACCATGATGGAGGACTTCGTGTACGTCATCGCGCTTAGCTTCTTGACGTTCCTCAGCACCGAAAGCGACTGCCAATACCCCGCCCTTCGGTCCCTGACACGTGACGTGAGCGAAAGGGTGGTCTCCACGTTGTGCGCGACCACGTCCGGGCGCGAATCGACGACGGTCTTGAGGGCTTCCAGGTCGTTTAGGAAGTCGGGTATGAGGACCTCGACCTTCGTCCCGGGACACCTTTCGTGAATGGCCTTGATCGTCTCCGCGAAGTGGGCTGCGCCACCATCCTGAAGGTCATCCCTGTCCACCGAGGTCAGCACCACGTAGCTCAGGTTCAGCTGCGAAAGGGCGAACGACACGCTTTCGGGCTCCAGGGGGCTCGGAGCTTCAGCTGGCCTCCCCGGAGCGACCATGCAGAATCTGCAGGATCGCGTGCACGTGTCTCCCATCAGCATCAGGGTGGCTGTCCCCCCGCCCCAACACTCGTGCACGTTTGGGCAATGGGCTTCTTCACAGACCGTGTGGAGGTTCAGCTCGTGGAAGAGAGTCTTGAGCTTATCGTGACTAGACCCTCCGGGAGGGAGGACCGTGAGCCATTCGGGCTTGGCTTCGCCACGCAATTCTAGCCGACGACTACCTTCAGCCTTTCAAATTCCTTTCCGGTGAAGATGCCGCCACACGCGTCGCAGCCTTCTACCTGGAATCCCGGCTCCAGGTCACGGTGCAGCGCGCACATCAAGTGGTTGAACCGGATGTAGTCGCAGACCTCCGTCATGATGCTGATCACATCTCTCTCGTCTGCCGTCCCAGAAGCGAGCATGTCGGCTATCTTGTCGGCTGACTTCGCTACTACCGGGTCTGATTCCAGGTCTATCATGATGCCGCGTGTCTTTCTGGAATAGTTGCTCACCGAGGCCTGGGTCACCTGAAGCTTGGTCGCGACCTGCTGCTGTGTCATGTGGTACTTTTCTTGAAGCCTCTTCGCGACCATCGCTCTGAGGGCTGGGAGCGCAGACTTCGAGACGATTTCGTACGGGTTCAGCATATTTTATGACCTATGTTATGGTCCCCGATATTTAAGGATGGAAGCGAGGTTTGAGCCTCGGGTCCGGGCTCGTTTTCACCACAATCTTACATACAAGTCGTGCCACGGGCATAATTCCTGCAAATGACAGAGGAGAGCGTCTTCGAGCTGTTTTCACCCCCCGTGGTCGAGGCCCTCAAGGAGAAGGGGTTCGACCTCCCCACGGACCCGCAGATGAAGCTCGTCCCGATAGTGAGGGCAGGGAAGAACGCCCTGCTGATGGCGCCGACGGGAACTGGGAAGACAGAGGCCGCGTTCCTACCGATTCTTGACGAGCTCGTAAGGGAGGGAGGCCCCCGGGAGAGGGGCACCAAGCTTCTGTACGTCACTCCGCTGCGCGCTCTGAACAGGGACATGCTCGACAGGATGCAATGGTGGTGCAAGAGGTTCGACATCAGGCTCGGGGTCAGACACGGAGACAGCACCCAGGCGGAGAGGTCGAACATGAGCATGGCCCCTCCCGAGATACTCATCACCACGCCGGAGACTCTTCAGATCATGCTGGTCGGAAGGCGGATCAGGGACAACCTTTCTACCCTCAGGTGGGTGATAATCGACGAAGTCCACGAGCTCGCCTCCGACAAGAGGGGGGCTCAGCTCGCGGTGGGGATGGAGAGGCTCAGGAGTGTGGCGAAGGGTGACCTCCAAGTCATTGGCCTCTCAGCCACGGTCGGCTCGCCGGAGCGTGTCGCAGAATTCCTCGTGGGGGAAGGCAGGAGCTGCGAAGTCGTGAGGGTCCCTGTTGAAAAGAGCCTTGCGCTGAAGGTGGTCTCCCCACACGCCACGACGATCGACGTCGAACTAGCAGAGGCCATCTATTCGTACCCTGATGTCGCCGCCAGACTGAGGACGATCAGGGAAGCCGTGGAGAGGTACAAGGCTGTCTTGGTCTTCACTAACACGAGGACGGAGGCCGAAGCGCTCGCGAGCAGGTTCAGGGTCTGGGACCCCACGCTCCCCGTTGGGATACACCACAGCTCTCTGTCGAGGGCGACCAGGGAAGCGGTGGAGAGGGAGCTGAAGGACGGTCGTCTGATGGGAGTGATCTGCACCAGCAGCTTGGAGTTGGGGATAGACATAGGTTTCCTGGAGTACGTCATCCAGTACAACTCGCCGAGGCAGGTCACCCGCCTGATTCAGAGGATAGGCAGGAGTGGGCACAAGGTGGGCCGGGTGTCGAACGGGATGATAATCGCGCAGGATTCGGATGACATCCTGGAGGCCTGCGTGTTGTGCCGGCGGGCCATGCTCGCGGAGCTCGAGCCGCTCCAGCCGGTCGAAGTCCCCTACGACGTCGCGATACACCAGGCGGCCGGGATGCTGATCGAGAGAAGTTCTTGGAAGCTGGACGAGATGCTCTCTGTGTTCCGAAGGAGCTTCCCCTACTCAAGGCTGACGGAAGAGAGGTTGAAGAGGGTCCTGAACTACATGCGGGAGAGGTACCCGAGGCTCGCACAATTCAGCGAGTCCGATGGGAGCTTCTTCAGGGCGAGGGACACGAAACCGCTCTTTGAGTACTACTTCGACAATCTTTCGATGATACCAGATGAGAAACAGTACCTGGTCATCGAAGGAGACTCGTTCGTAGGAGCCCTCGACGAGGCGTTCGTCTCGGAGTA
>Ga0187783_10004622_pt1 | contig 10182 bp, 11 predicted proteins | sample 1015_SJ02_MP02_2_FD_132471 | JGI IMG/M metagenome (GOLD analysis project Ga0187783, IMG submission 132471) | Tropical peat soil microbial communities from peatlands in Department of Meta, Colombia - 1015_SJ02_MP02_20_MG | ecosystem: Environmental > Terrestrial > Soil > Wetlands > Peat | place...
CAGTCGGCCACGGCCCGGCGCGCAAGTGGCAGCAACCGCAGTGGCACCGGGACCGGATGCACGATCGGGTATCCCCACGGGTCGGCCGAAATCAGCTCGGGCAGCAACTCGATGCAGACCCCGAGTCCTTCGCAAGCGATCGGGTTGACCCGGAGTTCCTTCTTCCGCAGTGGCCGCGGCCGGCTCCGGCCGCCGCGCTGATGGTGGCTCATGGCAGGCTCCAGGCCGGGATCGGCAGCACCGCATGCTGGCGGGTCCGCAGGCACGGGCCGGCCGCGGCGTGTGCCCGCAGGTCGGGGGCGAAAACGGTCAGGGCGGTCCGCACCAGGGCGGCGGCGCCGTCCGGTAGGTGGCAGGCGCCACGGCCGACGATCAGGCTGGTTAGCTGCCGTACCCAGCCGATGATGTCGTCACCTGGCTGGCCGAAAGCGATCTGGTTCATGGCGTCTGCCAGGGCGGGCATTCCGTTCGCGCACGGCCCGCACTGGCCAGCGATCTGCGCGGCCAGGAATCCGGTGACCCTGGCGGTCTCGGCCAGCCCGCACGCGGAGTGGGGCAGGACCGCGAGCACGCCAGGACCGAGCGCAGCTCCGGCGGCGCGCATGGCCGGCTCGCTGACCGGCACCGGCAGCGCGTCGGGCAACGGCAGCCAGGTGCCGAAGTAGCCGCCGGTCAGTACCGCCTGGGCCGGTGCGGTACACCCGGACCGGGCCAGGACCTCCCCGAGCGGGGTGCCCAGCGGGATCTCCCGCACTCCCGGCCTGTCTACCGAGCCGGTGACCGTCACCAGGGCGGACCCGGGCGCCGCAGCGGTACCGACAGAGCGGAACCAGTCAGCACCATAGCGTGCGATCAATGCGACATGGGCGAGCGTCTCGACGTTGAGCACGAGCGTCGGCCGTCGGTGCGCGCCCTTCTCCGCTGGCCGCGGCGGCACGAAGGTCGGCAGCGGAAGGCCGCCGTTCAGAGCACTGATCAGCGCATTTTCCTGACCGGACAGGTAGCCGCCTGATCCGTCGGTGACCTGGACCGGCACCTGGTCGAGGCCGGTGCGGTCGCGCTCGGCGACGGCTGCGCGCAGCGACCGGGCGACTCCGGCAGCCAGGTGACCGACGCAGAGGTAGGCGCGGTCGGCCCCGACGGCTGCTGCGCACAACGCGATGCCGTCCAGGACCAGGTGCGGGGCGTGGCCGAGCAGCACCGAGTCCTTATGGCTGGCTGGCTCGGATTCTGACCCGTTCGCGACGATGACGCTGCCAGGCCCCCCGCGGACCGAACCGAGCCGGGATCTGGCGCTGGCGACGGCGCTGAGCTTGCGGCCGGTCGGGAACGCACCGCCGCCGCGACCAGTCAGGCCCGCTCGCGTTACCTCGGCCACAAGGTCTTCGGCCCGGCTACGAGGTGGCCGCCCGTACAGGTCCAGATGCTCGGCGAGCGGCAGCGGCCGATCCGCGACGATCAGCCGCAGCCCGCCGGGTGCCGGCGGGCGGGCCCGGCCGGCTGCTGCCCGGTACGCGGTCACCGGCTAGCTCCGGCGGATTGGGCGGTCCTGTCTGTCTGGGTCGAGTGCGTTCCTGACCTCGCACTCCAGCCAGGCGCCAACGGACCGGCCCGCAGCCACACGCTGCCGATGATGAGCGTGAGGACGACTAGGACGGCGCCGGTAGTGCTCGCTACCGGCCGGTCCGGCCAGACGATCGCCAGCCGCCACAGCGTCAATCCGGCCACGACCAGCACGCAGCATCCGGTCAGCACCAGCACCCAGTGCACTGGCGTGTCGGTGCCGGTGCCGAGGCCGTGCACGACCGCGACCGGCCAGCACAGGTAAGCGCCCCAGTGCACGAGTCGCCAGCTGCGCAGACCAAGCCGGGACCGGACCAGGCTCGTGATGATCAGGGCCAGCATCAGGTCAAAGGCGATCGCGCCAAGACCCAGCCAGAACGGCCGGTAGGACGCGATAAACGGGATCACCGCGTCTTGCAGCGGGATCGACACGAAGTTGTCAAGCACGGTGGTGAGCACGTGCACGACCGTGAAGCCGAGGGCGAGCAGCGATACGTTCCGGTGCAGGCCGAGCGTGACGAACCTGGGCCAGGCGGGACGCTGGAAGCGCACCGACGAGAGCAGGCCAAGGGCCATGCTCATGGTCAGCAGGACCAGCGCCACCAGACCGGTCGCCCTGGTGGCGTACCACAACGGCGTGGACGACGTCACCACGATTGCGCTGTACTGACCGGTGCCGGTCACGCAGCGTCTCCCGGGTCGTTGTCTGTCGGCCAGCCTGCGGTCGTCTCGACCGTTCCATCGTGCCGTACGAGCCTGGCGGGCAGGCCGAGGTTGTGCAGCCAGTCGGGCGCGGCCGCGCTGCGGATGATGGCCGCGGTGCTCGCCGTGTTCGCGTCAACGCAGCTACCCGCGGCAACGCTGACAGTACGCCAGCAGGACCTGGCCGGCTCGCCGGTGGCAGGGTTGATGATGTGATGCACGGGCCGGCCGCCCACCGTCCAGGCGCGTACCGTCGTGCTGGACGTCGCCAGCCCGCCGCTGCTGATCGTCACCGTCTGCCCGGCTACCCAATCCGGCGCTGCATGATCATCGGCGACCCGGATGCGCCAGCCGTCCGGCGGCGGCGGGCCAGCGACGGCAACGTCGCCGCCGAGGCTCAGTAGCACGCCGCAGCCCAGCTTGCTGGCGATCTGCGCGGCGCCCTGGTCGGCAGCCCAGGCCTTGGCGGTGGCACCCAGGTCAAGCTGCGCACCCCGGTCCAGCCAGGCGCGTCGCGTGTCGCGATCCAAGTGGACGTTACGCCAGCCAGGCACCGGGCCAACCGGCCCGGTAAGCCGAGGCGGCGCATCGCCGGCCGCGCGCAACTCAGCGAAGTCCCGGTCATATCCGAGGCCGGCTAGCGCACGCCCGCAGGTCGGGTCCACGTCGCCGCCGGTGAGCCTGGCGGCTCGCAGCGCGGCCATGAGCAGGTCAGCGAAGACAGGGCTGACGGCCATCGGATTACCGCCCGCCGCGTTCAGGCTGACCAATTCGGAGTCGGACCGGAACCGGCTGCAGGCCCTGTCTACGTCAGCCAGCAGCCGATCTGCGATCGTCTTGGCCCTGCGAGCCAGCCGCTGATCGGTCACGAGCAAAACTGCCGTGGTACCGAACACCTCGAACGTAGTCCCGGTCACCGCGTTCGTGGTCATGACCGGCTCGTTGTCACGAGGCGCCCGAGGTCACCTGGCCAGAAGCCGGCGTCGGCTGTGGCGGCTGTGCCGGGATCAGGATGCCCTCGGGGCTGGACCGGTGCGCTGCAGGGCTCGGGCTCGCTGCCGGGCTAGGCCGCTGGACTGCAGGGCTTGAGCTGGCCTGCGGGCTAGGCCGGAGCACTGCAGGGCGCGAGCCGGCCGCCGGGTGATGGCCGAAGGCAAGGGCCAGCAGCCCGGCCACGACCACCCCGGCCGCCCCGACTCGCCAGGTGGTCGAGTGGATCCTGGCCACGCCGGTGTCACGTTCGCTTGCGGCGGCCCAGATGTCGTGCTGGGGCATGACGCCGTCCCTCCTGGTCCCGCCGCAGCCGCGCAGCCCGGCTGCCGGCGGCTGGCCGCCTGCGCGGCTGACCCGTTTGCAAGTCTAGAGTCGCGACCCTGCCCTAAGAATCGCTGAAGGCGTACTTCGGGTTCATTCAGATGCTGCTGACCGCTAACTCCAGCCGGCCAGGCAGGCGGGGAAGTCGTCGGTGGCATGCTGCCGGACCCGGCGCGGGCCGTGTACCGTCGAAGTATGCGCGGATACACCCAGGACAAGGACGCTTATCTCAAGCGGCTTCGCCGCATCGAGGGCCAGATCCGCGGGCTGCAGCGACTGGTCGAGGAAGACACCTACTGCATCGACGTGCTGACGCAGATCTCCGCGGCCACCAGGGCGCTGCAAGCAGTGGCCATCGGGCTGCTTGAAGACCATCTGGGCCACTGCGTCGCACAGGCCGTCGAGCAGGGCGGCCCGGAGGCGGAGGCTAAGGTCAAGGAAGCCGCGGACGCGGTGTCCCGGCTGGTCAGGTCCTAGCGCCGCCAGCTGGCTTGTCGCCCAGCCGTGGCCCGTCCGTTGCGGCGCCGGTTAGGCGGCCGAAGGCCTGCAGGTTGGCCAGGCTCTCGCCGCGCTTCAGCCGCCAGGCGTACTCCTTCCTGATCGCCGAGGCGAAGCCGATCATCAGCGCCTGGTCGAAGGTCTCATCCGCGTAGCTGAGCACGCAGCCCAGCAGCCGGTCCACCTCGCCGGGGCTGATCGCGGCAAGCGGCAACCTGCCGGCGAGGTACACGTCACCGGTCGGGTCGAGGGCGAAGTGAACGCCATACATCCGGGCGTTGTGCTCGAGCAGGAACCGGTAGAACTGCGCCTGGTTCTCGTCCGGCTGGCGGCAGAAGAACGCCTCGACGTGCAGGCTGTGCGCACCGGCAATGAGCCAGGCCATGGTCTGCAGCTTGTGCTGGCCTGGCAGCTTGACCAGGTAGCTGCCCTGCTGCGGCGACTCATAATCGACGCCGAGGTCGGCCAGCGCGGCGCCGAGCGCCTCGGCAGGCGGTCGCGCGGTCACGCGTCTACCGGAGCCGTCGTCTCTGCAGTGACTCAGGCGTACAGCTGGAGCAGCCCATCCACGGTCGCCGACCAGCCGAACCTGGACGCGTGCTCCCTGGCGCCATGCGCCAGCCTGGCCAGGCTGGCCGGAGCCGCGATCAGGTCACGGATTGCCCTGGCGTAATGGCCGGGGTCATGGGATTCGATCAGCACGCCGGAGAACCCGTGCCGCACGGCCGTGCGCAGCCCGCCGACGGATGCGGCGACGACGGGCGTGCCGCAGGCTTGCGCCTCCATTGCCACCAGCCCGAAGGACTCGGAGTAGGACGGCACCATGACCAGGGTGGCGGCCCGGTACCACTGCGCGAGCTCAGGCTGGGGGCACGGCGGCTCCAGCCGGACCAGGCCACGCAGGCCGAGCCGTCCGGCTAGCTCGGTGAGGCGGTCTGGGTCCTGCCGCCCGGTACCGCTCGGCCCGCCGACAAAGGCCACGGTCAGCTGCCCGGCCAGCCTCGGGTCGTCCCTGACCAGCTGCGCGGCGGCGTAGAGCACCAGGTCAGGCGCCTTCAGTGGCTGTACCCGCCCGGCGAATACCAGCACGATTCCGTCCGTCGGCAGGCCGAGTTGCTGGCGCGCCTGCAACTGCGGTCCTGGCTTGAAGATCGACAGGTCGACGCCCGGATTAATGGTGGTGACCCTGGCCGGGTCTGCGTCGTAATGCCTGATCAGCTGCTGCGCCTCGTCGTCGGTGTTGGCCACCAGGCGATCTGCCGACGCCACTACCTCCGCCTCGCCGCGGATCCTGATGTCGGGCTCGGCCGCGTCGCCCAGCGCCAGCGCGGCGTTCTTGACCTTGCCCAGTGTGTGCATGGACTGGACCAGGGGCACTCCCCAGCGCTCCTTGGCCACGGCCCCGACTTGGCCGGACAGCCAGTAGTGCCCGTGCACCAGGTCGTACCTGCCTGGTGCATGCGCGGCCTCGGTCCTGAGCAGCTCAAACGTGAATTGACACAGCTGCCAGGGAAGATCTGACTTGTCCAAGTCCTCAAATGGCCCGGCGGCCAGGTGCCGCACCAGCACGCCAGGAGCCAGTTCGGCTACCTGCGGCTGGTCCCTGGACACCGCCCTGGTGAAGATGTCGACCTCGACGCCCCGCTCGGCCAGCCGCTTGGCCACCTCGACTACATAGACGTTGAGGCCGCCCGCGTCGCCGGTACCCGGCTGCTCTAGCGGCGATGTGTGAACGCTGACGGTCGCGATCCGCCGAAGATAGCCTCGCGGCACGGGCAAGCACCTCCCGAACAACCAACCGCGCAGCCGAGCCGCATGTTCCCGGCCGGCTTGGCTAGCTTTGCGGACGACACTCGCCCGTTTTGACCACGTTTCCGGCTTGATTTATAGGGTTTTGCTCCTGCCGCTCGTGACTCGGCCGGGCAGCCTGCAGGCACCGGGCTACTATCTCGGCCATGGGCACGCTCATCATGATCAGGCACGGCGAGAGCGACTGGAACGCCAAGGGGCTCTTTACCGGCTGGGTCGACGCGGAACTGTCCGAACGCGGCCGGGCGGAGGCGGCGCGGGCTGGTCACCAGCTTACTGAGGCGGGGCTGCGGCCCGCGGTCGTGCACACCTCGGTGCTCAGCCGGTCGATCGAGACCGCCAACCTAACGCTGCACGTCACCGGGCTGGGCTGGCTGCCAGTGCGGCGGTCATGGCGATTGAACGAGCGGCACTACGGCGCGCTGCAGGGCAAGGACAAGGCGCAGACGAGGCAGCAGTACGGCGACGAGCAGTTCATGCTGTGGCGAAGGTCCTATGACGTGCCGCCGCCGCCGCTGCCCGATGACGACCCGCTGTCCCAGGTCGGTGACCCGCGCTATGCGCTGCTGCCCGATGAGCTGCTGCCAAGGACCGAGTGCCTGCGCGACGTGGTGCAGCGGATGCTGCCGTACTGGTACGACGTGATCGTTCCCGACCTGGCAGCCGGATTGATGACGCTCGTGGTGGCGCATGGCAACTCGCTCCGGGCGCTGGTCAAGCACCTGGACGGGATCAGCGACGCGGACATTGCTGAACTGAATATCCCGACCGGAATGCCGCTGGTGTACGAGCTTGATGACAAGTTCCGCCCGATCGAGGCTGGCGGACGCTACCTGGACCCGCGGGCCGCGGCCGAGGCGGCGGATGCCGTGCGAGCTCAGGGCCGGTAAGGGAGTGTCGCATGGTTTGCGTGGAAAGTTAGCGTCCGTATGAGACGCGAATCATCCGTGATCATGGTCCGCGGCCGAGGGGCTATCACCGGTTCCTTACTGGTTCACGGCATGGGTGCCGAGAGGGCACAATCGACATGGACGCTAGCTGTCGGCGCCGTGAACATTTCGCGAATAGCCGCAGGTAGACAGAATCAGCGGTGGGCTAACCCGAGGCCGCCCGCTTAACATCAAGACGTGGAGATGGGGGTGCAAGCGGTCATGTCTGCGGACATGCCAGACACCGGCCAGTCCCATGCGGGCAAGCTGCCACCGGGCGTCAGTTCGGTTCTCGCGGTCCTGCTCTCATCAGCGGTCGTGCTCGATAGCGAAGACCGCGTACTCAGCTCCAGCGCCGCAGCGCGTGAGTTCGGCCTGGTCGACGGTGACCGGCTGGCGGTAGGCGAGCTGCTGGCCCTGGCCCGCCAGGTCCGCCGCGAGGGCCAGCCGCGCGAGGGCGAGATCGACATCATGACCAGCAGGTTCGACGGCCGGGCCACAAGCTTCGCGGTTCGGGTTGCGCCGCTGGGCCCTGCGGTCGGTGACGGCGGGCTGATTCTCCTGCTAGCAGAGGACCAGACCGAGAGCCGCCGGGTGGACGAGGTCCGCCGCGACTTCGTGGCCAACATCAGCCACGAGCTGAAGACCCCGGTTGGCGCGCTGGCATTGCTGGCCGAGACCGTCGAGGAGGCCGCCGACGACCCGGAAGCAGTGCTCAGGTTCGCCGGGCGGATGCGGCAAGAGGCGTCCCGGCTAACCGACCTGGTGCAGGACCTCATCATGCTGTCCAGGATCCAGGCGGCCGAGCCGATACCGGATCCGCGGCCGGTTGTGTTCGACGACGTCGTCGCCGAGGCCGTCGACAGGTGCCGGATGCGCGCCACCGCCCGCGGCATCGCACTGGAGGTCACCGGCGAGCGCGGCATAGCCATCCTCGGTGATGAGGACCTGCTCGTTACCGCCCTGCGCAACCTGCTGGAGAACGCTGTCGCCTACAGCCCGGACAAGACCAGGATCGTCATCACGACCAGGGCCGCGTCGAACTGGATGGCCGAGATCAGCGTGAGCGACCAGGGCATCGGCATTCCTGAGCGGGACCGCGAGCGCATTTTCGAGCGGTTCTACCGGGTCGATCCGGCGCGGTCGCGTGCCACCGGCGGCACCGGCCTCGGCCTAGCCATCGTCAAGCATGTGACCGCCGCGCACGGCGGCAACGTCGCGGTCTGGAGCCAGGAAGGCCGCGGCTCCATCTTCACGCTCCGGCTGCCGCTGCGCCCGAGGCGCGGCATGCCGGTTAACGGTAGCGAACACGCAACAGCGCGTACGAACCATGCATCGGGGCGAACGGACCACGCAACCGCGCGATCTGTCAGGGAGGCAGTTAAGTGACTCGGGTGCTCGTTGTCGAGGACGAGGAATCCTTCAGCGACGCGCTGTCGTACATGCTGCGCAAGGAAGGTTTCGAGGTCGCGGTCTGCCCGACCGGGCCGGACGCGATCGAGACCTTCGATCGGACCGGCGCTGACCTGGTGCTGCTTGACCTCATGCTGCCCGGCCTGCCCGGCAGCGAGGTATGCCGGACCCTGCGGGAGCGGTCCAATGTTCCGGTGATCATGCTGACCGCCAAGGACAGCGAGATCGACAAGGTCGTGGGCCTGGAGCTAGGCGCCGACGACTACGTGACCAAGCCGTTCTCGTCCAGGGAACTGGTCGCCAGGATGCGCGCCGTGCTCCGCCGCCGCGGCGACGCGGACGAGCCGCTCAGCTCGATCATGGAATCTGGCCCCGTTCGGATGGACGTCGACCGGCACGTCGTCACCGTCCGAAGCCAGCAAGTGCAGCTGCCGCTGAAGGAGTTCGAGCTGCTCGAGGTGCTGCTCAGGAACGCGGGCCGGGTGCTGACCAGGATGCAGCTGATCGACCGGGTCTGGGGCGCCGACTACGTCGGTGACACCAAGACGCTGGATGTGCACGTCAAGCGGCTGCGGGCAAAGATCGAGACGGAACCGACGAACCCGCGGCACATCGTGACCGTGCGCGGGCTCGGTTACAAGTTCGAACCCGTCGGCTGAGCCCGCCTCTCCTCGAGTTACGGCGATGGCGACGGTGATGGCGTTGCGGTCCCGGCTGCGCTGGCGCTCGGGCTGGGCGTCCGGTGCGCCTTGTGCCGCTTGCTGACTGTTGCACTTGGCGAGGCGCTTGCCGCCACGGCCGGCGGCGCGAACGTCGCGTACTGAGTCGCCCGCGCCATGACGGGCACCTCAAGCGTGACCGCCCCTGCCTTCTGGAAGGTGAGAACTAGCCGGAGGTCGGTGCCGTTGCGCAGGGTCCGGGTGAGGCCGGTCAGGATCAGCTGCGGCTTCGGGCCGGTCAGGAAGACGGGGTGACCGAGCAGGACCGGGATGCCGCCGCCCGGCAGCGGCACCGAAGTCGCGCTGCCGGGTGCGCTCACGCTGATCAGTGTGTCCGGGGCTCCGCCATTGACCATGGCCAGGAACAAGCTGGCCGACTGTCCAGGAGCCAGGCTGGAACCGAGCGGCGCGCCGAGGACGAACACGTTCCTGATCGACAGGTCGCCGACGTTGGTACCCGCGGCATCCGTCGGATAGTGGAAGTCGAGCGTCGGCGCGTTGTCGCCAGCCTCGCAGCCGGCCAGAGCCGGAATCAGCGCCGCAGCCACCACGAGCACAAGCCGACGCGGCAACGCGCTTCCCCAGCCACTCCGGATCACCGCATGCTCCCCTCGTCGTGAGGATGTCCATGAGACGTCGGACAGCGTAGCTACATCACGGGCAGCGGCTGGCGCCGGCCCGCTGGTTGCGGCCGGCCAAGATTCTGCCAGCCCGCGTACTCAGCCAGTAAGCGCCTGAGTCAGTTTGGCCGCGTCGCCGCCGGAGCTGATGTGGTCTGCGTACGCAACCGATTTACTCGGTGACACCAGGATCGCAGTCAGGCCGTGCGGCGGGTAATGGCTGGGCAGCGTTTCCTGCTTGTCGAGTAGCACCTGGACCGGCGGGGCGATAGTCGCGGCCAGTTTCACGTCAAGCTGGCGGACTTCGTTGAGCGTGGCAGGAGTGGCCACTAGGTAGATCGTCGCCCCCGCGTCGTCAGCAACGCCGGTCAGCCATTGCAGCCCCGCCGAGCAGCCGCAGGCCGGCGGGATCAGCACCAGCACGGCCCCGGCCAGTGACCGCAAGGCAACTGACCCTCCGCCGGTGACTTCCGGCACCGTGATGGCTGGCAGTGGCCCGGCCTCCGGCACAACGTCCGGACCCGCCGCCGCGGCCGGGCCAGTGGAGACTGCTGCCCGAGATGGCGCGGTCGAGCGCGCGCTCGCCGTCGGCTTGGGCTTGGTCGGCAGCCCGGG
>Ga0187783_10004623_pt1 | contig 10181 bp, 8 predicted proteins | sample 1015_SJ02_MP02_2_FD_132471 | JGI IMG/M metagenome (GOLD analysis project Ga0187783, IMG submission 132471) | Tropical peat soil microbial communities from peatlands in Department of Meta, Colombia - 1015_SJ02_MP02_20_MG | ecosystem: Environmental > Terrestrial > Soil > Wetlands > Peat | place...
GAACGCGAGTCGCGCGCCTTCGCGCGCGTTGTATGGGCCGCAAGGCTCATGCGCGTACCACTTGGCCTGCGGAAATTGCGCGAGGAACGCCCTCATTTGCGAAGCGAATGTCGGTGACGTAGTCGCGTCCGTCAGAATGCGCAGTCCCGCGCCTTTCTTCGCCTGCCAGTCCGCGCGCGCATTCGATATCGCCGTCAAGAACGCGGACCAGTCGCTGATCCGCCCTTCGTGCACCACGACCTGCGAACGGTCGGGATCGTACATTCCAAGAATCGCCGCTTGCGCAATCGCGTCCGTCGCGCCGAGGCTGCCCGGGTGTTCCTCATTGCCTTCGATCTTCGTCGGCCGGCCCATGTTGCTTTCGACCAGCAAACCCATTGCTCCGCCCGCCCTCGGCATCGAAGTCGCATAGAAAAGCGGCTTGCCGGGAATGATCTCCTCGGGCGGCCGCACGTACGGAACGATCTTTTGCGCCGGAAGCTTGGTGCACGCGCTGAGTCCCGAAAGCGCGGCGGACGCCGCCATCAGTTTCAATATGTCGCGCCGCGCCACGCCGTCGCTTCGCAACTCCTTCTTCGGATCGTTCGGAAATTCGTGTTGCAGGGACGCTTCGCATTCGGGCGTGCCCGCAAGCTCTTCCAGGCTCCGCCAGAATCGTTTTCCATCTTGCTGTGCAAGCGCCGCGCGCGCTGCTTCGAGATCGAGCGGCCTTCGCCCGCTTTCGCCATTCCCGGCAATCTTGAGTTCGTCGCTCATCGGTGGCACGTCCAGCAGTCCGTCAAACTTTTGATCTTGTACTTCTTCACCAGCTCGCGGCCGAGCTCGAGTTGATTCGACGGCGGGTCGTACGCCGGATTGAACACATATTCCTTCGGCCGCACGTACTTCTCCGGATTCCGGTGGCAGTCAAGACACCACGACATCTGCATGGATTTCGCGGCCCACGTGAGCGGCATGTCGCCGATCGGCCCGTGGCACGTCGTGCAGCCAATCCCCTTCGCGATGTGAATGCTGTGGTTGAAGTAAACGAAATCCGGGACGGCATTTACGCGCGTCCATTGCAGCGCTTTGTTGTTCTGATAGCTCGCGCGCACCGGCTCGAGCATCGCCGCATTTGTCCAAATCTGCGAATGGCAGGTCATGCAAGTCTGCGTGGGCGGCAATCCGGCGAACGCCGACGTCTCCACCGACGTGTGGCAATACCGGCAATCAATTCCCAGCTCGCTGGCGTGATGCCGGTGGCTGAACGGTACGGGCTGGTCCTTCGGTTGGTTCACGTCCGTGACGTACGGCGAGCCGCTAAGCGCGTACAGTACGTAGCCGGCGAGAATAACGAAGAACGCCGCGCCGTAAATGCTCAACCGCGAGATCAGGTTTGTGCTGCGATGAAATATCTGTGGCATCGAAGCTCTATTGCGCCGTTATTTTTTCTCTTCCTCTTCCACCAACGTCCGCATTTCGAAAATTGAAATTACGGGCAGGTAGCGAATGAACAGATACAGCAACGTCAGAAATAGCCCGATCGTGCCGAAAAACGTCATGTAGTCCCAGCGCGTGGGGTAGTACATGCCCCACGACGACGGCAGGAAATCACGATGGAGGCTCGTGACCACAATCACGAATCTCTCGAGCCACATGCCCGTATTCACGATCAGCGAAATCACGAAAAGCACGGGCACACTTGACCGTACTTTTCGTAACCACATCAGCTGCGGCAGCAAAATGTTGCAAAGGATCAGCGACCAGTACGCCGGCCAATACGGGCCGGTCATACGATTCACAAACGCGAATTTTTCGAACGTGTCAGCGCTGTAAAACGCCATGAAGGTTTCCATCATGTAGCCGTACGCCACGATCAAGCCGGTCGCGAGCATCACCTTCGCCATGTTGTCGAGGTGCCGCATCGTGATGAAGTCTTCCAGGTGGTAATACTTTCGAATCGGAATCGCGAGCGTCATCACCATCGCGAACCCGGAATAAATGGCGCCGGCAACGAAATACGGCGGAAAAATCGTCGTATGCCATCCCGGCACGATGGCTACGGAAAAGTCAAAACTCACCACCGTATGCACGGAAACCACCAGCGGTGTCGCGAGTCCCGCGAGCAGCAGTGAGGCCAATTCGTAGCGATGCCAGTGCACGGCTGACCCGCGCCAACCCATCGCCAATATTCCGTAAACCACCTGCTTGATCCGGCTCTTCGCTCGATCGCGCAATGTGGCGAGGTCCGGAATCAATCCCACGAACCAGAACAGCAGCGACACAGTCGCATACGTTGATACGGCGAACACGTCCCACACGAGCGGACTGCGAAATTGCGGCCACGTTCCCATCGTGTTCGGATACGGAAAGAGCCAGTATGCAAGCCACGGCCTGCCCATGTGCAGCAGCGGAAACATTCCCGCGCACGCCACCGCAAACAGCGTCATTGCCTCCGCGAAACGGTTGATCGACGTGCGCCACTTCTGGCGGAGGAGGAGAAGAATTGCGGAAATCAGCGTCCCGGCGTGTCCGATTCCGATCCACCACACAAAATTGACGATCGCAAATCCCCAACCGATCGGGATGTTGATACCCCAGATGCCGACGCCGATCGCCAGCAAATATGCCACCGCGTAGTTGAACATCATCAGCAGCGCGAATGACACGGCGAAGCCGAAAAACCAGCCCGGCCGCCGCCGCTGCCCGAGAACGATCGAGCTGATCTTGTCGGTGACTGATCCGACAGTGTGCCCCGGCCCAAGGATGTGCGCCTCGTGACCTGTGCCCGCAGCTCTTTGGAGACTCTCAGGTTCCAATGTGCAGTCCCAATGGATCGAAGTTGTTAGATTTACTGGTCTACGAGCAGGTGGCAGCTTTTCTGCTCTTGGCGGTTCACCGGAGAGATCGATGAGCGGCGGCCTCGCCGGATGCGCGGCGCCTCATCGAGGAGCGCGAGGCTCGGGTCCGTTCCCAACCCGCGAAATGAATTCGCTCCCGTCCGGGCCAAAAGAACGCAGTAGCATAAAACTTTGAAAGGCTTCTGTGCAAGATGAAACGAGAAATTCGGCGAAGCAGCGCGAAGAAAAAACGTGCATCCATGTGAATTCTCATTTATATGTGTTGGCTCTCCAATGGCCATCAAACGCGAGTATCACCGCTGGTATTCGTCGCGGCTCGGGCACGACATGGTCGTTCTCGCCTACGGCCACTGGGGCGCGCCGCTGCTGTCATTTCCCACGAGCGGCGGCGACGAATGGGAGTACGAAAATCAGAGTATGGTCGAAGCGTTGGGAGAATTCATTGACGCCGGCCGTGTTAAATTCTTCGCCGTCGGTCAAGTGAGCGGGGAGAGTTTCTACAACAAATCTGCGCATCCGTTTCATCGCAGCTACGTTCAGGCGCAATACGATTCCTACATTCGCAGCGAAGTGGTCCCGTTCATTTGGGACAGCTGCAAGACGCCGGGAATTCCGGTTTCGACTTTCGGAGCGTCACTGGGCGCGTACCATGCCGCCAACACGCTCTTCAAGCATCCGGATGTGATCAAGCGCTGCTTCGCTCTCTCAGGCCATTACGATATGAAGCGCTTCATGGATGGGATGTACGACGACAATTTTTATTTCAATAATCCCGTTGACTATCTCCAGAACCTTTCCGATCCTTCGGTGCTCGCCCAGTTGGCCACCTGCGACATTCACATTGCCACCGGCACGGGCCCGTGGGAAAACAGCGGGTCCTCCTACTATCTCGCCTCAATTCTTTCGCGCCGGGGGATTCCGCATCATCTCGATGACTGGGGTCCGCAGGGCGGTCACGACTGGCCCTATTGGAAGCACCAAATGTGGACCTACGTTAGCCAGCTCTTCTGAATTATTTGCTTTCGCTTTTTCGGGCGCCGCATCCTTGCGCTTCAACGGTGGGATGTTGTTTTAGGGAAGATCTCGCTGTGGTTCTCAAACCTCTCACCTCAAATTCAAATGTCGGCTACTCCAGCCCAAATCTCTCCAGTTCGTATCGTCCCTTTTTGATCACCTGATCTTCATCAATCCACACGTCGCAATGCCGCGTCAGTACGTCCACGTGCGTCTTCGATTGCCAATTCGCATGCGTTTGGCTCCCGTAAGGATCGCCGAACGCCAGATGCACTCCCGGCAATTTTTCATCCTGCAGAAGCACGCCAATCATTTCCGATAGTCCAAGATTTGTTCCAAACGCAAGCTCCCCGACGCGATCGCTGTTCTCGTCCGTGTGGCAGTAATCCCAGAATTCCTCTTCCAGATCCTTGCGCTCGCAGGAAACGGCCTTCAGACGCCCGGCCTGAAGCTCCAGCACCAGGGGCGTCTCTTCCAGGCTGCCGTACTTCGCATTGAAGTAATCGCCCGCCGTTCCGTCGCACACGAACGTTCCATCCACGCGCGCCGGCGTCGTGAAAACTTCCCCCGCCGGCAGATTCGACCAATATTTCGGGCTGATCAGTCCGCTCGTCTTCACCCAATCGAGCTTCGGATCGAAAGTAGCCGTAATCGATGTCCCGCCCTTCGTCACGACTTTCACCCTCGTCGCCGAGCGCATCCGGTTCCGCAGCCGCTCGCTCAGTCGATCCACCTTGGCGTAATCCGCGCGCATTCCTTCGCGCATGATTTGCGGCGTCACGCTCACCATGTGCGCGTAGCGAATTTGCCGCCTCTCGACCAATCCGACGATTTGCTTCCGTGCGCCGAGCTCGCCCGGCAGCGGCTGAAAACACAGAATTCCCGCGTCCGCCGCTTCGAGTCCCGCCAACACTTCCTTCGGCGCGCTATTGAGCGGCCGCGGCGCGTAATCCTCCATGCGATAGCCCGTCCATCGCGCGTGCTGCTGATCGAGCGCGAACGCAAGCCCGGTCGCGACCTCGCGGCTCGGCTCATCGAAAACGAGCGCAACATTTTCACCCGCAGTCACCGCGAGACACGTCTCCACGGCGTTTCTCGCGCCAGCCAATAATTCACGATTTACAGTCGCGATTTGCAACGCCCCCATGTTTCTTTGATTCTATTTGGATTGCGCTCTTCTGTCTAATCCATGTTTCGCTGTTCTCATCTCCACATCCGTCCGTTGTGGTAACCTTTCACGCGCGCCAAGCGTCGCAATCATTGCAAATTCCAATATGTCTTCGAATCTTCTGCCCATTCTCGAAGTAGCTCGCAAACTGGAAATACCCGATAAATATTTCGAGCAATTCGGACGTTTCACTGGAAAAGTTCGTCTTGAACTTCTCGCCGATTCCGCCTTCAAGCGCCGCGGAAAACTGATCCTTGTCACGGCCACCACTCCCACCGCATCCGGCGAAGGCAAGACCGTCACCGCCATCAGCTTGACTCAAGGTCTCGCGGCAATCGGCAAGAAAGTCGTCATTACGTCGCGCGAGCCTTCGCTCGGGCCCGTCTTCGGCATGAAAGGCGGCGCCGCGGGCGGCGGCCTTTCTCAAATCGAGCCCAGCTCGAAAATAAATCTTCACTTCACCGGCGATTTTCACGCGATCTCGTCCGCCCACAATCTTCTCGCCGCGCTGATTGATGCCCATCTGTTTCACGGCAACGATCTCAATCTCGATCCCGAGCGCATCGCCTGGCTGCGTACGATGGATATGAACGACCGTGCGCTGCGGCATATCGCTGTCTCGCTCGACAGCAAGAAAGATGGCGGCGGCCGCCGCACCGGATTCATCATCACCGCCGCATCGGAAGTCATGGCCATCGTCGCGCTCGCCCGCGATCGCAAGGACCTGCGCAAGCGCCTCGATGGAATGGTCATCGGTGTCACGCGCGAGGGCAAACCCATCACCGCAAAGGATCTCGCCGCCACTGGCGGCATGATGGCCCTCCTCGCTGACGCTATTCTTCCGAATCTCGTTCAGACCACCGACGGCACGCCCGCGTTCGTTCATGCCGGCCCGTTCGGCAACATCGCTCACGGAACGAGCAGCGTCATCTGCCAGGAAATGGGCCTGCGCCTCGCTGATTACGTCGTGAACGAAGTCGGCTTCGCGGCGGATCTCGGCGCGGAAAAATATTTCGATATCGTCATGCGGCAATCGGGGATCATGCCCTCCGCCGCCGTGTTGGTCACTACGGTGCAGAGCATGCGCAATCAGGGAGAGGGCGATTTCGAGCGCGGACTGCCGAATCTTTGCCGGCACATTGAAGTTTTGAAAGGATTCGGCGTGCCCGTCGTCGCGGCGATCAATCGCTTCCCCACGGATTCCGAAACCGATCTCCGCCGCCTCGCATCTTTCTGCGCGGAGCACGGCATCGCGAGCGCTCTCTCCGAGGGATTCGCGAAGGGTGGTGCAGGCACGAAGGATCTCGCGGAAGCGGTCGTTGCTGCCATTGCCGCCAATCCAGCGCCGTCCATTCATTCCACTTTTTCTCTCGACGAATCGCTCGCCGAAAAAGTGCAGCGCGTCGCGCAAAAAATTTACGGAGCAGGCGGCGTCAATTTCAGCGATCGCGCCAAGGCGAAGCTTCAAGATTTTACGGATTGGGGCTACGGCAAACTTCCGGTCTGCATGGCGAAGACTCAGTATTCGTTCACTGATGACCCCAAGCGCTTCGGCGCTCCCACCGGCTGGACGCTCAACGTTAACGACGCGTCTCTCTCCGCAGGCGCCGGCTTCGTCGTCGTCATCTCCGGCAACATGATGCTCATGCCCGGCCTTCCCAAACTTTCCCGCGCGGCGTCCATCGACGTGGACGACTCCGGCCACATCCTCGGCATTTAAAATTGCGTTTTTGCGATTGATGCTCCGTGGGTCGGAGCTTCAGCTCCGACATTCGCTCGCTTGATGGCGCCGGGGCTTGGCCCCTAAAGACGCGGCCTCAATTCCCCGTTGGAATGATCCCTGCATTCTCGAACATCAATATCACGGTCCTCTGCCGCGCTCTCGTTCTGTGCATGACGCCTTTCGGCACTGTAAATCCATGCCGCGGCGGCAACTCGACGGTTTTCCCTTCCAAATCAATTTCCAGCTTTCCCTCGACGACGTAGAAAAATTCATCGTCGTTGTCATGCTTGTGCCAGTGATACTCGCCCTCGACAACGCCGAGCCGCACCACCGAATCGTTCACCTTGCACAATGTCTGGTTGTACCACTTAAACGTGCTCGCATCCGACAGCGCCTTCTCGTCAATCACTTCCAGCGGCGTGTAAAGTATGTCGAGCCGCGTCTCGTACGGATACGCCTTCGCTTCACTCATCGCGTCCTCCAGCAATCGATAGAATGTAACTCAAATTTTTAGACGTGAATCTCGCGGTGTTCGCGCTCGGCGTGCGCCCTCGAAGTCCCAATTCTAATCGGGAGATCAAACGGATTAGAATTGCCCGTAAACTACACAAAACACAGCGCCGCGGGCGTTTCTAATCGGGAGAAAAATCGGGGGGGCGGACTCACCGAATTGCTGAAACGACGAACGAGGGAATCTGGCCGCCGCCGGAAGTCACGTTGGCGAGGCCGGTGGAACTCAGCCGCGTCAGGAAGCCGGCAACCTTGCCGCGGAAAAGATACGGCGCGAGATCCACGAGCATGTCTTTCATCGCCACGTCGCCGCCAGCGCCCACAAACGGAAAGACTTCGCGGCGCACCGCGATTTTTTCCTGCACCACCCACGTGCCGGGGCCGTCCTTCAGCGCGAGGGCGATCGCCGCATCCCATGCGCCCTCATCCGTTTCCCAACCAAGCATCACGCCTGCGCCGCCGTATTCATCGTTCGGCTTGAGCACAAAATTTTCGCGATTGGCGCGAATGTGTGCGAGCAGATCGATGGATTCGCCGGCGCGCGTCGTGCGCGTTTCCGCAACGAGCCGCGTCCAGGGAATGTGCCGCCGAATCAGCTCTCGCTCTTCCGGCGAAAACATTTCGCGATTGCGTTCGTCGGTGAGCACGGCGAAGAAAGCTTTTTTATGGGGGATTTTGCACTGAAGCGTGTTCGCAACGCACACCGCGCGCTTTTCGTACGCGGCGAGCAGCGCGGCGCATTCGGCTGGACGCGCGATGATGTCGTTTATCAGAACGCGGCGGTAAACGAAATCAATTTTGCGTCCGTGCGCGCTCAGCGACGTTCCATCGAACGCCAGATCGCGCGGATCGCAAATCAGCGCCGGCACGCCGAGCTTCTCGAAACGCGATTGCAGAATTTCGAACTCGCTCCACGTGGGCACTTCGCGCCAGTCCACGATGGCGATTTGCGGCGCCTTCGACGCGCCGCCCCAATCGCGATAGCTCGCGAGCAGCGCGTCGAGAATCGTTTCCATCAGCGCGTAGCTGCGAACCGCATAGACTTTCCGGAATCGCGACATCACTTCGAGATCGCTGAACACTTCCGAAAGCGTCTGCGAGTAGCCGAGTCCCGCGGGCGATTCGGCATTGTATTCGGCGAATTCGAGCGAGTTGGGGAGAAGAAACGCGTCCAGGCGCGACGCGGTGCTCGCCATCGCGTAGCCGGGTTCGATGCGCGCGAGCCGCTCTTCTTCGGGCCGCAGGCCAAGCTGAGCGAGCAATTCCTTCGAGGCCAGCGCCGCCTGCACCACGCGCTCGCCGAGGATGGCAATCGTCTCGGCTACGGCGCGCACGCGCGCTTCGTCGCGCTCATCGAGAAAAAATGGCCGAAGGAACGGACAGTGAATGCGATCGCCAAACATCAATTTCCGCGCGCGCATTTTCGCGGCGAGGTCGGCGCAGTAGGCGGGCCGCAATTCGACTTCAGGTCGCAGAAGCGAATTCCAGTAATCGGCAGGCGAGGGCGCCGGGACCGCCGGGCTACGCGCGGCGCTTTCGCCCTGCGGCGATGGACTCGAAGCCGTCACGCGGATTTCGCTCCTGCTTGCGCCGCGGCCGGAGCTCCGGCTTGTGTTGCCGCCGGCGCGCCCGTAAATCCCGAGGCGTTGCCGATTCCGAGCATCTGCTCCCAGCGCGGCCAGGGATTCGATGGCGCGCCGTGGAGCGCGCGATTGACCACAAGCTTCGCCATGCGTTCCACCACTTCATCGAAATAGAATTGCGTAATGCGGTCGCGCTCGAAGTCGCACGCGGGATTGAGGAAATCGATCGCGTACGGAATGCCGTTGTCCACGGCAAACTCGACCGTGTTCATTTCGTAGCCGAGCGCCTGATTGATGAGCTGGGCGTCGCGCACGATGCGGTCGCCAAGTTCAGGCGACAAGTAATCGTGAATCACCAAATACTTCCGTTCGTGCGGGTCGTACGCGACGGGCATGATATCGGTCTTCCCAAAGGTGAAACAGCGGACGTACCGATCGAAATTGATGAATTGTTGCAGCGTCATGCAATACGGCGCTGTGCCGTCGTACGCGGCGATCAGCTCCTCGCGATTGTTCACTTTGTAAACGTGCTTCCATCCACCGCCGGAAAACGGCTTCAAAATCGCGGGCCGTCCGACGTAATCGAGCAGCGCATCCCATTCAATCGGGTACTCGAGATTGCGCAATGATTCGGAAGTGATGTCCACGTCCGCGGGATAGCCCTTCTGCGGCAATAAAACCGTTCGAGGAATCGCGAGCCCAAGCTTCTTCATCACGGAATAATTGAAGAATTTGTCGTCCGCGGACCACCAGAAGGGATTGTTGATGACGTACGTTCCTTCCAACACCGCGTGCTTCAAATATCCGCGGTAATAATCCACTTCGTGCGAGATTCGGTCGACGATCACGCGATACGGCTCAGGCTCGCCCATCTTCGTTCCGCCGAGCTTCACAAAATCAGCGGTGATTCCGTCGTTCGCGCCAATTTCGTTCACGCGCTTCAAAAACGCGGGAGGAAAGCTGAACTCGCGTCCACACAAAAGCCCGATCTTCATCACGGCAGCTCCTGGCTGATTGTTTATTCGGGCCTCATTAAAGGTCCGTGGCTCACTGATCAATCAAACTTCAATCGGCGCGCGCCGATGCCGCGTTGGTCCGATCGGTGCCTTCACGCGTCTCCGCCACGAGATGCTGCACGACAGCCTGGAGGCTTCCGGTATCGCGGAAAACGCGCAACTGCCGCTCGGCGCTGGTGCCTTCTTTCAGGATGCGATGAATTCCCTCGACCGCGCGCCGGCTGCCCAGATCGTCCACCACTTCATCCACGAATTCGAGCAGTTCGAGCGCCAGCTCGCGCATGGGAACTTCGGCTCGCTTGCCGAAATCGATCAACTTACCGTCAA
>Ga0187783_10004624_pt1 | contig 10180 bp, 10 predicted proteins | sample 1015_SJ02_MP02_2_FD_132471 | JGI IMG/M metagenome (GOLD analysis project Ga0187783, IMG submission 132471) | Tropical peat soil microbial communities from peatlands in Department of Meta, Colombia - 1015_SJ02_MP02_20_MG | ecosystem: Environmental > Terrestrial > Soil > Wetlands > Peat | place...
ATGACCGGGAGAAGCTGCAGGAGCGGCTGGCCAAGCTGGCCGGCGGCGTCGCGGTCATCAAGGCCGGGGCGGCGACCGAGGTCGAGCTGAAGGAGCGCAAGCACCGCATCGAGGACGCGGTGCGCAACGCCAAGGCCGCGGTGGAGGAAGGCGTCGTCGCCGGTGGCGGCGTGGCCCTGCTCCAGGCGGGCCGGATCGCGTTCGAGAAGCTCGACCTGAGCGGCGACGAGGCGACCGGAGCGCAGATCGTGCGCCGGGCGGTGGAGGAGCCGCTTAAGCAGATCGCGGTGAACGCCGGCCTCGAGGGCGGCGTGGTGGTGGAGAAGGTCAAGACGCTCAAGGCCGGCCATGGCCTGGACGCCTCGACCGGCGAGTACGTCGACATGTTCAAGGCCGGGATCATCGACCCCGCGAAGGTCACCCGCTCGGCGCTGCAGAACGCGGCGTCGATCGCGGGCCTGTTCCTCACCACCGAGGCGGTCATCGCGGAGAAGCCGGAGAAGGAGAAGGCTCCCGCCATGCCTGGCGGCGGCGGCGACATGGACTTCTGATCCGGTCACGTCACGGTAAGCAAACGGCCCGGGGGGGCGACTCCCCGGGCCGTTGGCGTGATGTTTCCCGGTATAAGCGCTGGGTATAGCGCCCATGCGATCATGGGAGGAAGCCTGTCGCGGTCCAGGCGGCCGAACCTCGGCCCGCCCTTACCCGGGGATAACGAGGCTGCGGTCCGGCGCGCTGGACCGATAGCCTTAGAAGTCCCACAGCATCCTGTCGGTCAGCCGATCGCTGGTTGTTGTCAGTTTCTCTTCGACGTGAGGTCTGCGCGGTGCCTACCGGCAAGGTCAAGTGGTACGACTCCGATAAGGGGTATGGCTTCCTCGCCCGCGATGACGGCGGTGAGGTTTTCGTGCATTCGTCGGCGCTGCCCGCCGGTACGACCTCGCTCCGGCAGGGGCAGCGGGTCGAGTTCGGGGTGGCCGAGGGCCGCCGCGGGGCGCAGGCGCTCCAGGTGCGGATCCTCGAGCCGCCGCCCACCGTCGCGGCCGCCAAGCAGCCCCACAAAAAACCGGACGAGATGGTCGTGATCGTCGAGGACCTGATCAAGCTGCTCGACGACGTGTCGAATACCTACCGCCGCGACAAGCAGCCGGACGCGAAGGACGCGAAGAAGATCGCCGCGGTCCTCCGCGCGGTGGCCGACGACATCGAGCCCTGACCGGCCCCCCAAAGGCCCGCACGGGTCGGGCCAACCCCGGCGCGCCCGGAGCTACGAGACGGTACGGGGGTGAACCCGGGCGGGTTCTGGGCGCCTGCGCCCGGCGAGGATGCGGCGCCTGCGCCGCGCCACGATGAGCACCAGGGCCACGGTCAGCAGGCCGGCGGCGATGGCCAGGCCCGCCTGGCCGTTGTCGAGCATCGACACCAGCACCCCGGCCAGGCCTCCGGCCACATTCGAGACCTGGTTGAGGGTCTCGGAGACGGCGAAGGTCGACGACCGGATCTCGTCGCCGATCTCGCGCTGCACGATCGAGTCCTGGGCCAGCTTGGCCAGGCTGGCGCACAAGATCGCGGCGAACGCCACGGCGATCACGGCGGCGAACCCGAACAGCCAGGCGGCGACGGCGGCGACGGCCGGCGCCACGGTGAGCACGGAGAACATGATCAGCTGGGGGGCCCGGGAGCGGAACCAGGACCCGATGGCCATCGCGAAAATGCTGCCGCCCGCGACGGCGACCGCGAGCGCGGCCAGCGCGACGTGCTTGGACACGCCGAGGTGCTCGGTCTGCAGCAAGAAGGCGAAGAAGAAGAACGTGTAGCCGGAGAACGCGCGCAGCACCGCGTTGCCGGTCATCGCCTCCGCCACCGCGGGACCCACGCGGCCAAGCGTCCGCCACGGGCCGCCCCCGGCCGGCGCGGCCTTGGACCCGTTCGCGGATCCATTCGGACGTGCCGACCCCGGCGGCAGGGCCGGCAACGGGGCGGTGCCACGTTCGCGGGCGTATCGCCCCGGACCGTTCGGCGGGAAATCGGGCCGTGGCGGCATCCTGGGGTCGGTTCCGCGCGGTGGCGAGCCGTCGGCGGTGCCCGGCCCGGCGGTGCCCGGCCCGGCGGTGCCCGGCCCCGCGGTGGCGGTCGCGGCGGTGGTCGCGGCGGTGGTCGCGGCGGCCCCGGCCGGCTCGGGGGCGGGCGGGGTGTCCACCTGGTCGGGCAGCCGCAGCGCCAGGATCATGGCCAGCAGGTAGATGACCATGCCCGCGCGGAGGACCCAGGCGGCGCCGCCGATCACCTGTATGCCCTCGGCCAGCCCGGCCGCGATCGTGGCCCCGATCACCGCTATCAGCTGCGACCGCGCGTTCGCGCTGACCAGGGTGATCTGCTCGGGAAGCAGCCGGGGCGCAACCGACGCGCGGACCACGCCGTAGGCCTTCTGCAGCACCAGGACACCGAACGCGGCGGGCAGCAGCGTCACCGGGTTGCTGACCGCGGCCGACATGGCGTAGCACAGCAGACCGCGGGCCAGCAGCGTGCCGGCCAGCAGGTACTTGCGGCCCTGCTGCACCCGGTCCAGGGCCGGCCCGATGAATGGCGCGAGCACCGCGAACGGGGCCATGGTGACGAGGAGGAACAGCGCCACCTTGCCCCGCGCCTGGTCGACCGAGGTGTCGAAGAAGATCGTCCCGGCCAGGGCCACGATGACGAATGCGTCCCCGGCCCCGCTGGCGGTGGTCAGCTCGATGAGCGTGGACAGCCCGGTACGGCCGGCACCGGAGGCGCTGGTCACGCGGTGTACCAGGCCGCCCGTCCTGCGGGTGGCGGTGGCGCCGAAGCGGGCGCCGGTCCTGACCGCGCCCGTCGTGGCGCGGGCCGCGCTCCCAGTTCGGCGCAGCGCCTCGGACATCCGCATGTAACCAGTATTCTTGGTAGCCGCCACTACGGCGAGCACGGCTTGCCGCACCCGAGAGGTAACGATACCGGCACCAGAGGATTGGTAGGCGTGAGTCCGACCCGCACCCGCACCAGGGAACCAGACCAGATATGCGCGGAGGCCGTTGACGTCGCGCGCGATGCCATCGTCGCGGCGGTCGGCCCCGACCGCGTGGGCGAGCACATCGAGACCCACGCCGAGGGTGAACGGGTGGTCACGCACCTGTTCGCCTGCGAGGACCCGGCCTACGCCGGGTGGCGGTGGGCGGTGACGGTCGCCCGCGCGCCGCGGTCCAAGGTGGTCACGGTCGACGAGATCGTGCTGCTGCCGGGGCCCGCCGCCCTGCTCGCACCGCCCTGGGTGCCGTGGCATGACCGGTTGCGGCCCGGCGACCTTGGGGTCGGCGACCTGCTGCCCGCGCCGCCCGACGACGAGCGGCTCGTCCCGCTGGCGACGCTGGAAGGCGACGACGCCGTGGTGGACTGGTTCTCCGGCGAGGAGGACGTGGAGGAGTTCCTTGGCGGCGGCCCGGCCGAGCCCGGCGAGCTGCCGTCGCCCGGGCGCTCCCGCGTGCTATCGGCCGTCGGCCGGGACGGCGCCGCCGAGCGCTGGTACGTCAGCGAGCACGGACCGCGGACGCCGCTGGCCCACGCCGCGCCCGCGCACTGCGTCAGCTGCGGCTTTTTCGTGCCGCTCAGCGGCGAGCTCGGCCGGTTGTTCGGCGCCTGCGCGAATGCGTACGCACCCGACGACGGCAGGGTCGTCTCCGCCGACCATGGCTGCGGAGCCCACTCGGAGTCGGTGATCTGGCAGGCGACGGCCCGGTCCATCGCGCCGGTCATCGACGAGTTCGGCTACGACATGGTCGACCTGCCGGGCGTGTCGGTCGAGGAGACGGTGTTCGAGCCGCTGTCCCGCGGGGCCGACTGAGCGGCCCGGCGGGCCGCCGCGCGGGCGCGGCCCCGCTTGAGCCTCGGCACGTACCACAGCCCGAACAGGCCCATTACCAGCCCGGCGGCGCAGGTCCAGATCCACCACCTGGCATCGGCCGGGAGGCTGCCGCGGACGATCAGCAGCACGATCAGCGCCACCGCCCAGCCGGCCGTGACGGTGCCGGCGACGAGCTGGTCGTTCGCCTCGAGCGGCGGGGGCGGCGCCGGGCGCGGCCCGCGGGATTGCCTCACCCGTCCAGGCTACGTGCCCGGGCCCGCCGACCGCCGTCGCGCTGCGTGCGACGGGACGGGCGTGATGTACTTAGCTCACGCCAGCTGATGAAGGTTACCGACGATGACAGCTACCCAGACCACGACCGATGCCGGTCTGGCCACGGCCCTGCGGATCTCCGTCAGCAGGCTGGCGCGGCGTCTGCGGGCCCAGCGCGAAGTTCCCGGGCTGACCGAGGCGGTGCTGTCAGAGACCCAGCTGGCCGCCCTGTCGGCCCTGGAAAGGCACAAGGCGATGACCCCGGGCGAGCTGGCCGATCATGAGAAGGTCCAGCCCCCGTCGATGACCCGTGTCATCGCCGTCCTCGAGGAGCGCAAGCTGGTGGTCAGGTCACCGCACCCGAGCGACCGGCGGCAGGTCATCCTCACCGTCACCGAGGAAGGGCGGACGGTGGTGCAGCGCGTCCGCCGCGCAAAGGACGCGTGGCTGGCCCGCAGGCTGGCCGAGCTCACGGCGGAGGAATGGGCCACGCTCCAGGCGGCGGTGCCCGTCCTGGAGAAGCTCAGCCAGTCCTCGTGATCAGCCAGTCCTCGTGATCAGCTGGTCCTCGTGATCAGCTGGTCCTCGTAATCAGCCGGTCCTCGTAATCAGCTGGTCCTCGTGATCAGCCGGGATCAGCGGGGCGCAGGGGCCAGCTGGCCAGCGTGGTGTACCGGGGCTGCTCGCTGGCGCCCAGGCGGCTGCGGACCAGGTGGATACGGTCCGCGGTCCAGGCCGGGCCCCGGTAGCCGGCCAGCGCCGCGACGAGTTCGGTGACGTCGGCGGGCATCCGGCAGCGTGCGAGGGTCAGGTGCGGCTGGAACCGGCGGCCCCGGTCTGGCGGGGGAGCGCCCGCGCGGCTCGCGCCGGCGGCCACGGACTCGGCCAAACGGGCCAGTGCTAGGCGGTCACCGGACAAGCCGCACCACAGCACGTTCGCCCGGGTTGGCGAGGGGAAGGCGCCAGCGCCGGTGAACGCGAGCCGGAACGCGTGATGGCGCCGTGCGGCGTGCTCGAGTCGCGGCAGCATCCGTGCCGTCGCGGACGGGTCGACTTGGCCGAGGAAGGCCAGGGTCACGTGCCAGGCCTCCCGGCTGGTCCAGCGCAGGTCCTGCCGCGGCGACCGGAGCGGCCCGGCCAGAGCGTCGAGGTCGTCGAGCACGGCCGCGGGCGGGCCGATGGCGACGAACAGCCGCATCGCCTCACCCAGCACGGTGCTGGCCCGGACGGACGGCGTGATCCCCCGTGATGCCTCCCCTGACATCTCCTCCGCCCTCCGGCGGGCTAAACCGCCGGCCGGTCCCGCCTGGTTCACGTCGTCTGTCATGTTCCACCTCGCATTGGGCTCGCCTGAGGGTTTGTAGGCTGTGGTGATGAACCGGGTGCCCCGATGGCTACTTCCCACCGTGCTCGCGCTTCTCGTCTTTGCCGTCGTGATCGGCTCGGTCATCCGCTAGCCCGTCAGTCAGCGCCGACGCGTGCGACCACGTAATCGATGCACGCGGTAAGCGCCTCCACATCCTCGGGATCGACCGCAGGGAACATGCCGATGCGCAACTGGTTGCGGCCGAGCTTGCGGTAGGACTCGGTGTCGACGATCCCGTTCGCCCGCAGCGACGCCGCCACGGAGTCAGCGGACAGCCCGTCGGCCAGGTCGATGGTGCCGACAACCTGTGAACGCCGTTCCGGATCGGCGACGAACGGGTCGGCGTAGGCCGCCTTCTCCGCCCACCCGTACAGTATGGCAGCCGATCGCGCGGTGCGCGCCGTGGCCCACGGCAGGCCGCCCTGGCCGAGCAGCCATTCGACCTGGTCAGCGAGCAGGAACAAGGTCGCCACCGCCGGCGTGTTGTAGGTCTGGTCGCTGACCGCGTTCTCCAGTGCCACCCGCAGCGAAAGGAAGTCGGGGATGTAGCGCCCGCTCGCGGCGACCTGGGCGACCCGGTCCGCCGCCGCCGGGGACATCAGCGCGATCCACAGTCCGCCGTCGGAGCCGAGGCCCTTCTGCGGGGCGAAGTAGTAGACGTCGAACTCGGCGGCCTGCACGTCCAGGCCGGCCGCGGCGCTGGTCGCGTCGACCACGACCAGCGATCCCGGGTCGGCGCCTGGCACCCGGCGCACCGGCATCGCCACGCCGGTCGAGGTCTCGTTGTGGGTCAGCGCGTACGTATCCGCCCCTGGCTCAGGCCAGGGGTCGGGATGCGTGCCGGGAGGCGATTCCACGACGGTCGGGGCGGACAGCCACGGGGCCCGCCCGGTGATGGCGGCGAACCTGGCCGAGAACTCGCCGAAGCTCAGGTGCTGGGCGTGCCGCCGGATCAGCCCGAACGCGGCCGCGTCCCAGAATGCGCTTGTCCCGCCGTTGCCGAGCACGACCGTGTAGTCGCCAGGCAGGCTGAACAGCTCGGCCAGGCCGGCCCTGATCCGGTGCACCAGGGACTTGACCGGGGGCTGGCGGTGGGACGTGCCGAGGTAGGCGGCGCCCGGCCCGGCCAGCGCGGCCAGCTGCGCCGGGCGGATCTTGGCCGGGCCGCTGCCGAACCTGCCGTCCTTGGGCTTGAGCTGTTCGGGGATGACCAGGTCGCTCATCCTGGCAGCCTACCGGCGGCGCTGATCTTGCCCGGGCGCTCAGGCCTGACGGTCGAGCACCTCGGCCGCGCCTGGGACGTCGCGGACCGACCGCGACGGGGGCCCGATGTACCGCGCGGCGGGCCGGACCAGCCGGCCGGTCCGCTTCTGCTCCAGGATGTGGGCCGCCCAGCCGGCCGTCCGCGCGCAGGTGAACATCGAGGTGAACATGTGCGAGGGGACCTCCGCGAAGTCGAGCACGATGGCCGCCCAGAACTCCACGTTGGTCTCGAGCACCCGGTCAGGCCGCCGGGCCCGCAGTTCGGCCAGCGCCGCGTTCTCCAGGGCCAGCGCGACCTCGTAGCGGGGCGCGCCGAGTTCCTTGGCCGTGCGGCGCAGGACCCTGGCCCGGGGGTCCTCGGCCCGGTACACCCGGTGCCCGAACCCCATCAGCCGCTCGCCCCGGTCTAGCACGGCCCGCACGTAGCCTTCGGCGTCGCCGGTCCGCTCGACCTCTTTGATCATGCCGAGAACCCGCGCCGGCGCGCCGCCGTGCAGCGGCCCGGACATCGCGCCGACCGCCCCGGACAGGGCAGCGGCCACGTCGGCGCCGGTCGACGCGATGACCCGGGCGGTGAAGGTGGACGCGTTCATGCCGTGTTCTGCCGCCGACGTCCAGTACGAGTCGACCGCCCGCACGTGCCGCGGGTCGGGTTCGCCGCGCCAGCGGATCATGAACCGCTCGGTGATCGTGGCCGCCTCGTCCACGCGGTACTGCGGCACCATCGGCAACCCGAGCCCCCGCGCCGACTGGGCCACGAAGGAAAGGGCCATGACCGAGGCCCGGGCGAGGTCCTCGCGGGCCTGCTCGTCGGCGATGTCGAGCAACGGCCGCAGGCCCCAGGCCGGGGCGAGCATGGCCAGCGCGCTCTGCACGTCGACCCGGATGTCGCCGGAATGGACCGGGATCGGATAGGGCTCGGCCGGCGGCAGCCCCGGCGCGAACGCGTTGTCGACGAGAAGCCCCCAGACATGCCCGTAGGACACATGACCGACGAGTTCCTCGATGTCGACTCCGCGGTAACGCAGCGCGCCGCCCTCCTTGTCCGGCTCCGCGATCTCGGTCTCGAAGGCGATGACTCCCTCGAGACCGGGCTTGAAATCCGACATCGGCTTTCTGTCCCTTCCTCATGCCTCCAGCCTTCCCATTCAACCCCGCTGAACTGGGTTGCGGTAGCCGTAACAGTTGTGAGGATCATTACTAATGGACGCGACGCAGCCTGGCCCGTCTGCTGGCCCATCTCCCGGCCCGTCTCAGGCGAGCTCGCCCGGGGAGGCGCCGGACGGCTTGTCCGAGGACATTCTGGCCGCCGATCCGATGACGCAGTTCGCCCGCTGGATGGCACAGGCCCTCCAGCGCGGCATCCCCGAGCCGACCGCCATGGTCCTGGCCACCACGTCGGCCGACGGCCACCCGCGGGCCCGCACCGTGCTGCTGAAGGCGCACGATCAGGCGGGCTTCACGTTCTACACCAACCGCACCTCGCGCAAGGGCCAGGACCTGGCGGCGCATCCCCGGGCGTGCGCAGTCTTCCCCTGGTACGCCCTGGGCCGCCAGGTGACCGTCGAGGGCAGCGTGCGCATGATGTCCCAGGCCACCAGCGAGCCGTACTTCAGGTCGCGGCCCCGCGGCTCGCAGATAGGGGCGTGGACCAGCAGGCAGTCGCGGGTCATCGGCTCCCGGGCCGAACTGGAGCGGCGGTTCGCCGAACTGCAGCAGCGCTGGCCGCCGCCGGCCCAGGTACCCATGCCCGACTTCTGGGGCGGGTACGTGCTCGTCCCGCAGACGGTCGAATTCTGGCAGTCCGGCCAGTACCGCCTCCATGATCGCCTGCGCTACCGGCGTGGGGGCGGGGGCTGGGCCGTCGAGCGTCTGTCTCCATAAGGAGAAGAAGTGGATTCTCCGGCATAGCATCACAGCAGGAGGCATGACAGGTGACCGCGCACGGGCTGATCGACACCACGGAGATGTATCTCCGCACCGTCTTCGAGCTCGAGGAGGAGGGAGTCGCCCCGCTGCGCGCCCGCATCGCGGAGCGCCTGGGGCAGACCGGCCCGACCGTCAGCCAGACGGTGGCCAGGATGGAGCGGGACGGCCTGCTGCATGTTCTCGGCGACCGGCAGCTCGAGCTGAGCGACCTCGGCCGCACGCTGGCCACCCGGGTGATGCGCAAGCACAGGCTGGCCGAATGCCTGCTGGTCGGGGTCATCAAGCTGCCCTGGGAGGAAGTGCATATCGAGGCGTGCCGATGGGAGCACGTGATCTCGGAAAGCGTGGAGCGCCGCCTGCTCGAGCTGCTCGACTACCCGGTCCGCTGCCCGCACGGCAACCTCATTCCCGGCCTGGCCGAGCTGGGGCTGCCCGGCCGGGCGCAGGAGAAGGTGACGGCGGACGCGGCAGCGGGCGAGGCCGGTGAGGCGATGACGAAGGCGGCGTCCGCGGACGGCGCCAGGGTCGTCATCCGGCGGATCGGCGAGCAGATTCAGAGCGACCTTGATCTGATGCTTAAACTCAAGCGGGTCGGGATACAACCCGGACGCGAGGTGATACTCATGGCGGGCGACGACGGCGTTCGCGTGACGGCTGGCGACCCGGCCGGAGCCGGCTCCGCGGAGCTCGCCGGTCAGGTCGCCGCGCAGATCTTCGTGTCCGAATCCGGCCCCGACGTGGCGGCCGGACGGTGACGTCGTCCGCCGACGCCGCCGGGGCGCGGCCATGACCGCAAGCTGGGACCGGGCCGCGTTCGACGCCTACCTCCCGGCGGACATGGTCCTGGGCCAGGCCGACATCGCGGTCGTGGTCGCCGACCGGGTCGGCAACCTGCTGTTCCTCAACGAGTACGCGGCGCGTCTGTTCCGCGTCCGGGGGGAGGTGTCCCGGCTGGCCGGATCCCCGGTCCTGGCCCTCGGCCTGTTCTCCGGCGAGGACCCGCGCCGGATGGAGCACCTGGCCGGGCAGGTGCTGCTCGGGCGCCCGTGGGAGGGTACCTTCGAGGCTGCCCGCGGCGACGGGTCGCGCGCGCTCATGCGGGCCCTGTCCGTGCCGTTGCGCCATCCCGGCGGCGACATCGACGGGATCGTGATCCTGGCCCGCGAGGCGAACAAGCGCGACGGCCGGCTCGAGCACGACAGGATCGCGCTGCTCGAGCGCGTGGGCGAGCGCCTGGCCGGCTCGCTCGAGATCGGCACCACGCTCAAGCACGTGGCGGAGATCCTCGTGCCGCAGTTCGCCGATCACTGCTTCATCGACCTGTTCCAGGGCGAGCAGCTCATCCGCCGGGTGCAGCGGCACGCCGGCGACTGGGCCCCGCCGCCGGGAACCTGGGCCAAGGACGGCGACCAGATCCACTACCCGGAGGGCCACTTCTGCCAGCAGGCGATGGCACGCCTGGAGACGATCGCGGTCACCGACCTGGAGACCTC
>Ga0187783_10004625_pt1 | contig 10180 bp, 9 predicted proteins | sample 1015_SJ02_MP02_2_FD_132471 | JGI IMG/M metagenome (GOLD analysis project Ga0187783, IMG submission 132471) | Tropical peat soil microbial communities from peatlands in Department of Meta, Colombia - 1015_SJ02_MP02_20_MG | ecosystem: Environmental > Terrestrial > Soil > Wetlands > Peat | place...
CCTGGGAGGGGGAGGGAAACTTGTTGTCATCGAATTGTCATAATTGTTTTGTATAGTGACGGCAACTCATTAATTAGGGGGCTTAAATTTATGTTGACCAAATACCGAACCTTGCTGGGCGTGATGTCATTATTGGTGCTAAAACCGGTGTTTGCGGATCCGCAAACGATTACCGGCGCTGGAGCGACTTTTCCTTATCCACTCTATGTCAAATGGGCGCAAGCGTACCAGCAACAAACCAATGTAAATGTCAACTATCAACCGATCGGTTCGGGTGGGGGCATCCAACAAATCAAAGCAAAAACAGTGGACTTCGGCGCTTCGGACAAGCCGTTATCCAATGCCGATCTGCAGCAAAATAACCTGACTCAATTTCCCACCGCAGTCGGCGGCGTAGTCGTCGTCGTCAATCTGAAAAATTTAGCCCATCCGCTAACCCTCTCCGGACCGGTGTTGGCAGACATTTATTTAGGCAATATTAAACAATGGAATGACGCCAAAATCAGTGCGCTCAATCCGGGTATTCAATTACCCAATCAAGCCATCACGGTGGTGCATCGAGCCGATGGTTCCGGCACCACGTTTTTATTCACCCATTATTTAAGCCAAATCAATCCCACCTGGCAAACTAAAGTCGGATCCGATACCGCCGTGGCATGGCCGGTCGGCGTGGGCGCCAAAGGCAGCGAAGGAGTCAGCGCTTATGTTCAGCGGATTCCGGGCAGCATTGGTTATGTTGAATATGCTTATGCTCATCAAAATCATTTAAATTTCTCGCAACTGAAAAATCAAGCGGGTGAAGTGGTTTCACCGTCGTTGAACACGTTTGCAGAAGCGGCTAGCCACGCCCATTGGAGCAGTCAAAATCATTTCGCGGAAATTTTAACCAATGAACCCGGAGCTCATAGCTGGCCGATTACCGGAGCGACGTTTGTGCTGATCAACGGCCAGAGCGATATCAGTAAAACCACTGAAGTTCTGCGGTTTTTTGCTTGGGGTTATCAACACGGAGCATCCATCGCTGCCAGTCTGGATTATGTGCCGTTACCCGATAGCGCCATTTCATCTATTCAAACCGAATGGCAAAAACAATATGGCTTCAGCGCTTCAAAACCAAACGTTTAAATTTCAACATGCGTTAGATGCCCTCTTTCACCGGACATCGCAGCTACTCGCGTTAGGCATACTCGCTACGGTAGTCCTGATCGCGGTGTTATTATTCCACAGCAGTTTGCCTAGCCTCACTCAATTCGGCCTCAATTTTCTGACCTCCGCGGAGTGGGATCCGGTCGCGGAGCGGATGGGCGGCCTGGGACCCATCGTCGGCACCTTAGTGACCGCGCTGCTGTCGGTTGCGATTGCGATTCCGGTAAGTTTTGGGATTGCGTTATTTATTACCGAGATTTGCCCGAATTGTTTGCGGCGCATATTACGAGTGCTGATCGAATTATTAGCCGGCATTCCCAGCATTATTTATGGAATGTGGGGATTATTTATTCTGGCGCCGGTGCTGGCAGACCCGGTGCAGCCGTGGTTAATTGCTCACTTCTTTCCAAATGATACGCCACTAGGGATCGGGGTGATGACCGCGGCGATCGTGCTGAGCATCATGATTATTCCGTTTATGGCTTCGGTCATTCAAGATGGATTCGCTCTGGTCCCCGATCTGTTAAAAGAATCGGCGTACGCATTAGGCGCCACGCGCTGGGAAGTGATCAGAAACGTGATTTTACCTTACTGCAAGAGCAGCGCCATCGGCGGAGTGATTTTGGGTTTAGGCCGAGCGCTGGGCGAAACCATGGCGGTTGCGTTCGTGATCGGCAACTCACATGAGTTATTTAAGTCATTAATCGCGCCAGGCAGCACAATCTCCTCGGTGCTGGCCAATGAATTTAGCGAAGCGACCGGGAAATTATATTCTTCCGCACTCAGCGAACTGGGATTGATTTTACTGGGAATTACGTTGTTAGTGTTTTTATCGTCTAAATTATTATTTGCTAGGTCACGTGGATGATATCGCTCTACACCAAACGTCGAATAACCAACACGGTCTGTTTAACACTGGCCGGCCTGATGATGTTCATTGGGTTAGCGTGTTTGATCTCGATCTTATATGGATTGGTGAAAAATGGCTTATCCGGACTTTCTTTCACTCTGTTCACCCTAAACACTCAGGCGCCCGGCATCGCCGGTGGATTAAAAAACGCGATGGTGGGCAGTTTAATGATTCTATTTTACGCCTTAATTATCGGCGCCCCGATCGGCCTGTTGGCCGGCACTTATTTAGCTGAATTCGGCAAAAAAAGCCGCTTGGCCAAATCAATTCAATTCGCTAACGATATTCTACTCAGCACGCCTTCGATTTTAATCGGGCTGTTTGTTTATGAAATCATTGTGGTCAACGCCCAACATTTTTCCGGTTGGGCGGGCGCGGTGGCGTTGGCATTCATTGTTATCCCCATCGTCACTCGCACCACGGAAGAAATCTTCTTATTAGTGCCTAGCGCACTGCGTGAATCGGCTTTTGCGTTAGGCGCCGCCAAATGGAAGGTCATTCTGCAGGTGGTGTTGCGCGTTTCACGTACCGGTGTGATGACGGGTGTTTTGCTGGCCTTAGCCCGAATCAGCGGCGAAACAGCGCCTTTGCTGTTTACCGCGCTGAATAATCAGTTCTGGAGTGTGAATATGAATCAGCCTATGGCTAATTTACCCTCGGTTATTTTCCAATACGCGACCAGCCCTTATGCCGATTGGCAGCAGTTAGCTTGGGCGGGTGCTCTGTTGATTACGGCCTGTGTATTGGGTTTGAATATTTTCATTCGGATTTTCTTTAAACAAAAACCACCACTAACCTAAAATGATTATGAATAATGCGCCCATAAAAATCAAAACCGAAGATTTAAATTTCTTTTATAACAAGCATCACGCGTTAAAATCCATTGATATGGAAATTCCAGCGCATTCGGTGACGGCCATCATTGGACCGTCCGGTTGTGGCAAATCGACTTTATTGCGCACATTTAATCGCATGTATGCCATCTACGATAATCAACACGCGACCGGCTCTATTTTTATTGATGGAGAAAATATTTTATCGCCTCACCAAGATTTAAATAAATTGCGCAGCCAGGTCGGTATGGTGTTTCAAAAACCGACGCCGTTTCCCATGTCGATTTTTAATAATATTGCCTTTGGGGTCTCGCTGTATGAAAAATTATCCCGCAGCCAACTGGCGGAACGGGTGGAATGGTCGTTGAAAAAAGCCTCGCTGTGGAATGAAGTCAAGCACATCCTTAAACGCAGCGGTTTAGGTCTCTCCGGCGGTCAACAACAGCGGTTGTGTATCGCTCGGGCGATAGCAGTCCGGCCGCAAATTATTCTGCTGGACGAACCCACCTCCGCATTAGACCCGATTTCAACGGCTCATATTGAAGAGTTAATGACTGAGCTCAAAAAAGAATACACGCTGTGTATCGTGACCCATAACATGCATCAGGCCAAGCGAATTGCCGATCATACCGGTTATATGTACGCCGGAAAGTTGGTGGAATTCGACCATACCGAGGGTATTTTCTCTAAGCCCGTCCATCCTTCTACTCAAGATTTCATCTCCGGAAAAATCTAACTCCTATAAATTCCCTCCCCCTCCCAGGGGGAGGGTTAGGGTGGGGGTGATCGCTATAGCACGTTATCACCAAAACCCCACCCTAACCCTCCCCTTTCCAAGGGGAGGGAATTAAGTGTGTCATCAAATTGAAATATTAGTTGTATAAACTAGCGCCAAGTCGTTAACAGATAGAAGGGTCAATCGTATGGTCAAAAAGGTCATTATTAGTTTTTTGCTATTTTTAATTTTAATCGCCACCCTCCCCGCTCGAGCAGATGATAGTAGTAGTACGAGTACGGGAAATGATTTTCTGGATTTTCTGGAAAAAACCCAGATCAATGGCGACATCCGCAGCTATTATTTCACCCGCGATTATACCAATCCGAATGTCGAGGACCAATCGGCCTACTCATTAGGAGGTAATATTCGGGTATTAACCGCGCCGTTCTTATCGGGATTTCAACTCGGCGCTGCTTATTACACGGCGCAATCGTTGGGTTTAAACAGTGATGATCCGACCAAGGTCGACCAAACTTTGCCGGGAAATGACATTGGGGTCTTGGGTCAAGCCTACATTCAGTATCAACATAAGCCGATATTGATTCGAGTTGGGGATCAACTGATTAATACCCCCTGGATGCCGGCCGGGGATTCGCGGATGATTCCAGCCACGTATCGCGGTATTTACAGCGTATGGACTCCGGATTCTCATTGGACGGTAACCGGTTTACGAATGACTGAATTTAAAAGCCGTGTAGCCGATGATTTTTCCGCCACTAACTTGTATAACCCCGACAACAAGGGAACTCCGATTGCCGGATTAGACGATACCACCGATCAAGGCGCCTGGGCTGCCGGAGTGAGTTACACTCAGTCCTCGTTTACTTCGGAAGTATGGGCTTATCAATTTTTAGATTTCGGTAAATTATTTTATAACAACAACCAATATACGTTTAATCTGAATTCAAATTTCAAACCGATTGTCGGCGCGCAATTATTTAAGGAAACCGGCGACGGCGATAATATTTTGCAGGACGTCTCCAGCGGTAAAGCGGATTCGAGCGGCTATGGATTACTGGCGGGTTTGGCCGCTTATAACGCCAAACTCACAGTGGGTTATAACCAAATTTTTTCTTCGAGCGACGCTTACAAAAATGGAGACATCGTATCGCCGTACACTAGCGGTTATGCCGACGATCCGTTATACACCACTTCGATGATCGCCGGTCTGGTCGAAAAATCTTCGGGTGAAGCGGTCAAAGTAACCGGCAGTTACAGTATGCTCGACAGCGCGTTGTTGATGTCCACCAGTTTTGCCCGGTATTTTACCGAGCCGGAAGTGGATGACACCAACGAGACCGACTTCGACGTCACCTACTCATTCCTCCATTCGCCCGATAAATATTTAAGAGGCCTCTCCATCCGCAACCGCCTTGGCATTCAAACCGGCGACCCCAACAAAGGCACTTTCTATTACAACCGAGTCATGCTGCAATACAGTTTCTAACTTCATCCTGATGGGGGATCGCAAGGGGGAGAAGAGCGGAGCGATCTCCCCCTTCATTCCGAGCAATCAGCTTTGCTGATGCGCAGGATATAAATCCACGAAGCAATGACCGCGTCAGCGGGAATTGCTGTCTCCTGGGCATTCGCCACCTTTTGGAGTATCTTAATCGGTATGACGACGGCTATTCTTCCAGAACACACCAGAAAAATTTTATTGAGAATTTTGTCTCTGGTGATGTTAATGGAAATGTTGGATGCAACCGTTCTCAATACTGCGCTGCCGCAGATTGCTATCAGCCTTCAAGTTAATCCCATCAAATTAAAGGAAATATTAACTATTTATTTTTTGTCTTTGGGGGTCTTTATTCCGGTCAGCGGATGGGTGGCTGATCGTTTTGGCGAAAAAAATGCAATGTTATTTGCCATTACACTCTTTACTGTCAGTTCAATCGGCTGCGGGCTATCGGTTGACTTACCGATGTTGATTGCGTTTCGATTGTTTCAAGGCATCGGTGGAGCATTTCTGATGCCTATTGGGCGGCAGATTGTAGTGCGCGTGTTTCCTATCCGCCTGGATCGAGTTCAAGCCATGGCTAAAATCAATGTGATCTCTTTATTAGGATTATCTCTCGGGCCGGTGATTGGCGGCGCATTAACCACTTATGCCAATTGGCGATGGATTTTCTTCGTCAATATACCCGTTGGCTTCCTTGGTTTCTATTTAATCTATCGGTTCTTGCCTATCATTCGCGAAAAAGAAACGAATCCATTTGATCTATTCGGATTTATCCTGTTAGGAAGTTTTTTAGGAATTTTATTATTTTTGCTCGACGTAGCGATAGATCCCAGTATTAGCATTCATATTAAATTATTGTTATTAGCCGTGGCTATTTTCAGCCTTTTTATTTATATCCAACACGCAAAATCCGCTGTTATGCCACTCATCAGTTTAAATCTTTTCAAACAAGGCCGATTCAAATCAGCTGCATTAGGCAGCTTTTTAGCGAGATTAACCTTAACCACTCATCCTTTTTTAATTCCGTTATTATTACAAGCCTATTATGGTTATTCTGCACTTGAGTCCGGATTATTGACTGTACCGGTCATCATCAGCACCTTGCTCGCTATGTTTTGTTTGCCTTTTTTTATTAAACATTTTGATAGCCAAAAATTATTGATCATTAACACGCTGTTATTGGCCATTGTGTTTGCCAGCTTTTATTGGCAAACCATCGCCTTGATGATTCCTTTATTAGTTTGCCAACAATTAATCATGGGTTTTTTAACACCGGTGCAACAATCTATTATGAATACTCAAGCCTACGAGGATTTATCGCAACCTTATGTCAGCCAAGGCGTTAGTTTTTATAGCATCATCATTCAAGTCAGCGGCAGCTTTGGGATTGCTTTGGCGGCGCTGGTCATGACGACAGTGATGGGTTCCGTTCATCTAGAGCAGCATATTCCGCTAATCGCTTTTAAAGTGGTCTTTATTGTCCAAAGTATCTACCTGCTTTTAGCTTTATGGATTTTTAAACGTTGACTTGAATACGAAATTTTTGCATAATGTACGCATCTATTTTCACTTAAAGGCTGATCACTATGCGGTTACCCATCGGATATGACAATTTTGCAGACATTCGCGAAAACAAGTTCGATTTTGTCGATAAAAGTTTGTTAATCAAGGAACTTTTGGATGAAACGTTTCAAGTAGTGTTGATCACTCGACCTCGCCGTTTTGGTAAGACACTCAATTTGTCCATGTTACAGCATTTTTTTACCGCACAGATCTATGGAAAATCGACATCGAAATTATTTGATGGATTGAAGATCAGCCGATGTGGCGAAAAGTATACGCAACATCAAGGGAAGTATCCGGTAATTTTTATTACGTTTAAAGATATTAAAGATGGTAAATTTGTCACCGCCTATGAAAAATTACGGAACTTATTAGCCAAATCCTATCGAGAACATCAATATCTTTTATCCAGCGATAAGTTGACAGAAGTTGAAAAAAGAAAATATCTTTCTGTTCTAGAAGAACAAATAAGTGAAGCAAACATTCAATCAGCTCTTCAAGATTTGAGTTATTATCTTTTCCAGCATTACGGCGAAAAAGTTTGGCTGTTGATCGATGAATATGACACCCCTTTGCAAGCCGCCTATTTTCACGGTTATTTGCAACCCATGTTAGAAATGATGCGGGGCATTTTCAGCATGGCGCTGAAAACCAATTCTTATTTAAAACGCGCAGTATTAACCGGCATACTAAAAATTGCCAAAGAAAATTTATTTTCAGATTTGAATAATCTCATCGCTTATTCGCTTCTGAATTCTGAATACGGGCAGTATTTTGGGTTTACTGAAGAAGAAATGGAGGATATTTTGCATAGATCAGGTCTCCAAGAAAAAGCGCAGCAGATTCGAAATTGGTACAACGGTTATCAAGTAGGTGATGTGGTCGTTTATAATCCCTGGTCAATCGCCAATTGTTTAAAAAATAATGGAGCACTACAACCTTATTGGGTGAATACCAGCGGCAACGAGTTGATCAAGCAATTGTTAGCCCAATCAGATGAAAACGTAAAGAATGATTTTCAAATGATTTTAGAAGGAAAATCTATTGAAGCAACAATTAACCCTAATATCGTATTTAATGACTTAGGTAAAGATTCCGATTCATTATATAGTTTATTATTACTCAGCGGCTATTTAAAAGCGACACGATGTGAACACCAAGGGTTAAAATTTCAATGTATTTTGACGCCTCCGAATCAAGAAGTTTCCCTGCTATACCCCGATATAATTACCTATTGGTTTTCGGAATCCATGACCAAAAAAGGATATGAGAGTTTCCTCAAAGCCTTGGTGCAAGGCCGAATAGAAGAATTCACAGCCCGGCTACAAGATTATTTATTGGAATCGTTCAGTTTCTTTGATGTCAAAGGCAATCGCCCAGAAATTTTTTATCATGGATTTGTTTTGGGACTGGTCGTCGGCCTGAAAGAAACCCACGAGGTAAAATCAAACCGAGAAAGCGGTTACGGCGTTTACGATGTCATGCTCATTCCGAAAGATAACAATCAACTAGGACTTATTTTGGAATTCAAAACGGTACGAAGCGCTGATCAAGACTTAAAAGAATCCGCCTCTAAAGCCTTACAACAAATTAAAGAGCGCGGCTATGCCGCCGAACTCCAACAAAAAGGCATCCAAAAAATCCTCTCGGTCGGCTTAGCATTCCGCGGCAAACAAGTAATGATTTTAGCGGAATAAAAAACGAACTGAGAGATTTGAACATGATAATCGGAATTATGGGGGCCATGATCGAGGAAGTTGATGGCATCCGCGCGCAAATGACTAATATTTCAATGACAGAACTCGGCGACAGACAGTATTATATCGGATTCAACACGACATTCTTTTATTCCAATAGATTGTTTTTAAAAAGATATTTAAAATATAGTCGGAAGTGACACTCTCCAACGCAAGCTTTTAAACGTGCTCGTGTTTCCTATCCGCCTGGATCGAGTTCAAGCCATGGCTAAAGCGGAAGTGACGCAACCAATAAAATGAATAGACAGTTAAAATAGCTAAGATGAGATATTCCCATAAAAATTGGCCGTAATAAAATAAGCGGTAAAAAATATTTCCTTGCGAAAAAATGACTTGGACAATTGAATAAAGGCCGGCGTGAAGAGCGAAAATGAGACCGGCTAAGATAAATCCCTGAGTTAATGGTTTAAACGACGAGAACTGATCTTTTATTAAATAGAATACAATAAACGCAGCGACCGTTGGCTCGAAGTAAGTGATATAGGCGGGAATCAGGATTTCGGGTCTATATGAAATGGGGGCGGTATTAGGATTCGGTTGGGTCACACGGGCAATGAATGGCGTTAAAAAATCCGAAGTAATCGTTTTTGTCAAAATATAAAAACCTGCCGCTAATAAAGCCACCAGAATATAACTGCGAATTCGAGGAATAAAATAACAGATTGCTGCGGATAAACTGAAAAAAGCGAAATACGTTGGAATAGTTAACAGTAATTGATACGGCCATGGATTTCCGACGATTACATTCATGACCGGCGTGCGCACTAATGATTCCGTCAGCGCCATGATCAAAAGACCAAAAAATATTATTTGATGAAAAATAGAGTGACGATACCAATACTCCCTTGAAAAAAAATATATGCCCACGGCAGCCATCGCGGTGGAAAATCGAATAAGAAAATTGATGACTGAGTTAAGCGCCGGATTTATTTCCAGCGGCGGCGCCTGAAAATACTGAAGAATAAAAACATGCGCGCTGAGCGAGATCGTACCAGTCAAAATAATTGCGCTGAAGAACAGAAGATTTTTGTACTTTTTCGAAGAAAATTTTCGCATAAATCATTATACATCAACGGCGCTGGAATTCAATTTGGCGCCCACTTGCATTGATGGCTAGTATCGCGTTAGAGTATCCACACAATAACGCTCAATGGGATAGTTTGTATGAAAATAACAGAGGGTGATCAAAAAAGTGAAATAATCGAAATTGACTCCCAGGGAATTTCTGAAAAAGAGTTTTCCCGTATTTGGAATGAGGGATTTCCCGCTTCGCGAGCTTGGCTTGCCGCCCAGACGGCAATGCGTGGCCAATTTACAGAATTGGACAGTTTGCTTTCATCCCCATCGAATTTATTGCAATATTTAGATTGGAATAGACTTAATCTATCAGATGAGAAAACTTGTATAAATCAAGGCATCACTTTGCTTTTTTTGGCAGCAACACTTGCGCATCCAAAAAAAGATTTTCGTCTGTTAAACGCGTTCTTAGCATTACCTCCGGAAAAGAAACAGAACGCAGATTTCAATGCTGGGCCTAAAAATTCAAAAAATCCCAATGTAGGCTGTACCGTGGCTTATGTAGCTTTGGATTTAAAAAAAAAGCAGAAGCGGCGCGAACTTTGGGATGCATTTTTAGATTGGTTGCGGCGGCCAGGTAACCGAGGAGATCTTAACGCCAGTTGCAGTCATGAGAACAATCCGCTTCGAGGGGCTACTCTCGGTTATAATGCA
>Ga0187783_10004626_pt1 | contig 10180 bp, 9 predicted proteins | sample 1015_SJ02_MP02_2_FD_132471 | JGI IMG/M metagenome (GOLD analysis project Ga0187783, IMG submission 132471) | Tropical peat soil microbial communities from peatlands in Department of Meta, Colombia - 1015_SJ02_MP02_20_MG | ecosystem: Environmental > Terrestrial > Soil > Wetlands > Peat | place...
ATTGGGGGCTCTCCGTCTGGTTCTGGTGCCTCGGTCGGTCTCCACAGCCGTTGCCGATGACTTCTGATGTTCTGCATCTGGCACCATCGCTCGTCACCCTGCATCAAACTGGTGCGAAGCAAGGCAGCCTGCCGCCCCCTTCGCTCGGTTTGAAGACAACCTTCACCTTTTGGCCAACTCTCACATTGGCGGGGTCGACATCGACGATATTGGTCATCATGGTGACGCCCTCCTCGAGCGTCACGTAGGCAATGACATAGACGGGCCTGGCCGCATGCATGATCGAGTAGGTGTATATCTCGCCGGTGCCTGCCGCCTGCTTCCACTCGAGGTTGGATGACATGCAGTGCGGACAGATGCCGCGCGGATAGTGGTGAGGCATCTTGCAGTCCCGGCACCATTTGAGCATAAGCTTGCCCCCATTGGCGCCTTCCCAATAGGGCTCGGTGCCGGGCGTTGGCTGGACCGCTGCGTAGATCTTCTCGCTCATCGTTGTCACTCTCGCTCGAGGATGACGGTTGAGCCGACGTGGCGCGTTGCCGGCGAGCCGCCCGTTCCATGTGCCAGCACGATGTCGTGGTTCTTGACTTGAACCTTTGGGTGCGCCTCGCCGCGTGCCTGCCGGACCGCCTCGATGACCTTGGTCATGCCGCCGCGGTTGCCCGGATGGTTCGAGCAGAGCCCGCCACCGTCGGTGTTGAAGGGCAGTTTGCCGACGCCGGAAATCAGGTTGCCGTCAGCGACGAACTTGCCGCCCGCGCCTTTCTCGCAGAAACCGAGATCCTCGATCTGCATGACCACGGTGATCGTGAAGCTGTCGTAGATCGATGCGTACTTAATGTCGGACGGTTTCACGCCCGCCATCGCGAATGCGGCCTTGCTGGACTCACGGCCGCCGGAATAGGTGAGGTCAAGCCCGACGCCTCCGCTCTGAATCTTGTTCGCTTCACCGACCCCAATGATTTTCACTTTCGGACGCTGTAGGCTCGTCGCAATTTCGGGCCTGGCAATCACCAGAGCACCACCGCCGTCGGAGATCACGCAACAGTCAAGCCGATGCAGGGGGTCGGCCACCATCGGCGAGTTGACGACGTCCTCGACCGTCACCACTTTCGGCAGCATCGCCCGCGGATTGTGCTGAGCGTGGTGGGAGGCTGCGACCTTCACCCAGGCGAGTTGCTCGGACGTGGTACCGAACTCGTGCATGTGGCGGCGGGCCACCATGGCGTACATGTTCGCCGTTGCGGGTCCGTAGGGAAACTCGAACTGCACATCGGGCTGCTGCACGTTGCCCATGCGAGGCGCAGTGCCGGTCTGCATGCCTTCCGAACGCGGCCTGCCAGCGAGCGTTACCAGAGCGACATTACAACGCCCGGCCGCGATGGCCTCGAGCGCATGGCCGACATGCAAGTTGTAGGAGGAGCCACCGGTGTCGGTCGCATCGATATGCCGCAGCTTCAGGCCCATGTACTCGATCATCGACAGGCCGCCGAGGCCCGGTGTATCGCCAGACGCGCAGAAATAACCATCTACGTCGCTCTTGCTGAGCCCCGCGTCGTCGAGCGCGCCCTTGGCAACCTCGGCATGCAGCTGCGCCAATGACTTGTCTGGCGCTTTGCGCGTTGGGTGCTCGTAGGCACCGACGACGTAGGCCTTGCCTTTGAGACTCATAGCCCTCGAAGCTCCTCCCTCATCCGCATCCCGTCGAAGATCAGGTTTGCGCGAAGCGCTCTCTACGTCAATTGCGTGTTTGAGGATGCCCTTCCCTCGCGATGGCCGAGCTCGGTGCTCTTAGGCTCCCGTCTCTGCGCTCACCCAGCGAGCGTGCACTTGCCATTGTTGATCACCGTAACGTCCCGCTCCTTGAGCCGGCAGCAGAACGAGACGATGTTCTTGTCGATCCACAGGTCGATGAGAATCGTCTCGCCGGGGTAGACGGGGGAGGAGAAGCGCACGTCGAACCCACGGATCCGCGTGTGGTCGTACTTAGCAACCTCCTTGAGAATCGTGCGGCAGGCCGTACCGTAGGTACAGAGGCCGTGCAGAATCGGCACGGGAAACCCGGCACGCTTTGCGAGTTCGGGGTCGGCGTGCAGCGGGTTGCGATCACCATTGAGGCGGTAGAGCAGCGCTTGGTCGATCCTCGTCTCCGCGGTGGCGGTGAAGTCGGGTTTGCGATCGGGGATGGTGTGCGGCTCGAGACCGGCACCGTTGGGTCCTCCAAACCCCCCATCGCCGCGCGCAAACGTGCTCGAGACCAGCGTGTAGAGCGGCGCATCGTCCGTGGCCGAGCGCACGGAGAGCTCGGTGTTGATCACCGCGCCCCTGCCCGGGCCCTTATCGAAAGCCGACAGCACGCGGCTGTCGACGACGATCTCGCCTTCGGGCTCGAGCGGGCGGTACAGGGTCAGGCGCTGCTCACCGTGCACCACTTTGGCGTAGTCGTAGCCGCAGTCCCTGAGCAACGGCACGCGCTGCAGCACCGTCGCCATGGACGCCACGGTCTTGAGTTTGACCTTCTCGAACGTGTAGGCGAGCTCGTTCTCGTCGTAGGGATCGCGGCCCATGCCGATACCGATGGCGTAGAGCATCGTTTCTCGGTCCGTGTAGCTGAAGCGGTCATCGGTCCGTTTCAGCGCCATCAGCTTGTCGTAGTTCAAGGCCATGTCCGTGGCTCCAACCGATTTCGATCGCCCGGCGATGGTCTACGACGCCGCCGGATTAGTTACAATGCGTGTTAATGTGCTAAATGCCGACGGACACTAAGTTTTCGCTCTTGCGCGTACTGTGGACTTCCTCTCGGCGTGCGAGCCCAGCGAGACGATCGTCGCTGGAAGGCAGAGCGGTGACCCAAGGCGCAACGGGCTTGCCTCTATCAAGCCCTCGAGAAGCAGACCTAAAAAACCAGACAAACCCGGTTCTTAAGCCGTTTGCTCGAGCAAGCCGACCCGCGGCAGCTGGCGGGGCTGCAGGGCTTGGTCACGTAATAACCGCATCCGGCCGCCCTCGCCTTCTCTTCATCGCCCTTCATGGCAAAGCAACTGAGAGCGATAATCGGGATTGCTGCGGAGCCAGGCGGCGCCTTGATCTGCTGCATCGCATCAAAGCCGCGTCGAGCACGGGCAGCTGGACGTCCATCAGCACGAGATCAGGGCGTTCCGTAGCCACCTTGGCGACGCTCTCTGCGCCTTCAACGGCCTCAATCACGGTATACCCCGAGGCGGAAGTGAAATCGTGACGCACAGGTCCTCTGGTCAGCGACGAAGAATGCGAAGTTTTTTGGTCGACGCCACTTGCGGATTTCGGGATCAGCCACCCGCACTGTATTCGGCGAAGCGGAGAAGATCGAATGAATACTGAGGCTAAGGCAGTTGTAATCGGTGGCGGTGTCGTCGGAGTCGGTACCCTATATGCACTCGCTCGCAAGGGCTGGAGTGACGTGGTTCTGTTGGAGCGCAAGGAACTCACCTCGGGCTCAACGTGGCACGCCGCCGGACTTTTGCCGCTCTTTAACATGAGCTACTCCGTTGGTCAGCTGCACCGGTACTCGGTCAAGCTGTACAGTGAGCTCGAGGCGGAGACCGGTCAGCTCGTCGGCTTCAAGCGGGTTTCAAATATTCGGCTAGCCCGTACAAGGGATCGATGGGACGAGTACCTCTACTATAAGGGTGTCGCGGAGACGATTGGCGTGCGCGTCAACATCCTCACCCCGGCCGACTTGAAGGCGATTTGGCCGATGGCGGACACGGATGGAATCGTAGGCGCAATCCAGCATCCTGACGACGGGTACATCCAGCCCGCCGATTTGACACAGGCGATGGCGATCGGAGCCCGAAGCCGAGGCGCTAAGATTTATCGACACACTGCCGTAACTGGGATCGAGCGGCGCGGTAATTGTTGGATAGTCGTGACGGATAGGGGTGAGATCGCCTGCGAGCACGTCGTCTCCGCGACCGGCAGCTTCGCTCGGCGGACAGGTGCAATGGTTGGGCTCGATGTTCCCGTGATTCCGGTCGAGCACCAGTACATAGTAACCGAGCCGCACCCAGACCTAGTCGCCCGGCGCAAGGCGGGCCTTCCTGAAATGGCCGTGCTTCGCGAATCCGATTCCGCCTGGTATATGCGGGAGGAGAACGGAGGTTTTATTCTTGGTCCGTACGAGCGTGGCGCTCCCTGCTGTTATTTGGACGGACCCTCCGCGGCGAGCGAATATGAGCTTTTTCAGGAAAACCTGGATCGGTTAGAGCCCCATATCGAAGCGGCCATTGCTCGCGTACCGGCGTTTGGTCAAGTCGGGATCAAGAAAGTCTACAATGGCGCGATTGCATATACGCCGGACGGCAATCCCATTGTGGGGCCCGCACCGGGTCTGACCAATTTCTGGCTCAACGAGGGTCACTCGTTCGGGGTCACAGCGTCCGGCGGGGCCGGATGGCAACTTGCAGAATGGATTGTGGAAGGTGAACCCTCCATTGACATGATGGGGGTCGACCCGCGCCGCTTCGGTCCATATGCGTCCGAGGGATACCTCCAAGCAAAGAACGAAGAAGCCTACGCCAACGTTTTCACGGTCCACTATCCGGACGAGGAGCGCGCTGCAGCGCGCCCGCTCAAAACGGCACCGTGCTATGACCGGATGAAGGCACTCGGTGCCGTGTTCGGTTCTGTCTATGGATGGGAGCGTCCTAACTGGTTCGCGTCCACTAGTTACGAGCTGCCTAACGAAGATCTCGGCGTCGGGGCAAACGTGCTTACGAGCAAGAACCATGCGCACCCGCTCCCGGACGGCCGCGTCGTGGAGCGCTGGTCCTTTCGACGTTCAAACTACTTCGAACTCGTAGGTGAAGAGGTGAAGGCGGTCACGTCGGGCGTAGGCATTCAAGACATGACACCGTTCGCCAAGTGTTGGATTTCTGGGCCAGGCGCCGAAGCATGGCTTGATTCTATTCTGGCAAACCGCATCCCAAAGAAGATCGGCCGTATCGCACTCTGTCACCTTCTTGGTGAACGCGGTGGCGTGAGAGCCGAGTTTACCGTTTATCGGCAGGTCAACGGGTTCTATCTCGTGTCTGCGGGCGCCCTTGAGGCCCACGATCACGATGTCATTCGTAAGCTTCTGCCGGCCGACGGCAGCGTAAGGTTTGATTCCCTGACCACGCAATGGGGTGTGCTCGTACTTGCCGGACCTAAGAGCCGTGATGTGTTGCAGAAGCTGACGCGCACATGTCTTGATAATACCAGTTTTCCTTGGCTGTCGGGGCAAAGGATATCCATAGCTGCCGCCACCGCCTATGCGCTGAGGGTCAATTTTATTGGCGAGCTTGGATGGGAGTTGCATCATCCCATTGAACAGCAGAATTACATTTTCGACGCAGTTATGGAGGCTGGCCAGAAGTATGGAATTACACCATTTGGTATTCGGGCCATGATGTCGATGGCAGTAGAGAAGTCCTATCGGCATGTCGGGCGCGAGATGTCGATCGAATACTCAGCATTCGAATCCGGACTCGATCGGTTTGTCCACCTCAACAAGGGACCATTCCTTGGCCGAGATGCCCTCTTGAAATGGCGCGATCAGGGCCGCAAGAGCCGTTGCGTTACTCTAGAGGTTTTGGGTGCGAACGATGTCGACGCGCGCGGATCCGAGCCTATCATTCATGATGGCGAATTGGTAGGACGAGCGACCTCAGGCGCGTTCGGTTGGCGGGTCCAAAAGTCGCTAGCGCTTGGAATGGTGAGACCTGATCTCGGTGAAGTTGGTCAAAAACTTGAAATCAAGGTCTTAGGTCGCTGCTACAAAGCGATAGTAGTCCCGGAAACCCCGTTCGATCCAAATAATGTTCGCTTGAAATCATAACACCGCTGCTGTGGACGTGATACACGATGAATGGGAGATTCCAATTCACCCGTTAGATTCCCATCAATGGCTACACGGGCGCTAGATTATCTGCGCAGTATTTGCGACCCGAAGCTCGTGTCCGTTCAGGTTACCAACGTGCCACGAGGGAGTCCTTGGCGCCGCACCCCTTGAAGTACTGCGGCTGCTGCGCTCCTGCGACACTTTTTCTGCTCTCGCCAGCTCCTCGTCGTCCGCGATCACGTGGCCGGGCAAGATCCTGGGTTGAGACTTGCCGATGGGCAGCAATGCCATCCTTGGGCCTCTAGGTCCTCAGGGACAGATGCAAGATGCGAGGTCCTCTTTCAAGTGAAGCGGAACACGGCGGCGGCCACCGCGCACGTCCAACGGCCCTCCGCGTCGCCCTCCGCATAGGCTGTGATCGAGGCGCTACCGATGATCAAGTGGCTCGTCTCGTAGACGCGTTTGCGCTCATTCCATGCCGCATCGGGATCGAATTCGATGCCGAGCGTGGAGGCTAGCATCGTGGCAGCGAGATCCTCCGCGTAGTCGCCGCTCTGCTCCTTCGTCATACCGTATCCATGGTGCTCGGAGATGTAGCCGTACATGGTCGGGTCCGTCGGCCGTGCGAGGCCCACGCTCGCATGCACGCGCCGTCCGGGTTCATTGGTCTCGGAGCGAGCGAGCACGGTAAAGGTTATTTCCCCGGGATTTAGCGTGGCGACACCGCTCAGTCGGTCGAGCTCGGCACAGTGCGGCGGCAGAATGGACGAGATGCTCACCAGATTCTGTTGCTCGATGTCGGCGTCGCGCAGGGCGAGCTCGAAGGCTGTAAGCCTTTCCCGGTGCACTCCCGTGCCGTGGGTAAGAAAGAAGCTCTTGGGAACGGTCAGCATAGTTGGGTTCCTGCGTCTTACCGCATGATTGCCCGGTCATATGCGGCGCCCGTGACGGCAGTGTAGCAGACAACTCCGGCTCGTGATGATGCACGTCTACAACCCGTCTATCAACTATGCCATCACAGCTGTGGTATTCTCTCAGCCGTCAGAATGGGCAGTGGGCGTCCGCGTCGGGAGGAGCCTGCACTGCCACCGCCCAACATGTGGGGATGTTGCGAGAAACAAGTACCAAAGTGAGAATAGCACCATGCCGCGCAAGGACTCGCTGGCCAAACGCAAGGACCCTGAGGCAACTCGCCCGACTGTGCCGGGCTATGACTTTTCGACGAAGAAGACAGGGCTCCTCCGTTGGAAGTGGGCGGCGGACCGGCTCAAGCGGAGCCGGCAGTATTGGATCGCAACCACGCGTCCCGACGGCGCGCCCCATCTGATGATCATCTGGGGCGTGTGGTTCGAGGAAAGTTTCTGGTTCAGCACGGGAGCGATGTCACGTAAGGCACGCAATCTGGACTCCAACCCCAGATGCGTGATTGGCACGGATAACGCCGCGGAGGCAGTGATACTTGAAGGCACAGTGGAAGTGATTGACGCGCGGCAAGCAGCGTTTGAGAAATTTGCGGCAGCGTATGAGAAGAAATACAAGTGGAATGTGCGGGACATGGCGCAGCACGTGTATCGCTTTCAACCGAGCGTGGGATTCGGGCTTTTCGAAAAGAAGTTCGACCTAACAGCAACGCGATGGATCTTTCGCTAGTTTTAGCTGGCGACGTTGCGTAGGGAGGTGAACATGTTGGAGAAGAAAAAGGAGTAGAAGCGCAAAGCATAGCTTAGCGACGAGCTTTTCTCGCCACGTCGCTTGTTTTCCGGGACGGCATGCTTTCGCCACACGCCGCAGCTTTTCCTCGTGGCTCCATCGTCGCCGCCGCTCCGGACCGGTTGATCACCTCCATGCGCCCGTTCATCACTGTCCCGCCTAGGCGTACGCCTATGAATATGCATAGGCGTTAAGCCCAGCCGCCCAGCTCCGCAAGGCGGTCTCCACCGGAGCGAAACATTATGGCGCGCTCCTAGAAGTGCACAAAGACCTCTGCAACCGGATTCTGTCAGGCAAGTGCGGCTCAGCCGGCAAGATATTTGCCCAGATGAAGGCATCGCCGTTTCTCAATAGATCACCGCTTTGCGGACTGGCGGACCAGGGCGAGCGGCTGATCATCAAGGAGGCAAATGTTTTAGAGGGGGCGTCCCACCGCAGCCGCAACGGCGACCAGTGGGACAATCGAACGCCACGTGCTTCGTCGGAATACGCACGCCACGTCGGCGATCTGGAAGAAGAAGCCCGCGGCGCGCCCCGCGATTGACGCGACGCCAAAAACAAAGCGGCCGGAAGATATCCTCCCCGGCCGCCCAATGCTCGCGTCGGGACACGGTCCCGATCGATGCACTACTTATTCCGCGCGTCCACGCACTTGCCGCCCTTCCGATACATGAACGCACCACAGCCCTGCCCGCCGTGATGCCCTTTGTGCATGCTCTTTTGCCCCTCTTTCACGGTTATGGCGAGACTATCGGTCGCCGGCCTCGCTCCCGCTCCCCCAAAGGAAGCCGCTTGCACGACCGGCGCGACAATCACCGTGCTCACCAGAGCCGCGCTAGCAAACAAGATATATCCCATGCGCATCGCCACTACTCCTCGTTCAAACACGCGCACAACTTAGGCGCGGATGCGACACTATCTTAATTCGGCACCGAGGGGCCACCCCCAATGCGTCGCTGGAGCGGTTGCTCAAGCGCGGATCGGCCGCCGTCTTTTCCGCGAGAATATGAACATTGCCTGTTGTGCACCAACGGCGCCGACATGATCGCTGATCAAGCGACCGCCGGGACAGACGCGAATTGGCGATAAAAGCCGCATATTCGGACAAGCAGGCCACGATGATGCGATGATGCTCGGAGGCGGGAAAATTCGCGCGCACCTGCACAGGCTCCGTTTTCAGTTGGGTAGCCGCAACAGGAGAGCCTTGTGGCCACTATCCGCCGACCTGACCGGCTACGACTGGACGTCGAGCTGCCGGTCCACACCATGCCCATGGAGCGTGTTAGAGGATCGGACGGCAGCTAGGTAGCCTGCTGTTTCCCTGGTTTGGCGGCTCTTTGGCCTGCCATTTTTGAGCAGCGATTTCGGCATCTCGTTGGCCCGGATCTACCAACGTTCGTCGATTGCAACCCAAAGGCCAACGCAGCCATAAAGGTACTGACCGACAGTGGCTCGGGTTCAAACCTGGGTTTCTGTAAGGTGTCGCCGTGCGCTAAACGTTCTGGTGCAGTGCGGCGTCGCGCGTGAACACGCCATAACCCAGTCGACACACCGGCTGAGTCCACGGTTACAGCCGCCACAGCGGACATTTCCAAATGCACGCCGACGCAATTCTACCTTGCGAACGCCGATCGCGAGTCATCGTGAACGGCGGATGCCGATGCCGGCCGGGCATCTGCTCGCATTCCAAGGGCCGTCGATCGCAAGTACTAACTCAGCTACGACGATCAGTCCAAGTGATCAAGCGCTCACTGCAATATCGTCGATAAAACCTCTCAACGATCATCTGTAGCGCAACGAAATATGCAAACATCTCTTCCACATGTACCACTGGAAGATGGTATGCCGCAGCAAGCTAAGCCCTGAGATGGTGTTGCTGGTAGCCATTGATCTCCAAGCCCGGTCCACCAAAGCGGCGGCGGCGTTCAGAACTTCCCCATCTCTCTGGCAATCGCTAACGTATTCAGCGATCGCCTGCAATCAGGGAGCGCCATCATGGCCACCGACAAGGACCTCGACTTTACTGGCAAAACAATCCTCGTGACAGGATCGGGCCGCAACATCGGCCGTGCAATCATCCTCGAGTTCGCGGCCCGCGGGGCGAACGTGATCATTAACGCGCGCACCAACGAGGCCGAGGCTCGCAGTGTTGAACGTGAGGCGCAGGCGCTTGGCGCAAAGACGCTCGTGGTGATAGGCACAGCCGGCGAGCTCAGCACAGTAGAGGAGATGAAGCGGCGTGCCGAAGACGCATTCGGGCGCGTCGACATCTACGTCTCCAATGCGGCTAGACGGTTGCACAAGACGTTCTTCGAGACGACCAACGAGGACTGGCACTTCTTCCTAAACCAGCAGCTAACCGCCTCGTGGTATCTCGCTAAGGCCTTCGTGCCAGCTATGGTCGAGGCGCGCTGGGGCCGCATCATCCACGTCAACGGGCCAGACGGCTATACCGGTGGCTGGACGCGCGTGCCGCACTCGACCGCCAAAGGAGCGCTGCGTACGTTAACGAAATCACTGGCGGCGGGGCTGGGCGAGTACGGGATTACCGTCAACGACGTCAATCCCGGCTTCATGGACACGATCCGCGACTACACCACGCATCCCGGC
>Ga0187783_10004627_pt1 | contig 10179 bp, 4 predicted proteins | sample 1015_SJ02_MP02_2_FD_132471 | JGI IMG/M metagenome (GOLD analysis project Ga0187783, IMG submission 132471) | Tropical peat soil microbial communities from peatlands in Department of Meta, Colombia - 1015_SJ02_MP02_20_MG | ecosystem: Environmental > Terrestrial > Soil > Wetlands > Peat | place...
GCACAATCTGATTGAAATTGGCGCCCCTATCGAAGCTGCCCTCAAAGAAGATTATCCTAAGCATCTGCAATTGGTTGGAACGCGTTTGTCTGCCGGGGCGCTCCAGCCAAGCTCGATTGTCTTCAGCCTTGTCAGCGAGGCGCATAAACGGTTCGGGACGTTTACGTTAACACGCGACCAAATCGATTCGATTCTGGCGGACGTGTCAAGATTCTTTGATCGAAGGACCGTGCGCTTGCGGCTATCCGCGCCTGTTCTCAATCTTTACGGTCGCGTGGATGCGCCGCCAGTAATGTTCCCTGGCGGAATTACGCTCCGACCGATGACGGACCAGGAATGCACCGAATTCTATGGCGGCAATGCGATTTACCAATTTCGCCAGCGACCCATTGCGGTGCCCAATTTCGTGTTCGTTCAGGAAATTGAGACTGAAAAAATCGTCGGGAGCAACGAATCAATGAGCGCGGATCCCGTTGTAAAGCCCTTCCAAGAGGCGCTCGACCTGTGCTTCTTAGCGCTTGCTACATTCAAGGATGCCGGGGCGGTAGGTTATGATGGCATTCGGGTAAGCCCCGGAGAATTCGCGCTTGGGCCCGGCTTCGGCGGAATTCAGCTCTTTGGCAACGAACACGTGCCGGGCGGCCACTACGAACTCGCTCCTGAAGAAACCGCAAGCCTTGAGGCTCACGCGAAGCTATTCGCAGAAATTCATCCCTCACTCGAGATGGCAAGTCACCGTTTGGTGGACAGTGGGCGAAGAACGAAGCCTCGCGATGCTCTGGTCGATGCGGTAATCGGTCTTGAGAGCATCCTACTCGCAAATATAAGTGAACGAGCCGAGTTGCGTTTTCGGTTCTCTCTGCATTACGCATGTCTTTTCCCCCAAGAAGAACGCCGCAGCGCTTTTCACACAGCGCGAGATCTTTACGACGTCCGAAGCACGATTGCGCATGGCGGTTCCGTGAAAGAGAAAGTGAAGATCGATGGAGAACTAGTGAGCCTCGCTGACGCCGCGGCCCGTGGTCGCTCGGTACTGCGGGTCACGATCAGCAAATTCCTACCTAATTCGAAGCACCCGGAATTTATGGAACACGACTACTGGCAAACGAAGGAGCTTGGATTGTGAAAGGCGGTAACACGAATCGTTAAAGCGGGCTTGTTGTTCGCGAGTGAGAATTATAGCCAATGCGGGCTTACCCCGCTTTTATATTCACGTTATAATTAATCAGCGAAACGGCGACCCCTATTCCTCCATTTATCTCAGATTTCCTGATAACATGCTCCGCGCGATGAGCCCGCGATATAAGGAATGGCTCATCCGCAATAATTCCATTTTTCCATGGTTCTTACCGAAGCGGATACCTGCCGGAAGTACGTCCTACCGAAGCTCTACGCCGCTGGCTGGGACGATGACCGCATAAACGAACAAAGGACTTTTACCGATGGTCGAATCGTCGTAGCTGGAAACCGGACGATCCGTAGGCCCCAGAAACGCCTCGATTATCTACTGCGGTACCGTCCGGACTTTTCGATCGCGGTGGTCGAGGCCAAGCCTGCATACAGGAATCCCGGCGACGGCATCCAGCAAGCCAAAGAATATGCCCAAATCCTTGGGCTCAAGTTCGCATATTCCACGAACGGCCACGGCATCGTGGAACACGACTTCACGACGGGCAGGGACAATGACCTCGACTCATTCCCTTCTCCCGATGAGTTGTGGCAACGGCTACAAAGCGTGGAGCACATTCCGAATCAAGCGGTCGAACGGTTCCTCACGCCCTACTACCATCTGTCTGGGAAATCCCCCCGCTATTACCAAGAGATCGCGATCAACCGGGCGGTCCAAGCAATCCTCCAAGGAAAGACGCGTATCCTCCTCACGCTCGCGACCGGCACGGGGAAAACCGTCGTTGCATTCCAAATCTGCTGGAAGCTCTGGAGCTCACGCTGGAATCGGACGGGAGAAGCGCAGCGCCGTCCCCGAATCCTCTACCTTGCCGACCGGAATATTCTGGTCGACGACCCGAAGGACAAAATCTTTGCGCCTTTCGGCGATGCCCGATGGAAGATCGAAGGCGAAGCGAACATGGGCCGCCAGATGTATTTCGCGACCTATCAGGCGATCGCTAAGGACGAGCGCCGCCCTGGACTCTATCGCGACTATCCAAAGGACTTTTTCGACCTGATCATCGTCGACGAGTGCCACCGCGGAAGCGCCCGCGACGAATCGAACTGGCGTGAAATCCTCCAATACTTTTCACCAGCCTTCCAGATCGGCATGACCGCCACTCCCCTTCGGCAGGACAACCGAGACACGTATCGGTACTTCGGTAATCCTATCTACATGTACAGCCTGCGGCAGGGCATCGATGACGGTTTCCTCGCGCCGTACAAAGTCCACCGTATCGTCACGACGATCGATGCGACTGGCTGGCGGCCCTCGAAGGGTGAGCTCGACCGCTACGGGCGGGAAATTCCCGATGCAGAATACGGTACGCCCGACTTCGAGCGGAAGGTCGCGCTCAAGGTTCGAACCGAAGCGATTGCGCGAAACCTCACCGATTTCATGAGGGGCACGGACCGCTATGCGAAAACCATCGTCTTCTGCGTCGACCAGGAACACGCCGAAGAGATGCGTAAGGCGCTGAACAATCAGAACGCTGACCTCGCGAAAGAGCATCCCGAATATGTCGTGCGCGTGACGGCCGACGAAGGGAGAACCGGCCGCGGCTACCTCGACCGCTTCACGGAACTCGAAACGACCGTCCCGGCGATCGTGACTACTTCGCAGCTCCTCACTACCGGCGTCGACGTGCAAACCTGCAAGAACGTGGTGATCGCCCGAACGATCAATTCCATGACCGAATTCAAACAGATCATCGGCCGCGGCACCCGCGTACGCGATGACTATGGGAAGCTCTATTTCAACATCCTCGACTACACCGGAAGCGCGACACGCCTCTTCGCCGACCCCGATTTCGACGGCGAGCCCGCGCTCATCACCGAAGAGGAGATGAACGAAGCCGGAGAGACGGTGAAGGAGAAGGTCGAGAAGAAGGAAGAGGTCATCACGGACCCTCCACCGCCGGCGATACCGCCCGATGAACCAGAGCAGCCTCGCCGGAAGTTCTACGTAGACAAAGGCACCGTCGAAATCGCCGCCCATTTCGTCTACGAATTGGATGCCGAGGGAAAGCAACTTCGTGTAGTGAAATTCACAGACTACACGGGGGAAAAAGTACGAAACATGTACCCGTCAGCTGCAGACCTCCGTTCCAAGTGGTCGGACGCGGAGGAACGCTCCGCCATCATCGAGGCGCTAGAACAACGCGGGATCGCGCTCGACGAGCTCATTGAGGCATCCAAGCAACCCGATGCTGATCCGTTCGACCTCTTCTCTGTAATGTCGCGTATAGTGCGCCAGTGAAAACGCGGCGCGCGATGCGGATCGGTTTCTTCCGAGGCTGTGACGCACCCCAACTGCCCATTGATTCCGCGAAATTGGGAGCAATTCGTCAGTCAAGTATGCAGTGGCTCAGGTAGGAGTTTCCAAAAACATCTCTTTTCCGAATGTCGGCAGCGGCAGATTCCGGTCTCGTGGATTCAATCAGTTGCGGGAGCTGGGGAAGTGGGGTTTTCCGAACCCGCGGTACGAGAACCCGAGAACCCCACCCTGCTGGTGCGAGAATCCAATTCTCCGCAGTCGGGCAGGGGCAGGTACGGGGAGCGATTTCTTCACCGCACCTAAATCAAAAATTCAAATCTCGTGCCGGGCGCAGGCTACCCGCCAACATCCAAGTTGCACAACCGACGGCAAGGGACAGCTGTCCCAGGACAGACCACATGATAAAAAACGTCGAGTCTTGGCGGTACGGCCAAATCGGTGGCCGGAGGTCATCGAGCAGAAAGCTGACCCAGATAGTGCTAAACATGGCGCCGGTGGTTGTCAGCAGAAGAACGGCCAATTGCCGAAGCCGAAACCTTTGCGTGATTACGCGCAGACCGACGGACACTAGAGCTACGCACATGATGTCCGTCGGGACGATGAGCAACAGCAAATTGATGATTTCTGACGATGTCAGTTCGGCGCATAGATAGTTCGCGAAGATTCGGCCACAGGAAAACTGAAACGCGATATGTGCTAGGGAGACCGCCCATATGGCGGCGGGGGCAGACGCCGAAACAAGCATACCCGAAAGCAAGCATCTCTTAATCGAGCAAGAGAACTCTATCCAGCTGCAGCACCGGGCAATGATCGCGCAAGCCGCGATTGAGGAAGCGAAGAGTACACCTGTAAACTCGATATTCAGATTGCCGGGACTGAACAACCACGCGCTAGCCAGCCCTGACGCAAAACCGGAAGCTGCGAATAGGCAGATAGTTCTGTTTGCGTTACCCACAGCACCGATTGTAATGCAAGTCAGGACTTAGTTTATCACTCTCTCAATCGGTCCGACCCGAGGAACAGTTCAGCTTTTTCCAAAGATTGCCTAGCGCCTCTTCTTGGTTGGTGTCAGCCAGCCACGTCTTCGACCGAGCAACGAGGGGGCACGCCGTTCGCAACTCTAGGGAATCCGCGACCTGAAGTGCAAAAGAGCTGGGCGTGGGGCTTCCTAGCCCGTAAGTGTCCCTCAACACCAGCGTTGTCATCTTCGGGTCGCGTCTCAGCGTGGCATTTAAGGACTGAATCAAACGGTCATGCTGCGCCATGAGCGCCGCGTTGACGGACTCATCAGTCGATCCCAGCACTGCCTCCTCGGGTACATCCTTTCCGCAAAACAGCCGCTCTTCGTAGTGCAGTACGTTCTGCGTGCATTGAAGGTTGCAGACGTTCTGTGTGAGAGCGGCCGCGACTGCCTCTCGTCGGCGGAGGTCGTAGTGGGGCTCAAGCAGTTGAGCTAGGTCGGCAACGGCTGTAGGATCATGACGCGCCGCTATCACGTGGATAGAAAGCTCCTGTCTATTGTCGATAAAGGGGCGTAGAGATCGCGATATTTCGAATAGCAGGGTCATGGCCATCCCACCTCGGTATTGGCCAATCCTCTCGATCGCGCGCCGCGCCACGGCAGTATCGGATGAGGGTGAGATCGCGACTTCGTAGTAATGAAGCATTCTATAATGTCGAGCAAGGGCGTACAGTGCGAACAGGCCCAGCACAAGAACAGTTGTAACGAAAAGGGCGATTCGATTTACGAAGCGCATCGACTTAGCTCCACGGTAGTTGGTGCGCCTCGGCGGTTCCAGTCGTCACTTGAGATTCCGCTCACGATTCTTGGTTTGGGGGAGATGGTTCTTTTTCCTTGTCCTTCTTTTTCTTTTTCTCATTCTCGGCTTTCTCGCGGCGTCCCTTCTCCTTTTTTATAGCTCGGAGGAGGGCATCGGCTACCGCTCCTCGCATCCTACTCCGTACCGAAGTCTCCAGTGCATTTAACTGGCTGTTTGTCAACGAGCGAAGGTTAGGCTCGTTTACGCGGACGCCGAGGGCATCGTTCGGATCGACTAGGGGTGAGAATTGTCGGTACGTGCCCATCTGTGGTTCTATTGTCGGGGGCTGGGGAGTCACTGGCGACGAAAACGTATCGATTTGTGCGGCCATATTTTCCCCTTCGCCAGTAAAAGTTACGTTGATGTTCATCGTGGTCGATCCCGAATATACGAAGTTGAGATTCCATTCGATAAGGGCGTCTGCGTCCGCGTCTGAGCCGCCCTTGCCGTTCGCACCACCGATTAACCTACCGTGGCCAGGCGCACTGTCGTCCCCGATTTCTTGCCACCGCGGCTGAATGAAGGTTCCCAGGTTGACGATAACTGCATTCTGAGGATCTCTGCCGTCAGAGTCAATATAGAACAGGGGATTGTTCAGGACGTAGGTATACCGATTAAATGACTGAGGATTATTCACATCAAACGGGCCGATATCAGGCGACATGAATCGGCCAAGTTGGGAGGCGTTGTATCGCGCCCCGAAGTTATCAAGCCCTGATTCGCTATCCCGTTCTTTGCCGGTGAATTTATAGTTTTGGACGCAACTTGTCGTATGGTCGATCTCGCCTCCGTATGGATAGAAATCGGCGTCATAGCAGGGTGATGTTTGGCCTGATTGAACCATCTCGCGTGAAGTGCCCAGGTGGTCAGCGAAGTAATAGAAGATGTTGCTTTGGTAATCGCGGCGGGAGATGCGTTTCCCGCCGAAGAAAACATATTCGCTGAAAGTGGAGTTATTTGTGTCGCCGCTGAGATCAGTTTCGTCGAGAGCGTCCGAGCCGTGGCCGTACCAATAGATTTTGCCGCCAGATTTTTCGACGCGCTTGCCGTCGCCGTCGTATGTGTATGTCGTCGTCAACCCGCCGACGTCGGCAGAGGTCATTTGGTGCTCAGCATTATAGGCATAATTTCCCGTGCCACTCGCGGCTAGGTTTCCGGCAGCGTCGTAGGTGAAACCGGAACCGCTCGGGAGCTGATTGTCGTTCCCGATACTGTAGCTGAATGGGGTTTCGCTCGCACACGAGCTTGAGTAAGATGAGGGCAATCCAAGGGATGAAAGATCTCCCCATGGGTCGATACCATAGATTTCCCCCCAACAATTCGTGCCGGAGGTATTCACTGTCCCCGCTGTGGCGATCCTGTTAAGCGAATCGTAACCAAAAGCCTGCGACCGTGTGGAGTCGCGGTTGTTCGTAATGCCCCACACGTTGCCGTTATCTCCAGCGCCTAAATGAAAGTTGTATTCGAGGTCGAGAATGGTGCCGGGCGTTGAATCAGGGGTGGTGCACTGAGTGGCGCTGTTCCACTGAAGAGCGGTGCCTGTGGTGGCGTAGCTCCAGCAGGGCTGAAGGCGCGAGTTGTAGATGAAAGTCGAATAGAGGCTCCCCCCGTTGGTGAGTGCGGCGAGCACTCCCTGAGGAGCGTAATGTGCCGAGCTTGCGTAGGCGGTCGTGCCATCACTAGCTGACAGCGGTAACCCCGCGCCGCCCGGTGTGTAGGTGATAACCCGGGCTGTGACAGGGTAAGTGATGCTGGCGTCCGAGCCGTCGAGGTTTGGCACGTAAGTCGTCTTTTCGACGATACCGTTGGTATTGCGTTCGTCGATGAGCACCCGCCCCATTGAATCATAGGTCCAGGCCTCGGCTCCGCCTGCATCGCACATGCCGCTGCGACGATAGATGCCGTTGGTCATGGTGACCGAATCCGCATTGCAGCCGCCGGTGAGTGAAAATCCGAAAGCTGCGGGCGTAAACGACGGACTCGAAAAGTGTGCCGTGTTGTAGGTGTACGCGGCGGAGAGCGAATAATTCGACGTTGAGCCTGGTGCTTTTGCCGTTAGAGTCAAGATGTTGCTGCTGGATGAGGCGCTTACGGGCGACGATGAATTGCCGTTGAACGCGGTAACGAGAGCGCTTGCGATAGAGGTTCCGGTACTCCCGCTTCCGTAGCTGACCGATTCAGTGACGCCATTAACGGTAACAGATACAGTTCCGCTGTCATAGCCATTCGTTCCGTTCGTGAGCGTGGAACCCGAAGGAGTGAGCACGTATGAGGCAGGAGGGCCTCCACTCGTCGGTGTAACGGAGGCCGAGAGCGAGTAGTTGCCCGCCGTCCCTTCCACTTTACTCGTAATGTCCACCGTGCTCCCGGAAGCCGTAGCCGTGACGGGAGAAGAAGAAAGGCTCAGTTGGGCAGCTAAGGCGGAGGCAAGCGAAGATGCACTTTCGTTCGTCGTGTAGCTCACTTGTGCGTTGTACGACCCGACGGAAATCATAGCAGTGCCGGTACCGCAGTCTCCCTCCGCGCAGTACCTGCTTAACGCAACACTGACGCTGCCCGTGGCGTACGTGAACGGCCCGCTTTGCTCGCTGCCGTTGATGGTAACCGTGCCGCTGCCCGAAGTACTGCTTGCGGGTGGCGTTTGCCCGTCATAGAAGTATGCGACCGGCAAGGTGCCATCAGAGTACGTTTTCCCTGTGACGCGATTAAGCGCGTCGTAGGAATATGCAGTCGTAACCGTTGCCGTGCCGGTCTGATTCTCTTCGGGGGCTGTTCGGGAGACTACGTTGCTGTCGTTATCGTAAGCGTAGGAAATCGTACCGGATTCTGGATTTGTGGCGCTGACAAGCTGAAAGAGAGTGTTATAGGAGAATGAACGCTGGCGCGAGCCGTTCTCAGTGACGCTTTCCAGATCTCCGAAAGCGTCGTAGACGTAACTCGTCTCGTAGTTCAACTTATTAGGGGCTTCCCAAACGTATGTGAGGCGTCCGAGCGCGTCAGTTTGGCTCTCGCGTTCATTCCCAGCTTCATCGGTGACCGTCGTGAGGTTTCCAGAATACACCGTTGTCACAATGGAGCCGTTGCCGTCGGCGTCAGTGACTTGAGTCGTTCTGTTCAGCGCGTCGTATTCATAGGTCGTGATCCCGTAGGTCGAATCCGAGGTACTTCGATAAGGATTGGAAGTAGATGCCAGGCGCCCATCGTTATCGTACGTCGTGTTTACGGCATCCGCTCCGTCGGGATCAGACGTAAGTTCCGTCTCAATAGTGCGCCCAAGCCCATCAAGGGTCGTTGTCACGACCTTGTTGAGAATCGATGGGGTCAATGTGATCGAGGAAGACGTCGTGATGCTATTCGGAACTGAATCCACATAGGTATTCGTGGTTGTGCCGGTGTCGGGGCGTGTTGTCGTTACGAGCCTGCCCAATGCGTCGTAGGTATAAGAAGTAGTCTGGCTGTTCGGGTCCTCGGACGATGCCTTGAGTCCGGTGCAAGAAAAATACGAAAGCTTCGTCACGTGATTCAGCGCGTCGGTGATGCTTGTCAAGTACGCGGAAGCACCGAGCGACGAACAATGGGAATCCGCCCAATTGTTCGCATAGCCATAATTTGTGACGTTGCTCTTGGGATCCGTCATCTGCGTGATGTTGCCGTAAGCATCACGCTGATAGCTTGTGGTGAGCGACGCGACAGAAGTTCCGCCGACCGTTTTTGATGTGATATCGCCGACGGTGTTGTACCCGTAGCTGAGTGTCGCCTGATGATTGGATGCAGGGTCTGTGATCGTCCGCGTGGCCAGACGGTCAAGTAGATGGCCGCCGGCGATACTGTAGAGCGATCCATTCGACGTGGTCATCCACGTCTGTGCAGTCTCTTTGAGCGCGGCTCCTGTTCCTGAACTCGCGTAATCGTACTCGTTGATTTCTGTTGGATTATCAATATCTACGGTATAGGTGCCTCCGCAGTTTGAGACGCAGTAGTAGGTCATCGAGACTGTTTCGTACTGATAGTTTGTGACGGCGCTCAGGTTCGGGTTTATGTCATTGAGCGTGGTTGTCACCTGCGAGGGAACTTGGATATCCACGCCCCCTTGGTACGGAGTGTAGGCTGTTTGAATCGTGCGCATGGGCGTTCCGCACGGGGGAGTCGAACACGGAGTGTACTCTCCAGGCGAATAGATGTATCTCGCGACCTCATGAGAGGCAACAAACGTGCTCCCAAAATTTTGGTAATAAACAACCGTTGTCTTTCCCGACGTACCTCCCGCGAGAGGTGGGTCTTGGATAGCCATGATGTCGTTGAATGGCCATTCAGCGTCCGGAGTCGGTGTGTAGGTCGTGACGAGTTCTTGAGAACTGGTGCATCCCGATGAAAAAGGGCATTCACGTTTTTGCGAGATTTCTAGCTCGGGCTGCGAACATGCGCTCAAGGCAAAATTGAGATGGAAGAATGTGGTGGGACTGGAGTTCGGGAACACATATTTCGTGTATCCACCCTCCGGATACGTGATTTGTGTTAGATCAGCGAGTCCATCGAACTGCAAGGTATAAATTCGGCTTATTCCTCCTATAGCAGGAAAGGTGACTGTGTAAGTGGAAGGTTGCAGGCTGAACTCGGTCGGTCCGGTGTTGACCGTGATGACGACGTTCGTCCCAGGTTTCCCTGCGCTGCAAGCGAAACCGCTGAGATTGTACGTTTGCGCGGATTGGTACGTGGGGGTGACCTGAACGGTTTGGTGGACGCCGTTCGAGTCGTAATAACTAAATGTGTCACCCGAGATCGTGATGTTCCGGCCGATCGTGTCGGTTAGCGTGCAATTACCGCATAGAAATTCGTTCCCGCCGCCGGATGTCGGTACTAGCGTAACTGCATTTCCATCTGAATCCGTCATGCTTGAAAAATTCGAGTTGTACC
>Ga0187783_10004628_pt1 | contig 10178 bp, 8 predicted proteins | sample 1015_SJ02_MP02_2_FD_132471 | JGI IMG/M metagenome (GOLD analysis project Ga0187783, IMG submission 132471) | Tropical peat soil microbial communities from peatlands in Department of Meta, Colombia - 1015_SJ02_MP02_20_MG | ecosystem: Environmental > Terrestrial > Soil > Wetlands > Peat | place...
AGGTTCACGGTTCGAGCCGAAAGCCCTGCCTCGTCTCGCTTCAATCGGAGCAGTGCTTCGACGTCGCGCGCGGTGACCTTGGACAGCTGCTTGCGGGCGACGGTCGTGCCCTTGATGTGCTTCTTGATGATGTGTTCGTAGTTCACATGGGTGCGCTTCGACACGGCGTCCTTGCGCCCTGCGAGTCACTCATCGACTGCTGCTCCGACGGTGATCCGTTCCGGGCTGCCGTCCTCAATCTCGCGTTCCGCGTCTTTGCGTCGGGCGATCGCGTCGGCCTTCGTGGTGGCGCTGATCTTGCGGCGACGCCTCTTACCGTCTGCGCCTGGTGGGAGCTCTAGGAAGCAGTACCAGCGCCCATCCTTCTCACTCTGGAAGACCTTCGGGTCGCCTCTTCTGCGTGCTTTGGATGCCATCCGACCATCGTACCCGGCCTTTGGCTACTACTTTGGCTACTATCCCTGAAAGTAATCTCTACTCGATCGGTAGAAACTCCTGGTCAAATGGTCGGGCTGGCGAGATTTGAACTCGCGACCTCTTGACCCCCAGTCAAGCGCGCTAACCAAGCTGCGCCACAGCCCGTTGTGTATCTGACCTGCGACTCCACCTCTAGGCTGTCTGGCCTTCAAGGCCCCAGACGCCGATTTGGAAGCGCTTAACAACCGGCCCCTGAGGACGACCAACCTAGCGCTGGAAGGTCAGCCGCTTGTAGTTGTCACTGCGTACCACTTATTGACGTCGGACGGGCACACGTAACGGCCAGGCTTGGCGGCCGTACTGATGCCCGTCTTGTTGAGCCTTCCGTGGAACACGCAGCCGACATCGCCGCCAGAGCTAATGGTGACCTTCAACATGATTTGCATCATGTAGTTCTTCTTCCATGTCCCTGAATCAACCGTCCCGTTCGTCCAGGAGTCTGACCAAGTGCCTGCCGAACTGATGGTCATCGTGCCAGACGGGTTGCCGTTTACTACGAAGTTGTAAGTGCCTGCGGCTGAAGCAAAAGCCGCCCCTGACACCGATAAAGGTCCGCTAATGATCACGCCGGCCGCTACGAGCCAAAGTGAAATACGAAGTTTGCGCACTGCGTTCCCCCCATCCTTGGCGAATTCACCGTCCGTCGCCCCTTACGAACGAAGCTACCGCAACGTTGAACGATCTGGCATTGATGTTGCTCTTGATGTGGCTGCTGTGACGAGTGTGCACACGTGAGCAGACTGGGAGGTTCTTTTGCCCGCAAAACCAGGCGCCGATGACCCCGCGGCGGGACAGTCCGAGTGGACCCGGTGATCAATAGACACTCGATGGCAAGATGATCTTCGCCTGTGGAGAACAGCGCCACAAGCGCCACTCGGGCTATATGCACGCAAATACCGATCTCGGCCCCGGCTCACCCAGGCCCCTGCTTACCTAGGCCCGGCCCACCTAGGCCTAGGCCCTCCAACCCCGGCTCTCCGAGCTCAGCCCTACCGACCCGGGCCTACGGGGCCGCTGCCTGGCGATGGCAATACGGTCACAGTTAGCCGTGGTGGAGAAGCCAGCCAATCCCCTGGTAGACCCTGTAGCCCAGGTATACGACGGTCGCGACGATCATGAGCTTGAACGTCCAAGGAACCTTTCGACGTCCCAGCATTGATTCGCCGCAGGTCGGGCAGTTGCCTTCCGGAGTGAGCTCGTCGTCCTCGAGTGCTTGCTCGCAGGTCGCGCACCAAAGCGCCTGCTCTGCTTCGCTGTCGGCGCCGGCTTGGTCCTCAGACCATTCAGTCATGGCGGTCAGCCATCGCAGTCACTCACAGCAGTCGGCCATGGCGTTCAGTCATCTCGGCAATCGAATCCTCAGCTTGATCGGGGTGGGCCCGATGTCGAATTCTTCCCGCAATTTGCGCTCGACGTAGCGCAGGTAGGTCTGCGGAAGTCGCCGGGTCGCGAACAGGGTAAACGTCGGGGGATCGACCGCTCCTTGGACGGCATAGCGGATACGCCCTGACGGAGGAGGGTGGGCTCCTTGCAGGGCTTGAACCACCCTGTTCAGTTGACTGGTGGGTATTCGCCGCCCGTAAGCCTCCATTGCGCGCCGCACGGCGGGGAGGAGCTTGTGAACGCCCAACCCGGTTTGAGCGCTCAGCTTCAGGACCGGAGAATCACCCAGAAAAGCAAGACGGTCCTCGACATCGTCGAGCACTTCCGACCTTTCTTCTTTATCGACGATGTCCCATTTGTTCAGCACGATCACAACTGGCGAGCCCGACTGACCGATCCGTTCGGCCAGACGCTGGTCCTGATGGGTGACGCCGATGGTTGCGTCGATTATGAGCAACACAACGTCGGCTCTGTCGATCGCCTCCAGCGCTCGGATCACTGCGAAGTACTCGGTACCGGGTTCCGTCCTCGATCTACGTCGCATGCCTGCGGTGTCTATGAACCGCACCGGCCCCTCAGGGGTTTCGACGAGAGTGTCCACGGCATCGCGCGTAGTGCCAGGCAGGTCGTGCACGACAGAGCGCTCTTCACCAAGAAGCCGGTTGAAAAGCGTTGATTTGCCGACATTCGGGCGTCCGACGAGTGCCACGCGCGGCGCTCTCTCCTCCACCGACGTCTCGACAGATTCATCGGCGACAATTTCTGAAGAGCCGGCGTCAGCCCCAGCCAGGTTCGATGATTCGAGCAGTCCCACCAGCTTGTCGAGCAGGTCCCCTGTGCCGCGGCCATGGAGCGCGCTAACGGGCCAGGGGTCGCCCAATCCCAACGAGACGAACTGCCACGCATCGAGCTCTCGTCGTTCGTTATCAACTTTGTTCGCTACCACGAGGACCGGGGAGTCCGCGCGCTGGAGGAGGCGCGCCACTTCCTCGTCTTCGGTGGTGATGCCCACAGAGGTGTCGACGACGAACAAGACGACCGCCGCTCTTGCGAAGGCGAGCTCTGCTTGGTGTGCAACTTTCGCGTCGAGCGTGTCGCCTCGACCCAGCCAACCGCCAGTGTCCACCACGGTGAAGTGCTTGCCGTTCCATTCGGCCTCGAGCTCGACCCTGTCTCTCGTCACCCCCGGTTTCTCTTCCACCACAGCAGCTCGCCGCCCGACAAATCGGTTCACGAGAGTGGACTTCCCGACGTTGGGCCGGCCTGCGATCACGACTGTAGGCAGCAGGCTTGTTGCCGCACCTGGACTGACCCCGGTTTCATCGAGGTTCCTACTCATCGGAGTGATCGAGGTTCCTACTCATCGGACTCATCGACTCCGGAAACTGCCCGTTCAACTGCCGGTCGCACCCGTCGCGCGGGCGAGAAGAATCGGTTCGATCGCCTTTCTAAGAGCGAGCCCGTCGCTCGGAACGATCTCCACCGGACACGGCAGCTCGTCGATGGTGACCCCATCGAGAAAGCGACCCTCGGAAAGACAGACGTCTGGCAGCATCACGCGTCCGTTGACAGGTTGTCGTTCGAGCGCATGGCCGACGTCTGAGCCCGTCAGTAAGCCGGTGACCGCGATGTTTCCTCCGAAGAAATCGTTGTGCACAACGAGAAGATGAACTCGGTCCTCTACGCCCGCCGCAAGAAGTAGCGGGCGTAGGACGCGGGAACCGTAGTCGCTCGTTATCAATGTCACCGGTGTGTCCAGAGAATGCGGAGGGGCGGAATCAGAACGGCGAGCCCGGTAGCCCTCGGCGGGAGCTCCGTCCACCGACGCGAAAAAACCTGGCTTCACGCCGAATGCGGAAGCCGAGTCTCCTGAGAAGGCAAGCTCGAAGGCGCGGGCCATCCCGATCCCGTTCTCGTGTTGAGGAAAGCCGTCGTAGGCCTCAGCTTGCGGGAACCCTCTGTTCGCCAAGAGGTAATACTCGTCCGCCGCGTAGACGAGACGTCGTCCTGTCGCCGTCGAGAAGATTCCCTGCCAGTCTTCGACGAGCTCGAGCACTGCCGCAGCTTCTGCCTCGGAGTGATCGCGCATCTCTGATTCGGTGGAAAACCGGCTCACTCCGAGGGGAACACATGCGACGGTCGCCAGCTCGGGATATTCGTCGAGAATGCCGGCAAGCGTTGTCTCCAAAGCACTGCCGTCGTTCACCCCAGGGCAGACGACCACCTGGCCGTGAACCTCGATTCCGGCATCGAGCAAGGCTCGCAGCCAACGCAGGCTCACGGCTCCCCGACGATTGCGGAGCATCTGAGCGCGCAGCTCAGGGTCCGTGCTGTGGATCGAGACGAACAAGGGCGAGAGGCCCTCGTTGATGACCCGTTCGAAATCCATCTCGGTGAACCGCGTCAGTGTCGTGAAGTTGCCGTAGAGGAACGAAAGGCGGTAGTCGTCGTCCTTCAGGTACAGACTCCGGCGCATCCCTTTGGGAAGCTGGTGGATGAAACAGAACTCACAGTGGTTGTCACAGGTCTGTACACGGTCGAAGACGGCGGACGACACTTCCAGACCGAGAGCTTCCCCTGACAGCTTTGGAACGTGAACTGACACTTCCTCGTGACCGCGATGCACGAGTAGCTCGGGGCTCGGACCGTCCACGAGAAGGCGGTACTGGATCACGTCGCGTGGGACCTGACCGTCGATCGCGAGCACCTCGTCGCCCACCCGCAAACCCGCACGCTGCGCCGGCGACTCGGCCACCACGGAAACGACCCGAGGTGCCGACATGGCTTTCAGGCTAGTTGGGGCAGCGATCGGGCTTCGACACGCCGGGCTCTTTGTGCGTCGGTTGCTCTTCGGAGCCGAGATGGAGAGATGACCCGGGACGGTTAGCCTGGTGTGGTGCCTGTAGAGCGTGTCTTGCTTGCCGCTCCCAGGGGATTCTGCGCCGGGGTGGAGAAAGCCATAAAGGCGTTGGCATGGATGGTCCGGGTCTTTGAGCCGCCGGTCTACTGCTACCACGAGATCGTTCACAACCGGTACGTCGTCGAGCAATTCCGAAGGCAAGGAGTGATCTTCGTTGACGACGTGAACGAGGTTCCAGCAGGTGCGCCACTAATGCTTTCGGCCCATGGTTCTGCTCCCGAGGTAATCGAAACTGCGAGAACAGATGGGCGCGTTGTGGTCGACGCCGTTTGCCCGCTCGTGACGAAGGTCCATCACGAGCTCAGAGTTCGGGCGAGCAAGGGCTACACGATCCTTTATGTCGGCCACCAAGGACACGAAGAGGCGGTCGGGACGATGGCCGTCGCTCCGGATTCGGTCAAGCTGGTCACGTCCGAGGAAGACGTAGATCGGGCGGCCGATGAGCTCGGAGCCGAAGCCGCTGTAGCACTTTTGGCCCAGACGACCTTGAGCCACGACGAATGGTCCGGGATCATGACCCATTCCCTCGAGCGCTTCCCGAATCTCTGGATGCCGAATCGTTCCGATCTCTGCTTCGCCACGACGAATCGTCAGACGGCACTGAAGGCGATCGCGGGGCGTTCAGACGCGGTGGTTGTGATCGGCTCGATCAACTCTTCCAATACACGTGCGCTCGAGAAGGTCGCGCGGGCAGTTGGCTGCAGCGAGGTCTACAGGGTCAACGAGGCGAGCGAGTTGCCCCTGGATCTGTCGGGAACGGTCGGCGTTACCGCCGGGGCTTCGGCTCCGGATGAGCTCGTCGACGCTGTGGTCGAGCGGTTGGACCCACTCCATGGCGTAGAGGAAGTACACGTCACCGTCGAAGACGAGTACTTCCCTCCCCCGCCGGAACTGCGTGAGCTGCTGAAGGGCTTGTGCGCCGCGCTCTCGTTCGGCCTTTGCGCGTCTTCATCGTCGCCGGTACCCCCCGCAATGACACCGGTACCCCCCGCTACGTCAACTGAAGGCTCGGGCTCCTCGCCAGACGATACGGGCGGACCTTTGCTCAGCCCCTTGGCCGGCGACCGGAAGGTCTCGGCTGCCGACGTCCTGGCCGAGATGGCCGGCTAACACCCGAGCCGCCCGAGTCGCCCGAGCCGCCCCGCCCCCCCAGCCGCTGGCCGGGATCGGGCTACCGGCACGCCAACACCCTTAGGCGCGAGAATGGTGCCCATGACCACGACAACCAGCTTCCGCCGGATGGACGAGTCGACGGCTGAGCAGTGGGCCGTCATAGGGGCCGAGACATCGCAGAACCAAGGACGGGTAGCCGACCAGGTTCTGGACATGTTGAGGGGGTTGAGCACGGTCACCGACGGGTTCGCCGTCGACCAGCTGACCCACTGCCTCCAAACTGCCACCCGGGCCGAGCGAGCGGGAGCCGACCCCGAGATGGTGGTTGCGTCGTTGTGCCACGACATAGGGAAATACGTCTCCGTTCCCAATCATCCGCGAATCGCCGCCGAGATCCTGCGACCGTACGTCCGGGACGAGGTCGTCCAGGTGATCACCGCGCACCAGGACTTCCAAGGTCGTCACTACTACCACCACTTCGGTGGAGATCGTGGCGCTCGCGACCGTTACCGCGACGAGGCTTGGTTCTCGCTCGGCGAACGCTTTGCAGACGAATGGGACCAGACGAGCTTCGATCCCGACTATCCGACCGAACCGCTCGAGTACTTCGAGCCCTTGGTACGGAAGGTGTTCGCGAGCCCTCACAGCATCTGATGGATCGAGTGCCGACTCGGCGCCGCTCGACAATCTTGGAACGCCGCAGGCGTCGATACGACGAGCTGCGCCGGCTTGTAACCGACCTGGGCCGGCAAGACTTCCGCAAGCGTCACCCGGGCGCAAAGTTCGGTCCTATCCTGGTCTTGATAGCCGCGTACCTGGAAGCCGACAATCTGGGCCCGGTTCTGAAGAACGTTCCTTCCGAGGTCGACGGCCTCGAAGTCTCCACGTTGGTTGTCGTGGACGGCGGCGACGATGGCACGGAGGACGTCGCGGCCGAGCACGACGCGTTCTGTGCGGTCTTGCCAGTCAACATGGGTCAGGGTCTCGCGTTACGCCTGGGTTATCAGCTGGCTGTTTCGCACGGGGCTCGCTATGTCGTGACGGTCGACGCCGATGGGCAGAACGATCCCGCCGAGCTACCGGACCTACTCGTTCCGATCCTCTCGGGCGAAAAGGACTTCGTGGTCGCGAGCCGGCGCTTGGGGGTGGATCAAACCGCGGATCGGTTCCGTCGTCTCGGCGTCGTGGTTTTCGCCGAGATCATCAACAGGTTGACGCGCCAACACCTGACCGACACCTCGAACGGCTTTCGGGCCATGAGGATCGAGGTCCTGAACGACGTGGTTCTCGAACAGGATCAGTATCAAACCGCGGAGCTGATCATCAGTGCGGCGTCGCGTGGCTGGCGCATCGGCGAGCGCCCTACGGTCTGGCATCCGCGCGCTTCGGGGGTCTCGAAGAAGGGTCACAACGTGTTTTTCGGGCTCCAATACGCGTGGGTGGTCGCGCGGACCTGGCGGCGCGAGCGCCGCTGACCGTCGGCCAAGGCTCCTAGATGTCTTTCCGCGAGGCGGCGACGCGCGTCCTCGGGCGTCCGGGCAGGAAACTGCTCGTCGGGTACACGCTCATACCTGTCGCGCTCTTCGGCATTCCCGCTGCAGTAGGAATACCTTGGCTGGTCGGGGACAACCTGATCCAGAATTACCCCCTTCGCGTGCTCGTCGGCATCGATCTTCGCCACGCACATCTGCCGCTCTGGAATCCTTACATCTGGAGTGGGAGTCCTTTGCTTGCCGGCTTCAACGCGGGCGCTGCGTATCCCTCCACCGCCCTGTTTGCGATCTTTCCGAACGTGTTGGCCTGGTTCGTAAACCAGGCGCTCGTCTATGTCATCGCAGCAGCCGGGATGTTGGCGCTCATGCGGGTTCTCGGCCGGTCTTGGATAGCGGCGGGGCTTGCAGCAGGTGTCTTCTCATACGGCGGGTTCATGGCCCTGCAAAGCGTTCACATCGATCTCGTCCAGGCGGGGGCTTGGTTGCCGTGGGCGTTCGTCGCGCTCGACCGCCTCGCGCATCGTCCAGAAGGACGATCGCCCGCCCCGTGGATCGCCCTGCTCGGAGTGTCCGTAGGGCTTATGGCGCTCACAGGAGCTGTCGAGCCGCTTCTGGACGGCGCGCTGGTTCTGATCGTTTTTGCAATTTGGTTGCTGTTGCGCACTCCTCACCGCCGCGTCTCGATCGGGCTCGGAACCATCGCGGGCGGACTTTTGGCCTTCGCGATCTCGGCGATGCAGATCCTCCCGGGAATGGCTCTTCAGGCACATTCGCAGCGGTCGAGCTCTAGCTACGTGTATTTCGCGTCCGGCTCCATGAACAAATCGCTTACCTTGCTCGGGCTGGATCCGACGCTCATGGGAGGAGCGCACGCGTTCCCCCTCGGTTACTACGGGACCTACAACCTGCCCGAGATCTCGAGCTACATCGGGATCATGGCGGTGATGGGTCTGTTCGGACTCCTGGCTCGACGGCATTGGCTCAGCGCTGACGCTCGCAGCTGGCGGATCTGGTACCTGGTCCTCGCAATCGGGTTGATAACGGCGTGGGGAAACTTCACTCCAGTGGGTCATCTGTTGTTCGAGATACCGATCTTCAACCACCAGAGATTGCTCTCCAGGAGCCTCCTCGAGGTCGATCTCGCAGGAGCCGTGCTCTTCGGGATATGGATCGATCGAATGTTTGTTCCGGCTATCACCGGTATCCCGTTGAAAGACGATTATCTGGGATACAGGTGGCGGCTTCCAAAGCCCCTTTCGAGGCTCCGGGTGCCGAAGCCGGGAATATCCGCGACGTGGTCTTCGGACGTTGTGCTCCCACTGGTACCCGTCGTTCTGGTCGTCGGGCTACAGATCTTGATCCTCGCCGGCGGAACCTGGTTGCCCCATTTTCTGCACGCGCCTGGGCCTGTCACGCGCAAACAGCTCTTGCGGGGAGCTGCCTTGCTCACGATTCCCAGCGCGATTGCGCTAGCCGCGGGTTGGCTGCTGTTGCGAAGGTACAAGTTGGGTCCTCGTCTCGTTCCGCTACTCAGCGCGCTCGTGGCGGTCGATCTGATCTTTTTCAACGTCGTCATCCAAACGTTTCCAGAACCAGAGAGCGCTGTTTCGTCTGATGCTCCGTGGGCCAACCAATTCGCGTCCGCCGTCCGGCACCTGGGGACCGGTCCGGCAGGGGGTGAGCACCGGTTCGCGCTCTACAACCCTGACCGCTTCGATCCGCTCCAAGTTGACAAACTCGGACCCCCGGACATGAACATCCTGCGGAACTTGGACAGCGTCCAAGGTTACGGGGCGCTCGTCGACAACAGGTACAACCAGGCAACGGGCACTCACATGGAAGGCAGCTTGGCTGTCGGAGCCTTGAAAGGCCCGACCTTCGCGCGACTCGACCTCGGACTTCTTGCGACATTGCCCGAATACTTCCTTCACCTGATCGCGCCTCCTCCGGACGGCAAAAGCGCCGTTCCCATGGCTACCGACCGGAACCTCGTTTCGAGTCCCTCGACGGTTTTCGTGACAGAGGGTGAACCTCGCACCGAGTACTTCGGGATCGCCCTCCACGTGACAGAGCTCACAGTTCCCCTTCGGATCGTGAGCAACACCGTGGACCTGCGTGTCGGCCTTCTCGAAGCTGACGGCACCAGCGTCGAATGGATGTCAGCGACTGCAGCTCAGCAGAACGGGCAGGGCGGGCAAAAGAAGCGGAGCAAACTGTCGGTGAAGCCAGATCATCCGACGAGCGCCATCGGAGTCGTGTTCTCGACCGGAGGTCGGGTCGGGGTCGGTCGGACGGTGATCGACACTTCCGGGCAGGGGACCTACCGGCTCAACGGAATACTCGCGAATGCCGTGTCCGGGCCGCGCTGGAAGTCGGAAGGTGAGATCGGGATCTTTCCGATCTACAGCACCACCTCCGCTGTAGGGCGCGCATGGATCCAACCCATCGGGACGAGCGCAAAGGTCTCTGCTTCGACGCTTCCGGTACACGGAACGACGGCTTCATCCGCGACCGCGGGTTCAGCCCGGATCGTCTCGGACTCGTCTTGGGGTGAGCAGTCGATAGAGGTGACCACCCCCTCACCGACGCTGCTCGTCCGTTCTGTCGGCTACGACCGCGACTGGAGAGCGACGATCGCGTCGTCGACCTCGTCCGGCGTGGCGACAGGGCCTTCGAGGTCGGTGAGCATCATCCGGTCCGGGGTCGAGCAGTCGGTGGAGGTGCCCGCGGGTCGGTGGCTCGTCGATTTCAATTACGAGCCTTCGTCGGTAACCGTGGGATTGCTGCTCACG
>Ga0187783_10004629_pt1 | contig 10176 bp, 9 predicted proteins | sample 1015_SJ02_MP02_2_FD_132471 | JGI IMG/M metagenome (GOLD analysis project Ga0187783, IMG submission 132471) | Tropical peat soil microbial communities from peatlands in Department of Meta, Colombia - 1015_SJ02_MP02_20_MG | ecosystem: Environmental > Terrestrial > Soil > Wetlands > Peat | place...
CACCCAGTATCAAGCTTACGGCGAAGGCGCGGGGGAGCAATTCGGCAACCTCACTTGGTGCCGACAACAGCACAAGCACAAAGACGACGAACAGCAAGACTAGCAGCAATCGGCCGCCCTCGCTGTGATCCGGCGCGCCGGCCGCAATAGCCGATTGCGATCTGCCGAAATCCAAGAATCTCAGCAACGGACGGACCGCCGTGATCAAACGATCGGCGCCGGGAATCGGGATGCGAGTGGCAAGCACTGTGCGAACGGAGGTGTATATAACGAATACGACGAGTGCGATGGCGCACCAGATCACGAACAGGTCGAGGCTGTGATTCAGCGAGTCGATTACACCAATGTCGTGGATGATAGGCAGATTGACGCGCGCCCGATGAGCACTGACGATCAGGGCCACAAATGTTGCGGCTCCGAGCAGGCGCGGGACCCAACGTTGGAGCAAATTGAAATAGGGCGACGGGTATTCCTGCGCGTAGGCGTATAGTCGAGCGTCATCGTCGATAAGAATTCGTGCTGAGTAATGGACAGGCATTGCCCAGAACACGAAGTGCAGCACGAAAAACAATCCGACGCGCCAACTTGGGCTGTCGACAAGTGGTAACAAGAGATCTTGTGCTTGCGGAGCGGCGCCAAGCAGGAGAAAGCCGATGAGAACGATGGCAAAGGGCACGCGCACGACCCAAAGCAAAAGTGAAAGATCGAGCACGCATCGCCAGAAACAGGAAAGTGTACTCGTCTTCTGACAGCCGAAAAATTGGGCTAGCCGCCCATCTTGTGGAGTCTGCATAGCGTTTTCCTCTCCGGAGGCGCTCGCACGACCGCTAGCGTGATTTTCTCTCAAGGTACGCGCATGTCGTGCGCTTGCCACGATTGGGGAAGTGGGTTGTACGACCCGAATCACGGCAACATTGCCGACTCGAATTGTTGGCGAATCCAAGGTCATTTTCAACCGCGAGGGCCTCTTGGCACGCCCACATCCCCACATTGGGTTTAAAGACAGGACGTTGCACTCGACCTGCAGTGACCGATGTGGAGAAGCTATTCGCAAGTCACTGCAGACCGACCCGCGTTTGGCCGCATGGATGAGTACCGCGCGAGCACGTATCTTCAGCAATAGTCAGCCGCCAGCAGCTTTCTAAGGCCGCCTCCTGACCTCGATGCGCCGATCCGGCTCGAACCGGATCAGCGCGATGACAATGTAAATTGCAACGGAAATCCGCACGCTGACGAAGGCGAGCGGTATCACTACGATGTCGAACGTGAGTGAGAGCTTGCCTTTGACATCAGCGCCGATCGTGACGGGAATTCTTCCCATTGCAGGCAACGATCGCCTCCGAAGCGGCGAGTAGCCGATCCCGGCCGTTGCCGGCGCAAAACCGTCAGCCGCCGTCGGCAAGGGGGGATCCCCGTTTGGTCCATGCAACGCATGACAAACGGCACTAGCGACAACCAGAACAGGAGTAGCAGATTGGCCCCAGCACGCGACCGTCGCTGCGCTCGGTGAGCTGCAGCATGTGGTGATGGTTGTTCCAGAAAATGCCGATATTGACGTAGCTGAGTACATAGGCAAGGAACACCGGAACGCTCGTTTGCGGAGCCGAAAGGTCGCTACTCCGAGGCACCTTAAGCTCCAACACCATGATCGTGATGATGGCGACCACGCCGTCGGTGAACCGCGCGAGCCTCCCTTTCGTCATTCTCGCACCCTTCTGAAGCGAGCCTCAGTCTACTTTCGGGGCGCAAACGTTTGATTGGAAAATGGCGGCGAGGACGGCCGCTTTATGGAAATGAACCCGAGATCGTTCGCCTGGTGGCAGGAGTTGCAGGCGCCAGTCAAGCGGTCGAAGGCGCGCACGAACTCTCCACGATCCCGTTCAGCAACCGCTTTGTCGAGCTCGGCGAAGTTCGTGTCTCGGATCGTATCGATCATTTCTGCCAGCGGCACATTGTTGAAGGTTGGATAATATTTTGCGACGGTCTCAAAGCCTTCTCGCAGCTCCTTGACTTCGTAGTCCGCGAGTGGCCAGTTTCCGGCGGCGCCCGCAAACCACAGCTTGCCGTGACGCAATTGCTGAAACATCATGGTCTCGCCGATCTCGGGGTGGTACGGCTCGACGTTTCCGGCCGGCTCAGCAGGTTGTGCCGACGCGGCCAACGCAAGCGTCATTGCTATGCCGAGACCGGTGATCATTGCTCCGCGCGGCGAGATGCGAAAGCTTGTCATGTCGAAGTCCTTGACTGCGAGTGATTGACGTCCCCCCACCACAATATCTTAGCGCCAGCGCGCGGCATGGTGCAGCACGAACATGTCGCAGCGGTCTATAATTGATCTAAGCGTCTTGTTGGGCCGATCTCGGTCACCTCTCGGCGCCATGCGCGTGTAGGTGGCTGGGTTTGCGTGGTTTGCGTGCGCTTGCCGGCTGCTCCGCGACCATCCTCCGTCAGGTCGAGTCGTTTACAGCGGCGCGTATCGCAGCCGTAGCGCGTTGCCGACGACGCTCACCGATGAAAGCGCCATTGCCGCGGCGCCGATGATGGGAGACAGCAGAATTCCGAAGAAGGGATACAGCACCCCGGCGGCGATCGGCACCCCGGCGGCGTTGTAGACGAAGGCAAAGAACAGATTCTGCCTGATGTTGCGCATCGTGGCAGCGGAAAGCCGTCGAGCTCGTACAATTCCAATCAAATCGCCCTTAAGCAAGGTCACGCCGGCGCTTTCGATTGCGACGTCGCTACCGGCGCCCATGGCGATGCCTACGTCGGCGGCAGCGAGTGCCGGCGCGTCGTTAACGCCATCGCCCGCCATGGCGACCACGCGTCCTTCACGCCGAAGCCTATCAACGACGGCACTCTTTTGGTCAGGGAGAACTTCCGCTTCGACCTCGGCAATGCCGAGACGGTCTGCGACCGCGTGCGCCGTCACTCTATTGTCGCCCGTTAGCATAACGATGCGTATTTTTTCGTTTCTCAACGATTGAAGCGCGTCTGCGGTTGTGGCCTTGATCGGGTCGGCAATGGCGAGAGCGCCGGCTGCTTCGCCGTTCACCGCGATGAAGATTGTGGTCGCGCCATTGGACGAAAGGCGCGCCGACTCGGTTTTGAGTGCGGTCGTGCCGATACCGAGTTCAGCGAGAAAGCGGGCATTGCCGAGAGCGACCCGTCGGCCTTCGACGACGCCGAGGGCGCCCTTGCCGGTTGGCGAATCGAACCCACGGACCTCCGCAAGGGTAAGATTGCGGTTCGTGGCGGCCGTGACGATGGCCTGCGCAAGCGGATGCTCGCTCGCGCGTTCGACGCTCGCGGCAAGGCGGAGGATCTCATCTTCGCTCATGCCTGGCGCGGGTATGATCCCAATGACTTTCGGTTTGCCCTCTGTCAGGGTTCCAGTTTTGTCGACGACGAGCGTATCGACGCGCTCCAAGCGTTCGAGCGCCTCGGCATTTCGGATCAAGACACCGGACCGCGCACCGCGACCAATCCCGACCATGATCGACATTGGTGTAGCCAAGCCGAGCGCGCAAGGGCATGCAATAATCAAAACGGTGACCGCGGCCACGAGCCCAAACGTCAACCGTGGCTCCGGTCCATAAATGGCCCAAGCCCCGAACGCGATCAGCGCCACGGCAATGACTGCGGGCACGAACCAACCTGCCACCTGGTCGGCGAGGCGCTGAACTGGTGCACGCGAGCGCTGAGCGGCGGCCACCATCTGTACGATCTGAGCGAGCATCGTGTCGCGACCGACTCTCTCAGCCTTCATGATGAAGCTGCCGGTCTGGTTGAGGCTACCGGCGATCACCTTGGCGCCGGGTGCCTTGACCACCGGCGTCGATTCGCCGGTGACGAGAGATTCATCGATCGACGATCGACCTTCGGTTACGACTCCGTCGAGCGGAACCTTTTCGCCCGGCCGTACGCGCAAGCGATCGCCGACCGAGATAGCGTCGATCGCAACGTCTTTCTCCTCGCCGGCGGCTTCGAGGCGGCGGGCGGTCTTTGGGGTTAGATCGAGCAGCGCGCGGATTGCCCCCGAGGTTCGCTCGCGCGCACGCAGTTCTAACACCTGTCCGACCAGCACGAGAACAGTGATAACCGCGGCCGCCTCGAAATAAACAGCGACCGAGCCGTGATTGCGAAATGCTGCGGGAAAAATGCCAGGTGCGAAAGTGGCGATTACACTGTAGGACCAAGCAACGCCGATGCCGAGTGCGATTAAGGTGAACATGTTGAGATTGCGCGTGCGGAGAGATTGCCAGCCGCGCACGAAGAACGGCCAACCCGCTCCCAGCACCACCGGCGTCGACAACGCGAATTGCACCCAGTTCGAAATTTGCGGACTCAGGACCCCGTGAAGATCGATGAAATGTCCCCCCATTTCGAGCACGACCACCGGCACCGACAGTGCGAGCCCGATCCACAAGCGTCGTGTCATGTCGGTGAGTTCGGGGTGCGGACCGCCCGTGGCGGTCGCGAGCACGGGTTCGAGCGCCATGCCGCAAATCGGACATGGCCCCGGGCCGGGTTGGCGAACCTCCGGATGCATTGGGCACGTGTAGATTGTTCCGTCGGCGGCCTGTTCCCCCGCATGCTTGTTGGCAAGATATTTTTCCGGATCGGCGGTGAACTTTGCCTGACAATTCGCGCTACAGAAATGATAAAAGTGTCCGCGATGCTGATGCCGATGAGGCGTTTCCTGCGGATCGACCGTCATCCCGCAGACCGGATCGACCGCCTTATCGCTTGCCGACGGCATGTGATGTGCGTAACCATGAGAACCAGCTCTAGGGTCACAATGATGAGTGTCTCTGGACACGGTGCGATTGTCCGCTTGAAACGCTTACCGGGTAGGGGTATATAACGCTCATGCGCAATGATATCAAGCAGTCTTGCCTCAAGCGGCTCAATCGGATCGAAGGTCAGGTACGCGGTCTTTCGCGAATGGTTGCGGAGGATCGATACTGCATTGATGTCGTCACGCAAATCTCGGCCGTGCGCGCGGCGTTGCGTCGCGTGGAAGAGGAGATTCTACGCGATCATGTTGCGAACTGCGTCGAGCATGCGATCGTCTCGGGTAACAAAGCCGAACAGCGTCGCAAGATCGCGGAATTGATGGATGTTGTCGGGCGGGCCGAACGATAACGCGCGATCCTGCTCCAGCTGCGCGGGCGGTCTTGCGAGAATTCGCGTATGGTCGCGTCGCCGCAATAGCTTCTGGTAACCAGCTGGTTCTGCGCTGGCGCGAACCTCAGGGTCGCATTCCGCGCCGCTCCCGTGCCCTGGAAACCGTTAGAAGGGCCTTTTGACGCAGGCCCGTTACAATCGTCGGAAATAGCCCCGGAGAAGTCCGGAGATGATCGCAACGGCGAGCACCAAACCGATGATTGGAATCCACAGCAGGAAGGCACCAAGAAGAATAATAAACAGCAGTGCGGCCGCAATCCCGATCGCTGCCACCAGCAGGAATGTGCTGAAGGGGCCCAGCCGCGTTACATAAATGCGATGGATGCCTTCCCCTGTGTGAAGATAGGGGCGCGGTCGGCCTCTCTGCCATCCGTCACTGCGCCCGGGCGGAATAATCTCCGGCTCGGAACGTGGTTGCTCGCCTGATGTTGGTCGTTGATCGCTCATCTGTTTCCGCCCGCGGTTGGTGACTTGATGTAGGAATGCGGCTCGGTGATCACAAGCCCGCAACACTAGCTCAAGGTTCCGTGTCGGCAGCAGTCAAGTATCCGGTGATGTGATCGATTTAGCTATAGCACAGGCGACCGATTGCGATGGACAAAGAGTTGCGCCACGGCGCACGATGCTGTCCGTGCCAAGGTTCCATCGGCGCGACTCGTAAGCATGATTGGCACGCGCGCACCGAGAACGATGCCGGCTGCCTCGGCGCCGGCGAGATAGACCAGCTGTTTGACCAGCATATTGCCAGCTTCCAAGTCAGGGGTGACCAGAATGTCAGCGGCGCCGGCGACCGGGGATACGATATTCTTGGCAGCGGCCGCTTCTTTTGAAACGGCGTTATCAAAGGCAAGTGGCCCGTCGAGCACGCCTCCTGTAATCTGTCCGCGATCGGCCATCTTGCACAACGCGGCCGCCTCAACCGTCGACCTTAATTTTGACGAGACCGTTTCCACAGCCGACAAGATTGCTACTTTCGGCGTGGAAATGCGAAGCGCGTGCGCGAGATCAATGGCATTTTGTACGATGTCGCGCTTGTCGTCGAGAGAGGGGTTGATGTTGATCGCTGCGTCGGTAATGAGCAGCGGCTTCGGGTAATGTGGGACGTCGAGCACGAAGACGTGGCTGATGCGGCGCTCAGTACGCAAACCAGTCTCCGGATGCACCACCGCGGTCATCACTTCATCTGTGTGTAAAGCCCCCTTCATGATGGCTTCGACTGCCCCGGCGCGCGCCATGGCCGTTGCCTTGTCGGCGGCGGCATGGCTGTGCGGCGCATCCACCGTGTCGATTCCCTCGAGACTGAGTTTGGCCTGGTCAGCGGCTCTGCGGATTTTGACGATCGGACCCACGAGCACGGGAACGATCAAGCGTTGATCCCGGGCTTCGAGTGCTCCGCTCAGCGAAGCTTCGTCGCAAGGATGCACGACCGCAGTGCGAATCGGCGGAAATTTTTGCGCAGCGGTGACCAGCTGCCGGTGACGCTTGCCGGGCTCGTGCGCCTCGGTCAAGCAGTAGGGGCCTTGCGATTCCATCAATCGTTGTCCAGAGCTTGGCGACAAGCGACCCCGGCTCGTCGCGGTCGATTGTCTCACTGGGGTAACTCTATCAATACGATCGCAAAGAAACGATTGATCAAGGTCAAGGGTGCGGATCGAGGGAGAATCGATGATCACTCACTCGTTACGGGCGGACGAACGCCGACGGAAATCGCGATGTCGCAAAGTTTGCTCCAAGTTCTCCGGTCGATCGGGATCCCTGTGTGCAGACGTTCTTCGGCATTTCGTCCACCGCGCTCGCCTGGCAGCAACAAATGATCGTACCCCTGCCGACGCGGCAAGGCCCTAATCTCTTGAGCGAGCGCGCCGATGTCGCGTCGAAATTCGTCAAGCGGCCGGAAGGTTCTGATGTTGACAGCGATGACCGCAGCATTCTGAGCATGCCGGCGCGAACTCGGTCCGGACGACAGCATCGTTAGCACGGGCGTTCCCGCCATGATGCCGGTCAAGCATTCAAATAGCATCGATAAGCCTGATCCTTTCGGTCCTCCGAGCGGCAAGAGAGTCGCGGCCTTGGCTGCGTCGGTCGTGGGGTTGCCATCATGATCTAGCGCCCATCCTTCCGGAATCGCCTTGCCCATGGCCGCGAGTTCGCGGATTCGCCCCGACGCAACGACACTCGATGCCATGTCCAATAGCAGCGGCTTACCGTCTGAGTTGGGCACGGCAATTGCGAGCGGAGCAGTCGACAGGCTCGCGGTACGCGCGCCATGATACGCCATCAGGGGTGGTCCGCCGACAAAGACAATGGCGGCAAAGTCGCGCTCCGCAAGCCACTCTGCGTACCGGCCGATCGCGCCGGTGTGCGTGGTCGCGCTGACCAGTCCCATGCAAATGCCGGACGTCGCCGCCATCTCAAGTGCTGTCGCCGACGCGGACATCATAGCGACTGGACCGGCAGACTGCGCGCAGTCCTGGATGAAGCTTGCGCTCGTAAGCACGCGCAGCGTGGGCCGGGCGCGTGGGTCGAGGTCTCCGGTTCGGATGAAATTGAGATAACTTGGGATTCGCGTCACCCCGTGTGAGCCCACCCCGCGCAGATTGGCCCAGACCAGTACCTCGGCAACCGTTGCTGCATCGCCAACGCTCATGCCGTGGGCGCGAAAGATCGCGGCGGCGAACTCTGACAATTTGGCCGGGGCAACGCGGATGCCGCTCATAGGAGTTCCTGCATGAGTTGAATGCATAAATACGTGACGTGCCGCTTGCGATCACGCCTCAGCGTCCTCACAATGGCGAGGAGGATTATCGATGAGCGAGCAGCGCGTTACTTTCAAGTCCGACGGTTTGGATCTCGCCGCAGTCGTGCGCGTTCCGGAGGGGGTTGCAGTGGGAGAGCGTCGGCCAGCCTTCATCGTTCTGCACGGGTTCGGAAGCAACATGAATTCGCACAGTGTACTCGAACCGTGCAAATTGTTCGCCGACCTCGGTTATGTCAGCCTGCGTTTCGACATGCGGGGATGCGGTGATAGCGGCGGCGAAAAGGGCCGCATAATCTGCTTGGAACAAGTCACCGACACTCAAAATGCGCTCACATTTCTCGCAAAAGCACCGAATGTCGATCCAACGCGCATCGCTTTGATCGGAAGCAGTTTCGGTGCGGCGGTGGCGATCTACGCCACGGGGATCGACCCACGCGTTGCGGCCTGCGTTTCCTCAGGAGGGTGGGGCGACGGGGAACGCAAGTTTCGTGGCCAGCACGCGACGCCCGCAGCCTGGACAAAGTTTATCGGGATGCTGGAGGAGGGGCGCCGTCATCGCGAACGAACAGGGCAGTCGCTGATGGTTCCGCGGTACGACGTCGTCCCGATCCCCGAGCACCTGCGCGGCAATCTTGCCGAGCGTTCGATCCAAATGTTTCCGGCCGAAACCGCGCAGAGCATGTTCGACTTCCGCGCCGACGACGTCGTAGGCAAGATCGCCCCCCGACCCTTGTTGCTGCTGCATTCTTCCAGTGATTCAGTGACGCCGACCGAACAATCGGTCGAACTCTTTCGGCGGGCTGGTCAACCGTGCGACCTGCATCTGTTCGCAGACACCGACCATTTCATGTTCGCCGAGAGCAATGGCCGCGTGCGCCGGGTATTGGTCGATTGGCTCGATGCTTATTTCCCGGTTCTCCCGACGGCCGCCGTCTGATGTCGGAATGGGGGCAACAAGCGGCGGAATTTGCGGTATTTTATTAGAGATGGACAACTCATGAATGGTCTAAGTCATGTTCAGCTTTTTTTATCACCTCTACTGTAGCGTGTGTTTTGCAAGGGCGTGAATTGGAACTGGACGCGCGACAGCGCGTTTTGCGGACGGAACATCCACTCGGGGTCGTCAATGCTTGGCTTCTTTCGCCGGCTCTGTCTCCACTACGGAATCTATCGTCGCTACCCACTCGCTCCGTTGCCGGCATTGAAAAATGCCTGGCGCATTGCGCGCACGTAGATCGGCGCCGCTGGTCGGGCTGGATTCGAGACGCGAGCGATCGCACTCGCGGAGTGATGCCTTGTGTGGCCCTCGCTAAACCCTGGCGAAGGCCCCGCGTCCGAACAGCCGATCGAGATCCTCGGGCTTTGCCGTGTCGCGCTTGGAGGTAATGGCGTCAACCTTCGCAAGGGCGCGCTTAACCGCTGGCCGCTCCGAGATTGCGCTGAACCAGCGCCCCAGATTGGGATGATCGTCCCATTTCGCCCCCTGCCACTCGTGGTTCCGTGTCCACGGAAACGTGGCAATGTCCGCAACCGTATACTCAGGGCCGCCGAGATAGGGCGACCGTTCCAACCTGTGCTCGAGCACATCATAAAGTCGAAGGACTTCCGTCCGGTAACGGCTGAGCGAATACTCATTGCCAGCGGGAGCAAAGCGCTTGAAGTGTGTCAACTGGCCGAACATTGGCCCGACGCCAGTGAGTTGAATCATAAGCCATTGTATTGCCTCGAAGCGTCGGACTGGGTCCGTCGGCAAGAAACGACCGGTCTTGTCCGCGAGATAGAGCAGGATCGCCCCTGACTCGAACACCGTGTAGGGACCACGGGGTCCCTCGTGGTCAACAATCACCGGGATCTTCCCATTTGGGTTGAGCTTGAGGAATTCCGATTTGAATTGGTCGCCTTGGAACACGTCAACTTTGATTGTGTGATAGGGCAACTCTAATTCTTCCAACATAATGAAAATCTTTTGGACGTTTGGGCTCGTCAGCACATAGAAATCGATCATCGGAGCACCCTCTAGCTTGCGCGTGGGACGTTTATCGGCAGCGCCATGCGGTTGGCGATCCGCCTGACGCAAACGATCCGCGTGCGCGCCTGCATTCTCACGCTTGCGGACTGTGACAGCACAGACTATCCACGAGCGATGGCGCGCGCAGGCCGACCATCCCGGGATTTCCCTTTCGCAATAATAAACATACTCGCGCCGCGTATAAGAATGTGTCCCACGATCA
>Ga0187783_10004630_pt1 | contig 10176 bp, 8 predicted proteins | sample 1015_SJ02_MP02_2_FD_132471 | JGI IMG/M metagenome (GOLD analysis project Ga0187783, IMG submission 132471) | Tropical peat soil microbial communities from peatlands in Department of Meta, Colombia - 1015_SJ02_MP02_20_MG | ecosystem: Environmental > Terrestrial > Soil > Wetlands > Peat | place...
GGGAAATCGCTGCGCCCGGTTGCGACGACGGCATCTGGCCTAGCAGCAATGGCGTCGTCGTAGCTAATCTCTGGTATGGGATTGGCTAGAGCAAAGATGACGGGCTTGTCCTTCATTTGCTTAAGCATGTCTTTGGTTACAATATTGCCTGCCGAAAGACCTAAGAAAACGTCGGCGCCATCGAAAATATCGGCCAAGGTCCTTCGGCCGGTATGTCGCAGAAAGTCCCGGTGACAATCGGCGATATTTTTGCTGCGCCCTTGATAGAGCACGCCATCGATATCTGCCATGATGATGCGTTCGATTTTCGCCCCAAGCGCTACGAAATAATGAGCGCAGGCAATGGCGGCAGCCCCCGCGCCAGAAACGGCAACATCGACTTCAGAAATGGATTTGCCGACGATTTCCAGCGCATTCAGCAAAGCAGCGCCGGCAATGATGGCTGTGCCATGTTGATCGTCGTGAAATACCGGAATCGGCAATAATTTGCTGAGCTGCTGTTCAATGAAAAAGCACTCAGGCGCCTTGATGTCTTCTAGGTTGATTCCACCGAAGCTTGGCGCCAAGGCCTTGATCACTTCAACCACGCTCTTCGGGTCGGTGACGTCCAACTCAATATCGAACACATCAATGTCGGCAAATTTCTTGAAGAGAATACCCTTGCCTTCCATTACGGGCTTTGCGGCCAGAGGGCCGATATTGCCAAGCCCTAAGACAGCCGTGCCGTTGGTTATAACAGCCACCAAATTGCCTTTGGCAGTGTAGTTGTACGCGTTGTCTGGGTCTTCTTTTATGGCTAAAGTTGGCGCTGCCACTCCGGGTGTATAGGCGAGGGACAATTCATGGGCCGTACTACACGGTTTCGTAGAAACTACCTCAATTTTTCCCGGTCGCTTTTCACTGTGATAGTGCAGCGATGGTTGGTCATTATTCATTAAAAACTCACATCTAAAAGTGCTTATCCGCGTATTGAAGCCATCTTTCTTGGGTAACGCAATACGTATTAGAGCAAGATACGGGTTGTGGGCAAATCTATTTTTTCATATCAGTCTTTAATTAGAAATTTTGCGAGGTTAAGGAAATGGTAAGAATCAGCAGCATAAGAGCCCGCATGGTGTTTGATAGCCGCGGCACCCCTACGGTTGAGGCGGATGTGACTTTGGACGGGGGAGGTTTCGGTCGTTTTATTACCCCATCGGGCGCTTCTGTTGGCAAAAAAGAAGCCTTGGAATTGCGCGACCATGTGTTGACCTCATTTTGTGGCAAGGGAGTGACCAAGGCCTTAACCAATATACGAAAAGAAATCGCTCGCGCCGTCGTCGACCAGTGGTTTGCCGACCAGGTTGAATTTGATCAAGCCCTAATCGATTTAGATGGCAGTCCCAATAAATCAAGGCTCGGTGCCAATGCCCTTCTTGCCGTGTCGGGAGCTTTTTTTCATGCCTTGGCCAGCCGTTATCAGAAACCGCTCTACATGATGGGAGCAGAAAAGGATGTTTTTCTGCTGCCCTTGCCTCTGGTCAATGTGATCAATGGGGGCGCGCATGCCGATAATGGCTTGGATGTTCAAGAGTTCATGTTGGTGCCAAGCGGGGCCTCATCTTTCAGCGAAGCCATGGAAATGGTGGCCGACACATTTTATGCGCTTAAATCCCTATTAAAATTCAAGGGCTTGAGCGTGGCCGTGGGCGATGAAGGGGGCTTTGCGCCGAAATTACGCGGCAACGAAGAGGCGCTCGAGCTATTAATGCTGGCCATCGAGAAAGCCGGTCTAAAGCCAACAAGCCAAATAAAACTCGCACTCGATGTAGCAGCCAACGAGCTCTACGATGACAAAACCCGGAGGTATCAGTTGGATGGCCAATACGTCGATGCTTCGGCGCTGCTCACTTGGTATGAAAAAATGAGCCAGCATTATCCCGTAATTTCCATTGAAGATCCCTTTTTTGAAGACGATCATGACGGTTTCTCGGCGATGATGAAGGCCATGGGATCGCGTACCCAGATTGTGGGAGACGATTTGTTTGTGACCAATGAGCGCTATATTCGTCACGGTATTGAGCATCATCTCGCTAACGCTGTCTTAATAAAGATGAATCAGATCGGCACCATCAGTGAAACCATTGCTGCGGTCAACTTGACGAAGAGCGCCCATCTTCACGCAATAATTTCCCACCGCTCTGGAGACTCGGAAGATACCACCATTGCCGACTTGGCCATCTTAACCGACGCTGGACAAATTAAGACCGGCTCCTTATCTCGCTCTGAGAGAACGGCCAAATACAATCGACTGCTAAGAATTGAAGACGAGCTGGGTAAAAAAGCTAGGTATTTACCTTGGTGTCGTTGAAAAATCAGGATGGGTCATGACGAAAATGCATAGATTTCTCGTAATGTGTTTTTTGCTGGGCACAGCGTTCACGGCGCGCGGGTATCGCATCGAAGAGGGCGCTTATTATGTCGGCGGTGGCTTTGGCGTCAATGTCAACACCGCGCGGTTTGACAAAGAGCCACGACGAAGCCCGGGTGTGCAATTGCCTTTAATCGCACACCTGGACTACGCCATCGATCGCGATTTTGGTGTTTTTGGCGATTTCATCCCGCAATTTGCTGCAAGCAGCCTTGCCTTGGGCTTTAAGGGCGGCGCGAAATACTGGTTTAGTTTCTTGGATACGCCCTATGTTCCCTACGCGGCACTTTCGCTAACCACTTCCTTTCTATTTCCTTCTGGTAAAGCGCCGAACCACGTCAATCTAGGTTTCAGCCCAGGCTTCGGCATGAACTATTTCGTGCTGGCAAAATTTTTGCTCGGCGCCCATGTGCACTTTAATCCATCCATCGCCTTTGCCGACGGTGAAAAAAAGTTCGAATTTTCCGTGCTGGCATATTTCGACGTCACCATAAAAATATGATGCCAGTCAATTGGATTGATGGAATCCGTTAAATTTGCATCTCATGATAAACTGTGTGCTGAACGGCTCTATGGGATTAGCTTTATAGAATTTATCTAGGGCCTTGGCATATTGCTTGGGCAATTTCTCTGGTTGGACAGCACCGTAATCGGCGAGGTATAATTTACACTCAGCGATGGAATCATTGATAAAATTCATCCAATTATCGGTTTTCGAGCAGATTTTTTGTTTTTTCTCGGCAAGTTCATTTAGTTGAAGGGCATATTTTCTCGAGAAATTAACTATATTAGTAGCATAGAATTGTTGCATTCTTTGTACGCTTTTTCCATATGACCCTTTTTCATATCCTTTTTCAGCAAGATAACTATCTACGGCATCAAATTTTTCCGACGGCCATGGCGAGCAATGGGTGATAACCATATCCGCATAAAAAACTCGGCGCGTTATCGGCCTGGGAATAAAATAGGACGCGCTTATCTCAAGTGGAGTACTGGCGCGTTCTAAAGCCTGCTGTTGACGTGTCCGCCTTATCAATGTGGTATCCACTTTTAATGGATCTAAAGTTATGATCTCGTTCGCGTCAGCGGATTTTACTCTGTCGTCGGGAAGATTCAAAAATCTCTCAAGGGTTTGGCACAAGTTATCGCTGATCTGCAACGTAATTCTTATTTGCTCATCAATGGATGCTTTGCTCCACTTTTTTTCTAATTCCTTGCTTTCTTCTAGACGCGGGACGTCGAAGAGCGAGATATCAGCCAAGTCAAAGTAATAGATCAGGCGGAAAACAAGGTTTCCGCCGCGGGCCTTATAGAAAGCAGCGATTTCTTCGTCAGTAGACGTAGGCGAAAGGGTTGGCGACGTTGATTTTGCGCCTTGATCAGCGCTGAATGATAATTGGCAACAAAAAGTACAGGCAAGAAAGAGTAGTAGTATTTTCACCGTAGTTCTCCGTATCTTTTGATCAATGCATTTTATTGCTGATCTATTCCGCATCTTTTTTCTTGGACCTGAGAAAAAAGGCATGGTCGTCCCTATTTATAGTTGACTCCTGCTAACTCAGACTAACGTAGAAGCTTTAATTTAATGGGAGCGAAGTATGGAAAGAAATTTGGCCTTAGAAGTGGTAAGGGTGACGGAAGCTGCTGCATTATCGGCGGCCCGGCTTATGGGACGCGGAGAGGCAGTGGCGGCGGATCAGGCTGCGGTTAACGCCATGCGGCATGCCTTCGAAAGCGTAAGCATTCGCGGGACCGTGGTAATCGGCGAAGGCGAACGCGATGAAGCGCCCATGCTCTTTATCGGTGAGCGCGTCGGCTCGGGCGACGAGTCCGATCCTGAAGTAGATATAGCGGTGGATCCTCTCGAAGGTACTAATCTCTGCGCCTTGGGCCGACCCAACGCCTTGGCCGTCATTGCCATGGCGGAGCGAGGTCGGCTTTTACATGCCCCCGACATATACATGGATAAGATTGCTGTTGGCCCTCATGCCAAGGGAGTGGTAGATCTAGACAAATCGCCCAAAAAAAACTTAGCGGCCATTGCCGATGCCAAGGGTGTTTATGTCGAAGATCTCACCGCGGTTATCTTAGAGCGGCCTCGGCATCACGATTTGATTCAGGAAGTTCGAAAGGCGGGCGCGCGGGTTCATCTTATATCTGACGGCGATGTCAGTGCAGCGATTTCCACCTGCATTCCGGGCTCGGGTATCGACGTGTTATTTGGCATTGGCGGAGCGCCAGAAGGAGTGCTTGCTGCCGCTGCGCTAAGATGTGTCGGTGGCGATTTGCAGGCACGGCTTGTGGTCAATTCGGCCGAAGAGAAAGAGCGATGCAAAAGGATGGGCATCGAAGACGTGTCGAAGAAATGGCACCTCGAAGAGCTGGCCGCCGGAGATGTTATGTTTGCCGCAACCGGCGTAACCACGGGAGATATCTTGAAGGGCGTACGCTATTTCCGAGGCGGCGCAGAAACGCATTCTTTAGTCATGCGATCGAGTTCGGGCACCATTCGCATAATTGAAACCAAGCATCACTTTGATCGAAAGCCGCATTTTGGACATTAAGCGTAATGAACTATCAGCGGTTGTTTAACGCGGCCAGCGATTGCGTCCTGCGATTTCGCGCAAGCGCTTTTCCCCTGAAAAACGTGGTGAGTGATGTCTGCAAGATGCGCAATCTCAATAGCTCGGAAAGAAGAGCGCTTTTCGATCTGATGTTTCGTTTTAGCCGCGAAATTTATCTGGTTGATGAGTTTATTCGAAATACTATGCGCTTTGCTAACAGCATGAGTGTGCAACAAAAGGACCGTTTGGCGCTGGAATTGTTTTTGGCTGGCCCTGCTGATTTGGCCAAGATGGCGACAGATTATGATCGCTATGTCGCATCACTTGGCGAGGAGCGCTATCTTTTGGCTCTAGGTCCAATGTTATGTCGGGCACTAAAAGCAGATTTTCCCGAATCGGCGAGCGCCATTGCCAAAGGTTTCTCGTCCAGGCCAGCGAAATATTTGGCTATTGATCGGCGCCATGTTGCCATAGAAGAGGTAGTCGAAATTTTAGCTAGGGCGGGCATCAAATATTTTTTCTGTCCAATGCTAGCGACGGCCCTTGGGCTTTACGAGCAGTTAGACATGAAGCGTGTTTTTGGCGCTTTATGTCAACATGTGTGGTTGATGGATGCGGGGAGCCAAATAATAGCCGAGCTCATAAGGCCAAAATCTAGCGACCAAGTTTTGGATATGTGCGCCGGAGAGGGTAACAAGGCTCACTACATCACCATGCGGGCCTGCCATTACACGGCTATGGATATTGATCAAAGAAGGCTTAACAAAGCAAAGCTCAGACTCGAGGGCAGAAATATTAACTTTATTTGCGGTGATGCCAGGGCGACATCATTCAAACCTGAGAGCTTTGATTGGATCCTACTCGATGCGCCCTGTAGCGGGGTCGGCACTCTGCGAAGGAATTATGATCTGGTGCATCGGCTACATCTCGACGACATCACCAGATACGTCAATTTACAGCGTCAACTGCTCGAAAGTGCCGTCCATCTTTTAAAGCCGCAGGGCAAATTGATTTATGCCACCTGTTCATGGTTAAGAGTCGAAAATGAGCAACAAATTGACTGGGCGTTAAAGGAAAATAGTCAGATAAAATCTTTCGCGCTGAACGATTTAGTAGTTGACTTGCCAAAAATTAGTGCTGACGCTCTTGATAAAAATACTCTGTCACTTTTTCCCAATATTCATAACTGCGATGGTTTTTACGCGGCAGGCTTGACCAAATAAGATTCGGGTGAGCGATGCTTCAGCCTAATACTTTAGGGACCCACCCTAGACAATGAAAAAAAAGATGACAATTTTAAGTCTCGACGACAAAAGTTGCTGTATGACTTCTATTCACAGGTGAAGGAGCGCTAATGGCTGGCAAAACTAGAAAGAGACGGTCCACTTTTTCCTTTAAAGATGTTGAAATTCTTTATTTGGTGGAGGGTCTCTCGCCGATAATAAAATTACATAAAGAAAAAAAGGTTTCGCCCGCAACCATCAGACGAGCAGTAGTTGCGCTTAAGAGTGTGGGAAAAACCGAATCGAGTTTAGAGAGCTGGGTAAGCGAAAATCTGCGTGTGGGAAGCAGAGGACGAGCAGCACCAAAAATCGGCCAAGAGAGAGTTTATCGCGCTCAGCAAATTAATGAGAGCGGACCGTTTTTACGCCTACCGCTTGGCGCCTTACGTGCGCTGAAGGGCGACGCATTGTCGGTGTCCTTTGAGAAAGATCGCATTATTGTTAAGAGAAAATAGCCCCCCTCTCCCTTGATCCCTCTCCCGCAGGGCGGGAGAGGGAAATCAAACTCCTCGGAAAAATACTTATCCGAACAGGCGGCCGCCGCGGGCGGTGAAGATGAGGCCAAAGAACATGGTGTCGGTGATTTTGCCTTTGGCTAGCACGTCGTCGAAGCCGAAATTTGCGCCTAAGTCAAAGTAGTGATTAAACGCATAAGTGGCCTCAAGTTCGAGGGGAAGGCGTTGCCAGAACCCCTTAGTCACAGACTTCCAAGGAGCGCTTTCTCCTTGGCTATCCATGGTGATGCGACCAAATGAACTCTTGATTTGGGCCCAGAAATTCCCGACAATTTGCACACCAAACCAAAACGGAAAATCAAATTTGACACCCTGCTCTGGTCGCATGGTGAGTTGAAATAGATCGGCAAGTACGCCACCGGCGAGAAATTCGTTGTAAAACACCACGGGCAAACCGACGGTAAAATCTTTGACTATCTCTCCATCCCAAATGTGAAGGGGCAAATTACCTGCCGCGGAAAAGCTCACATGCGGAATGCCCAAATAATTATATTTTAGGCCTAAGTTCACCGTGCGCTTCGCTTCAAAGACTTCCTTTTTGTCAAAATGAAAGTCGAGGCCGTCATAACCAAACTCGCCCTGTAGTTTGTCGACGATGCCAAAAGTAGTAGAAGCCTGCAGGTTAAGGGTGCTAAGTCCCGATACTTTTACCTTGGTATCGACTTGGACAATGCCGGTGGGTAGGGTGCTCGGGCGGTCAACGATTTTTTCGGGAAAGCGCTCCATGCCGTGATGAGCCTTGATGCTCTCGGCGTCATCGATGCTCTCCGCCGCCAAATTAAGGGATAAGACACTAATAGCGATAGCAATTATTGCTTTGGATATGTTGTTTTCCATATCACCTCCGTATTATCCGCACGCTAACAGTATTTTTTTAACTGTTAATAGGGGCCACAGCCACGGAATGCCACTGCGCCAGCACCGTGCCGTACCGCGGCTTGACCGCGGGACGACACGGGTGGCTGGGCGAAAGCTATGGAATGCGACTGGATTGTATTTGGTTGTCTTACCGCTTAAAGAGCTCGATGACGTGCAGCGCTGGTGCTGTCTGCACAGCAGTTTTTACCACATTCCCATCAGCGGATCTTGAGAACACCATGAAATTCCTAAAAATGCTTCGTAGTAGTTGGCCGTTTTGTCTTTGTCTTTTCACCGCCATAAAACTTAGCGCGATGGACCCACGTATATATCTACAATATTTAACTACGGATAATTTAATATATGGTTACAATTTAGTGAGATCTGGACTAACTTTTCATGCGAGTTACTCCATCAAATGGGTTATGTATGGCAAGACTTATAGCTTTGACATCGTCCTACCAAGTGGCGAGTCGGATGGTGAAGTCAACCAACCAACGGTGATGCGCGACGCAAATGGGAAGATTACCCTGATCGATGATGGAAATAAGATCCCCGTTTTACTAAGCGCCATTCCCTATCATCAAGCGCATGTCGATGAGATTAAGCAGGTCGTCATGTTGGATGATTTTGTAATTTATAGTTTTAATCTAGACTTCGAGCGGCGGTGGTCCAATTGGCATCAATTGGTGGAAAAAAACCCCAATCTGGCCTTTAAACTCTATCCGACTCTAGATTACACTGCGCCGAGCCAAATCGACTTGATTCGCTTCGTCCTTGATATGTGGGATCGGAAAAAGCCCGCGCTGGTCCAATGCCGAGCCGGCCAGGGGAGAAGCGCCACTGGCCTTGGGGCCTACCTAATATTGCTTGGCGCCTTGGCGGGTCAGACCCTAGAAGTTAATGAAATAGAGCAATATCTTCGAGGAAAGCGTGCTCATGTCAGTCTTAATAGTCCGCAACAAGCCGCGCTCAAAGAATTTATGGGTGAGCTTGCTCAGCTGAACCATCATGCGAAGGGGCTCATACAAGCCCTTAAGGAAAAATACCGAGAGCAGATCGTTCAAAGAGAGCTGGAGATCCAGAAAAATTTCGCTCCGATCCGTTAGGCCACTAATGGCGGAAATGCCGCCGATGGGTAAATACCATCGTCATCCCATATTGGTTCGCCTGATCGATCACTTCTTGATCACGGATCGATCCGCCGGGCTGAATTACTGCGCGAAGGCCATGATGATGAGCAAGTTCTATGGAATCACCGAAGGGAAAAAAACCATCAGAGGCCATAGCGGCTAGAGCTAGATTAAAGCTACGGCTTTTTGCCCCATCCAGTGCGAGCTTGGCCGATTGAATGCGACTTGGCTGACCAGCACCAACGCCAAAAAGCTGGTCGGGGCTAGCGATGGTTATGCCGTTGCTAGGCGTGGCCTTGGCCAGTCTAAAAGCGAACTCCATCGCTAAAAACTGGCTGGGACTGGGCCTTGTTTTTGTGACCACTGACCATTCCGATGGGTGGTCCGCTGCATGATCCTGGCTTTGACGCAACATGCCGCCAAAAATGCTTTTATAAGACATTTCGTCTAGAGTTCCACTCATCAAGTTGTCAATGGCTAACAGCTGCAAGTTCTTTTTATGGGCCAACTTAGCGAGCGCCTGGTCAGAAAAACTGGGCGCCACGATCAACTCAATAAAGCGCTTTTCAACAATTTCTACGCAGTCTTCTTCAAATGGCGCCGAAACCGCAAACACACCGCCAAAGGCGCTTGTTTCATCAGAGGCGATGGCCTTCCTAATTGCCTCAGTAAGGCTAGTTGCCGACGCGGCCCCACATGGCACACCGTGTTTGATGACCACAGAGGCGTAAGCCACCGATCTTTGATCGCATAGACATCGAAGTGCCCAGATGGCCGCATGAGTGTCAAGGAAATTATTGTAAGAAAGCTCTTTCTGATGGGTTAAGGAGCGGGCCGGTATGGATACCCGCATTTTGTTCTGTTCCATGCCAAATAGGCTGGCCTGTTGATGGGGATTTTCTCCGTAACGCAAGGCCGTAAGAGGCGTCAAATCAAGCGTCAATGGTGCAGTTTTTTGGCTAAATCTTTCGGCGAAGGTATTGGCGATATTCCGATCGTAGCTCGATGAATAATAAAAAGTGCTTTCTGCAAGAGCTTGGCGAAAGGCGAGGGTGGTGCCTAAGTTTTTGCCGTAATGCTCGATGAGCAGGCCATATTGGTCTTGGCTGTAAAGTGCCACGACATGATGGTGATTTTTAGCGGCCGCACGCAGCATAGACGGTCCACCAATATCGATATTTTCTATGAGATCGCAATTAGTTTTGCTGCTATCCTTGGCTATGCTCAAAAATGGATAGAGGTTCACCACTACCAGGTCCACCGGCGCGATGCCTTGCGCGCGAGTCTGCTCGAGGTCTTCGGCGTTCTCGCGCCGGTACAGGATGCCGCCGTGAACCTTCGGGTGCAGCGTTTTCACCCGGCCGCCCAGCATCTCCGGCCATCCCGTCAGATCGGAGATGTCTCGAACTTTAA
>Ga0187783_10004631_pt1 | contig 10173 bp, 9 predicted proteins | sample 1015_SJ02_MP02_2_FD_132471 | JGI IMG/M metagenome (GOLD analysis project Ga0187783, IMG submission 132471) | Tropical peat soil microbial communities from peatlands in Department of Meta, Colombia - 1015_SJ02_MP02_20_MG | ecosystem: Environmental > Terrestrial > Soil > Wetlands > Peat | place...
CGCTATCAAACCTTCGTTCCCTGTGTCTAACGCTCAGCGTATGTGTCGTCTCGTCTAAATCGGCTTCTGCCATAACTATGCCACGCGACCGTCGGGTCTTCGCACTTCTCGGACATCGATGTGCGCTGCGACGAAGTCCGCTCTTACCTCAACTTCTGACATCGAGCTTCTCAATTGGGGTCTGCAACAGGGCCGGTAAGTCCGTTGAGTTCGGGTTGAAATTCAGCCGTGATTGAATTGAGTTGGCGTAAGCCTCTGTTTTTTCGGCGACAGTGCCGGCGAAGTCGAGAGTGGGATGGTGGGGGCTCGTTGTGCATGACGGCGATTATGCAGGACGCCGGACGAGGTCGGCTGTGGCACCAAGCGGACGTGCGGACCGCGCTCGGCGACGTCCGCTTTCCGTGGCAAAGCGGACGCACGGGAGCGAACATCTGGCATGGCTTTGGGAGGTCTTTCAGGCAATGCGGGTCTCCATGAGTCTGTGGAGGCCAAATGGGGGTAGATAACGGCGGCACCCAGGGAAGATCCATCCGGTGAGATGCTGCCGATCGACGCAGTTAGCTGCCTTGCCGCTTGCGCGCGGTTCTTGATAGCATTGGCAGAACCAAGACGGGGGGATGCGCGAGCGCTCCGCAAAGCCGCGCAACGCCTCCGACAAATGAGGGAGGACACATGGCGAACCAGATTCTGACAACGCATGTGGGGAGCCTGCCGCGGCCGGCGCAGTTCATCGAAGTCGCGCAGAAGCGCACGCTTGGCAAGGAGTTCGATGCGGCGGCCTACGAGAAAGGGTTGAAGGAAGGCGTCGCCGAAGTTGCGCGCAAGCAGAAGGAGGCCGGCGTCGATCTCGTCAATGACGGGGAACTCGCCCACACCATGGGCTGGGCCTATGACTATGGCTCCTGGTGGTCGTACATCATCCCACGTCTCGCCGGTGTCGAGGTCCTCGATACCGGGCTGTGGTTCACCAAATTGTCAGCGCACACCAAGAGCCCGATGGCGCCCAAGGATTTCATCGTCGGCGACTGGGGCGAACGCCGCGACATGAGCAAATTCCAGGAAGCCTACATGGACCCGCAATCGGGCTGCGGACTGCCCGAGCAGTTCATGACCAACCACAGCCCCCTGGTCAAAGGCCCGATCAAGTATAAGGGCCAGGCGCTGATCAAGCGCGACATCGAAAACCTCAAAGCCGGCCTGAAGGCGGCGGGGCTCAGCACCGAAGGCGCCTGGATGAACGCCATAGCGCCGGCGAGCTGCGCGCGCATGCCGAACGAATATTACAAGAGCGAAGAGGAGCTGCTGTACGCCTGCGCCGATGCCATACGCGAGGAGTACAAGGCGATCATCGACGCCGGCCTGATCGTGCAGCTCGACGACCCGGCGATCGGGGAGAACTGGGATCAGCAAAAAAACGAGCCCAGCGTCGAGGGCTATCGGCGCTACACCAAGATGCAGATCGATGCGGTCAACCACGCCATCAAGGGACTGCCGTCTGACAAGATTCGCTTCCACCTGTGCTGGGGCAGTTGGCACGGCCCGCACACCACCGACATCCCGATGAAGCACCTGATCGACCTGATGCTGGCGGTGAATTGCGACTATTACTCGTTCGAGGCCGCCAACGTGCGCCACGAGCACGAGTGGAAGCTGTGGAAGAACACCAAGCTTCCCGCTGGCAAGAAGATCCTGCCCGGCGTGGTCAGCCACTCGACCAATCTAATCGAAGATCCGGAATTGGTCGCCGACCGCATTTGCCGTTTCGCCGAGGCGGTCGGGCGCGAGAACGTCATTGCCTCGACCGACTGCGGCTTGGGCGGCCGGGTGCATCCGCAGATCGCTTGGGCCAAGCTCAAGACGTTGTCGGAGGGCGCCGCACTGGCGAGCAAGCGGCTCTGGCAGCGCGCCGCGGCGTAGTTGAAGCGAAGACCAACTTTCGGTCGCTCCGGCGCCGAGGACGGGGATTTCAGCACGCGCTCGGTCGCACGCTGGTCCTCACGACGCGGCCGAGAATCTTATGACCTGCGGCGGCGAATTTTATATGGAAATGTGCCGCCGGTAGGGCCGCCGACGGCGCCGGCCTTGGATACGCTCAGGAGAGGAAACGCTGCACCGCGTCGACGGCCTCCCGCTTCTCGTCGAGCACAAGGTGGCCGGCGCCCTTGAAGGTCTGAAACTCAGCCCTGGGAACGTGGTGGCGCCAGAATTCGGCATTTTGGACCGGCACGAGCTTGTCGTCCTCGCCCCATACCAGCAAGGTCGGCATGGTGAGGCGGTGCAGATATCTCGGCAGTTTGGTGTCGTAGGGACGCTCCCACAACAGGCGCGCCAGCGTCCCGCCTTCGCGATAGCGCGCTCCGACGAAGTCCAGGTCTTTGGGGTCCGACGGCAGGTATGGCTTGATGACGTCGAAGTTCGACACCAGAAGGCTCGGTATCTGCTCGGGCGGAAGAAGGAAGAGGTCGCCTTTTGGCCGCTCCTTGCCGCGCAACCCGGCGGGTCCTACCAGCACGAGCCGCTCCACTCGATGGCCATGCTCGACCGCGAATTTCGCAGCGAGCCAGCCGCCGAGCGAGAAGCCGACCAGACGAAACTTGTCGATGCCGAGCGCATCGAACAGGTCCAGATAGTGCATGACATAATCGTGCAGATCAGTCATCGCCGGATCGTCGTCGGCTTCGCCCAGCCCCGGATGGAACGGGACGATGACGCGGAATTTTTGCGTCCAGGGCAGCGCGAAGTTGAGGCCGTGCCATATGCCGGCGCCGTGCATGAACACGAGCGGCGGGCCGCTTCCGGCGGAAAGGACGATGGTGTTCACGCCATTGACGACGTGCGTCTCGCGCTTGAATTGCGAAGGAAAAAGGATAGCGGCCATCGACGTAGTCTCTCGTTACTCTGCGGCCACGCGGCGTTCCGCCGTGGCGTGAGCGCGCACGCGCGGAATGACGTCTTGGCCGATCAGGGTTAGGTTTTTTACCACCTTCCAGTGCGGCATGTTGCCGATCGCGGCGAGCAGGTTGAAATGGTTGGTGCCCATAGTCTCACCCCATTCTTGCAGCTGTTCGACCACCTGGTCTGCCGTGCCGACTGCGACGAAGAATGCCTCGTTCACGGCTTCGAAATTGAACCCGCCGTGCAGCTTGTCAGCGAGCGCGGCGCGCTTCTTCAACTCATTCACCGAGAGATAGCCGGGCGGCGCGAGAAAGTTCGGCGTGGTGCGCAAGGCGTCCTCGAAGAAAAAGCGCATGTGCTCGATGGCTTCCTGCTCGGCTTTTTCCTTGGTCTCGGCGACATATGTGATGATCTGGAGCGGAAGCTGCTCCGGCCGGATCTGATGTCCGTGTTCCGCCGCACTCCGTCGCAGTTGTTGGTTGAGTTCAAGCGCGCGCTGCTTGGTGACAAACACGGCCGAATAGCCGAAGCCAAGCTTGGCAGCCAATTCGACGGTCTCCGGGCTTCCCGTCCCGACGATATAGCAGGCTGGATGCGGTTTTTGATAAGGCCGCGGCCACGGATTGAGGTATCGATAGGTATAGAAATCGCCGTAATAGGTGGTCGGGCCGTCCTGCGTCCACCCTTGCAGGATGATGTCGATCGATTCCCGATAACGCTGGCGCGCGCTCGCCGGGCTGATCGGATTGGCCCAATACTCCATGCCGGTGCCGAGCGGGAAGGCAACCTCGAGGCGGCCCTGCGAGAGCACGTCAAGCATGGCGTATTCCTCGGCCAGGCGGTTCGGATATTCGAGGTTCGGCGGTGTGCCCCACACGCAGATTTTTGCATTCTTGATCTGCGGGATCACGGCCGCGGCGATCAGGTTCGGTGCCGCCATCATGCTGTACGCGGTATTGTGGTGCTCGTTCACCACGATGGCGTCGAAGCCGACCTTATCGGCGAGGATGAGTTCCGCAAGGTAGCGTTCGTACAGCTCATGTCCTCGTTGCGGGCTGTAATACTTGTTGGGAAAATCGACCCACACCGAGTGAAATTCTTTGTGGTTTTCCGGCAGGTGGATGTAGGGCATGAAATGCATGAAGTCGAAACGCGCGGTGCCACGCATGGGCGCCTCCCTATCTGTGCCGACCGTCGTCGTCGATGCGCATCGGCTGGCAACGACTTGTCGGTCGCGACGCCAGCGCCGCGCTGACCTGTCGGTCCTCTTCTGCCCGTGAGGTTATGAGGTCGGGCAACAGTGTCAAGCGCCGGCGACTTGGATTTAAGCGGTGCTGCCCACTCCGAAATGGGACGAACCGGCGGATCCAGCGCGACTGCTCAAGCAAAAACCGGTCGCTTGGATTTAGGCGGGTGCTGCCCACTGCGATATGGGACGACCCGGCGGGATTCAGCCGGTTGTTCAAGCAAAAACGGGTCAACGGCCGCGAGAGAATGTGCTATCTGCTATAAGCGGGCGCCAATGTTGGTCGGGGCGACAGGAAACGCTAGATAGGCGCTCTCCAACGATGTGAATGTACAAAAAGGGAGGACTGGAACAATGGAAAGACGCACGTTTATCAAGGGAAGCGCCGCCGCTATTGGCGCGGTGAGCCTGCCTCGAAAGCTTTATGCCGCGGCCGAGGCGCCGACGAAAATCCGCTTCGGAACAGCGGTCGGCATGTCTGGCCTTTTCGTCGATGGCTCGAAATCGACGACCATCTCCCAGTATGACCTTTGGGCGAAGAGGACCAACGACGCCGGCGGACTGATGCTGTCGAAATACAACAAGAAGGTGCCAGTCGAGATCGTTTATTACGACGGCCGTTTCGACATCAACGAAACGACCAAGCTCACCGAGAAACTTATTCTCGACGACAAAGTCGAGATGATGTTGGCGCCATGGGGCACGGCCTGGAATATCGCCTCGGCGCCAATCACCAACAAGTATGAATATCCGGTGATCTACACGACGGCCGGCGACTCGATTCTCTACACCAAGGCCAATGACTGGCCTTATGCTTTCTGGTCGCTTGCTCAGCCGAACGAAGCGGTCCAGCCCCTAATAGACTGGCTCGTCCAGATGAAGAAGGATGGAAAGATTAAGGGGCGCGTCGCTGCCATCAATATAGGCATCGAGCTGGGCGTCGAAATGGCCAATGCCTTCGCGAAGCTGGCCCCGAAGGCCGGTCTGGATCTCGTCTTCAACAAGAGCTATCCCCCCGACGTTACGGATCTGCAGCCGCTGCTGCGGGAAGTCATGGCGACGAAGCCGGATGCTTTCTTCTCATTCAGCTACCCGCCGGACACCTTCATGGTGACCGGGCAAGCGCAACAGCTCGGCTTCAGCCCGGAGGTGTTCTATGTCTGCATCGGGGGTGTGTTCCCGGGCTATCGGGACCAGTTCGGTGCCGACAAAGTCGAAGGCATCTTTGCCTATGGCGGACAGGATCCCTCCGCGCCTGGGTACGCAGACTACGCCAAAGCGATGAAGGCCGTGTACAACCAGGAGCCGGAGGCGGGCGCGGTTCAGGTCTATGCCTTCTTGCAGGTCGTGCAGCAGGCGATCGAAAAGGTCGGTGAGATCGACCGCAAGAAGATCCGCGACGAGATCGCCAAGGGCGCCAAGGATACGCTTTGGGGCGACGTTACCTGGAAGAACCAGTTGAACGCCGATCCCTGGGCGGTTGGCCAGTGGCAAGGCGGCAAGATGGTCGGCGTCTTCCCGAGCAACAAACACGATGCTAAGCCGCCGGTTTTCCCGAAGCCAAAATGGGCTTCGTAGCCAGCTGAAAGACAGGCCGGGCGGATCCTCTTCCGCCCGGTTTGGTTCGGGGGGTTGCTGGTAATGTTCGAAGTCGTGCTGAACGGCCTCGTCCTTGGAGGGATTTACGGCCTCATCGCCCTCGGGTTGAATTTGCAATATGGCATCGCCCGGATGCTGAACCTCTCCTATGGAGAGTTCTTCACGGCCGGCGCCTTTGCTTCGTATTTTGCGATCACCCTTTACCACTACAATCCGCTGCTTGGACTTTCGGTGAGCGTCCCGGTGGCCTTCGCCGTCAACTGGGTGATTTATCGTTTTCTTCTGCTGCCGCTCATTAGGCGCGCGCCCAACCGGGATGCCCTAGACGGCGATGTGGTGCTGTGCACCTTCGGCCTGTTGTTCGTTTTCCAGGGTTTCGAACAAGTGTACTGGGGCGGCAATGTGCGCGGCTATTACTTCTTGTCTTTCCCCGTCTATTTTTTCGGTGCGAGCCTGCCGGCGAACCGGCTACTGGCGTTCGCCGCCGCGATGGCTCTGGGCGGCGTCTTGATCCTCGTCTTGCGCAAGACCCGCTTCGGAACGGCGCTCCGCGCCATCGCCATCGACCCGATCGCGGCAGGCTTGTCGGGTATCAACGTCCTCGACCTGTCGGCGTCGGCCTTCGCGCTTGGCGGCGCGATGGTCGCCATTTCCGGCTCGCTGGTCAGCACATTTATCGCTAGCAGCGCTTCTGCTGGCATCGTCTATACGCTGAAGGCGCTGATCGTCATTATCGTCGGCGGTCCCGGCCGCATGGCTGGCGCAATCGCCGCCGGGCTGCTGTTGGGGGTGGCCGAACAGGTGGGCGGATACCTGATCGATCCGGGCCTCACGCTGGCCATCAACTATGCGATTCTCATTCTGGTTCTGCTGATCAGGCCTACGGGGCTGTTCGCCCGTGGCTGACGGGTCGAAATGGCTGGCATTCTTGGCGGCGATTATCGGCGCCGGTGTCCTGGCCGCGCTGCCGCTGGACCTTTCGGCCTACGGTGTGTCGACAGGTATAGTGTACTTCGCCAATATCGCCCTGGCGACGGCCTGGGCGCTGTTTTCGGGGCCGACCCGCTACATTTCGCTCGCCACCGCCGCCTTCGTTGGCGTCGGAATGTATACGGTGGCCTTCGCGCATGTCAGCCTGGACCTCGCGGTCTGTCTGATGCTTGCCGCGATTGTCGGTTTCTTGTTCGCGCTCGTGGTCGGCCTTTCGACCCTCCGTCTTCGCGGCGTTTACTTCGTCATCTTCACCTTTGGCCTCACTGAACTCATGCGCCAGCTGTCGAGCTGGTACGAAATCAACATCACGCACAAACTCAATCGCTTCATTACGATCAGCATCGATTCGATAGTCATTTACGAAATGCTGCTCGTCCTGGCGGTCGCGGCCGTGTTCGGCAGCTGGTATGTCAGCACGACCCGGCTCGGTCACGCGCTCCGCGCGATCGGCGAGGACGAGACGGTTGCCCGGCACACCGGCATCAACGCCACCTGGGTCAAGGTGCTGGTGTTTGCGATCGCGGCTTCGATGATGTCCCTGGTCGGCGGCGTTTATGCGCTGCGCTACCCGAGCATCGATCCCACGGTCGGGTTCGGGAACGCGTGGTCTTTCCAGGTGCTGATCGCCGCCTTGCTCGGGGGTCCGGGCAGGCCCTGGGGCCCCGCAATCGGAGCTGTGCTGCTGGTCCTTCTGTCCGACTTTCTCGTCGGCGCCTTCTCCAGATACTTCACCATCGCGCTCGGCGTTTGTTTCGTCGTGATCGTCTATTTTATCCCAGGCGGGATCGCGCCCCGGATCGAGCACCTCTACGGCGTACTCGCCCGTGCCCGCCATGCCGCTAGGAGCGCGCCCGGCGCATCGGCGCCGCACGAGCCTCCGACCGACGCGGCTGCGGTGGACAACGAAACGGAAGCGGAAATGCGCGAAGTCGTCCCCCGCCGCCGTTCCGCCCTTCGCCCCCTCATGCGCCGCCTCACCCGGTCGGGCCCGATGCTCCGCGGCGGCACCGGCCCGCCGCAGGGCGCCATGCTCAGCGTCGATGGCCTGAGGAAAGCTTTCGGCGGTCTCATCGCCGTCCGCGACCTTTCCTTCGATATCCCCACCGGCGGCGTCACCGGCCTCATCGGCCCGAACGGCTCGGGCAAGACGACCGTCCTCAACCTCATCACTGGCGAACTACCGCCGGAAGCCGGGTCGATCATCCTCCAAGGCGATGAGATCATCGGCGCCCGGTCTTTCGAGATATGCCGCGCCCGCATCGCCCGAACATTCCAACTCGTGCGTGTCCTTCCCGGCATGACGACGCGCGAGAACGTAATGCTCGGCCGGATGTTCGGCAGCGATCCGACAGGCCCTGCCGCAGCGCTGAGCGAGGCGGACATCCTCCTCGACCGGGTCGGTCTGGCGGACCGGGCCCAACTCATCGGCTCGCAGCTCACCTATATCGACCAGAAGCGCGTCGAACTCGCGCGCGCGCTCGCGACCCGCCCGCAACTCCTCCTGCTGGACGAATGGCTCGCCGGACTCAACCCGACCGAGCTTAAGATCGGCATCGACCTCATTCGCCGGATCCAGCGCGAAGGCGTTACGGTGCTCATGGTCGAGCATGTGATGGAGGCAATCCGTGCGCTTTGCGGCCATGTCATCGTCATGAATGCCGGCATGAAAATCGCGGAGGGAACCGCGGCCGAAGTTCTGTCCGACCCGAAGGTGACGCAGGTCTATCTTGGAGACGATAATGCTGCGGCTTGAGCACATCAGCGTCGCCTACGGCAAACATGAGGCGCTGCACGACGTTACCGTCGATGTCGCGCCAAGCCGCACCACGGCGATACTGGGCGCCAACGGCGCCGGCAAGAGCACGCTTTTGAAGACGGTCGCCGGGCTTGTCCGGCCGCAGCCAGGTGGCAAGGTTCTGTTCCACGACCGGCCGATCGAACAGGAAGCGCCCCACCGCATCGTCGCGGCCGGCATCGCTCTGGTGCCGGAGGGCCGCCGTCTTTTCGGGGAGATGTCGGTGATCGACAATCTTCGCATCGGCGCCTATCCCGAGCGCGCCCGCGCCGGGGAATCCGAACGGCTGAAGCGACAATTCACGCTGTTTCCGCGCTTGGCCGAACGCCGCCAACAGCTCGCCAAGACGATGAGCGGCGGCGAGCAGCAGATGCTGGCGATCGCCCGAGCGCTGATGTCCGAGCCGAAAATACTCCTCCTCGACGAGCCCTCCCTCGGCCTCAGCCCGCGTCTGGTAAGCGACCTGTTTTCAGTTCTTCGCCGTCTGACCGAGGGCGGGCAATCGATCGTCCTCGTCGAGCAGAACGCCTACCAAAGTCTCAAGCTCGCCGATTACATCTACGTCCTTGAAAACGGCCGGATCGCCAGCGCCGGAACCCCGGCGGAAATGCGCCAGGACAAGATGATCCAGAAAGCTTATCTCGGATTGTAATGGGATAGAGTTGGGAATGATCAGGACCTGGTTGTTCGAATTTTTTGGCACGCCGTTGAATATGAGCGAGCAGTTCGACCCGAGCGCATCGCAACACTGCTTTGACGCCTATCTCGATCTTTGGGCAAGGGTGGAGCCCGCCGGCTTCGAAGGCATCTTTTTCACCGAACATCACTTCGGCGCCAGCTATTCACCTCGCCAAACCTCTTGATGCGAATGTGACGCCGCGCACTAAAAAAATCCGGCTTGGCGTGATGGGCATGGTGCCGCCATACCACTCGCCCTGGTGGCTGGTCGAGGAGGTCGGCATGCTCGACCATCTGACGGGCGGTCGACTCGAGCTTGGCACCTCGGGGGGAATTCCGAACGAAATGGCACTCATCGGGCTTGGTAGCGACGAAGCTCGCGTGCGCTACGATGAGGCCGTTGAGATCATCGACAAGGCGCTCGCCTGCCCGGTGATCTCGCATCACGGCAAATGCTGGAATTTCGACAACCTGCGACTGACACTACGCACCATTCAGCAGCCGCACCCGCCGAAATGGGTGACGGTTGTGAGTGTGTCATTTGCGCGCAAAGCGGCACGACGCGGCGCCAAGATCTCGACGGGCTTCCAAGGCTCGACCGGCTTCCGCAACCAAGGAATCGAAGTCTTGAGTCACGGGTGCTTCTTGACGTCCATCGGTTTTGCGCCGACGTCATCCGCGCGCATGTTTTTCTCGCGCCGAGTTTAGAAATGTAGTTGGGAACGAGACGCTACATATTCGCCCGCGGCGAATTGCTTCCGCAAACCTCATTGAACACCGCAAACAATTCCCTCGATTATCAGGTAAACAGTCGAGCATTGTGCTGGCCATAAAGCGCCGAGGTTGCCGTAATTGCTGCGGCGCCAAGAAGGCGCGATTGGCACCTTTCGACGTTCCGTCAGGTCGCTAATTTGGCCGCTTTCGGGGTAAGAACCGACATCGGGCAAGAGCGTCCAAAGCGACGCGA
>Ga0187783_10004632_pt1 | contig 10173 bp, 8 predicted proteins | sample 1015_SJ02_MP02_2_FD_132471 | JGI IMG/M metagenome (GOLD analysis project Ga0187783, IMG submission 132471) | Tropical peat soil microbial communities from peatlands in Department of Meta, Colombia - 1015_SJ02_MP02_20_MG | ecosystem: Environmental > Terrestrial > Soil > Wetlands > Peat | place...
AACAAGCCGCCGACCGGGCCCGATGCCGGGAAGTTTCTGCAGGCCTATAGGCCTCAGTCGCCAACCGTCGGTCCATCCCAGAGCTCTGTTGGTCCTGACCAATGAGAGACGCGGCTCTTTCGCTCTCAAGAGCTGCGGTGGCGGCGCCCCCGTAGCTGGCGGCCGCCGTTGTCGCGGTGCCGACGTTCATGGAGGTCCTCGACACCACCATCACAGTAGTGGCGCTGCGCTATGTCGTCGGCGGCCTGTCGGCGACCGTCGATGACGGCGAATGGGTTCTCACCAGCTACCTCGCTGCCAACGCCATCGTCTTGCCGATCTCTGGGTGGTTGAGTGCGCATCTCGGTCGCCGCAACTACTTCCTCATATCGATTGCCATTTTACGCTCAGTTCCGGACTCTTTGGAATGGCCAGCGTCTCGGCCAGCTAACCCTGTTCCGCATCATCAAGGGCCTGGCGGGTAGCGGTCCACAGCCCAGCAGTAAGGCCGTTCTACTGGGCAGCTTCCCGTGAGAAAAGCAGGGCGTGGCGATGACGCTGTTCGGCTTCGCGGCCCTGCTAGCGCCAGTCGGGTCCGACCCTGGGCGGCTCGCTGACGGACCAGTACCAGTGGCGGTGGGTCTTTTTCATCAATGTGCCAGTCGGTCTCTTGGTACTTGGCGGATGCTACGCCCTTCTCCGCGAGCCGGAATATCTTGTGAAAGAGCGAACGGAGCTGAGGATGCAGCCGTTCCGTTTCGACTGGATCGGTTTGTCGCTGCTAGTGATCATCATGATCAGTTGGGAAGTGATGTTCAGCAAGGGATAGGAGTGGGACTGGCTGGGCGATCCATTCTGGCGTGTGCAGACGTCGGGCATTCTCTTTGCCACGGGTCTCGTTGGGTTGATCTTCTGGGAGTTGCGCAGCCCAACCCCGTGGTCAAATTCCGACCGTTGGGTGATCGCAACTTCAGCGCGTGCTGCGTCATTATCTTTTACGCCTATGCCGTGTTCGTCACACGAAGACGGAGGAAGGTGCAGATCGCCCCCGAGCAAGTCTTCAAGCGCGTGTTTGACGAGGCAGAAAACTACACAGCAAGACGACAACGTCTTTCCGCGGCCGATCAAAACCTGCTCGAGATGGGAGATATATGTCCGTGCGTGCGGCGAACGATTCGGATTTTCCTATTCAACCGCCCCTGATGTTTTCCGCCTTGATAACCGGACCCCACAATTCAGCGTCGGCCCGCGCTCTGGCCGCGAGCTGCATGGGTGTTGTGCTCGCGGGCGCAATGCCCAAGGGCTCGAACCTCCTCTTGATCTCGGGTTCGACTAGCATCGCGACAATGTCGCCATTCATCTTTCGCACTATGGGGTCGGGCGTCTTCGCCGGGACATAGATGCCGTACCACCACATCGCTTCGTAGCCGGGCGCCGCGTCGGCAAGGGACGGCAGCTCGGGCGCGGTCTCAAACGGGCGGCCTGACGATACGCCCAACCCGCGGACTTGGCCTGCACGCACCGACTGCAGCAGCGAGCCGGTAGTGTTGAACATGGAATCGACGCGCCCGGTGAGCAGGTCGGTCATGGCGCCGGCCGCGACACCGCGATACGGGACATGAATGATCTCGATTCCCGCCGTGCGCTTGAACAGCTCGGCGGAGAGATGTCCAGTGGTGCCGACACCCGGCGAGGCGAACGTCAGCTTGCCCGGATTGGCCCTGGCGTAGGCGATGTACTCGCGCGTGGACGCGATCGGCGAGGCATTAGAGACCACCAAAATGTTTGGATATTCGCCAATCATGGAGACGGGCGCGAGGTCGGCCACCGGATCGTAGCCAAGCGATCCGAACAGGAAACTGTAAATCGGCGGCGCGACAGTCGCGAGCACCAAGGTATAGCCGTCCGGGGGGGCGTGAGCGGCGGCATCAAGCGCTATATTTCCGCCGGCGCCGCTTCGATTTTCAACGACAACCGATTGCCCCCAAATCTCCGACAGCCGATTGGCGATGACCCGGCAGGCGGCATCGGCGCCACCTCCGGGGGGAAATCCAACAAGCAACCGCACGACGCGGCTCGGCCAGGCCTGCGCCCGGGCTATCCGCGACAGCGCCGGCAGCGCGATTGTTCCCGCCGCGAAATGCAGAAATCGACGACGTCCAAGTTTCACGCTGTGCTCCTTCCGGCCGACTCGATGCTATCCGAGCCTGCGAGCTGTTGGAAGGGCGAGGAATTCACGCGACACGCGACGATGGGCGGCGGGGCCCTCCGCGCCTGCTCTGGCCCCTTCGACGGCACGTCCTGGAACACCCATTCAGGGGAGATTGCCGACTCTCCGTTCCGCGCTGTCAAATGAAACGAAGGACCAGTAGACAAAAGCGGAAAAACGCGGGCCGAGTAAACCAATTCATTCGGAAGCAATCCTCCTTTACTTTGAGCATACGACGAACCGCGTCGCGATCCGAAATCACGAAGAGGCTAACCAACGAGCTGTCGTAACAGCGTTAGTTTCGATGCTCGGGTTTTTGGCACTTCAGTTCGTAGAATTCATAGAGACCACGATGGCGTGACGATGCAATCTCCCACGCTCGGCCGGCGAGCGACGCTGCCGCTACAAATTCACCACTTCTATAGGCCTGCAGCATTTGGACGTGGTACGTGATCAACTCTGCGAAACCAGAACTGCGCGCTTCGGTGTCATCGCCTGCCAAGTAGAAGATACGCGTATCCTGGGTCTTACCCTTCACGCGAACAGGATCGAGCTCAAGCCAGGCAAAGTCTGGCGACAAATCCCGCGTGGCCTCTGAAGCAACAATATTGATACTATAGGATGCTGTTATGCCCTCGAGGCGAGAGGCGAGGTTCACAGTGTCCCCAAGCACCGAATAATCAAACCGGCGCGTGGACCCGAGATTACCCACACAACATTCGCCGCTCGCCAATCCGATGCCAAACTTTACCTCGTGATAGGGTTCACCTCGTAGCTCGGCGTCCAGCCGCCAACTCTGATTCAATTTCTCAAGTTCCGCTACCATTTGCAGAGCTGCGCGCGCGGCAAATCTCGCGTGATCCGCGATATCGTAGGGGGCGTTCCAGAAAGCCATAAGCGCATCGCCAATGTATTTGTCGATCGTGCCGCGGTTGGCCAGAATGGCGTCCGTCAAGGGGGTAAAATAATCGTTCATGAAACGAGTAAGGCGTTGGACGTCATATCGCTCCGATATCGGAGTGAAGCCGCGCATGTCGCAGAACATGACGGTCAAAGTCTTCGTTTCGCCGCCCAGTACAAGTCTGCTCGGCTGTTCGGCCAGGCGTGCGACAATATCCGGTGACACGTAACGTCCGAACGCTTCCCTCACTTGCCGTTTTTGCCGCTGCTCCGATTGAAACAGCCACGCGGCGCCGCAGACATAAGTAAGTGCTGTAGAGAGCGCGGGAAGAATTGGATCGAACAAGATGCTCCGGGCAATGAAGGCGTACCAACTGGTCGCGCTCAAAATTACGATCACAAGGGTGACCGCAAGCGCGGCAGGGATAGCATTGAGGCGCGGCAACAGCGTTCCTATCATCAGGGCGAGGACAATTGCCAAAATTTGCTCGGCTCCGGGCGCCCAGTCTGGCCGTATCAGCCAAGCCCTGGCCAGGATGCTTTCGAGCGCCTGCGCGTGAATTTCTGCACCGGTCAACGAAGCATCGATGGGTGTCGCCTGCTGATCGGAAATGCCGCCAGCGCTGACACCAATGATGATGATGCGGTTCTGGACTTGGCTTCGCTCGACCTTGCCAGTCAATACGATCCATGCCGGAACAAAGCGTTCCCTTTCGGTAGGTGTAAAATGGATCCGAACCTCTCCCTCCGCGTTCGTCGGAATTTCGATGTTGCCGATCTTTACTGCGCCGGCACCGGCGTGCGCACCGACCCACTTGGGGTCACCCGCATTTGACGAACGCACGATGATGGTGGAGGCGTTCTGCGCAACGCGGAGCGTTTCGGCCGTCAGGCTTGGAACAATCGTGTTGCCGAGTGCCAGAATGATCGGAATCCTGCGCACCACCTGATCGTGATCGGGTAGCCAGTTGATCGCGCCAACTCCGGCGGCTGCCTCGGCCAAGGCGGGCAAGGGGAGGATGGCGCCCGTGAAGTGCGGCAGAAATCGAATCGGATCGTCGCCTGCGGTTGCGACGCCAAACTTGATCGGATAGGGTTCTCGCCTCGTTTGTTGATCCAGGATGGACCCGAAAACTGTCGGTTGTTTTGCGCTGACGTCAGCCAATGTCGCATCGTTGGATCGTCTGGACGCGATCTCCTTTTCCATCGCGGTCCGGGCCGAACCTTTCGGTAGCAAACGCAAGATCTGCTCCGGGCTGGACGCGTCTGGCTCCGCGAAAACGATATCGAACACCACCGCAACGGCACCGAGCCCGCCAAGTCGATCGACCAGGTCGGCAATCGTCGATCGCGGCCAGGGCCATTGGCCAATTTGTGCGAGCGATGCGTCGTCGATGTCGACAATGCGGATCGGCGCCTGCGGATCCCATCGACGCGGTTCAGCGCGCTGATAGGCGTCGAACATGATATTGCTCATGTCCACCAACAAAGGCGACTTAGCCAATGCGACGATGACGACAACCGGCAATATGATCGCGAGGAGATAGCTAGCATGACGAAGGTGTTGGCGGAGGGAAGGATGCAGGAGCTGCGCTATCACTTCTCGTCCGGGCAGGCGCATTGCAATGGCCGTGAACGCTGGGTGTTGTCTTGTCGCAAGGCCGATTCAATAGGCCGCGAACGCCCGTTCCGGGCTGTCAGCAACGCACTGCTTCTCTCGATAACCGCTCTGCTCAGTTCGATAATGGAAAATTGAACCCGATGCGAGCGATTTCATCGGTAATCTTGCTGTCGATATTAACGACTGGCACACAGCCGAAAGAATTGGGACCAATTGAGCCGAGATCGACGTGGAGATATTCAACTTTCCATGTCCATTGGCTAAGACCGACCCGACCCTCGATCCCGCCTCCTGCAGCCCATCCAACCTTTGTCACGGAATAGTCGATCGGCGTTGAGTAAACCACCGGTGTCGGGATGCCCAAGGCAGTGACTGTGAACGTGTTGGTTCCGGAAACCGACACCTGACCGTAAGCCAAACCGCCTGTTGCATAGAGCCATAAACCATTCAGCTCCGCTCCTGCTCGTCCGCGAGCGGTGCCGAACCAGCTTAGCTTGGCTGTAATGTCGGTCGTGTTCGTATATGCACAAGCCAGAGAGGTACAGACCCCGGTGATACCGAAAAACTGACCGAGAGCCGAACTCCTTTGCCCGGCCGCCTGCATGTCGGCCTCGATGCCAGCGAGCCAACCCGTTGCGAGCCGCCAGTTGTAACCGAGCTGGATACCGCCGGCGATCCCATTCGGCTTTTCGTTCGCCGAACTGGTGCCGCCGGGAAAGGTGAAATCGAATGGATTGATTTGCGTAAACGGCGCAACAGCAACGGAACTATTGAGGTTGCCAGTGCCGTATCCAAGATTTACGCCTGCGTAGAATCCGGACCATGAACCGCCGGTCGGAGCAGTCGCAGCAACGGGATTGTCCAAGGTGGTCAATGTCTCCGTCGCGCAGAGTGAGAGGCGGCGATCAATCGGGCTCAAGCAATTGTCGGCGAATTGGGTTGGCGACGGCGGATTGCGTGTTGGCCCCCGGATCTCCGTTGCCGTAACGACCACGACGCTGTCAGGTGTCGTCATGCTGATGCAGTTCTGCGGCTTATGGATCAAACAAACGACGATTGATCCATCGCGCAGCGTTACAATCGTCCGCCGCGTTTCAACGACTAGGTCGAAGACGGTGCCCCGCACGCCGATGACGGCATGTGGCGTTTGGACTTTGTACGCTTCATCTGATCGCGTGCCGCTTCCGACCCAACGCGCTGCCCCGATCGCCATCTCGAAGGTTGCCGCACGCGCGGACCCGTCCGGATTGTAGACAAAACGGTCGAGCACTACCGATGACGTTGGCCCGATCGTAAGGATCGTTTGATCCAGGAACTGAAGCCGCGCCGAGCTAGCGCTCGCGGTCTTGATATTTTCGTTCGCGACGACGCCGTCACCCATTGCGAGCGAATGAGTTTGACCCGCGTAAGTGCCGGAAACGTCGCGCTCGATCAGCACTGCCGATCCTATGCTAGACTGCGCAAGCGCTATTCCAGGGCTGCTCAAGAACGTCAAGAATGCCGTCGAAATGCACAGTGACGCGCTCCCGTCACGAGCAGAGGCACACGCCATTACCCCCTCCCCGATCCGCCCTAACCCCAACCAACGGTATAACATTATGCCTGGATGCTCTTGCATCCGCCTAAACCTTGCGGGAGCGAATATTTGGGGACTGTTGCGCAAAGGCGACTGGGGGAAGTGGGTTGTGGCGATCCAAGCGGCGCGTCCCTTAAAATTTATGAAATGTCATAATGTTACGGACAAAATCGCCACGTGATGCGACGCGACGCCACGATGTTTTCGCGCCTCACGGCAAGTCTTGGCGCATCAGACTTTTGTAGGGCTCGGCAACATCCCGATCGTCAACGAGTTCAGGCTTGGGCCGATCCCCCGTGCTCAATCCAGCAAAGCCTGTGACCTTATTCAGGGTAGCGGAGGGATCCGCGAGCATGTTTTCATATGTGACAACTATCGAGATGTCCGCGTACTTTTGAGCAAACAGCTCGATCATGGTTTCATACCATGCCAAATATTCTGCAATTGACTTGAGATCGTAGGCATACGCGTTTCCGCGTAGATATTTCGACATGTACATACGCAACGCCGTATCTTGCGGATTGCGACGCATCAAAACGAAGCGGACATTCGGGATGAGTGATGCGATCGTGCTCGCATGATGAACATGATCAGACAGCGCGCTCGTCAACACGCGCGCGGATCCTGCGCGCCGCGTGATCTCATCGACATAGCAGTCGCGAAACAAGGGATATAGGTCCGAGGAAAGATTGTCGAAATCTCCTATTGCTGGAACAGCGCTCGCTTGATACACGCGGCGCAACGCCGCTGCAGCGATCGGCGCCTCGTCGCCACGCGTGACGCCGTCGCGCGATGATAGAAGAAGCTCTAGCGACGATTTGCCTGATCGTGAAGGCCCAAGAATAAAGAGGGTCAGCGGATTGCGGCCAGCGACTGGCGGCCTCTGAGGCACCCCGCGCAGGCGGGCGAGCGATCTCTCTTGACGCGCGATGTCATCCCTGATCTGCGCTTTGTATTGGGCAAAAAGAGTGCGATTTGCCGCTTCAAGCTGATTCCAGGCCTCGGAATAGCGGCCGACGTTATGCAATGCGGCTGCCCGTGCGAATGCAAATGTGTTGGTAAATTCCGCGTCCTGTGTGCGCTGTCGCGCTGCAAGCAAATCCAGTGCCCTCAGCAAGTCAATGCTGAGGGTCTTGTGCGGAAGTGACGCCATGGCACTGAACAGCGAGAGCGAGCAATGGCCGTGACGAAACGCGTCCTCCAGAACTTTCGCCGCCTGCGCATGACGACCAAGGGCAGACAGACACAATGCCAGGCCGACCTCCGATGACTCCAAGCTGCCGTCAAGCTTGAGTGCGTTTCGGTAAGCATCTTCCGCGCGCTTATAGTCGTACTCATTCCGATAGAGATCGCCGAGCGACGCAAAGATGCTCGCTTCACCGGGTCTGCTGGCCAATGCTTGACCGAGACTTCGAGCCGCCATCTCTGGCGCGCCCAGCCTCATATAAGTGAGACCCAAGGCGGTCAGGATCATCCAATTGTCCGGGTCGAGCATTTGAGCACGAATGAGACAATCGAGCGCTCGCTGGAAACTATGCCTATCCAAATGAACGAGGCCAAGTGTGTGAAGCGCCGCGACATAATCCGGATAGCGTCGCGTGAGCTCAAAGCAGATTGATTCCGCCCGATCCAATTGCCCTTGTCGTCGCAGATAATCCGCTTTTTCCAGCTGCGCCCGCGCCTGTTGCCCGGGACCAGACCCCGTTCCCGGTGAGCCCCTAGATTGTGACATGACTGCCCATCACCCGCTGTACTGGGTCACCCGCTGCGCTCAAGATTAATACAACAATAAGGACCGAAACGAGTGAGTTGAGGGTCTCGATTGGGACGCCTGTGCTCTCCCCCATTGGGGAAAACCTTGAGTGATCTAGAAACTCGGCGTGAGCGCTTCGAAGTTCTGCCTTACTGTGTCTTGGAGGGCTCGCGCTGACAAATACGTAGCACATAAAGCCGAATGAGGGGAAACATGCACGGGAGCGACTTATTCGAGTATTTGATCACCAAGTGGCCCGAGCTAATCGGCTACGTCGCCGCATCCTGCACGCTCCTTGCGTACTCGATGACGACCATGATCCCACTCCGCATCGCCGGGATCGCCGCCAATTTTCTGTTCATCGGCTTCGGTTATTTTGAACCGTCTTATCCCCCTCTCGTACTCCACACTCTTTTGTTGCCGCTTAATTCGTTGCGGCTCTATCAAATGCTTCAACTCACTAAAAAGATCGAGGCAGCCGCCAGCGGCGACCTATCCATGAACTGGCTCAAGCCGTTCATGACAGATCGGTCATGCAAGGCCGGCGATATTTTGTTTCGTAAGGGAGAGGTCGCAACAGAACTTTTCTACGCACTCAGTGGAAAATATCAGCTCGAGGAGACCGGGATCACGATAGCATCTGGCGAAATTGTCGGAGAGATCGCTTTCGTTGCGCCTGGCGAGCGCCGTACGCAAACCCTCAAATGTCTTGAGGATGGACATTTGCTCACCATTGGCTATCCGCAGGTCCGGCAGCTCTATTTCCAAAATCCAACCTTCGGATTCTATTTTCTCCAGTTGACCAGCGGTCGGCTGTTCAAGAACATCGAAAGGCTTGAAGCGGCGTTGGCGCAAGCAAAGGCCTCTGCAGATGCAAAGCTCGTCGTTCAGTTAGGTGGATCGTAGCTTCATTGGCGGCGCAAGAGATATCCGGTTTGGGTAGCGACACTCGGCCGTCAGAACGACGAATGTGGCACATCTTCGGATGCTTCTGATCTGGAATTAAGTACAAGACCGGATACGATCGGCCCACACAAAGCAAAACCTAACCATCCGGGCGTTTTCTCCAGCTCAAGTCACGAATGCGGTACTTGCCGGCGCCGCTTCTGTCTCCGCACACATCTGTTCCCATCACTTGTCTGTTCGCCCATTGCCGTCCACGAATGTCTCATGGTGTCAAAAATGCTGATGGAATGGGCTTAACCTTCGACCTCGCGAGTGAATTGTCATGTAGGCACAACAACGCTCATTTGCTACAACGGAAGCCGAAGGTGGCGTGAGGGTGTCCGCGGATGAACGCCCGCGATGTCGACTTAAGGTTAAAAGCGTGGCCAAGGCGAAGTCACAGGTTACGGTGATTGGCGCGGGGCCGGCCGGCCTGACCGCAGCCGTTGCGCTGGCGGGCGCGCATCTGTCGACCATACTCGTCGCCGGCCGACTGAGGCCGGACAACCGAACAACCGCGCTGCTCGCCAGCTCCATCACCGCGCTCGACACCATCGGTGTTTGGCCCGGATGTCGCCCCTCAGCCGCTCCGCTGCGAACCTTGCGGATCGTCGATGCCACGCGTCGGCTTTGGCGCGCGCCAGAAATCAAATTTTCAGCCTCCGAAATCGGGTTAGAGGCATTCGGTTGGAATATCGAAAACCTGCATCTGGTCGCCGCGCTTACTGCGCGTGCCCGCGCCTTGCCTAACCTCATTTGGAACGATGACACGGCCTGCTCCGTCACGCCGGCCGAGCGGAGCGTCACCGTTGCGCTGACAGGCGGCGATGAAATCGTGGCGAGCCTTGTTGTGGGGGCCGACGGGCAAAATTCGTTGTGCCGGGACGCGGCGAGCATCGATACGGTCGGCTGGAGCTACCCCCAGACAGCGCTCACATTCAACCTCGGACACACGCGTCCGCATCACGACGTGTCGACCGAGTTTCATACGGAATTGGGTCCCCTCACGCTGGTGCCACTACCCGGATTGCGATCGAGTCTTGTTGCGGTCGTTGCCCCGCGTGAGGTGGCTCGTTGGGAGTTAGACGACCCCGCAGTGCTTGCGGAAACGATCGAGCAGCGCTCGCACTCGATCCTTGGTAAGGTGACCGTTGAACCGGGTTATGGAAAGTTTCCGCTCGCCGTACGCA
>Ga0187783_10004633_pt1 | contig 10173 bp, 9 predicted proteins | sample 1015_SJ02_MP02_2_FD_132471 | JGI IMG/M metagenome (GOLD analysis project Ga0187783, IMG submission 132471) | Tropical peat soil microbial communities from peatlands in Department of Meta, Colombia - 1015_SJ02_MP02_20_MG | ecosystem: Environmental > Terrestrial > Soil > Wetlands > Peat | place...
GCCGGCGACGCCCTCTACGCTCTGGCCTTTCGCAGCCTTGCGATTGAGGTCGGGGATCCGGTCCGGCGGATTGAGGCGGCTCGGCTCGCCGGCGAAGCCGTGCTTCGCGCAATTGAGACGACCGGCGACGTGGCGCGAAACGCGGTGCTGACCGCCGCCGCGATGGAGGCGGGAGCCGTCATGGCGGGTGCGGCGCCAACGACGGCGCGCGCGTTTGGAGAAGCCGGAGCGCGCTTACTCACCGACCCGCACGGCGCAGCCGCATCGCTGCGGCCGTATGCGTCGCGCGAAGATATCGGCGCTTTTGAAGACGTTGCGCGCTACATTGCCCGACGAGCTGCCTAAGAGCGCGACGGCGTCGCGGAAGGCGGAGCATCTCCGCATCAACATCGAGCGCGACGTCGGCGGCAAGGGTATCGATGTCGGCTTCGATGGCTACCGGTTTATCCATCGCGCGCTGCCCGAGATCGATCTTGACGACGTGGATATGTCAACCCGGCTTTTTGGGCGCAAGCTCGCTGCGCCGCTGCTGATTTCGTGCATGACGGGGGGCACGCCCGAGGCGCGACGCATCAACCGCCGGCTTGCGCGAGTTGCTCAGCAGCACGGCCTCGCAATGGGTTTGGGTTCGGGTCGGGCGCTCATCGAGTCGCCGGATTCGATCGACAGCTTCGAAGTTCGGTCGGAAGCCCCTGACATCGTGCTGTTCGCTAATCTCGGTGCCGTTCAGCTGAACAAAGGATACGGAGCCGCGCAATGCCGCCGGCTCGTCGAGCTGTTGCGCGCCGACGCTCTCGTGCTCCACCTCAATCCGCTGCAAGAAGCGCTGCAGACCGGAGGCGACACTTGTTTTGGGGGTTTGCTGGATCACATCGCGCAACTCTGTGCAGCGGTGGAGTTTCCCATCGTCGTCAAAGAGGTCGGCTGGGGAATTGCACCACGCGACGCGCGGGCGCTCTTCGACGCGGGCGTGGCCGCCGTGGACGTTGCCGGAGCCGGCGGCACGTCGTGGAGCGAAGTCGAGCGGCATCGGCTGGCCGAGCGCTGGCGAGCAAACGTTGCGAGTGCCTTTGCAAGCTGGGGGATTCCGACGGCGCGCTGTCTCGTTGAGACGCGCGACGTTGCGCCGGACGAGATCGTGATCGCCAGCGGCGGCATTCGGCCCGGGCTGGACGTTGCAAAAGCCATCGCGCTCGGCGCCGACCTGGTGGGAATCGCCGGACCATTCCTGCGCGCCGCCGACGAAGGATTTCAGGTTGCCGACGATCTGGCGCGCGAGCTCGTCGAGACGCTGCGGGTCGCGATGTTTTGCGTGGGCGCCCGCACGCCGCCCCAGCTGCGCGGTACGCTTGCCGGCGCGTGCGGGTGAGATTTAACCTACAAGCGGCCGACGCATACTGCCGGTTCCTAACGCGCCGGCACTATGAGAACTTCAGCGTTGCATCGCGTTTCGTGGACGCGCAACGGCGACGAGATCTCATGCGCATCTATGCCTTCTGCCGCACCACCGACGATTTGGGCGACGAAAGCCCGGACGGAACCGCGCTCCAGCGTTTGGAACGGTGGCGCAACGAGCTGGAGGCGCTTTTTGCCGGCAACCCGCCGGTTCATCCCGTGCTAATCGCCCTCCAGCCGACGATCGAGCGCTACGCGATGCCCGCGCAGCCGTTTCTCGATCTCATCGCGGCAAACGTGCAGGACCAACAGGTCACGCATTATGCCACGTGGGACGAGCTACTCGGCTACTGCCGGCTCTCGGCCGCGCCGGTAGGGCGGATGGTGCTGCGGATCTTCGGCGTCAGCGGATCTCGCGCAGAGGGCCTTTCCGACGACGTTTGCATCGGCTTGCAGCTCGCCAATCACGCGCAGGACGTTAGCCGCGACGCCGCCATCGGCCGCAGATATCTTGTGGATAACGACGTCCAAAGCACCGGAAGTGCCGGGGCCGCGCAAGTGATGGTCGAACGGGCTCGTATCCTGCTTGCATCCGGCGAGGAGCTCGAGCGAAGCGTCCCGCCGGCGCTGCGGCTGCAGCTCGCGCTCTATCGCCTGGGAGGCCTTGCCATCTGCGACGCAATCGAAGGGATCGGGTATAAGACCGAGCATGAGCGACCGAGCGTGTCGGCGTCCATGAAGGTTTCTCTCGTAGTGCGTGCCGCATTAGAGACTTTTTCGCGAGGCCGCCCTGCATAAATGATCAATCTTCAGCGTGCGCTGCGCATGTCGATTCCAGAATCCGACCGGCAACGGGCGGAGCGTTTCAACCGCGACATGGCGCGGCGCGAAGCGGGCAACTTCTACTGGGGTTTTATTTCGCTGGGCTACCACGAGCGGATGGCCATTTACGCCCTGTACAATTTCGCGCGCCAAGTCGACGACGAAGCCGACACCGTCGGCGTCGAGAACCTGCCCGCCCGGCTTGCGGTGCACCGCGAACGCATTTCGCGCTGTCTCCGCGGCGACTACGGGGACGACCCGATATTGCGCGTGCTGGCCGAAGCCGTGGCTCGCTACGACATTCCAGAAGCCGAGCTGCAGATGCTCGTGGACGGCGTCGAGACGGACTTCAGCCGCTCGCGGTATGCGACGTTCCGGGAGCTTCGGGCCTATTGCGAGCTGGTCGCCTCGGTCGTCGGGCGCATGTGCGTGCGCATCTTCGGCTTCAGCGATCCGGTCGCACTCGATCGAGCCGACGACCTCGGCCTCGCCTTGCAGCTCACAAACATCCTGCGCGACGTGCGCGAGGATGCGGTTGACATGAAACGCGTTTATCTGCCGCAAGACGAGCTGCGTCGCTTCGGCATCGCCGAAGAGGCGCTGTTCGAAGGACAAATCGTTCCGGGCTGGGGCGATTACATCGCCTACAGCGTCGCGCGAGCTCGGAAATACTTTGCGACCGGATACGAGGTGCTGCGCTACATTCCGCGCCGTCCGGCGGCCTGCGTGCAGACGATGGCCGGCATCTACGAAGAGCTCTTGAAGAAGATCGAGCGAGATCCGGCCCTTCCGCTGCGCGCGCGCGCCGCGCTCTCGAAAACCGAAAAGCTGCGCGTTGTCGTGCGATCGTGGCTCTCCAGCGCGTAGGTCGCCTCTCACCCCTCCTGGGCTCCGGCGATACTAGGCCATCCATGGCCGTCGCCGTCGTTGGCGGAGGGCTGGCCGGCCTATCGGCAGCGCTCCGCCTCAAAGATGCCGGCGCGCGCGTCGAGCTCTTCGAACGAAGCCGGTTGCTGGGCGGCCGGGCGACGTCGTTCGAGATCGACGGCGTTGAGGTCGACAACGGCCAGCACGTTTTCTTAGCATGCTGCACCGAGTTTTCGCGCTTCGCGCAAAGTGTCGGCATGGACCGGGAGCTGCGCCTGCAGGATCGCTTCGACGCGAGAGTTCTTTCGCGCGACGGGCGCGAAGGGCAGCTGAGAGCCGGCGGACTGCCGGCTCCATTGCATTTGCTCGAGTCGTTTTCGACGTATCCATTTCTCACCACGCGCGAAAAGCTCAGCATCGCCCGCACTCTCGTGGGTGTCATCCTGAGCGGAGCGCCGAAGGCGCGCAGTCGAAGAACGGAGGCCCCGAAAACCTTCGAAGATTGGCTGGAGCATAACCATCAAGGTCGCGGGGAGCGCCGCGCTTTTTGGGATCCGTTCTTCATTCCGGCGCTGAATGCGCCGTTCGATCGCGTCGCCGCCGCCGATGCGCTCTTCGTGCTGCGAACCGCGTTCTTGAGCGAGGCCGGCGCGGCTCGCTTCGGATTCTCAAAAGTGCCGTTGGCGCGGCTGGCAGAAGCTGCAGCCGTAAAACTCGACGCCGTGCGCACTTCAACCGGCGTGCAATCGCTCACCGCCGAGAACGACGGCAGCGTTACGCTGACCCTGTCGAACGGCGAAACCGAAACGTTTGACGCCGTCGTTCTCGCGGCTCCGCCGCGCCAAATCTCGCGAATGCTGGGCGATCCGGCGCGCTACGGCGTCGCATACCTCGACGCGTACGAACCGTATCCGATCGTGGACGTCCACTTATGGCACGACGGCGGCCCGATTGGTCTCGACTTCGCAGCCGCGCTCGAGTCGCCGCTGCAGTGGATTTTTGAAAAGGCACCGGGATATCTGTGCTGCAGCATCAGCGCCGCCGAGCAATACATGCTGATGCCGACCGCCGAGCTCGAGAGGCTCGCGTGGCGTGAAGCGCAAGCCTTCCTGCCTGCGCTCAAAGGCGCAAACCTCGTTCGCAGCGCCGTAACACGCAATCCCGAAGCCACGTGGCTTGCGCGATTCGGCAGCGCGCGCACGTCGCAGCGGACGGCGCACCCCGCAATCGCAGTCGCCGGCTCGTGGACCGACACCGGCTGGCCGGATACGATGGAGTCCGCCATCCGCAGCGGCACGCTCGCGGCCGAATTGCTGCTGGACGCGCAGGCCGATTGGGAGCGCTCCAAGCAAAATGTCCAACTTTTTCGGACTTCACAGGATGTGAACTTCAAAACTTCGTTCTTCCGAAAAAGTGGCCAAGCCGGAGCGGAACACGGAGGTGGAGCGACGAGCGGTTTTGCGGGGGCGCCCCCAATCGGCCTGCGTGTCGAGCAAGCTCTGAACCGAGCTATCGGATGGCTCTTGCAAGAGCAATCCACCGAAGGCTGGTGGTCGGGCGAGCTCGAGACCAACGTTACGATGACCGCCGAGCACGTGCTGCTGTTCCGCTTCTTGGGATTGCCGCATGACGAGTTTCGAGCCGGCGCGATCGCGCACATTTTGGGGAACCAGCGCAGCGATGGATCGTGGGCGCTCTACTACGATGGTCCGGCCGATTTGAGCACGACGATCGAGGCGTACGTCGCGCTGAAGGTTTTGGGAGTGGAGCCCCAGCGCGACGAGATGCGCAAGGCGTTGCAGGTGATCTTGCGCGCCGGCGGCGTCGTCAACGCTCGAGTCTTCACGAAGATCTGGCTCGCGCTGTTCGGCGTCTATCCCTGGGCCGGCGTTCCGTCGCTGCCGCCGGAGCTCGTCAACTTTCCCTTGTGGATGCCGTTCAATCTCTACGACTTTGCGTGCTGGGCGCGCGGTACGGTCGCGCCGCTTACGATCGTCGTTTCGAAAAAGCCGATCCGCGAGCTCGGCGTGGACGTCGGCGAGATCGTCGCGCCTGGAACGGAGAAGGAGATGAGTCGCGTCAAGGGGCGCCGGCATTGGCTGATGCTCGTCGAGAAGCTGCAAAAGCTCTACGAACGTTTGCCGCGTTTGCCGGGGCGCGCGCAAGCGCAGCACCGCGTCGCGCAGTGGGTGATCGAACGCCAGGAAGCCGATGGAAGCTGGGGCGGGATTCAGCCGCCGTGGGTTTATTCCCTAATCGCGCTCGACTTGATGGGTTATCCGCTCGACCATCCCGTGATGCGCAAAGGCATTGAAGGGATGAATCGCTTTACAATCGACGACGCGCGAGGATGGCGCTTTCTCGCCTGTATGTCGCCGGTTTGGGACACGGCCTGGGCGGTTCGCGTTCTGGCGCTGGCCGGTTTCGATGCGTCGCATCCGGCGATGCGGCGCGCCGTGGACTGGATGGTGCGCGAGCAGATTCCCGACGATGCACCCGGCGACTGGCGAATGAAGTGCAGGGACGGACGCGGCAACGGGTGGGCCTTCGAGTTCGACAACGACGCGTACCCCGACATCGACGACACGACGATCGTCGTTCTGGCGTTGCTCGAGGGCGGCGACCGCGCTGCGGTCGCCTCGTCCGTCGAGCGGGCGCGCCGCTGGACGCTGGCGATGGACTCGCGCAACGGCGCTTGGGCCGCCTTCGATCGCGACAACACGCGCGAGCTGCTCTACAAGATGCCGTTTTCCGATTTCGGTGCGATGATCGATCCGCCGACCGAAGACGTCACGGCACACGTTCTCGAGATGCTTGCGGCGTTCGGCTACGATACGAAGAATCGGTACGTTGCGCGAGGCCTCGAATACTTGCGCAAGACTCAGAAGCTGTGGGGCTCGTGGTACGGGCGCTGGGGCGTCAATCATATTTATGGAACCTGGTGCGTAATCTCGGCGCTGGCTGCGTTGCGGACCGGCAATGACATGATCGAGCGCGCCACTGCCTGGCTGATCTCGGTGCAGAATCCCGACGGCGGGTGGGGCGAAAGCTGCCATTCGTACGCCGACGAGTCGTTTGCCGGCATCGGCCGGAGCACGCCTTCGCAAACCGCCTGGGCGGTCCTGGCGTTGCAGCTTGCCGGCCTTCCGCAACATTCTGCGGTGGCGCGGGGTCTTGCGTACTTGTGCGAGCGGCAACGGCCGGACGGAACCTGGGACGAGCCCGAATGCACGGGCACAGGCTTTCCGTGCGACTTTTACATCAACTACCATCTGTATCGCCACCTGTTTCCGGCCATGGCGCTCGCGATGGACGCAAGGCGTCATCCTGAGCGGAAGGAGCGCGTCCAACTACACGAAGGACCTCGCGACGAAACCATGAAGGAAGCGGCCATCCAATCATGAGCATGCCCCTACAGCAGAAGATCGCGGTTGCGAAGTACGTAGCCGGCAAGAAACTCAAAGGCGAAAGTAAGTACCCGCTCGTTCTCGAGCTGGAGCCGCTCCTGCAGTGCAATCTTGCCTGCGCCGGCTGCGGCAAGATCCAGCATCCCGATGAGATTCTACGCCAGCGCTTGAGCGTAGAGGAATGCATCGCGGCAGTCGAAGAGTGCGGCGCCCCGATGGTTTCGATCGCCGGCGGCGAGCCGCTGGTGCACGAGCAGATGCCGCAGATCGTCGAAGAGCTGGTCAAGCGCAAGAAGTTTGTTTTCCTGTGCACCAACGCGCTGCTGCTGAAGAAGAAAATCCATCTGTTCAAGCCGTCGGTGTATTTCGTCTGGATGATACACCTCGACGGCATGCGCGAGCGCCACGACGAGTCGGTCTGCCGGCAGGGCGTTTTTGATAAGGCGATCGACGCGATCAAAGAGGCCAAGGCCCGCGGTTTCCGGGTCTTTACCAACACGACGTTCTTCACGCAAGACGGCCCCGACTCGATTCGCGAGGTGCTCGATTACCTCAACGACGAGCTCAAGGTCGACATGATGCAGATCTCACCGGCCTACGCCTATGAGAAGGCGCCCGACCAGGAACACTTCTTAGGCGTGAAGCGGACCCGCGAAATCTTCCAGACCGCGTTCGCGGGCGGCAAGCGGAAGAAGTGGCGCCTGAACCACAGCCCGCTCTATCTCGATTTCCTCGAAGGCAAGACCGATTTCGAGTGCACGCCTTGGGGCATTCCATGCTATACGGTTTTCGGCTGGCAGCGGCCGTGCTATCTCATGAGCAAAGAGGGCTACGCTCGCACCTATAAAGAGCTGCTCGACGAAACCGATTGGTCGAAGTACGGCCGCGGTAAGCACGAGTCGTGTGAAAACTGCATGGCGCACTGCGGATACGAACCGACCGCGGTCCTGCGCACGACCGGCTCGATTAAGGAATCAATTCGCGCTGCCTTCGGCAGCTAGCAAATAAAAATCATGCGCAGCTAGCGATGGAATGAAATCGTCAACAGCGTTGCAATTTGCGCCGAGATCATCGTTACCCAAGTGGCCACGATCGTCCCGATGACCCAGTTGAAGCGCACATCCATCGCGTTAAAGCGTCCATCTATCGCGCTAAAGCGGGCTTCCATCGCATCGAGCCGGCGGTCGATGCTGCCCAGTCGCTCGTTGACTTGATCGAGGGCGCCTTCAACGTGTGCGATGCGGGCTTCAAGCGGATGTGCGTGCATAGCTGCTTCTCGTCAAGTATACCATGCACACCAATCACGCGCCGGCAATGGCTCGGCAACCGGGTCGCATATCGCTGAAGGGTTTGGAACCCCGCGACGCCCATATGGGCGGAAATGGCCGCTCTTTATGATTTAGGCTGGGCGATCGCCGCCGTGCTCGTGATCGTAGGCGTCTATGCATTGATTGCGCCGCACGAGCTCGCGCGCCGTTACGGCGTTTCCATCGAAGGTCATTCGCCGGCCGGTTTCGTGCGCGCGACGGGGATCCGCGACATCGCTTTCGGTGTGATCCTGGGCGCTGCTGCCTATTGGCATCTGCCCTGGGTGCTCGTGGTGATCGGTTGCGCCGGGATTGCCGTATCGGTTGCCGACCTGTGGATCGTTTGGCATCATGGTCATGCGCGGCGCCCGCACGCCGCACACGCGATTCACGCCTCCGGTATCGTGGCTTTCATCCTGATCATTGCGATGGCATTGTTCGCAATCGGACGTTAGGGATGTAGCCGCGCATCGAGTTCGCGAATACCTTCCTGAGGGCCGGCGGCCACGATCTCATCGTTGACGGCGAGCGGCGTCTGCGGCGACGGACGAAAGAGCATCGCACCCTGTCGTTTGAGCGCTAGGATTACTATCTCGCTGCCGTCGGGCGCGAGGGTCGAGATCGGCTGCCCCGACCACGACGAACCCGGCGGTATCGTGAAGTCCTCCAGCACGAGCTGGCTGTTGCTCGCAAACAGAACGGTGTCCACGAACTCTACGGCGGTGGGGCGCGTTGCCAGGCTTGCCATCCGCCGGCCACCGATTCGATACGGCGAGATAATGCGGCTCGCACCGGCCAGGCGCAGCTTCGACTCCGCGTCGCGCCGGTTTGCGCGAGCGATGATGAACAGATGCGGATTGAGAACCCGCGCCGATAGCGTTACGTAAATATTCGCTTCGTCGTTGTCCATGGCTGCCAGCAGGCCGCGCGCCCGTTCGACGCCGGCCTCGCGCAGCGTCTGCGCTTCGGCGGCGTCGCCGTTGATCGTCACGAAGCCTTCGCCGGCAGCGCGCTCCAGCGAATCGGCCCGGATGTCGACGATCGCAAAAGGGATGCCTTCTTGCGTGAAAATCTGCGCGATCTCCCCGCCGACCCGGCCAAATCCGCACAGTATGAAATGTCCCGTCATTCTCTTAACTCTATGGCGTGTTCGCCGTTCCGAGACGACACTCCCAAGTCGCCCTTCGAACGTATAGGTGAGCAGCCGCAGCAAAGTGTACGTGAGAACTCCGAAGCCGACGGCGACCACGACAATCGTCCACCATTTGCCGGCGACGTCCATCGGCGTGGGCTCGCCTCCGCCGATCGTCGTGATCGTCGTGATCGTCATGTAGAAGGAGTCGAACCACGACCAGTGCTCGAGCGCAACGTAACCGGCCGTTCCCGCGGCGATTACGATGACGAGCAGCGTCAGGGCGACGCCCAAACCACTACGCATGCTAGAGAATCGGCACGTGCGCGGCCGCATTCGCCCGCGTTAGTCCGAGATAGCGCGGATCGTCGTAAACCTCCACCTTGCGGGCGTAGGGCCGAAAGCCGGTGCGCTGATAGAATCCTATCGCGCTGGGGTGATCGAGCGTGCAGGTGTGCAGCCAGAAGCGCTCGATCGGATGCGACCACGCGACGTCGATCGCGCGATTCATCAACCAGCGTCCGGCGCCGGTTCCCACCAGCGGCGAAGCCACGCCGAAGAGACTGATCTCGCACTCCCGATCCGCGCGAAAATCGAGATCCACGAGGCCTTGGTCACCGACGGCGGTTACCATGACGTAGGTTTCGACGCGCGGATCGGCCAGAAAGCGGGACAGCTCGTCCTCGGCCATCAGCAGCCTCCCGGCCCAGAGATACTCGTCGCCGACGCGATGGAAAAGCGCACGATATCGGATCAGGTCGGCCGTGGCGAGGCGCTCGAAGCGCCAGGACGCGTCGTGCGGCGCCGGTCGCAAGGCCGGCTTCTCGCGCATCTCGAGGTAGGTCTGAATGTTGGCGAGCTTGCCGGCCGGTACGGCGTGGTAGCCGTCGGGTAGTTCCATACGACGGGGGATTCGCCGCGCGGGCCCCAAAACGTGGCGCGCGATATCATGGCGCAGAGCGATCGCGTGTTCCTCACGGGCGGATCCGGCTTCGTCGGCTCCCACGTTCTGCGCGAGCTGCTGGAGGCCGAGTATCGCGTACGAGCGCTTCGGCGCCCCTCGTGTCATCCTGCGCAGTCGAAGGACGAAGGGCAGCTCGAGTGGGTCGAAGGCAACCTCCGCGACGTCGGCGGATTTGCCCGCGCGCTCGACGGCTGCCGCTATTTGATCCACTGCGCGGCGCTCTACTCATTTGCGCCGCGCGATCGCGCCGCGCTGCGAACGGTCAACGTAGCTGGCACC
>Ga0187783_10004634_pt1 | contig 10172 bp, 13 predicted proteins | sample 1015_SJ02_MP02_2_FD_132471 | JGI IMG/M metagenome (GOLD analysis project Ga0187783, IMG submission 132471) | Tropical peat soil microbial communities from peatlands in Department of Meta, Colombia - 1015_SJ02_MP02_20_MG | ecosystem: Environmental > Terrestrial > Soil > Wetlands > Peat | place...
CATGGGTCAATTGCGGCAAAGCAGCAACAACAATATCTTGCCTCGAGACCAAAGCGAACATGAAGTTGATCGATGAATATGGCGTTGCTTTTTTTGACAGGTATCTCAAACGCCAGTTAACGCCCATTCTGACGAAGAAAAATCCGGAACTTGCCGACTATGAATTCAAACTTCCGGCCGACTAAGCTCTGATCGCCGCCGTGAAAGTGGGCGCCGTGCCGATGCGTCGGACTGGTTGTCTCGCTCTTCGCCGACGTCCGCTTTCCGAAGGAGAGCGGACACAAGGCTAACGCGCTATGCTTTTCCTTCGGCCGCCATCTCACGCAACAGGCGCCAGGCCAGCCAAACCCCGTTCGCTTCCTCGAGCGGGGCCGACTTTTCGCCGAGCGCAGTTCTTACTCTGACGTGCGCGTTGTCAACCGCCCACAATCCGCCGATCGCACGACCTTCAAATGCAGTCGTAATCTTTTTCCAGAGGATCGGCTGAGCCACAGCGTGTCTCCAGCTCTCGACCAAATAGACTTAGGAGCAGTCTCGAAGGTGATCCGTGACCACCGTCACACCGCGGTCGATGGGTTGATGCGGCCGGCAGTCGTGTGCAGCCGTGAAAGTGGGGGCCAGTCCCGGCCGATAGACCCCACAGTTGCGAGCGACAGAGTGGTATTCCTATCCCGCGATCCTCAGGCGCCCGGGGTTATTTCCTTCGAGTCTTTCGACAACGCGAATGATATCTTCGACGAGCGTGAGGACGGGGTTACCGCAAATCCCAATCGGGCGCACCGGTTCCGGGCTTTTCATAATCGCGCCGCCACTGACGAGATCCAACTCTGCGTTCGTCAATTCGCGCACGTTACTCATGAGTTTACTCCTGGCTCAAATCCCATGCTTGCGGAATTTGCACGCTAGAGCCGTAAGCTGAGGTCCCTCAATAGTGTATTTGGTTCATGCCCAAAGGGAGTAGCGCATAGCCCATATTCGCTTATTTGAAACGTTGCTCCAAATAAACACGGAATACGCGCGTTGACGATGCAAAAAGCTGCCAATAATCCCGCCTCGTCGTTAGTCTTCTTGGCCGCTTTGTGATCTTGACGACGGAGCTTGTCCGTGAACGTTCGGCAACATTGCAGGTGAGTAGCGATTCGCTATGCCCGGACGGCTCTACGGATTTTATTTTACGTTAGGTCTTTGAGTTTGTCCCGCGATGGGATGGGTCGGGTCCTTAGTGCGAAACCTTAGCGCCGCTCGCAATGGGATGGCCTCTTTCCCTATCAAGCTCTTAGGCGCGCTTCGCTCATTCGCCTTGGGGCCCGCGTCGCCTGGTAAGCTCTCATCCTGCTGTGCAGCGGCGAATTGCTGCGAACCGCTCTGTGAAGCCGTCCCATCTGAGAACGACAAGCTTAACTGGTCAGGCATCGTCTCCGAGCAGTACGTACGGATGTCGGCGTTTTCCTTGAAAGTGGAATTCCAGCGTCCGTGTTCAATTGCCCAAATAGCGGCTTGCGTACGATTCTTCGCGCTTGTCTTGCGTAAGATGGCCTTCAGATGAACTTTTACTGTAGCTGCCGAGATGTGGCATAAACGCGCTATTTGCTTATTCGACGAGCTGCGCAGCCTTCTCAATGAAGTTCTGTTTGCAGCTCATAAAAGCGAAGATCATCCCGATGGTGAAGCTTCCATTCAACGCCAGCTGAGCCGCGAGATAGATCGTAACAATGTTCTCCAGCCCAAATAAAGAGTCGTTGATGGTCGTGAATGCGATCTTAGTGCGACCGAGGCGGACGTTGGCGCTTACCACATCAGCGTAGCGGTTAAGCCATTGAGTCTCGCGGTCGCTTTCGCGATTGAAAATCTTTAGACTCTGAATCGCTCGCAATGTCTCGATAAAGATCGAATTCTCATATGCCGTCGCTTCGATCACAGCCAGACTACGCTCCCGCAATAAGCGATACAGCCCAAGGCGCACGGCGGTGTAGAGGACAAAAGTCGTCAGCACGACGAAGGCGAGCTGAATACTGTAAACGAAAATCATAGCCAGGGTCGCGACCGCCATCACGCCATCAATCGTAGCCGCGATTAGGCCTTCGGCGAGTGCATTGCGAATTGGCTCGATTGAGGCGAATCGCGAGAGGATGTCGCCGATATGCCGTTTTTCGAAATACGCGATCGGCAGACGGACGAGATGGTGGAACAATCGGGCGCCGATTTGATAGTTCAAAACATTTTGCACTATGAGGATGATCCACGAGCGGATCGCGGTCGAAGTGACTTTAATGGCGGTGAGCAAGCCAAAGCCGAGCGCCAGAACTATCAGAAGATCGACATCTCCCCTGGCGATAACCTCATCCACCGTGAGCTGCAGATAGAAGGGACTAGCAATCACAAAACCTTCGAGGACAATGGAAAGGATCAATATTTGTACTAGAGCGTGGGTGTTGCCGCTCAGTTCCCCCCAGAAGGTCGAAAATGGCAGTCGTGCTCTTTCGTCCTTGGGGAGGAAACCCGGTGCAGGTGAGAGCTCGAGTGCGACCCCGGTCAGATGATTGGAGGCCTCGTTAAGTGAGAAGAACCGCTCACCCAAATTGGGATCATGAATGGTGATCCCCCGTCTCGCGACGGACTTCAGGACCACAAAATGGTTCATGTCCCAGTGCACAATCGTAGGCAGGCGCAGCTGCCTGACGTGGGCGAGTTCGAAGCGCAATGGCCGACAGGCGAACTGCATTTGACTCGCCACTTGAATCATGGCCCTGAGCGTCACGCCTTTCAGCGAAACCGGATGGCGACGCCGGAGCGTGTTCAGGTCGATGCGGTGTCCGTAATACGAGCTAATCATGGCGAGGCAGGCAAGTCCGCACTCAGCTGCCTCGGTTTGTCGAATAATTGGAATATGGCCCTTGCCGCTGAAATTCATGGGGCTTCCATGATTGTCATGTCCTGACGCTAAGCAGCGGGTCGAGGAGCCATCTCAAAAGCGTGCGCTTCTCGAGAATGATATCCGCCCGTAGAAGCAGTCAATATCCGGACGGTCGAGTGACACCTTCACCCTGTAGGCGGGCTCTTTGAGTTCGACGGGTCCGATGGCGTCGGTTCGAGTCAGGATGGTTTGAGAGATCTCTATTACCCGGCCGCGATATGTGCCGAATTGTTGATACGGAAACGCGTCATAAAGGATTCTGACCTCTTGTCCGGGCTGCACAAAGCCGATGGCTCTGGTCGGAACGAACAACTCCGCCTGCAGAACGCTGTCGTCAGGGACGATGTCCATTTCTGGGCGTGTAGTATCGGCGAACTGCCCCACCGTTGCTTGCAAAATGGTTACGCGCCCAGCGGCTGGAGCTCGGATCTCGTAGGCACGGCGTCCGTTGATTTCGGCAATGTGCTGTTCGGTTGCGGCGAGTTCGCTGCGCAGACTTTGAATCTTCCCTGCCGTGACGGTGGGCAGCTGTTCGAGAGAGAAACGAGCTTCGGTCAGCTGATTCTGTCGCGCGGCAAGCTGTTGGTTGAGGGAGTCTAATTTCTCTTTTTGCTCGAGTGCCGCAACTTGGCGCTTCTTATAGTCAAGGTCCGAAACGATTCCCTTGGCTGCCAGCCCGGCTACCGAAGAAACGAACTCGCTCGAAAGCCGAAACTGCTCCTGTTGGGTTTCGATCTGGGCGCGAACCTCGGATATCTCAGTCTCAAGACCCGCCGCCGTGGCGGAGAGGCGCGCTTGTTCGGATTTCATCCGCTCCTGTTCTGCCGCGATCTGATCTTTTAATGATGTTTGTTGCCACTCCAGTGGAGCGAGCATGCCGGCGTTGATGTCTTGCCCGGTTACCGCGATCTGGCTGGTTTCGACCGCCAAAAGCGGCTGTCCTTTTTTTGACCTCCTCTCCCTCCTTTACATAAATGTCTTTGATCGTGCCCGGTCTAGTTGCGAAGATTTGTGCGATGCCTGAAGTTGGGGGCCAAAAAGCCGACGACTGTCTCCTTTCGAGCGTATTGTCCAAGAAACAAGAAAATGATGATGCAGCCGACGGACACCGCAACCAACCAGGTTATGATTTTGGTTGACAATGGCTGAAGCAGCGCGACTTGACCGCCCTGCCGATGCTGCCGCTCAAAATCTATTGCCTCTTGTCGGAACATGTAGAGATCCGGTCGCCGCTCGTAGTACCTTCGAAATACGAGATCCCTCCACTCCTTACACGCTAGAGCCCGGAGCCAGGGCTCAACAAGAGCCCATTTGACTAACGACCAAAAGAGTTAGCGGTTTTCAGAAAATCGCGCAGTGCTTGCCCGCGCTGTTGATTAACAAGCAAATGGTGGCGGCGAGCGCACGCACGTTAACCAAATTTTAAATCAAGCCGCCTCCGTTCGCCCGTCTGCCCTCGATAGAATGGCGCGGCTCGCCGCTAGCGCTGCGCTACGTGCAGCGAAATACCGGTCGACGCCGTTTACTATATTTATTAGATGCTTTGTCGGACGTTTGATTGTTTCAGATTAGACGTGAGAATGTGTCTTGAGGGAAGGGATCTGGAATACCCTCAAAAGTCGGCGGCGATTGCGCTGTGGAGCGGCGCAATTCATTGCAGACTTTTTCAATCCTTACCCATGCTTGCAGCACAAGCTCACGTTTACTAAGGTCGCTATTCGTTATCGCTGGCGGGCGGGTATGGCCGACTATTACTCCTTAATAAGCAACGCGATCGCCGCTCTTGACGAAAAAAGCGGCGAAGGCCGTAGTGCGTTCTATGATCGTGCACGTACGATTTTGGCTGATAGGCTCCGGAAGGCCGACCCGCCATTGTCGGAGTCAATTATTGAGCAAGAACGCCTAGCTTTAGAGGATGCCATCAGCAAGGTTGAAGCTGATACGACACGTGGCGCAGAGACATCGCCGCTGTCTGACGGCTTACAACCTCAAAGTGGTTACACGGAGGACTACATACGCGAGGCGATCGTGGAAGCCTCGCCGGCCGTGCCCGTTGCAAACCTGCAGCGCGAGCGGCGTTTTGCATTTTGGGGCTTTTTGATCTTGGCCGCTCTTTGGATTGGCGATTTATTTTATAAGCCACCGACGTTCTCAGACTGGCGCGATTGGCTGAGGCTCGGCGGTGTCATCCTGTTTCCCACAATGACAATTCTTTCATATTTCATCATGCAAAAGAAATTTTCGGCGGAGGAAGAAAAGCGAGCGTACATCGTCTGCGCTCCGTTAATTCTCGTGGGCACTGTCCTCGTGACCCTTGTCCTCTATTGGATATTTGGGCGGATTGCTGCGACCCCATCATAGGCGGACCGTCACTGTAGTGTTGGTTTGTTTCTTGTCTGTCTGATCAAATAAGCACGGTGCAAATTTTCTGGGAAATTCCGCGGCCACTTCCACTGTCAGGGCTAGCCTAATCCGCTGGGAACGGGAGTTATCGGTGGCGTTAGGTGAAGGCCGAGTCGAAGGAAGAAAAGCTATGTTCTCAACTTCGACAAATTATTGTGGCGGGAATCGGCGCTAGTCCACCAAATAAAGGTATTGGCTAAGACCAGGAACTCGCCGGGGCTGAGTCCAACGAGTTCCTGTCGCTTTTGGAGATGACCGCTTCGACGGCAATTGCAGAGGGATGCGCGTCTAGGCGCCCCCATGGTCTGCTGAGGGTTGCGTACCGTCAATATGGGCAGTTTCGTTTTGTGCTGAGCGTCACCGGGAAGCCACATGCGGGTCGGATGCGTCAATCTGACGACGCGACTTGTTGCAAGCGTCGGCGAAACCGAAAAGATATTTTTTTGTGCCGATCAACGAGCGTGCGTTGACGCTCTTTTAGATATGAGAAGCGGGAGCGTACAATTGCGTGTCAGCGACGCCCTTCCGCGCCATTCGCCGTCACGTTTGAGGTGCCTCGACGGTCCCGAATATCCGATCGCCCAAGACAGGACGTTGAGCGCGTTGCAGCGGAGTCGACAATCTTGTTCTCTATTTGTTTGTGAGTGCGCGCGCCTGCGGGGACTTATTGAGCTCCGCCCATTACCTTCGCGATAAGAGACATGCGCATGCTTGGTATGTGCGGGGCGCAGGGTTGACATGCGCAACTTGCGGTTCTGCTTATGCGGTCGCTTGAGCGCGATCGCTAAGGCGTTAAAGTCTTCTTCGGTTCGGGCTGGACGTCCCTAAGGACACGCGGGCGCCGCTGCCCGCGTTGGGACCGGAGTGAAGATAGCCGCACTACTTCACTGACAGTTTCGACCAACCCGCACGATGCCGTCCGAGAAAACGGTGCGTATGGGGGACAAGGCAAAACCGTTGGCTGTGCACGGCCGACGGTTTTGCTGTATTGCTGAGCAAACACTTCGCAGTCGCGGTTATTCCCGCGACGTAAAGTGTCACATTGCCACTCTCGTCTGCATTCGCAGAAGGTGCAGATTGTCGAGTCCAGGCCTTTCACTCACTGCAGGGTAAGCATTCCAATTCTCTATTAGCTTAGCGCCGAGAAAATTGTATCTGGCCTCAACTTCAAAGGCGAGAAGTGTCAGGCCGGCCATAATCTCGAGACCAACTCCATCGCGGTCGTCATTGGCAATGCGCTCGTCCACGCGATTCTTGAAGTAGAAAACGGCATTGCCGATATCGTTATGGATGTAGACGTGGCGGTGAGCCTTTAGGCGCACTCGGGTTTTGGCCATTTGACGCTCCTAATCGGTTTCGAGATAAACGGTCCCGCTAGCGATCCAATTTAATGAGACGTGGGCGAACTTTGCATTTGGACGGAGCCATTGTCTATCGAGAGACCGGAAGCTCGGCTCCGAGGGGATTGTCTCGAAACGACTCGGCTTGTCCTACCGAACAAATCCGATTTCGATTAACAGTTGCGGATGTGCGACATGATTTGCGCGCTGCGCTTCCTTGGAACGACCTCCAAATCGTCCGACTTGCCCTATGGTCCCGCGGCCTGACTTAGCCTGGGCCTCGGCCGAAGTTGAACCTCCGGCCGGGGTTCCTTTTGGGAACCGACAGCGACGATCCGAGTTGGTCGATTTGGCCGGGCTAGGTGAACACCCGGCCAATCTCGGGATACCTGCGGGGCCGGTGATTGAAGCCCTCCGGCCCCGCATCTTCACAACGACTCCCGACGTAACCTTAATTTTAAGCTGGTCTGGAATTGCGCCCCGGCACTTGCTCGATTTCCGTCGGATCAGCGCAACCTCCTAGGATGTGCTGTCTCTGGGCCCCGATGGCGCCTACTCGGTTCGGGCTCGTGGCCCCGGCTCTTCACTCCAGTCGGGGCAACACTGGAGGGAGCCTTGCCGGGACGGTGGGCGTTTGTTTGGACGGCGTTTCAAATAAACGACTTGGACTATGAGCTACTCCCTTTAGCCATTAACCACGCACGCCATTGAATAACGCCAACTCGCCGCACTAGCGTGCGGGAGGAGCACTAGTGAGCTGCCGAAACAAAGTTTGCAAAGCTTGTGCGGGATTCCTCGACGGAAGGGACGCAGCTGAGCGCACTAGAACACCCTCCAACGAAGTCGATCTCGTAAATGCCCGCCTGCGAGGTAGCGTTTTTAGAGATAGTGACAACTAGCGTCCGGCTCTCCTTGGGAGGTTGCTCCGTTTTGATGAGATCATCTGTTTTGGTCTTCAATTTCAAACCCGAGCTTTCAACCACCCATTTGTAAGCCCTGTCCCATTTCAAATTGCAATCGGTTCCAGTTTGGCACCGGATTGGCTCCGGCTTCGGCTCGCTGACACCCAAGCCACCAGTTACTGAGCAGCTGCAGGCTCCAAAAAGGACACCTGCTGTGAGCACTAGTCGGGGATCCCGCATTATATTCTCCGCCACTGCTTTGCCGCGCTGCCGACATAATCGGTCGGCGATTAAGCAGTCATGAAGGGTCTCATCTCTCTATTCCTCCTAGTGCTTGTCTTGTTAGTCGGCTACTGGGCTTGGCCATTCTTTGGACTGCGAGCCCTGGCTGAGGCGATACAAGCCGGCGATGTGATGGCGATAAACGAAGAGATAGATTATCCGCGCCTTCGCCGTTCTTTCACCGAGCAGATCATCGGCGCTTATCTGCGCATTACAGGTCGCGCGAGCAAGCTTGGCGCGCTTGGCCCTTTAGCAACGGCGGTAGGCGCGTCTATTGTCGACCCATGGGTGTCTCAAATCGTCAATCCGGAAAATCTGGCCCAGCTTCTACGAGGCGGTACTGTATCGTCTGAATTAGGGCCTATTTCCTTTAGGTTCGGGAACTTACCGTCCGCCTTGAACCTTACCTGGGATGCTTGGTTGAGTAGCGAATATGGGTTTGGCCGTTTTTCAATTTGGCTACCACCAGGTGCCTCGCAGACCAACCAGTTTCGCCTTCGGATGCAGCTTTTACAGTGGCATTGGAAAGTAATCGGTATCGATATGCCCGAGAAGCTGCGTGATCAGATTGCGGGGGAACTGGCAAAGAAATATCCGTGAAAGAAGCGGCCGGATTTCTCGTCGGGCAGGCAGCTCAAGTCGCGAGCAAAGGCGGTGCCACGATCGCGGCCAACGTCGCGAAGTTGGTGGCCCTAGCGGAGGTTGCGGGCAGCGGCTATGCTTATCCTAGAGGGGCATTCCATGAAGTGTGGTCTCGTGGTGCATTAACACATCGGCGGGCACCTCGTGGCGGGGAAATAATCAATTTTTGACATCGCGGGCTAATCAAAAAGCGCCCGTGTTCCTGGCACTTTTTCCTTCAAATAATCATACAGCCACGTCTAGCGCAGATTTCTCACCATTGCGATCGAAAGCCGCATTTCATCGGCACAGCATTAATCAAAAAATGAACGCGACCGCCAGAGAAGACAGTAGCAGGAGCGCGAACAGCAGCACTACAGCGTCCGCTTCATCCTGCGTGCTTCAGCAGTTCGAAAAGATCGTCGTCACCGAGGATCACTTGGCCGACCATTTTCGTCGGCGGGACGATCACGGCGATGCGGCGGTAGGCGTCGCCCCACAGAGTGAGTTCGCTGCCGAGCGCGAACTTGAGCGCCTTCCCGTTCGGGCAGATCGTGGCCAGTCTTAAAATGCGCATCTGGACTTCGGCCTTCGCCTTCTCGACGATCCGCTTCGCTTCCGCCTTGCGCGCCTCGCGCGCTTGCCGGGTCGGCGGCACTCTCCGCGTCGGCATCGGCCTCGATGAGCAGCGGCGAGCTGTCAAAAACGCCCTCGTGCGAGAGTAAGCTCACCCGAAGACAAGACGCCGGGAACTGTTTTGCATTAAGTTGGTGTTGGCTTGTCGGTGAGGGTGAAAAAATTTGTTTGCCGCGCCATGTGACGCCACGTAGTCGTCCGGGCCCGCAAGTTGACGTCTGTTCGACGCGGCGCGCGAAGAAATTGAGTTCGGCGCAGCCATCCGGACAAAATAGCTGTCGGCCGACAGTTCAGGCGAGGGCGCGCCCTGATGGGCCGCGCCGGGGTGTGTAATAATTCGATGATGCAACTTTCCATCAATCAATACAACATAAGCATCAGCACATTGCAGATTGCCGCAACGGCGACCACGTCTGCCACGGCGACCAGTAGGGCTTTCGCCGCTTTGTGATGGCCCTCAGATCTTTCGCTCCTCATCAACTACGCCTTCCGCCCATTCGTGATTGGGCGACAATGCGATTTTTCCCATGCGGGTGCGGAAGCGTGGGTCGGCGAAAATCGATCAATAAGGATAACGTCTACCGAGTTAACTAACAACCGTTGATCTGATCACGTCGTGGCGTCGGGCTCAATGCGGATCTGAGGATGTTCGCGACCAGTGGACACCGGCGCGAATGACTAGTGGCGGTCGGCTTCGCCAATCCAAGGGGAGTCGCGACCCGGGACCTGTTGCTTGCTTGCTGCCGCTTTGTTGCGCGAGATGCGGCGGGACAGTGACCGATTTCGGCGATGAGTTTCTGGCGTTAGCTAACAGCAGAAACGGCGGTTTTTGCGGTGGAAGGGGCACGTGCTCCCCAGCTTCGACAGGATCGATTTCGCGAGGCACCAGCATCGCGAAATTACCGGGATTGTGGAGGCGGCCAGCGACCTCGCCGGCTTGATCACCAGCGCCAAAGTAGACGTCCGCACGCGCGGGACCGACGATGGCTGAGCCGGTGTCCTGAGCGATCATCAATCGATCAAAGCTAGCGGTGGACTTATTACTTGTGTTTGACAGGCGGCCCTGGATGAAAA
>Ga0187783_10004635_pt1 | contig 10171 bp, 7 predicted proteins | sample 1015_SJ02_MP02_2_FD_132471 | JGI IMG/M metagenome (GOLD analysis project Ga0187783, IMG submission 132471) | Tropical peat soil microbial communities from peatlands in Department of Meta, Colombia - 1015_SJ02_MP02_20_MG | ecosystem: Environmental > Terrestrial > Soil > Wetlands > Peat | place...
GAGCCAAACCGGCACTCCATTGGTTTCGAACGCGCCCAGTGACCAGGCCGCCTCTCGCACCGATCGGATTATCCTCTTCGCAATTGCCGGCGCAGTCGCGCTCCTTCACATTTTCACCAACAGCCGCTACGGTTTTCATCGCGACGAACTGCAGTTCCTCAGCGACGCCCGGCATCTCGACTGGGGATTCGTCGCTTACCCGCCGCTCACACCTTTCGTCGAGCGCGTTGGCCTCGGCCTCTTCGGCCTTTCCATGGTCGGCCTTCGTTTGTTCTCCGTTTTCGCTCAGTCCGTCGCCGTGTTCGTCACGGGCCTCATGGCACGTGATCTCGGCGGTTCGCGTCCCGCCCAAGTCACTGCCGCCCTTGCCGTCGCCTTTTCGCCGGTTCCACTCTTCAGCGGCACCGAATTTCAGTACACGTCTTTCGACTTCCTCTGGTGGGTGCTGATCGCGTTTTTCACGATCCGTCTCCTCAAGTCGGAAAATCCGCGCTGGTGGCTCGCCATCGGCGCCGCGGTCGGATTCGGACTTCTCACCAAATACGCCATTGCCTTCTACATTGGCGGCGCCGTTGCGGGCCTCGCGCTCACGCCCGCTCGGCGCTACTTCGCGAGCCTCTGGTTCTGGGCCGGCGTTGCCATCGCTTTCCTCATCTTTCTTCCCAATTTTGTCTGGCTTGTGCACCACGATTTCATCTCTTACACTTTTCTCCAGCACATTCACGCACGCGATGTGGGCGAGGGCCGGGCCGAAGGCTTCTGGAAAGGCCAGTTCCTTATCTGCGCTAACCTGGCGGCCGCGCCTCTCTGGATCGCCGGCATCTTCGGTTTCCTCCGCGACCGCCGTTACCGCATGTTGGCCTGGATGTATCTGGTCCCGGTCGCGCTCTTCGCCATCGCCAAGGGCCGCAGCTACTACACGGCGGGAGCTTATCCCATGTTGCTCGCCATGGGCGCTGTCGTTGCAGAGCGCTGGCTTCGTTCACTGCCGCGTCCGGCCCGCTACTCCCTTGCGACCCTCTATTTCGGCGCCTTCGCACTCGTATCCGCTTATATCTGCGCCGTAGTTCTGCCGTTTGCGTCGAGTGGACCTCTCAGGCAATTCGCTCTGGCCCACAACGGCGATTTACGCGAGGAGATCGGCTGGGACGAGCTGGTTCGCATCGTCGCGCAAATCCGCGACTCCTTGCCACCCGATCAGCGGGCCCACATGGGAATCACCACTGCGAACTACGGCGAATACGGCGCCATCGACATACTCGGCCGCGCCTATTCGCTGCCCTCGCCCATCGGCACCACCAACTCCGAATGGCTGCGCGGCTACCCTGCGTCCCCGCCCACTACCTATATTGTTCTCGGTCTCAGCCCGGAACAGGCCAATCAGATCTTCACCGGCTGCCGCCTCGCAGGTCACAACGGGAACTCCGAAGGCGTACGCAACGAAGAGAGCGTCGACCATCCCTGGATTTTCGTCTGCGGCCCTCCCCGCGAGCCCTGGGCTCAGTTCTGGCGGGAGCACCAGGACTTCGGTTGATATCTCGGGCGATTCCACCATCACAGGCCTGAGTGCAGTAAATTAGACTGCGGCAATTTGTGACGAGGGCGAAAGGGACCATAAACGACAGTCATGATGTTGAAACGCAACTGCCTGGGTGCGACCGGACGTGTTCTGAGCGCGATTTGTTTTGTTGCGTGCTATTCATGCGCGCTCTCCACAAGAGCTGAAGCCGGCGCAAAGGCGATCATCGAGCGGTTTTATGCGGTCGCCGGCGGTCAGGCCTGGCAGCGCTTCGAGGAGTGTGATTCCACCGGCGCGATCACGCTGAGGCAAAAAACCGGGGCGCTCAGCTACTGGGAAGATTTGCGCGGCGGCGCCAACCGGTCCCAGGTCGAAATCGATGCGCTTGATTTGAAGGAGGCAAATGGCGATGAACCCGATCAGAGCTGGCATCAGGATGCGTCGGGCGACATTCAACTCGGGCCCGACAATCCCGACAAGGTGGATGATCGCTATCTGACCCGCCGCGGATATTGGGAGGCGAATTTTGGCGGCGCAACCGTGCGGGTACTCGCGCCGCATACCGAAGGTTCGGCGATCTGGGACCGATTGCAGTTCAAGGTTCCGGGTGGAAGAGGCTTCACTTTGTGGTTAAGCCGCGCCACTGGACTGCTGGATCGCATCGAAGCCGAAACGACCAAACAGCTCGGCGACTATCGTCGAGTCAACGGCGTGATGCTGCCATTCTTCGAAAAGAAACACGCAGGAGAAGACGAGCTCAGAATTGTTTACACAAGCCGGATTCTGCGCGAGCGTATCGATGCTGCAGCGTTTGCCATTCCGTTCCACGACGACTACGAGATGCCGCCATCGGGCATCGTGACCGTTCCGGCCGAAAACGGATTGATCCTTCATGCGACGATCAACGGCAAAGGACCGTTCAAAGCCGTGTTTGACACCGGCTCGGTGAATCTGATGTCTGCCGGCTTGGCGCGAAGACTCGGCCTCACGGTTGAGAAGGAAGGAATTCCGGCCGGCACTTCGAGCCCGGCCCAGATGCAATTGCACAAAGCGCGCGTCGACAGCCTGCAGATCGGGGATCTCATCGTGCGTGATCAGACCTTCTATGTAGCCGATATCCCCGATGACGAGGATGCCCCTTCGTTTGCCGTGGGTTACGAGCTGCTGCGGCGTTTTGCGGTACGCATGGACTACGGCCGGCAAGAAATTACGCTTTATGACGGCCCACGCTTTCGCTACCAGGGTTCAGGAACAGCTGTTCCGCTGCAGATCAACGGCAATGAATTGTTGGTGGATGGATCGATCGAAGGCGCAACGGGAAAGTTTGAGCTGGATTCCGGCAACGAGTCAGGATTCATGGTAAATACCCAGTACACAGTGCAGAACGACCTGGTCCATAAACTGGGTGCAACGTTCCTCGCCTATAACGGGCGGGGATATGCTGGACCTTCTCCCAAGGCCTACATCGTTCGCGTACAGTCGATGAGGATCGGCGATCTGCCGGTTCTCGGCGTCATTGGCCGATTCAGCACAGATCGCGCAGACAAACGTGATTTCGCCGGAAACATTGGGCAGAACATTCTTACGCGCTTCACCGAAATCTTCGATTGCATGCGCGGCGTGGTCTATTTTGAAACCACCGCGCGGTCGAATCAACCGGAGATCTTCAACCGCGCAGGGCTCATCTTCGATTCGTTTGGCAACGGCCTGCAGGTGATGACCGTTCTGCCCGGCAGTCCGGCAGCAACGGCTGGGCTGCAAACAGGTGACGTGATCACGGCGATCAACGGAGAAACGCCCAGCGATGACATGAAGCAGCCCGCCTTCGAGCAGCCGGTCGGCACAGCAGTCGCGTTGACTTTTCGCCGCGGAGACACAACACGATCAGTGAGATTCACGCTCCAGGATGTTCTCTGACCAGCGTTGCCCGCCTAGTAAAGAATCACCGCGATCCGGTATGAGGTAAACGACCCCTCAACCTCGCGCGCCGGGCAGCTCCCTACGTCCGCCATGCGAAACCGTCCCGATTGCAGGTGTTCGACGAGTTCCTGCGGCAGGCGCGTCAGCTCCGCATCCTGCCAGCGCATTACGAAGTGCGGCTGCAAGCCGCCTGTAGCAGGCGGCATTCCCCCGTCGTCCGCGCACGTCGCGCGCGCCGCGCTCGGGTCCCGCAAAATTGCCAGCCCGCTCGCCGCCACCAGTGTGGCGATCTCTGCTTCCACTTGCGCCGCGCTCTTCTTTTCCACGGCCCGGCTGTAATCGGCCACCGCGTAGAGCGTTCTGCGGCCTTGCACCACTGCAATTCCCACGTGATCTACTTGAGGATTCAGAAGGTTCTCGCGGTGACCCTGCGACTCCATCCACTCCTCATGAATCTCGGGCGCCGTGGGCGCAATCGCCACATTCTCCTCGATCACGCTGAAGTGCGCCCCCGCTTCTGCCGCGCGGACACTCAGGTCTTCCTCGCCGGCGTAGCGATGCGCAATCGGGCCCTCCGCAACCATTCTCAGGCAATGTTTCAGCGCTGCCGCTGCCAGCGCCGGGTCCCATTGCAACGGCCCTGCTCCCGCCCGCGCCCGAGCCTGATTCGCCAGCTCCAAGATTTGCTCAGCCTGAGCCTGCAGGTTCACCTGCGCGCCACTCGGCTGCGCATAAGCCTGCGCCCGCGCCGACAAAGCGAGTCCGGCCACACCGGCGGCGAGTAAGAAAAGATAAAGGCATCTCGATGACTTCATAAATTGACTAAACCCCGGCCTCGCGTGGCGTGTCGCTCTCTGAACTGGGACTCTCAGTGACTTTTGTGACGTCTCGCGGTCCGATCCAGATGAACAGGATGATCGCCGGCAATGTGACGACGCAGGTGAGCAGGAAAAAGCGTACCCAGCCGATTTTCTCAGAGATTACTCCTCCCGACGAGGCCACTACCGTGCGGCCAAGCAAAGTGAGCGACGAAAGCAGAGCGTACTGGGTTGCCGTAAAAGCAGGCGAGCACAAGCTCGAAAGATAGGTCACCAAAGCGGTCCCGGCCATTCCGCCGGTGATATTTTCGGCAGTGACACATAAAGCAAGGTAGCCGATCCGATGCCCGCCGACGGCCTGAAGAACATAAAACAGGTTCCCGACCGACTGCAAAACGCCGCAAAGAATGAGCGAGCGGCCGATTCCGAACCGGGTCGTGACGACACCGCCCAGCAGAACTCCCGCCACAATCGAGAAAAATCCGAACACTTTCGAAGCGGCGGCAATTTCAGAAAGAGAAAATCCCAGCGAAATATAGAGTGGCGTTGACATCACTGCCGCCATCGCCTCGCCCAGCTTGTACCCAAAGATGGCAATCAAAACGACAGGCCAAAGCGGCCGGCGCATGAAATCGCGAAAGGGGCCGATCACGGCAGCGGCAATCGCATCGCGAATCGCACGCCTGCCCGATCCGCTTGCGGCCGAAGTATCGGTCGAAACCGTGGGTTCGGGGCCGAGGAGGAAAACCAATAGTCCCACACCGAGAAGCGCAGCCATGGTGGCGTAAGCGGCAAACCACCCTGCGTGCGCCGCGATCAACAGGCCGCCAGCGCCGGAAACCAGCATGCCGATCCGGTAGCCGGACCCAATCATGGCTGCTCCGGGAGCCTGCTGATCGCCACTCGTGCTCTCGACGCGCCATGCGTCGATCACAATATCCTGGCTGGCAGATAGAAATGCAACGAGCACGGCCAGGGCCGCCATCAAAGGCAAATTGCGCTTTGGATCGCATAGTCCCAGAGCGAGGATTGCACCGATCAGCAGGATTTGGATGGTCACTCCCCAGCCGCGACGCCGGCCCAAAGGCAGCGGCGGAGGCACGCGATCCATCAGCGGCGCCCACAGAAATTTGAATGCGTACGGCGTGCCAACCAGGGCGAAGGTGCCGATCGCTGCGCGCCGCACACCCTCAGTCGCAAGCCACGCCGAAAGAGTCGAGTAAGTCAGTAGAAGCGGCAAGCCGCTCGAAAATCCGAGTGCAAGCACCTGCAACATACGCGGCTCGAGATAGGCCGCGGCAACCTGCCGCCAGTTTTTTCGAGCGGTTCCTTGACTGCTTCGGGAGTTTTCGTTCATCTGAATACATTCTATTGATGATTGCCGTCATCCCGAGCGTAGCGACCTGGAGCCCTGCCTTCGCGACGTTAAGGTGGGATAAGCGGAGTCGAGGGATCTGCGGCTGCCTCAGCAGGCTCGCTTCAGCACAAATTCAGCGCGCTCCCCTCACTCCGCCAGCCCCGCTATTCTGTCTTCATGCTCCTCGGCATCGTCTCTGACACCCACGGTCTTCTGCGCCCCGAGGTCGCCCCCGCTCTCCGCGGCGTCGACCGAATCCTCCACATCGGCGACGTGGGCAAAATTTCCATCCTCGAACAGCTCGCCAGTATCGCTCCCGTCACCGCCGTCCGCGGCAACATCGACCGCGATGGCCCATGTGCCAAGTTACCCGAAACTGAAGTCGTCCTCGTCGACAATCCAATACGCGGGGGCCGCTACCTCTACATGCTCCACAACCTCAAAACCCTCCACCTCGATCCCTCAGCAGCCAAATTCGCCGCCGTCCTTCACGGCCACACTCACGTGCCCAACTTCTACACGAAGACTGGTGTGCTCTACTTCAATCCCGGCTCCTGCGGCCCACGCCGCTTCGAGCTGCCCGTGACGATAGGATTGCTGACTGTGCGCGCTAAGGGAGAGTTGAAAGCTAAGATTGTTCACCTGAACGTGGGTTAGACCGGCTTCCGGCATAGCGCGAATCGCTTAGGAACGCCGGTCATTGGTTCCTATCCTTCATTGTCTTGATGCTCGCCTTCACCAGTTTCTTTACCAGGGTCAACGGTATCGGTTTATCCATTGGAAAACTGACGATCGCTTTGGTCGTGGGAAAATCCGCAAGTTCCTTGCTATGCTCCTGTATCACCGGCGGCCGTACATGCAGCCGTATGTATGATTTCCTGAAACTGAACCAGGCGAACATCCCATCATAGTCATAGCCTGAGTAGGAATATCCGGGCATTTGGAAATAGTCGGTGCGTTCCCTCGCACCGGGCGCTGCCGCCCTTATCGCCACCCTTATCTTCGCCAAATTGCCTTGCGCCTCTTTCGGACAGCTTGCTATGTATTCGTCTACTTTATTCGTCCCGGCTTTTCTCGGCATTGCATTCTCCGCACATCCGTGCCGATTTTACTGGATGGATGTGGTTGCACGTCCAGACGTGTTCTTTTCGCTCATTGGTCCGATCCGGTTGAATGGCCCGCCACCGCAACTAGTCGGATTTGGCTTCTCTGTTCTCTGTTTTCTGTTCTCTGTTCTCTGTTCTCTGCTGCCTGGCCACTCATCGCTGACCGCCAGAATTGGGGTCGCCGGGAATTCGAACCGCAACCTGTCGTATTGCTCCTCTTGATGCCGTTATGAACGTGGTTCGGTAACCTCCCGCCTCTGCGTAACCGCCGCCGCTACACGCCCATAATCGCCTTGTGGAAAGACCAAATCATCTCGCTCTCTTATCGGATTTTGAGTCGTATCTGAAGGTAGAAAAGGGGTTACGGCCACTCACTTGCGAAGCCTACCTCAGCGATTTGCGCATCTTCGCAGAGTTTCTCGAGGGCTGCAATCGCCTCCTCTCAACGGCCACTGAGGCCGACGTCGCAGCCCTCCTTCAGCATCTTCGCAGTCACGGCATCGACTCCCGCTCGGCCGCGCGTAAGCTGAGCTGCCTTCGAGGCTTTTACCGCTGGCTCCTTCTCGACAAGCGCATCCGTCACGATCCGACGGTCAACATCGAGTCGCCGAAGGCCTGGAAGGTTCTGCCCAAATCCCTGGCCGAGCCCGAAGTTGCAGAGATGCTGGAGCGCGCCGGCATGGCCGCTTCGCACCCGAAGGCCAAGGCCATCGCGCTGCGTGACCGCGCCATCCTCGAACTCCTCTACGCCGGAGGTCTTCGCGTCTCCGAAGTCACATCCCTGGCCACCAGCGATCTCGCGCTCGACTCCGGCCGCATTTTGGTGCGCGGCAAGGGCGACAAGGAACGCATTGTGCCTTTGGGGCGCTCGGCGATTTTGGCTGTGGAACAGTATTTACGCGAGGGTAAGCCGCACCTCGAGCGCATCAGCTCGACTCGAACGAGCAAATCTCCGCGGCACGACCGATCTCGCCTTTTCCTTTCGCTACGGGGCATGCCCCTGACGCGCCAGTGGATCTGGCATCTGGTGAAGCGCATGAATCACTCGACCAGCCCGCACGGCCTGCGCCACAGTTGCGCCACGCATATGGTTGAGCACGGCGCCGATCTGCGCAGCGTGCAAATGATGCTCGGTCACGCTGATATCTCCACCACGCAGATCTACACGCATCTGGCGCTGGGCCGTCTCAAGGCCGTTCACCGCATGCACCATCCGCGTGGCACGCGGCGTCTCTCTGACTCCGATGCGCCCGCCGGCGCTGGGCGCGGGCCGCGCCTGGTTTCGCGGAAGGCAGCCAAAGAGGAAAGATCGTGAGCTCCTCCGCCGCGCCGTCCACCGCCCCAGCCGGCGCAGACTCCACTGGCGCCGCCGCCTCGCGTATGGCTGAGCTCGTCGATGCTTATCTTCGCGTTCTGGCCAACGAACGCGGCGCTTCGGCCCACACTCTCCGCGCCTATCAACGTGAGCTGCGTGGCTTCGCGACGTGGATCGCCAGCAAGCACGCCGATCTGACCGTTGATCGCATCGAGCATACGCACATTCGCGACTACCTCGCCTCGCTCTATGGCCGCGGGCTTTCCAAGACCTCCGCCGCCCGCGCACTCGCCGCTGTCCGCAGTTGGTTCAAGTGGCTCGCTCGCGCCGGCCACGTCGAGCAAAATACCGCGTCGCTCGTCTCGACCCCGCGCTTGCCCAGGCACCTGCCGCGCGTGCCTTCTATCGAGCAGCTCAACCGCGCAGTCGATTCGGTCACCGGCGACGAGGCCAGTTGGCCGGCGCGCGACAGGGCGATTCTCGAAATGCTATACGGCTGCGGCATCCGCAATGCCGAGCTCGTCGGGCTTAATCTTGATGACATTCATTGGGCAAACGAAGCCATCCTGGTCCGCGGCAAAGGACAGAAACAGCGCTATGTTCCTCTCGGCGATGCCGCTGCCCAGGCCCTGCGCGCCTACCTTTCCGAGCGCTCCGCTCGCCTGGCCGCGGCTGCCGAACAAAACAAAGCCGACACGCCGGCGCTCTTTCTCAATCTCCAGCTTCGCGGCATCTCCAAAGCCGGTCAGGCGCGGCTCACCACCCGCAGCGTCGGCCGCATCGTCAAGCGCATCGCGATTCTGCGCGGGCTATCATCGGATGTCCATCCCCACACATTGCGCCATGCCTTCGGCACGCATCTTCTGGAAGAAGGCGCAGACCTGCGTGCCATCCAGGAGCTGCTCGGCCACGAGCGCCTGTCGACGACGCAGCGCTACACGCAGCTCACCGCCGCCCAGCTCACTGAGGTCTACGACCGCACTCACCCCAGGGCCAAATAGCTCACCGGATTGCACTGGGCGCAGCCACGCCGTGCCTTCTGATCTTTTCAAGTCATGGGCGGCAACTCACCGGTATTCGCAACGCACAAACGCCGTATGGCTTTTGCAGCGATCGTGCATAATTCAGGCTGGGGCGTGCCGAATGACCGATTCGTCGGAACTGCGGAGAGTCGAATCTTTTTCCGACTTGCCGGACGGCCAAATCGAGTGGTTCTTGGGCCACACGATAGAGATCTGCCTTGAGCCGGGAGAGGCATTCGTGCGGCAGGGCGATCCCGCAGACTGGATGATCATTTTCCTTGAAGGCCTTTTTCAATGGACAGGAGAATTCGGAGGCGACACCGTTTCGATGCCCGCACAAGCCGGAGAGGTGAGTGGGGTTTTTCCTTTCTCCAGAATGAACCGGTTCACCGTAACCGGTCGAGCTCTCACGCGTGGGCGCCTTCTCAAATTCCCGGCTGCGCTCCTTCCCGAACTTACCCAAAGAATGCCGGTATTGACCACACGATTAGTCGCGAAGATGTCGGATAGAATTCGCGAAGGAACTCGGATCGAACAGCATCGCGATCGCTTGATATCGCTCGGCAAATTAGCAGCCGGCCTCGCCCACGAATTGAATAACCCTGCATCGGCTGCCCAGCGAGCGACAGGGCAAATGCGCGCCCTTTTGGCGAGACTGCGAATTTCGACGTCGGAACTATCCCGGCGGCAGCTCGATGAATCGCTGAGAATGCAAATTGATGAAATTGAAGCTTGCCTGATGCGATCGGGTGACACAGTTCCCGACGGGCTGGCTCTCAGCGATCATGAAGAAGAGTTGGATGGAATACTGCGCAGGCACGGCTTTGCCCGTTCATGGGAACTCTCGGCTGCTCTGGCAAGATGCGGCATGCCTGCGGATACTCTCACCTCCCTCGTCACAACCCTCGACGTGGAAACCGCTCGCGCTGCCTTGTCGCGCATCGCAGCCCTCGCAGAACTCTCCATCCTGCTCGGCGCCATCGAGCACGGTATGGCGCGAATATCCAGCCTGGTCCAGACCGTAAAGGAATATTCCAATATGGATCGCGCGCCCGTGCACAATGTCGATGTCGCGCGGAGCCTTGAGATCGCCCTCTCCGCATGCGCCCATTTA